>Ga0210406_10000697_pt1 | contig 44320 bp, 40 predicted proteins | sample IncBWC30MmetaG_FD_155454 | JGI IMG/M metagenome (GOLD analysis project Ga0210406, IMG submission 155454) | Forest soil microbial communities from Barre Woods Harvard Forest LTER site, Petersham, Massachusetts, United States - Inc-BW-C-30-M | ecosystem: Environmental > Terrestrial > Soil >...
CTAGTCATCAACCTCAAGACCGCCAGGGCGCTCGGCCTCACCGTGCCGCCCTCGATCCTCGCCCGCGCCGACGAGGTCATTGAATGAGCGGCGGGTCTTCGACGGGGTGATGAGCCACGTCGCGGGTGCGGGCAAGGTGTTCGCCAACCACCGCTTCGGCATGCCGGGACGCACCGCGACCCAGCACGAGGACCGCCTCTATCCGGACAACTGGTTCCCGTTTGGCAACGCGGTCACGACCGACCCGTTCTCGCGCCGGACCGGTGCGATCCTGCGGGGCCGGCCGACCGACCCGCTGATCATCGAGGCCAACAGCTCGACCGAGTACTGGCAGAAGGGTGCGGCGCTCGTGCACACCGACCCGACCGGCCGCAATGACGCCGATCTGCCGCCCAATGTCCGGGTCTATATGATCTCAGGGACCCAGCATGGCCGTCGACCGGGGGTCGATCCGAGCCCTGGGCCCTGCCTCAACCCGCGCAACCCGCACAGTGCCACCCCGGCCTTGCGGGCGCTCTTTCTGGCGCTCGAAGAGTGGGTCACCGAGGGGACGGCGCCGCCGCCGAGCCGTGTCCCGCGGGTCGTCGACGGCACCGCCGTTATGGCGGAAAATGTCCGAATGCCGACGGTGCCGGGCTTCGCCCTCCCACCCGGCGCCAACCAGATCGTCCCGCCGGTCGATTGGGTCGACCCACCAGCGCGGATCGACAATGTCTACCGCACCCTGGTATGCGCGGTCGACGCCGACGGCAACGAAGTCGCCGGCCTCCGGCTGCCGCCGATCGCAGTGCCGCTCGGCACCTACACCGGGTGGAACGTCTACCGCGCACAGCCCGGCGAACTCGCCGATCGCGACGGTTCGCTGATCCCCTCCGCCCGGACCAAAGAGGAGCGCGAGGCCGCAGGCGACCCGCGCCCCTCCCTCGCCGAGCGCTACGGCACCCGCGACGCCTACACCGCGAAAGTCGAGGCGGCGGCCGCGGCGCTCGTCGCCGAGCGCCTGCTGTTGCCGGCCGACGCCGCCGCCTATGTCGCAGCGTCGAAAACCTCCGACCGGTTCTGACCGACACCGAGCCGCTGCGGACCTCGGCCGGCCGGGCGAAACGATCAATCGGCCCATCGCGCGACCGCTCTTGCCGACGAGGTGAGCGCAAGAGACGGCGCAGCGTCATCATCGGCGGGCTGGTTCTGTGTCCGTGCGGTCATAGTCTCAAGATCGCAAACGAACTCGGCCTGACCATCCCGCCCACGCTTCTCGCGCGCGTCGACGAGGTCATCGAGTGAACGGCTTGGCGGGCCTCGCCTCTAGCCCCGACACCTTCCCGCCAAGTAGAGGTACCCAAGCGAAGCTAGGCGTCAGACTGCGAGAATTCTGGGCATGCCGAAGGCCGCTGATCGCTCGGCCGCCGCCTTGTTCGACTCCCTCACGGTGCGCCGCCTTGTATGCCGACGCTAAAAAGACAAAGGAGCCGCCTGAGCCGAGAATGTGTCGCTGCAGTACGCGGTATGAGCAGCCGCTCGAGCCGGAGGCGCGCCGCGCGCGAGCGCTGGTCGAGATCGACCCTCGGCGCGCTCTTGCTCGACAGGTTGGTTCTCATCATGCCCTCCACGGCGCGGCTGCCCCCAGCGGAAGCTGGAGGCGGACCCACTAATAGCTCGCCGATCCCTCGAAGATGTGTGAGCCGCTTCACACTGCCGGCGATTTATTTTGCCGAGGCCGATGCGCAGGTCGGTCTCGCCCTCGTCCCGGACACCACGACGTGCCGGGTCCGGCGCATCGGCGCGGTCGGGTTGGGCGGTATGACCTCGCCGGTCACCCGCCAATCGAACAGGTGACGGATCGCGCCGAGCCGTTGCTGCACGCTGGGGGCAGTAAGCTCGCGTGCCGGCCTTCGGCGCGCCTGGGAGGGCCGGATCGCCGGGCTTGACGGCAAGCTTTCTTTCAACTCTGACCAGAGATCTATCATAAAACTGTCAGTGCGCCGTGCCCCCTAAATCCAATACACCTCACGTAGTGTTCCATGCGCGCGGCGCCAAACTGACGGTAACGTGCTAATATTCATGCAACAATCGGCGATATAATACAAGATATGTGAATCATATCGAAAATAAAGCTCGTAATGGCAGAAGGCTCTCTCCATGTGGAGAAAACAAGGCCATCGGCAATTTGAAAATATTTCTCATAGCTCCGCTGATCGGCTGACCTGATTCACCCGATTCAGGACTGATTTCGACGCGGCTTGGCGGCGTGACGTGATGCTGTCAGCCATAATCCCGTCACCCCACGCGAAGGAAACCCGATGATCATCGAGATGCGTACCTACACCGTCCAGCCGGGCTCGGTCGCGACCGTCGAGGAACGGTTCGGACAGGCGCTGCCGGTGCGGGCGAAGCTCTCTCCGCTCGCCGCCTTCTGGCACACCGAGGTCGGCCCGTTGAACCGGGTCATCCATGTGTGGGCCTATGACAGTTTCGAGGAGCGGACCCGCATCCGCGCGGAGGCCCAGAAGCTCCAGGGCTGGCCGCCCAACATCCGCGAATTCGTCACCGAGCAGCAGAGCGAGATCTTCCTGCCGGCGCCGTTCTCGCCGAAGCTCGAGCCGCGGCAGCTCGGCAACCTCTACGAGATCCGCACCTACACGCTGAAGCCGGGCGGCATTCCCGGCGTCATCGACCGCTGGAGCACCCAGATCGCCGAGCGCATCAAGCTGTCGCCCCTAGCCGGCGCCTGGTACTCCGAGCTCGGCGGGCTCAACCGCTGGTGCCACATCTGGGCTTACAAGGATGCCGCCGAGCGCTTCGCGGTCCGCGAACGTGCCCGCAACGAAGGCGTGTGGCCGCCGCGCGGCGGTCAGCCCGGCGCTACCCTGAAGCAGGAGAACATGCTGGTCGTCCCGGCATCCTTCTCGCCGCTGCATTAGCGGTCATACCGGCGGCTGGCTTTCCGATACGCATCGGGAGGTCAGCGCCGCCCGTGCGACCTGCTTCAGCCCCGTTGTCCGAGGAAAACACGACCCCACCAAGCAGACCCCCAGAGCACGCCGAACCCGATGATCGCCGAGGGCGCGAAGACCGGCGAGACCGGTGTCCGTTCCCCACCCCAGGTGCTCAGTGTATAAGATCCGCTAAATATATAAAACGACCATGCAAAACGCTTGATGTGTCAAGCGTCATCGGTCACACTGTGATCCATGGCGGATCCTGGTGGACGATCCCGGCGAAAGCGGTCCGAGTATGTAGGGCGACCGAACGAGCTTGGCTCCCTCCTGGCCGATTTGCGTACGGCCAAGAGGCTCTCACTCCGGCAGGTCGAAGAGGCGACGGGCAAGGCGGTCTCGAACGCCTACTTGAGCCAGCTCGAGAATGGAAAGATCCACAAGCCCTCGCCCAACGTGCTTCACAGCTTGTCGGAAGTCTACGCAGTGCCCTACGAGGCGTTGATGGAGAAGGCCGGATACTTGTTGCCTGCCGAGGACAGCGTGGGTGGGCGCACGAGGAGGCTGGCTGCCTTCGCGATCGACGATCTGACCGCCGAAGAAGAGGAAGAGCTCCTCAAGTACCTGGCGTTCCTCCGCTCGCGCAACGCGCCGTCATGAAAACTCGATTCTCACAGAACCTTGCCGCTAGCCAAACAGGATCCGGTGGAGGTTGGCGAGCAGATCGAGCGGCAGAAGGCCGCTGCCAGTAAGGATCTGGCATGACCAATGCGCGCAACCCGCAAGCGATTGAATGTCCTTCACGTGGCCACGATCAACAAACCGATCACGTCCCATATGGGATATGGCCCGATCGAAACGGTCATCTACAACATCGACAAAGGACTCTCCGCCCTCGGGCACCGGTCCATCGTTGCCTGCTCTTCGGATTCCGCCGTCACCGGCCAGAAGTACGGGACCGTTCCGCGGAGCCTCGGTGGTTACCTCCGCGGAGACACACGTGAGGGGCGGGCAAGGGTCGATCGACACCTCGCGAACGCACTGGCCCGGGCCAGGCGAGGCGACATCGACATCGTCCACATGCACCAATGGTTCGAGTACGTCTGGGATGGCAGGTTTAACCCTGGCCTGCCGATCGTGACGACCCTCCACGTACCCGGTTTGCATAGCGGAATCGAGGAGTTCCGCGCGATGCATCCCGACGCGCCGAGCGTACCCGCAATGCACTACGTCGCCATCAGCGAGTATCAGAGGCGGCAGTACGCCCATCTGATCCCGGTTGCGAAGACCATCCCGCATGGGCTCGATACGAACGAGTATCCATTCAACGAGAGGCCCGACAGCGCAGACTACCTCTTCAACATCGGCCGGATCACTTGGGTCAAGGGACAGGACAGCGCAATCGATGTTGCGAAGAAGTCCGGCTCGAAGCTCATTCTCGCCGGTTGCGTCCAGGAAAAGGCGGAGGACAAGGCGTACTTCGAACGCCTGGGGACGTCCATCGACCTCGTCGTCGACGTGGGCCGACATCCTGTCGACGGGCGCTACTACCAAGACGTGATGAAGCCAATTCTGTCGCGCAACGAACAGATCATCTACATCGGAGAGCTGAGTAGTGCTGCGAAGAAGTACTGGTTTCGACACGCAAGGGCGACGCTGTTCCCGATCCGATGGGGCGAGCCCTTCGGTATGGTGCTGATCGAGTCCATGGCGTCCGGCACGCCTGTACTGGCGTTCCGGGAGGGGTCCGTTCCGGAAATCGTGATTGATGGAGTGACGGGGTTCGTCGTGGATTCCGTCGGCGCGATGATCCGGGCGGTCGAGCGCATCGAGCACATCGATCGGCGCAAATGCCGCAGTCACGTCGACGAATGTTTCTCCATGCGGAGAATGGCCGAGAGCTACGCAGAGCTGTACGCGGAGGTGGCCGGCGCGGCCGATCTGAGTGAAGCACCGGCGAGTGGTTGGTCAGTCGGTCAGAGAAGCCTGGGCATCCAGCCGATCAACGCCTAGTGGGAAGGCCATGCCCAGAGACATTCCGGTAAGCAACGGCAATCTCCTCGTGAACTTCGATGCGAGCTACCGCATTCGGGACATCTTCTTCCCCTGGATCGGCCTGGAGAACCACACCCGGGGGAACGAATTTCGCTTCGGAATCTGGGTAGACGGCCGCATCTCCTGGATGGGCCCAGAGTGGGAAACGGATCTCCGGTACCGCGACGACACGCTCGTCACGCAGGTGTCTCTCCGGAGCAGCGCGCTGGCCCTGGAGCTTCGCTGTCAGGACACCGTCGATTGCCATCTCGACGTCTACGTCAGGCGAATTGAGGTCATCGACCTGCAAGGGAGAGCGCGCGAGGTCAAGCTCTTCTTCAACCAGGACTTTCACCTCTACGGCAACGAAGTCGGGGACACGGCGTACTACGATCCTCGCACCGGGTCCGTCATCCACTACGAGAGGAATCGTTACTTCCTCGTCAATTGCCGCAATTCCAAAGAGTTGGTGGCCGATTACTTCTCTTGCGGCGTCAAGGAGGGGCCCGGAAGGGAGCCATCCTGGAAGGAGGCCAAAGACGGAGAACTCAGCAGGTGTCCGGTCTCCTGGGGACGTGCGGAGTCGACAGTCGGTATGCGGGTGCACGTCCCTGCCGGAGGATCGGGCTCGGCCTTCTACTGGCTGGTTGCCGGCCGGTGCTACGAAGAAGTTGTCCGCATCAACGGGGTCCTTTGCGAGAAGACACCCTCCGAGTTGATCCGCCGAACGTCGGACTACTGGCAGGCATGGGTCCGAAAGGAACCACGATCCTTTGGAGATCTGCCGAGTTCTGTTGCGGACGTCTTCAATCGCAGCCTTCTCATCTTGAGAACCCAGATCGACAACCGAGGGGCGATCATCGCCGCGAACGACTCGGACATCGAGCGTTTCGGGGGAGATACGTACTCCTATATGTGGGGCCGCGACGGGGCATTCACCGCCGCCGCGCTCGAGAAGGCCGGCTACTCGGAGCTGTGCCGAAAGTTTTTCGAGTTCTGCCGCGGGGCGTTGTCCGAGGAGGGATACCTCTTTCAGCACTACATCCCGGATGGATCGATGGCCAGCAACTGGCACGCGTGGCTGCGGGACGGGAAGGAGGTGCTGCCCATCCAGGAAGACTCGACCGCCCTGATTCTCTGGGCGCTCTGGCTTCACTACAAGTCCTCGAGGGACCTGGAGTTCATCCGGTCCCTCTACGAGACGCTCATTCTGAAGTCCGCAGACTTTCTGGTGGCGCATCGCGATTCCGACACGCAACTGCCCATCCCCTCTTACGACCTCTGGGAGGAGCGCTACGGAGTCCACTCGTACACGGTCGCCGCAGTGATCGCCGGCCTTCGAGGGGCGGCGAACTTCGCGAGAGTGTTTCAGGATGCTGCCCGAGCCGAGACCTATGACACGGTGGCCGATCAGATGGCGGCGGGCGTAGTGAAGCACCTGTTCCACGCAGGTCACCAGCGGTACGCGCGCTCAGGCTACCGGAACGAAGCGGGCTACGAACTGGACGAGGTGATCGACGTCAGCCTCCTGGGGCTGGCGACGCTCGGCGCGCTCCCTCTGGACGATCCGCGGATCGTTGCAACGGTGGAGGCGGTGCGGCGGCAATTGACGCTCGAGACGCCGATCGGAGGCCTCGCGCGGTATCAGAACGATCGTTATCAGCGGGAAGACGACGTTCCGGAGAGTGTTCCCGGGAACCCCTGGTTCATCTCGATGCTCTGGCTGGGGGAATACCTGGTCGCTCGTGCTGGGAATCTCGAGGAGCTTCACGAAGCTTTGCCTTGCCTCGAGTGGTGCGCCAAGAATGCGCTCCCGTCGGGGGTTCTTGCGGAGCAGGTGCACCCCGTAAAGGGTTATCCTCTTTCGGTTTCCCCGCTCACGTGGAGCCACGCCGCCTACGTGTGGGTGGTCTTGCAATACGTGGAGAAGTTCGACTCGCTGAAGACCGGATCAGCGAAGGCGCCCCCGGCGTGCTCATGACTTCCGGAGAAAATCCAGCGGCCTGCCAAGCAGCGGCGCGTCAAGCGAGTGTGCGCCGTAGACGCCGACGGCAACGAAGTCGCCGGCCTCCGATTGCCGGCGCGCGGTTCTGAGCACCGGCGGCGACATCTGCCTTCGCCGGGTCGCGGCCGCACTCTCAAATCATGATGAAAGTATTGAGTTTCGCCCGGACCAGCCGCGCGATTTCGCGCGAGACGGCGACGCCGGCATAGCGAATTGGCCGGGCCTGAGTATCGATGCTGCGGATGTGGCTGGTCAGGATTTCGCCGGCGATCGGCAATCTCGAAGGTAGAACGACGCTGGTCGGGAACGGCCGCACGCGCGACGTAATCGGGCAGACGATCGCCAGGCCGGTGTTCTCGGGTAAAGGTGGCGGGAGAAACCACAAGGGCCGGGCGCTGACCGGCCTGCTCCCGGCCTTTGGTCGGGTCGAAATCCGTCCAGATCAGATCGCCCGTGTCGGGCAAATATTCCGAAGCCGTCATTCCTCGACGATTTCGCGACCGACATCAGGACCCCCAATCAAAGGCTCCGGCATAGGCCGCTCGCCACTCTGCCGGGCTCCTCCCGCGAAACAGCTCCTCCAAGGTGAAACGCGGAACCGCACGGCGGATGACGATTTCCCCGTCATGCGTTTCGATTTCGAGACGCTCGCCATTGCTGAGCCCAGCGGCCTTCACAATCTCGCCCGGGAGGCGAATGGCTAGGCTTTTTCCCCACTTGCCAATGGTGACTTGCGACAGGCTATCCTCCTTGTTTGGATATCCTATCATATCCCAGTCGGGTCGCGTTGGCGTGAGCACGCTAACGTGTTCAGCCGCAGCTTGTGCTGAAGCTACCGTCGGGGCAGCATCGGCGAGGCACCGATAGCGCGGATGGAGGGGAGGATGCGTTCCTATGGTTTTACGGCAAGCGCGGCGGCCGCGGCGCTGGTCGGCGGACTGATAGGCTCTGCCTTGAACCCGGCCCTCGGCCAGATCCTGATCATCGGCAATGACGAGAAGCTCGGCTGGGACGAAAGCGGCAAGCAAATTACCCTCGAGCCCGGGCATGACACGGTCTCGGTGATCGACATCTCCAAACCGGATATGCCGCAGGTTACCTCGACGATCTCGCTGACGAATTCGATCGCCGGGCCGCCAACCAATCTGGCCGTCAGCCCCTCCGGCGAGATCGCTCTCGTCGCCAATTCCTTGGAGCCGGTCACTCAGGGGTGGGCGCACCGGCTGGACCCCGACAACAAAGTCTTCTTGATCGACCTCAAGGCGAGCCCGCCCAAGGTGATCGGTACGATCAATGTCGGGAAGCAGCCTTCCGGCTTGGCGATCAGCCCGAAGGGCGATTTGGCGCTGGTCGCCAACCGGGCCGACGGCACGATTTCGGTGCTATCGATCCGCGGCAAGGACGTCCTCGTTGTCGACACGGTGACGGTCGGGACCGGGACCGACATGGTCTCCGCCGTTGCGATCACTCCCGACGGCAAGCGCGCGCTCGCCGTCAAGGCCGCTGCCAATAAAGTCGCCTTGCTGTCGATCAACGGCGGCAAGGTCACCTACGACAAACGCGACCTTCCGGCCGGCATTTTCCCCTACAACATCGCGGTGACGCCGGATGGGAAACTGGCGCTGACCGCCGACACCGGCAATGGTGGGAGCTCGGACGGCAGTGTCGACACGGTCAGCGTGATCGACCTCGAAGCGGACCCGCCGCGGGTCATCGACCATGTAACCGTCGGAGACTCGCCCGAGGGTCTCGCGATCAGCCCAAAGGGTGATCTCGCAATTACCGTCGAGGCGCGCGGCTCGAACATGAAGGGTGCCCCTTTCTATCACCCGACAGGCACGGTCACCGCGCTCAAGATCGACGGCAAGAAGGTCACCAATGCAGGCGAGATCAATGTCGGAGCATTTCCCGAAGGCGGCGTCTTCAGCCCCGACGGCGGCTATCTCTATGTCGGCAATTTCATCGACGCGGATCTCTCGATCCTGAAGGTCGACGGCACCACGCTGACCGATACCGGGCAGCGCCTCAAATTGCCCGGTCATCCGGCCTCGATGCGCGGCGGCGCGCAGTAGAATTTGTGAAAAATGCCAAACGGTCGGTGATCTATGGACCTTTCCCCGGATACAAGGATGATGTTGGTTTGGACGGTCATGTATCCGGTCTGTTGATGCCCGTAGGTTCGGGGGGGACCAGCATGGGGTGAGTTTGGCGGCCACGGCGACGGCGGCGACGTTGCGGTTGTAGCACTCGCCGAGGCGGCGCACCCAGATCAGCAAACGGTCGCTGGGCGGCTCCTTGCGGCGCTTGACCATGGCGAGCAGGCTGTGGCCAGCGAGCACGAGATTGCGTCGGATGTCGCTGGCGCCTTGCTTGGCATACCGAACAGCCGCTGCTGATCGGCGCTCTGCCATTGGTCAGCGGTTCGCGAATGTATCGATGATGCCAATTCCCGCCGGCCCGAGCAGCACGATGAACAACGTCGGCAGGATGAAAAGGATCATCGGCACGGTCAGCAATGCCGGCAGCCGCGCCGCCTTCTCCTCCGCCCGCGTCATGCGCGCCGTGCGCATTTCGGAGGCGAGGACGCGCAGAGACTGCGCAAGCGGCGTGCCAAATTTGGCGGTCTGCTGCAATGTGTTGACGACAGCCCGGATGCCCTCGGAGTTGGTGCGGGTGTTGAGGTTGTCGAACGCCATGCGGCGGTCGGGGAGAAAGGTCAGTTCGGCAGCGGTGATGGCGAGTTCTTCGGCGAGTTCGGGCGAACCATTGCCGAGTTCTCGCGAAACCCGAATAAGGGCTGCGTCGAGGCTGAGCCCGGCCTCGGCGCAAATGACCATCAGGTCGAGCCCGTCGGGCAGCGAAAGCTGCAGCTGTTTGGCCCGCTTTGCCGCCGCATTCCGCAGATAGATGGTAGGAGCGTAGAACCCGAGCAGCACGCCTATCATCGGCGGCACGAAATCGAATGCGGGCGTGATCGGCAGGAGGTGAAACACCTTGGTGTCGGCCAGCAGCATGATCCCGAACAGGAATGGAAGGCTGATCCGCGCGAACAGAAAGCCGATCATCGCGTCACGCGATCGGATCCCGGCCTGAACCAGCATGTCCCTTGCATCTGCGGCGTGTCGGGAGCGCAACAGGTTGAGACGGGTCACCGCCTCGCGCATAAATCCGACAGCGGCCAGACCGCGACCGCTTCGGCGCGCCGCAAGCGCCTGCTGGCGCAAGCTCTCCTTGCGCTGTACGATTTGCTCGAGACGCCGTTCGAATGCGCTGCTGGGTCGCAGCACCTGCCACATCGCCAGAACGGTGGTCAATACCGCGAGTGCAGCGAGCAAAGTGATCAGGTCGTCGAGGGCGACCCCCGCCGGCAGCCAGTCGGCGAGCTGAAAATTGCTGAGACGGTTGCTCCTCATATTTGGAACTTTGCCATTTTGTTCATAATGACGATGCCGGTTAGGAGCATCGTTACGGCGATCGCGTCGAGGACCAGCCCGCGGACGTCGTTGAAGAGCGGCGTCAAGTAGGCGGGCGAGGTCAGCATCAGCACACCAATGACTGCGACCGGCAATCCGCCAAGGATCATCGTCGTCGCCCGTGTCTCGCTCGCCATGGCATGAGCCTTTGCTTTCATCTGTTTGCGCCGGCGCAAGATGTCGGCGAGATTGGAGAGGGTCTCCGCGAGGTTGCCGCCGGTTTCACGCTGCACGCTGAGCGCAATCACAAAGAACCGGAATTCCGGCGCGTCGATGCGCTTTGCAGTTTCCCAAAGCAGGCTTTCGAGGTCACGTCCCATGCGCATTCCGCTTTCGATCAGGCGAAACTCGGCACCGACCGGATCGGCGATCTCGTGGCCTGCTCCGACAATCGCTTCGGTGACCGGAAGGCCCGAGCGCAGCGCCCGCACGACCAGGTCGATCGCGTCCGGAAACAAGGAGATGAATTTGGCCAGCCGGCGCTTCCCCATCCGGCCGATGACGAGGTGGGGAACTGCAGTGCCAACCAGCAGGCCAATCAGCAGGCTGGGCACGATGCCGATGCGCGTGCCGATCGCAAAGCCGATCGCCGACAGTGCCCCTAGACCGATCGCGGTCATCGCGTATTTGCCGATGCTGATCGCGCGCCCAGTTCGCTCGAGCCGGGCCAGGAGGAGATCGCGCCTAGGTAGCCAGTTGCCGGCGAAGCGATCAATTCGCGTGGTGCTCTGCTGCCGCGACAGCGACCGGGCCGCGGCCCATTCGCTCGTGGCGATGCCTTGCGCCCGTTCTTGCATTGAATTGAGACGCCGCTGATATCGTCTGCTGGCGCCGCCGCCGGTCAGCATTAATCCGACCACCCAAAACGTCAGGCCGATGCCGATCGCGGATATGACCGCGATCAAGGTGTCCGTGTCGATATCGAAGCCCATCACTCAGATCACCTCGAGGAGCGGCCGATCGAGCCCGTAATACTCTGCGCGCGGCAAGAAAAACGGGCGAATGCCATTCGATTTGAAAACTCCGCGCAGCATGCCATCGGCCGATTCGCCCTGGAACTGGAATGAGAAGAGTTCCTGAGTGGTGATGGTGTCGCCCTCCATCCCGACCACTTCCATGAGATGCGTCACGCGGCGGACCCCGTCGCGCATGCGATTGACCTGTGCGATCAGATGGACGGCGGCAGCAATTTGGGTGCGCACCGCCTTCGACGGCAGGTTTATGCCCGTCATGCCAACCATGTTTTCCAATCGGGTGAGCGCTTCGCGCGGCGAGTTGGCGTGAATCGTGCTCATCGAGCCATCGTGCCCGGTATTCATCGCCTGCAGCACGTCGAGCGCCTCGGCGCCGCGGATCTCACCGAGGATGATGCGGTCGGGACGCATGCGCAGCGCGTTGCGCAGCAAGTCGCGCATCGTGATCTCGCCGGTGCCTTCGAGGTTTGGCGGCCGGGTCTCGAGCCGCACGACGTGCGGCTGCTGCAGCTGTAATTCGGCAGCGTCCTCGATCGTTACCGTTCGCTCGGCCAGGTCGATCAGCCGAGACAGGGCGTTCAGCAATGTCGTCTTGCCGGAACCAGTGCCGCCCGAAATCAGAATGTTGAGCCGGCAGCGGGCGGTGATCTTGAGAAACGTCGCCATCTGCGGCGAGATGTTGGCTTGCTGGGCCATGGTGTCGAGGGTGATTGTCTTCTTGGAGAATTTGCGGATCGAGATGCTCGGCCCGTCGATCGCGAGCGGCGGGGTGATGATGTTGACCCGGCTCCCATCGGTCAGGCGGGCATCGACGAGCGGCTGAGACTCATCGATGCGGCGGCCGACCCGCGTGACGATTTTGGTCGCTACGTTCATCACATGGTCGTCGTCGCGAAACACGACGTCGGTGAGCTCGAGCTTGCCGCGGCGTTCGACATAGACCTGCTTTGCGCCGTTGACCATGATGTCGGTGACGGTCTCATCGTCGATGAGCGGCTCGAGTGGCCCGAGCCCGAGCATGTCCGCGATCAGCGATTCGACGAGCTCGCGCTGCTCGATGAAATTGAGCTGTATTTTGCTCTCGGTGAGCAGGTCCTTGACCCAGCCGCTGAGCTGCGCCTCGAACACCGCGCGCGGCATATCGGCCGCGGCCGCTACGTCCATGTGTTCGAGTACGAGGGGCTGAATGTGTGCCTTCGCGGCGTCGATCGCGGCACGGTTGGAGCGCCGCGAACCGGAACCGTCCGAGGTAGATTCCGATTTGCCCGGGTTGAGCAGTGCCTCGATGATGGACGTGACGAGATCGCGGCGGTCGAGCGGGTTCGCCTCCATGCCGTGGCGCACCAGATAGGCCTGCACTGCCGCATCAACGACCTTGGCGAGTTCGCTGCGGCTGAGGAGGCTTCTGCGCTCGGGCCGGACCTCGGCATTGAGCCTGGCGATCAGCTGCTCCTTTGCCGCAAGCAGGCGATCTTCAACCGGAGAGCCAATTGCGGGCTCGACCTCGGGGGTAGCAACAGCAACCGGAGCAGGAGGTGCCACGGCCTCGACCGCCACGGAACGGCGCGCCGAAAGCACCGCGATGCGCGCGTCGAGCGCGTCCTCGCTCTCCGAGCGTTTAAAGCGGGTTACCATGACAGTGCAAACAATTTACGTTTCGCGACGGGCAACGCCGGACCGGCAAGGACTTCGGCGAGTTGCCGGACCTCGCGCACGATCGGGCTGCGCGGCACCGCGACGGGCAGCGGTTGACCGGAATTGGCCGCCGCGCCCGCTGATTTCGCATCGTAGGAGATGCTGAAATCGAGCGACTTGGCGATCCCTTTTTCAAAGTCGCTCTTGCCAAGCAAGGCCCGCCCCGCCGTTGCACCCGCCTCGACGAGCCAGAGGCGAACCTGCGGCGCCTGCTCGCGCATCAGGGTTTGCAGCCGGATCGTATCGCGCAGGCCGGCGAGACTCCGCTCGCAGACGACCACGACGTGGGTTGCCGCGGCGAGAACGACGCGCTGGATCGGCGTCGCGCCGCGCGGCAGGTCAACGACGATCTTGGAGAATTTGCGGCGCAGCTCGTAGAGAAGCACGTCGATTGCGCCGGCATCGATGATCATATGCTGGGTCGTCGAGGCTTCCGCAGCGAGCACCCGCAAATTCTCGGTCACCTTGACCATTGCGCGGTCGATGAACAGGCTGTCAATGCGGGACGGCTGATCCAATGCCTCGCACAGCCCGCTGCCTGGATCGGTATCGAGCTTGAGGGCGATGGTGCCGAAATGGAGATCGAGGTCGAGAAGCGCTACCCGTTCACCGCGCTCCTCGGCGATCAGCCAGGCGCAGGAGACGGCGGTCGTCGTCGTGCCGACGCCGCCGCGGCTCCCAGTAAACACTATGAGCTGCCCCAGACCCCCGTCCGCAGCTGTGCCCGGCGCGTGTGACCGTTTCTCGAGGGCTGCCGAAAGCGTCTCGCGGGTCGGCGGCTTGACCAAATAGTCATTGGCACCGGCCGAGAGCAGGTCGCGGAACAGGGCGACGTCGTTGAGGGCGCCAAGTGCCACGATCTTGAGCTCGGCGCCGCCGACCGACCGAGCCGCGCTGATCTCGGCGATCGGCGCTGCTGAATCGGCGAGGTCGAGGAGCAGAACTCGCGGAATGTGACCCGAGCGAATGCGCCGCAGCGCGGCATCGACTGTGTCGGTAACCACCAGTTCGTCATCCAATTGCATATCGCGGCAGATCCCTTGCAGGCGATCGACCGTCTGCGGCTCCTGCACGACGGCCAGAACGCCCGCTCGTTCGGGCTTGAGCGCGGCGGAAGAGCGCGATGCTTTCATGACGGACCTCCGACCCGACGGGACTTGAACTGGGAGACGGTCTCGGTTTCCACCGCCGTGGCGGGGGCTTGGCACGTACGCGCGGGTCGGCCGGACATGATCAACTCCGAGCAAAGGGCATTCGCGAGCATCGTGGACCGCAATAGTTAAACAACGGATAACCGTCTAGCTTGTCAGCTGCGACGGCAGTTGCTACTGGGTTAGCCGCAGGGCGATGAGCGCTTGTGCAATGTCGTTGAATACCCTTTGCAGATTGCTCGGAGTTGCGGCCTCGAAGAAGCCCCCAGTGGACCCCGGGCAGTTCTGTAGATCCGTGTTGCTGGCGCCGGCGCTCCCCAGACCGATCGTGTAGATCACGAAATTGCCGGTCGCAGCCATGTTGCTGCAGACATTTGCCAGGCGAGTGCTCAAATTGGTCACCGCCGTGCCGGTATTGGTGGTGCCGATCTTGCCGTCAGCGATCTGACCGAGCCCGGTCATGTTATCGCTCGCCGGCCATTCCTCGGTGCCATCCGTCATCAGCACGACGACTTTCTTCCAGCCAGTGGCCGTCTCGTCACTATAGCTTAACGGATGACCATTATTGGCGGTAAAGGGTCCGTTCGACGAGAGGACCCGCCAGCCCCAGATCATCCCGATATGAACCTGAGTGCCACCGGAATCGCGCGGCCACATGCTGTTGATCTTGTTCAGGACCGCGGTCTTGCCGCTCGAGCCGGTCACGTCAGTCAGCGGCAGCACCGAAACCGGGCAGCCTTGATTGGGGCCAGGAAAGGCGAGCCAATCGGGATACTCGTTGGCTTGTATCTCGGTCGTGGTGTCCTGCCGCGACACGCTCCCACTCGCCCAGCTGTTCGTCGAATCCTTCGCCCAGTAGAACGGATACCAGCTCGTCCCGCTCGCGGGCTCGGACGTATCCGGATTGCCTGCCACGCTGAGCACACCCGTGCCGGAGGCATTCTCGCCCGAGCTGGTCGGCTCGATCACGCAGCCGCCCCAGTTTGTCGTGGTCGAGGAACCCGCTGGGCTGGCCGTGTTGTAGGCCGAGTCATAGGTGAGCGGCGCGAATGCAACCAGCGTAGTGTTGCAACACGTGCCCGTCGCACCGGAGAAATTGCTCGGCGTCGTGGCGTTTTGAGAGATCGTAAGCGAGCCCGTGCCGGCAGCGTATTGCGCTGCCGTGCTCGGCGCGGCGGTTATCGTCGTGTTCGCCGGGATGCCGTTGCCGACAATCACCTGCCCAACGGTCGGAGGTGTCGTGAAGGAAACATTTGCGACAGTGTTGCTCCCCGTCGTCGTGGTCGCCCCGAGATTTGTAAGTGTTACGATCTCGGCGGTATTCGTCGACGTCGCGTTGGCTGACATCGTGAGCGACGTCGGCGGGGACCCGGTGGTGCTGGCGACATAGGCATTGGCGGGTATTCCGGTTCCGGAAATTGCCATGCCGACGACGATGCTGTTGAGGCTGGTGGTGGTCCCCTTGAGGCTGGCGACCGTTGCCGAGCCGCTCGTCGTGTTGCCGGCCATGCTGAAGGTTATCGGCTGAAGGGTCTTATTGCCGGTCGGGAATGCCGACAGTGTCACCGTCAGAGGTAGGAACGAAGCGACCGTGGTGGCCGGCGAGGTTTGGATGCCGCCGCTGCTGCTGGTGACAACCATTCCGTTGGCCACCCCGCTGGTGTTGAGGACCGTGACCGTCTTGCTGGCGGTCGTCCAGGTTCCCGTAGTCGTGAATGTCGTCGGGTCGGTGTAGGGAGTGCTCGTGTTCCCGCTAGTGGGTCCGACCGCCAGCGAGTTGCCGGTGAAGGTCAAAGTCGCATTCGACGAAATGGTGATTGACGAACTGCTGACGCTGCTGACCGTCGCGCCGTTTGGAATGCCGTGACCGTATATGTACATCCCCGCCAGAATGGCGGCAGTACCCGAAACCGAGCCGCTGGGTGTGAGCATCGAGACGCTCGAGATCGTGCTGCTGCCGCTGGTCGTGGTCCCGATGATCGGAATTACTGGCATGATGTTGCCGCGAAGGTCGGTAAAATTGCCGCTGGTCGCCGTGATGTTGGAGCAGCTCGTCGCGCTCGTGCAGAAGCTGTCGCCGACATTGACCGTCGTCACATAGGGGACGACAGCCATATAGAGCTGCTGGGAAGAATTGATCGCACTGGTCAGCGTATTGACAAAATTGATGGACGCGTTTCTCAGGGTACAGATGCGGCTGTTGTTGGTGGAGTCTGTGCATGTTGTGTCAGACGCTACGACGTCCGCTCCGCAGGTCGAGGGGGAGCCTTCGTTGGCGCCGCACAGCATCGAGCCGGTATTGTCGAGCACGATAGCGATTTCGAGGCCGGTCGTTTTCTTAGTCTGCGCGGTCACTGATACGTTGATGTTGTTGATCCCGATCAACGGCATAAACACCATCGGCACCGTGGCTTGCGCCCGATAGTTGACGGTCGTCGCGGCCAGATCGGCCGTTGATGGGACCGGCGCTACCGTGACGCTCGTGCCCAGGGCTGTCGATGGATAATTCGCAGTAAAATAATGCTGTAGGTCGTCGGCCAACTGTGTCGCAGTGTGGTTGGTCTCAGATCCGACGGCTAGCGCTGCCGCGTCTAGCGCTGCGCCGAGCCGTATCTTCACCAAATAGGCGCGGCCCACGTCGGTCGCAATGCCGCCCGCGATCACGAGAGGGATCGCGAACAGGCCGACGAGCATCGCGACGTTCCCATCTCGGCTGCGGGCGAGCCGGCGGAGCGAGGCGAGAGCGGCGGTGAGGTAATGGAGCATCGCTCGGCTTTCCTTCTGCGTGCCACTGGCGTTCATGGGCACAGACTGCCTGTATTGAGGTAGGTCGGCACGCAACTCATGTAGCGAGGCCGGTTCAAGGCGGCTTCCGAGAGCGAATAGGAAGCGGCCAGCGTGTAGCTGATCGGCGAGGTGTAGGCGTAGGTGAGCTTGGCGACGATGACGCTGTCCGTGGATCCTGCCGTTTGGTCGCCGAGGTTGGCCGCAACTGCGCTGTTGGGCAGGCTTGTTGCGCTGATCGGGGTGGCGCTGTTCACCTCGACATGCCAGTTGATGACTGGAGAACCGGTGCTGTAGGTCACGCTCGCATAGGCGATCTTGAGCTGGGAGCCGCTCGTCGGATACGGCGTCATCACTTGTTTCACGGCGTTCGTGATGTTGGTAAAGTCGGTGCTTTGGAGGACCGTATCGACCCTCGTCTGGGCGACTAGGTCGGCAGCTGTTTCCGCCGCCGCCTCGAGCTTTAGGTCAGCGAGGATGAGGTTGGCTGCCTCGTAGCAGCCGATCGCCAGGGTCAGAATACCCGGGAGGACCAGCGCAAATTCGACCGCCGCGGTGCCCGACCGGTCGCGCGCGAGGTTAATGCTAGGCGCCTTGCGGTGCCGCCCGATGATCATAAAAATGGCTCGTTGCGAAAGATGACGGTCGAGACCAGCGGGACAGTGCCGGTACCAGGGTTCGTGCCGCTGGCGGTGCCGAGGCCCGCCCAGCAAGAGCCCCCTGACAAGCACCCTCCGACCCACGGAATGATAAACGGTCGGTTATACGTCGCCTGAACGCCGATGATCTGTCCGCCAGTGCCGGGCGTCCAACTGCAGAGCGTGCCGGTTCCGCTTATGGCGTTATTATTCCGCGCACACGGAGTGAAGCTGACGGCGCCGAAGCTGGTGAACGTTTGGACCGTGAAAATGACATTCGCGCTGCATTGCGCGGTCGTCATCACCGGGCCCATGTCGGAGCAAAGCAAGTTTTGAAAGGTGGTAATGGGGTTGGTGGCCGCCTGAACTTGCCCGGTGCGGATCAGCCGCGCCGCATCGCGCGCCGCTCCATCGAGGAGCGATTGGTTGGCGAGCATGAGCCCGAGATCGATGATTGTGAGCAATATCAGAAAGAAGGGCGGGCCGACGAGCGCCATCTCCAGCGCGATGGCGCCCGATTGCTGGCGCGCAAAACGCCGAAATATTCTCATTGGGAACACGCTACTGCGCTGATCGGATCGCTTTTGGGCATATGCGCGCTGCCGAAATATGGTTGTGGCATCGGGAAAGCCCGATGGCCTCGCGGCAGCGTAGGATGCAACCGTTACCGAAAGGTAAGGAACCGGGCGAGCCTCTGCGGTTGGAACCGGAGGACGGCGGCCCGTTGCGATGCTCACATCGCGGGCACCGCCCCGCGACGGCCGACGCCTACATGCAATCAGATCCGCGATTTAGATTGAGATTAGCTGATCGCTTACTCTCAGCGGTAACATGAGCTTCACGGCAGCGCACGGCCCCCGCATCATGGGCCGGCTGTACCCGTCGCGCCTCCGCCGCTGTCGCCACCGCCGGTCGACGGTGCGAACGGCGATGCCGTTGGCGCGGGCGGCTGCTTGACCCTATCGGTCAGGTAGCGCTGGACGGCGCTGGCGGCCGGCTGTGCCTCGATCCCGGTGAACGGGCGGCCGCTGGCGAGATCCGCCGGGCTTGCCACCATCAGGCCGAGATTGGTCGCATTGGCGCAGCCGTAATTGCTCGACAACGCGTTGGTGAATTCGTAACGCAGCGACTGGCTCCAATTCGGGCAGGTGGGCAGGGTAACAGCATACCGGCCGATCGAGACGACCGCTCGGTTGGCCGGCACGGGTGTCGACCGGCAGTGTGGCGGCGACGATCCCGTAGCGTAAGAGCTCGCCAGAGATCGCCGCCGCACGCCGCTCGGCGAGGCCCGGCGGGCCGCCGGCCGCGATCGCGACCCGATCGGCGAATTACGCATCCATAAAATTGCCTAATTAGCACAATATACGAAGCCCGATCGTGGCGCGTAGTTCGGGCGCCAGCAAAGCGAGGGAGCTGGATATGGTCGACGAGGTGACGGAGAAACCGCCGGGACAGGTGCGCGGGGCGGTCGTTCCCGAGCATTCGAACCCTTACAACCTTAAGACGAACCCCGCTGTAGATTCGCTGCAGGTATAGCGGGTTGTCACATATCGGACAACCACAAGTCGTAAGATGTTTGGGCCTTTATCATGCACATGATCCAGCGGGAGCCGGGGCGGCTGAACACTAGGTGGGCATCACGGGGTGGCTGCACCGGGCGCTCCTCCGGCCGCGCCCCCGCCGCTGTCGCCGCCGCCGGTCGACGGTGCGAACGGCGATGCCGTCGGCGCGGGCGGCTGCTTGACCCTATCGGTCAGGTAGCGCTGGACGGCGCTGGCGGCCGGCTGCGCCTCGATCCCGGTGAACGGGCGGCCGCTGGCGAGATCGGCCGGGCTTGCCACCATCAGGCCGAGATTGGTCGCATTGGCGCAGCCGTAATTGCTCGACAACGCGTTGGTGAATTCGTAACGCAGCGACTGGCTCCAATTCGGGCAGGTGGGCAGGGTAACAGCATACCGGCCGATCGAGACGACCGCTCGGTTGGCTGGGACGGTGTCGATCGGCAGCGCGGTAGCGACGATACCGTAGCGCAACAACTCGCTCGAGATTGCGGCGGCGCGCCGCTCGGCGAGACCCGGTGGGCCGGCGGCCGCGATCTGGACCCGGTCTGCCGGACGGATGCTGCCGCTGAGCACCCACTGATCGATTTTGCGGCGCTCACCGGGCGGAAGATAGGCCGATCCGCCGGCGAAGGCGACCTCGCGCCGGCTTTCGGCGCCGTCAACCCGTAGCTCGTCCGGCGCTTCGCTCTTGCTGTATTCGGCCACGCACGCCGCGAGCCCGAGCATTAACGGGACGGCGAGCGGAAAGAGACGGAATGTCACGGCGTAGCCCTCCCTCAATCGAGCCGAAAGCCGCCGGGACCGATCAGACCCCTGCCGCCGGCATTGACCGGCCCGCGCCCGGGTCCGGGCAGCCCCTGGCGGTATTTGTCGCTGAGGAACACGCGCTGCGCATCGTTCGGCAACTGGAGGCCGTCGGTCGGGGCCGCAAGACGCGTTTGCGACGGCTGCACAAGATAGGGGGTGACGATCACGACGAGATCGGTCTCGCTGCGCTGAAAGCGGTCCGAGCGGAAGACGGCGCCGATGATCGGAATGTCGCCAATCCAGGGAACCTTGCTGACGAGCTGTTGGGTGTCGTGCTGCAGCAGGCCGGCCAGAGCAAAGCTTTCTCCGCTGCCGAGCTCGACCGAGGTCTCGGCGCGGCGGACGGTCAAGGCGGGAATTGTCACGGTGGCCGTGGCGGTCAGCGGCACCGAGACCTGGCCGACGGTGGACAGCGCACTGACCTCGGGACGGACGCGCAGATTGAGGTGATTGGCGTCGATGACCGTCGGCGTGAACGCGAGGCTCACACCGAAGCTTTTGAATTCGACCGAGATCGTCGGGAAACCGCTAGTGACGTTCGATGAGCCGGAGATCGGCACCGGAAACTCGCCCCCGGCGAGAAAACTCGCCGTCTGGCCCGACATCGCCGTCAGGTTCGGCTCGGCCAGGTTCGTGATGAACCCCTCCTGTTCGAGAGCGCTGATAGTAGCTTGGGCGCCGGGCACCTTGCCGACTGTCAGAAAGTTGGTCGCCTCCCCCATTACCGTGACCGGGTTATTAGTCAAGAAGCTCAAACTCTGGCCGATCTTCTGCCAATTGACCCCGATCTCGTTGAGCTTCGTAACATTGACCTCGGCGACGCGGACCTGCAGGTTGACCTGGTTGGGGGTGGCGACCGTCATCCGATTGATGACCTGGGCGCCCTTGACCTCGCTGGCGATCGAAGCGGCGAGCGCCTGGACCTTGTTCGCCTTCCCGGCGTCCGACACCACGCCGTTCAGCACGAGGTTGCCGTCGACCGAGTCGGCCGAGACCCGCTCTCCCGGCGCCAGCTGTCGGAGCGAGGAGCGCAGCCGCGACAAATCATGCTCAACGAGGATCGGCGCGTTCAGCAATACGCTGTCGGCGGCGTCGACGGCGTAGATCACGGTCTCTCCCGGGGCCTTGGCGCTGATATAGACGAGTGTCGGCGACTTGACCTGGACATCGGCGATGTCCGGATTGGCGACGAAGACGGTAGCGGCGGGTCCACTCAGGCGGACGAGTGTGCCCTTGTTGACTTCGAGCACGATCCGCCCGCCCTTCGCCGGTATCTGCGTGGCGCCGATGCCGCGCGCCGCCGGCGGCTGGGCCGGCGGTGGATTATCGGCCGGCGGCGCGGTGACGATGGTGCCGCGCGGCGCGGGAGCCGGTGCCTGCGCCTCGGCGGCGCTCGGAGAGACTGCAAGCGCCACGAAGATGACGGATCCGGCAATGCCGGAGAGCGGCAAGAAGCGCATCACGAACCTCGAAACGCATTTCGAGGTCCCAGTCTAACCCGATTTGCTGTTTCCGCGCAATACCGTCACGCCACCCGCGCCAGAGTTTCCTTTCGTGGTTAACAGCTGGCTGACTTCGCTGTCCAGCGTGAACGTCCCCCGCTCGCCCCCGCCGGCGGAATCGGCAGGCGATGTTTCCTCGGCGACGGCCAGGCTGCGGAGGCTAAGCGACAACTTGCCCATCTCGGTTGCGACCGCGATGATCTCGCTCTGCTTTGGCGTGACCTCGAGGGTCGCGGTATGGGCAACAAGCGCTTCGTTACCCTTGCTATCGAGTTTTTGATCGACCGCGATGACCCGCACGTCGCGCAATACCGTCTCGGACGCTTTGTGCGGGGCCTCGTTGTTGTTACCGGTGGCGGGCGTGTGGGTGATCAGGATGTCGACTTGGTCGCCCGGGAAGACAAAGCCCGAGATTCCGGAGGTCGCGGTGACCGGCACCGAGACCGCGCGCATGCCGGGAGCCAGTGCTGCGGCGAGAAAGCCGCGGCTCCCCGGCGAGACGATCTTGGCCTCGATGATCGGCTCGCCCGGCGCGATCGGGTCGCGCGCCACCCAGCCGGTGAACGCTTCGGCCGGCCGGGTTCCCGCCTGGATATAGTTGCGGTCGATCCCGCCTTCGGGCCAAACCTGCCACGAGAAATCTTGCGGTTTGAGGATCTGGCCGCGGGTGATGCCGTTGCGCGCGACGAGCACCGATTTTTGCGGCGCGGCGGGGCGTGCCAACGGCGTCGCTTCGACCTCCGCGGTTTTCTGCGCGAGGAAGGATCGGACCAGGATTCCGGTGCCGCCGGCGAGCACCACAGCGGCGAGAAATAGGACCAGGGTGCGTATGCGCATTTGCTTGCTACCAGCTGAAGTTGGGGGGAATCGTGACGATGATCGCGGCGGCCGCGATCGCAACGCCGTAAGGGACGGCAATCGGGTGCGCGTCATCCGCGGCAGCACCGGCCGGACCCGGTAGAACCATTCGCAGCGGGGTCAGAAGGACGAGGCTCAAGAGGCCGCCCAGGAGCCCGGTCCAGACGAGAAGCGCCGGAGTTGAGGCGGGACCAGCCCACAGAGTTGCAACCGCCAGCAGCTTGACGTCACCACCGCCGATCAGTCCGCGAGCGAACAGCAGAGCGCCGGCGACAAAGACCGCCGCCGCACAACCGGCGGCAAGCCCGCCCGCCGCCAGACTGAGGTTCGGCGCCACCGCGATATAAAATGGCCAAAGGACGCACAGCGCCAGGGTCAACCGGTTGGGGATGACCAGCCGGCGGAGATCCTCGAACGCGGCCACCGCCATCACGCCGGTGAACCCGGCCACCGGCACGAGGTGTATCGCGAAAGGCGCAGTCATGGCGCGTTCAGCCTGATGCGTAACGTTTAAGGAAGGGATAATCGACCCTGCCAGGCGATTAGCGCCGTCCCGCATTTGCCATGGAAATCGCCCGGTCCGCGAATTACCCTGCCGGTCCTCGGATCTCAAAGCTCAGTCCGAAGAGAATGACGGACATCGCGACCTCGGCATACCGCCGCAGGAGTTTGGGTCTCTCGCTGCCGCTGATCTTCGGTCTTGCGGTTTACCTACCGCTGCTCTTCGCGGCCCGTGCTGTGCTCGGCGACCCCGACACCTACTGGCACATCGCCATCGGGCGCTGGATCATTGCACATTGGGAGGTGCCGCGCGTCGACGTGTTCTCGTTCTCGATGCCGGGCGCGCCGTTCACGCCTCCGGAGTGGCTCGCCGAAATCGGCATTGCCTGGCTCTACGACCGGTTCGGCTGGGGGGCGTTGGTCGCAGCGACGGCGCTCAGCGTCGCCGCAGCATTGACGATGTTGCTGCGGGCGCTGCTGCGCAACCTGATGCCGGCGCACGCCCTGATCGCGACCGTACTGGCAACGCTGCTCGTGCTACCGCATCTCTTGGCGCGTCCCCACGTGCTGACATTGCCTGTTCTCGTCTGGTGGGCCGCGGAACTCGTCGCTGCGCGCAGCGAGGATCGCGCACCATCCTTGTGGCTGGTGCCGGTGATAACGTTGTGGGCCAATCTCCACAGCAGCTACATCTTCGGGCTCGGGCTTGCCGCACTGCTCGCCGGGGAGGCGCTGGTCGCGGCCGGGGATCGGCGCGCCCGGCTCGGCGCACTGCAGGGTTGGGGGTGCTTCATCCTATTCTCGGTCGGCGCGGCGCTGATCACGCCCTTCGGTCTCGACGGTTTGCTGTTGCCGATCGACCTCGCGACGATGAGCACCCTCGGCCTGATCACCGAATGGAAGAGCCCGAACTTCCAGCAATTTCAGCCGCTGGAGGTGTGGATCATGGCCTTTCTCCTTGCCGCCCTCTCGGGCGGCTGGCGGCTTCCGCCGACGCGCGTGCTGATGTTGCTGCTGCTGTTGCACATGGCGCTGCGACACGGCCGCTACGCCGAGCTCTTGGGGTTGGTCGGACCGCTGCTGCTGGCGCCCGCACTCGGCCCGCAGCTCGCCAAGCGCCCCGGGCATCAGGTTTCGTTTCTCGATCGCGGTATGGCCGCACTCGCCAGGCCGGCGGGCCCGCTCGGCTTTGCGCTTGCCGGCGCGATCGCGCTGGGGTTGAGCGCGCTGGCGTTGCGCGGCGGCATCGCCCGTGGCGGGGATGCGATCACCCCGGCCGCGGCCCTCGCCGCCGTGGCCGAGCACCATATCGAAGGCCCGGTCTTCAACGACTATGCCTTTGGCGGGTACTTGATCTTCGCCGGCATCAAGCCGTTCATCGACGGCCGCTACTTCTACGGCGACGTCTTCATCAAACGCTATGCCGAGGTGGTTTCGGTAGCGAGCGACGAGCTGCCGCGCCTGCTCGCGGAATACCACATCACCTGGACCCTGCTCGGCGCCAAGACCCCGGCCGTCGTGCTGCTCGATCATCTGCCGGGCTGGCGACGGCTCTACGCCGACGACATCGCCGTAGTGCACGCCCGCTAGCAGGCGCCGCCAGCCCGAACCGACGCCCGGTCCGCCGCCAGTCGCAATTAACGGTTGTGTCGGCGATCGGCCATTGCTGCATCTACAGCGAATCTGCAGCAAAGCTCTCCGCAAGGTTGAAAAGTGCACCCGCTTGGTGGAAAGGGACGGGATCTGCCGGAGGATGCACCATGAATTGGGCGATTTGAGGATCGACTTCGTTCATCATCCATTTACGATCTATTAAAGTCGGTAAAAATCCCCTTGCTTTTTGGTCAAAGTTTCGTCAAAAACCCGTCAAGATCGAAATTTCTGAGGGCGTTGGCTGGCACCGTCGCCCGCGCTCCGAGGGGTTTTCAGCCTAAACGTATCGCAAATCGGCAAAAATGCAACGGCCTACTTTGGCGGGTGGGGTGGCGAGAGATGCTGTCGGCAGGTCCGGGCGGCGAAGCCCCTGACGCGGGCGAGTGCGATCCGACGCCCTTGCACGCTATCTCCGCCGTGGACGAACCCCGGCATCCGGACGTCGCACGGCAGATTGAGCAGGAAATCCCGTTTTTGCGCCGCACGGTCCGCCGCTGGCAGCGGGAAAAGGCCGATGCCGACGACCTGGTTCAGGATACGCTGATGCGAGCCCTCGCCAACTCGCATTTGTGGCAACCGGGCTCGGATTTGCGCGGCTGGCTCTTCGCCATCATGCGCAACCAGTTCCTCGCGGGGATTGGCAAGTCGAACCGTCTGGCCGCGGTGCTGCGGAGTTTTGCCGAGGCCGACAGGAGCAGGGCGCCCGACCCTCGCGAAGCGCGGCTCGTGCTGCGCGACGTCGAGGAGGCGCTCAAGCGCTTGCCGAGCAAGCAGCGCACCGCCGTGCAACTCGCCGGTGTCGAAGGCAAGTCCTATGACGAGGTGGCGCAGGCGATGGGGCTCTCGGTCGGTGCCGTGCGCTCTCACCTGGCGCGCGGCCGGGAGCGCTTGAGGGAGGCGACGGATGGCAACGAGAACACATTGCCCAGGGCCCGGCGAGCCGGGCCGGTATCGCCGCCTGCCCCGACACCCGCGCCAGTTCCCGTCATCGCGCTGTCGGTGGCCCAGGCAGATGCCGACTAGAGCAGAGTAGCATTGCGAGATGATGCGGCGTTAACTATACGTAGGAATCCGTTCCTTCACCGCGAGCTTGTTTGAAACGATTCCTTCCGCCGACGATTGACTCATCGATGGGTGACAAGCGCTGACCCGACCGCAGCGCGGCCGCTTTCGACCGGCCTCATTGGTGTTCACGCGGCCGGGCAACGAGCGATGCAGTTGATAATCTTGGCTCTCGGGATGGCCATTCTCGTGGCCTCTGCCTATTGCGATGTGCAAATGCGGCGGATCCCCAACGTTCTTACATACAGCCTCGCGGTGCTGGGCGTGCTTCACCTGATTGTGTTAGGCGACCCGAGTGTCACCGGCTGGACCATAGCCTCGGGCGCCGCCGTCCTCGTGGTCGGATTTCTGCTGTTCTGGGGAGGATTTTTCGGCGGCGGCGAAGCCAAGCTTCTGACCGCCTCCGCCCTGCTGATCGGCTCCCGCGACCTGCTCGGCTTTCTGTGGCTGGTCAGCCTCTGCGCGATGATCGCGCTGCTCGCGCTGATGATAGAATACGATGTCGGTCGTTGGCTGCGGCGCCTGATGCGACCGGCCGCGGTACGCCCGGTCGACGAAGGGCCCGCTGCGGAGGCGCGCCCGACGGCACCTTACGGCATCGCGATCGCCATGGGAGCCGTCATGATGCTGCTATACCAGGCTCTTGCCTCGACATAGTTTTTTTGAGATAGCCGCGGCCCCGCGCGATTGATTCACCGAACGGCAGCAATCGGCTCTATACGGCGTCATCGCTGAGCCGTCTTTTGTGCGACCGCCAGCATTTCGCCACAGTCGGACCAATATGGCAGCTATCGCGATCCCCGTACGGAGCCAAGGCCGTTTCGGCGTCTCCTTGCCGCTCCTGTTGGGGCTCCTGGTTTATGGCCAGATACTGAATTACCCGGCCGAGGTCCTGGGGGACGCCGACACCTATTGGCATATCGCCACCGGGCGCTGGATCCTAGCGCACCGAGCGGTCCCGCACCACGATGTCTTCTCGTTTTCAATGCCGGGCGCGCCGTGGACCTCACCGGAATGGCTCGCCGAAATCGTCATCGCCTGGCTCTACGACCATTTCGGCTGGACCGCACTGGTGGTGGTCGCAGCACTTTGCGAGGCCAGCGCGTTGGCGCTGCTGCTCCGGGTACTGCTGCGCTTCCTTGCCCCGATACATGCGCTGATTGCGACCGTGTTGGCCTGGGCCCTTTCCATGACGCACGTTTTGGCACGACCCCACATATTTACTTTGCCTATTCTCGTGCTGTGGGTTGCGGCGCTGGTCATAGCACGAAGCAGAGAGCGCGCGCCGTCACCCTGGCTGGCACTGCTGATCACCTTATGGGCCAATCTCCACAGCAGCTACATGCTCGGCCTCGTGCTTGCGGGGTTGCTCGCCGGCGAGGCCGTATTGCTCGCTCCCGATTGGGGTGCACGCTTGCGCGCCGCGCGCGGCTGGGCAGTCTTCGGTGCGTTGTCGCTCACCGCAGCGCTGATCACGCCGTTCGGCATCCAAGGGCTGGTCCAGCCCTTCGAGCTGAGCCAGATGAGTTATTCCTCTGGCGTTCTGGTCGAGTGGATGAGCCCGAACTTCCAACGCTACCAGCCGCTCGAAGTGTGGCTTATGGTCTTGCTGTTCGGCGGGCTCTCGCTCGGCTGGCGACTGCCACCGACGCGCGTCCTCATCGTGCTCCTGCTGTTGCACACGGCGCTGCGGCACGGCCGGCACGCGGAGCCGCTGGGCTTTGTTGCACCGTTGCTGCTGGCGCCGGCGCTCGGGCGGCAGCTCGCCGAGCGCCTCGCTCGCCGTCCGGTGCTGTTGCTCGACCGCGGCATGGCCGAGCTCGCAAAGCCGGCGAATGTGCGCGGCATCGCCATCGCCGCTGCGGGTCTGCTGGCCTTGACCGCGACGATGGTGCATGGCGGCGTCGACCGTAAGAACGACAAGCTCACCCCGACGGCCGCACTCGCAGCCCTCCGATCTCATCAGTTCACCGGTCCGGTGTTCAACGATTACGGCTTCGGCGGCTACTTGATCTTCGCGGGCATCAAGCCGTTCATCGATGGCCGCTATTTCTACGGCGACGCTTTCATCCAGCGCTATGTCGAAGCGACCGCGGTATTCAGCAACCAGCTGCCGGTGCTGCTCGACGAATACGGAATCACCTGGACCTTGCTGCACCCGAAGACCCCGGCCGTCGTGCTGCTCGACCATTTGTCCGGGTGGCGGCGGCTTTATGCCGACGACATCGCCGTGGTCCACGTGCGCGAAGACCAGATGGGGCGTAATGCTCAACTAGGGCGCGACCATTGAGAAACGCGCTCGAGGATCTTCGCTCCCAATCGGATCACGACGCACGATCGCCGTCGATATTCGACGTCCGTCTCCTGGGCATATTCGCGCCTTGGAGGCTGTGGGGGTATGGCTCCGCGCTCGCCGCGCTGTACGGCGTATTGTTGTTGGCATTCTATAAGGCAGGAATTTGGCTGGTCGATCAGAGCGGAGTGCCGGTCTACACCGATTTTACGCAGTGGTGGATCGCCGCATTGCAGGCGCTGCACGGGGACTCTGCCTCACTCTATATTCCCTCAGAGTTCCAGAAAGCCCAAGACTCCTTGGTTGGAGCGGGGCGTGCTGTCTTCTTGACGTGGCCATATCCCCCAATCTTTTTCCTTTTCTTGGCGCCACTTGCGATGCTCCCGTACGTCGCCGCCTTCCTGACCTGGGATCTGGTGACGCTTCTGGGGTGCGTCGCTGCCGTCTACCTCATCGCGCGACGTTCGTCGGCAATTGTTCTGGTACTAGCCTCTCCGTTCACGGCGTGGAATTTTCTCGGCGGGCAAAATGGATTCTTGACGGCCTCGCTAATCGGCGCGTCGCTCCACTTGCTCGAGACTAGGCCCGTGCTGGCGGGTGTGTTCATCGGATGCCTCAGCTACAAACCGCAATTCGGGATGCTGTTTCCCGTCGCACTTGCCGCGGGCAATCATTGGAAGGCGTTTACGAGCGCCGCCGCCACGGTTGCCCTCTTGGTCGGCGTCACGATCGCGGCGTTTGGTACGGATGTGTGGACCGCATTTCCGAGGGGGCTCGAAGCCCACTCGGCTCTAATTTTATCCGCGGACCCAGCCAATGCCCCAATGCTGCTCGCGGGGCGCCTACAGACAGTTTATGGCACGATACGCACTGTACACGGTAGTGCCGCCCTCGCGTTGATCGCCCAGGGTGTAACCACAACGGCTCTCGCGATACTCGTATGGTTCCTCTGGCGTCTTCCGGTCCGCTACTCTCTGAAAGCGGCAACATTATCGGCTGCGGCGCTTATCGCGACCCCTTGGGCCGCTGCCTGTGATATGGCCGCGGTCGTTGTTCCAATCGCCTTCCTCGCGAAGGACCAGATGAGCAACGGAGCATTACCAGGTGAGCAAACCATCATGATCGGGCTGTTCGCTTCTAGTTTTGTCATCCTGCTCACTTTTGGAGGCGCGCCGATCGGAGAATTAATGATGCTTGCCCTCTTGGGAGTCATTTTGCGTAGGGTCGCTTATCATGGGGAGAAGTCGGTCGCCTAAAGATAAATCAGGCGTCGAGAATATGCGGGATCGGATCTCGGGACACGTTGTTCGGCTCAGCAGGCTGCAACAACAACTCACGACACATGACTTTGCCTGACTACCTTGAACCCGCCCAAGCAGCTCCTTTGCAGTTGCGAGACATTGGCCCTGCTTCCGATACGCAGCCTCCGAGCAGGAGCGCGTTCGTCATTGTTGCCATAGCTCTGTCGGTCGTGGCATTGGGAATCGAATGCTATCAGTACCTTGTGTTGGGTGCCTACTGGGATCACATCGACTGCAGCATCTTGATCAGCGGTTGGCAACACGTCCACGGCGCTCCGCTTTACGAGCTGCAGGACGGAGCACCAGTGCTGGCGAACCTTTACGGCCCTTTGGCCTACCTCGTGCAGATGCCAGCATTGCTCTTGTTCGGCGCAGGAGTCGCCGCGAGCAAGGTAACATCGTTTCTGGCTTTGGGGACCACCGTGGCGGTGATGGGCGTGCACATGGTCCGGCGCTCAACGACAGGACAAGCACTCGACGGCTTTTTCCTACTAACTGCCGGCTTGCTGCTTTTCGGTCCGGTGAGTTTCTGGGTCCGTGCCGATCCCTTCGAAGTTCTCCTGGTGGCTCTTGCAGTGGTGCTGACTGCGGGCCGTCGGGGCGGCACTTGCGTTGGCGTTTGCATCGGCCTTGCAGTAAATTTCAAAGTGCACGCCTTTGTCTACTTTTTGCCAATCCTCGTGGACTTGTGGTGGACCGGCGGCTGGCGGGCCCTGCTAAGGGTAGCGATGTTCTCCGGCATGACGTTTTTCATTCCGTTTCTGATTCCAGGCATTTCCCTGCATGACTATTTTGTTACGGTCAGCGAGCAGGTTGCTGGGGGTACTGTTTCTTCGTCGTTGATGGTCAAAAACACCATTTATGCTGTTGTCATTTTGCCACTTTTGGTATTGCCGTTGATTGCCCATCAACATCAGTTCCGCGACAAGGTTTACGCGTGGATAGTGCTGGCGACGTTGGGGCTGCTTTTCTATCCAGCGAGCAGTCAAGGTGCCGGCCCCCATCACTTTCTCCCCTTGCTGCCAGTCCTAATCGAAGCCCGCCGTCGCCTCGAGCCGGAAGGCATTGCTGCGGAATTTGCGCCATTTCTCATCGTGTTGACCGCCTCCTTTGCTATGCAGGGAACCCTGCACAATATGGCTTCCAAACGAGGATGGGACCTCGTCAGCGAAGAGGCGCTCGCAGTAGCACGACATAGTCCTGTTCAGCCCATTCAAATTGGCTATGGCGAGAGTCCAAAGAGCTACGAGATCAGCGAGCTGAGCAAGACAGTTTTGGCTTTCAACTTCTATCCGGTACTGCTTGGTGCTCAAATTTTGAATGAGCTTCGCGAAATCGGGATCGAGGGCTCCACGAGGTGGATTCCCTACCTCACGGAATGTCGCATCAAGCGGTGGTTGCTGCCAAAAGGCGAGAAGCCATTCACAACGATCAGTTATTATGACCGGAGCCAGCTCTTTAGCAAAGAATTCCGACAGGCGTTTTTCACGCGCTACAAGCTTGTCGAGACGACCGAGCATTTCGATCTTTGGGATTGTGCTCATGAGAGGCAGTGAGTTGCTAGAGCACCGCCGCTTTCCCAAGCTGAATTATGAGCTCTTAGGGATGAGGGCTATCCGAGCATTGTGGTTATCCCTGTGGTACGCCACTGCGGTCGTCGCCCTCGTTCTGCTCACCTCGGTTGTCTTGCAGAACCTGCCGTGATCGAGGTGCCGTGGCCGCCGAGCTGCGCCGGTTCCGGATTTCTCGCCGGGATCGTGTTGATCACCCTTTGACATGGTGCGCTGCTGTGGCGAGGCTCGCCCGAGGCTGCGCCGCCGCCGGCGTGGCCATCGGAGTAGCCATCCCTCGCTGGGCCGCCCATCGATATTCATGGGAGTCCACCGGCGTGAGTGACGCACCGGAGAGCCTGCGTACCGGTACCCACTCTTATCGAGGATCTTCGCGTCCGCTCGGCATTTTCGCGTCTTGGCGGCTGCACGCGTACGGTTACACCATCGCCGCGCTCTACGCTACGCTGTTGCTCGGTCTTTACAAGAGCGGGTTTTGGATTGTCGATAACAGGAGAGTGCCGGTCTATAGTGATTTCATAACTCCTTGGATAGCTGGGGTGCAGGCGCTGCACGGGGACACTGCTCCCCTTTATGATCCGACGGAGTTCGTCAAGCTTCAGAAGGCGTTGATCGGCCCGAAGGATTACTTTTACCCAAACTGGCCTTACCCGCCCACCTTCTTCTTCGTGCTCGTCCCGTTCGCGATGCTTCCATACGCTTACGCATTCGTTGTTTGGGACTTCGTCACACTGGCGAGCTGTGTCGCCGTCGTGTATCGGATCGTTCGGCGGCTTCCGGCTATCGCGCTGGTGCTCGCATCGCCACTCACCGCCTGGACGCTGTTCGCCGGACAAAACGCGCTGCTATGGGCTTCCCTTCTGGGTGGCTCTCTGCTTGCCCTCGAACGCCGGCCGGTGATGGCGGGCTTGTTGATCGGATGTCTTACCTACAAGCCGCAATTCGGAATATTGCTCCCCTTGGCGCTTGCCGCGGCCAATCAATGGCGTGCTTTTGCGAGCGCCGCGGTAACGGCTGCCCTCTTGGCCGGCGCATCCATTGCTGTGTTCGGAACCACGGCGTGGGAAGCATTTCCTCAGGCGCTGTTAGCGCAGAACAGCGAGGTTCTTGTCTCGGGCGGCCACGCCCACACAACGCCCGACTGGGGATATATCCAGACAGTCTACGGCTTGATCCGTACTCTCCGTGGTGGCGCCGCAGCAGCTTGGCTCGCCCAGGGCGTAACGGCCGTGTGCGTTGCGATAATCGTGTACCTCACCTGGCGTTCGGCGATGCGTTACCAGCTGAAAGCCGCGACGTTGTCGGCCGCGGTGCTTATCGCCACACCCTATGCCTTTGCCACCGATCTGGCCGCGATCGTGATTCCGGCGGCCTTCCTCGCGAGCGACCAAATACGCTGCGGACTGCTGAAGGGCGAGCAAACGGTGATGATCGCGCTTTTCGGTGCGAGTTTCGCGATCCTCGTCGCTGCCGGCAGCACACCGCTGGGACCCTTTATTATGATCACGCTCTTGTCCCTGATCTTGCGGCGCGACTTGTCGTGGTGGGAACCGCGCCCCATGCCGGCAAAAACTCGTTAAAATTTTTTGAAACAACTTCCTCGGTCGTCGATTGACTCCTCGACGGGAGAAAGCGCTCGCCGCAACAGCGGACGTGGGACCTGTCACCGGTCCACTCTCCAAGGATCTTCGAATGCTCGATTTGATCAACCTTCTGCGGCGCGAGCTGATCATCCGCCTCCGCGGCGACGAGAGCGGCGTGGTCTATGTCGAATACGCTCTGCTCGTTACCTTGATAGCCCTCGTGATTGTCGGCGGTGCATCACTTCTCGGCAACAACATCAACGGTTTGTTCACGAACATCGCGAGCTTCGTCGCTAGCATTACGACGCCTTAAGAGTTTCTACGCGCCAAAAAGAACGCAGCATCGCCGCGTCCCTCTGGGCTCACTTCTCCAAGGATCCTCGAATGCTTGATCTGATCAACCTCCTGCGTCGCGAGCTGATCACCCGCCTCTGGGGGGATGAGCGCGGCGTGGTTTATGTCGAATACGCCCTGCTTCTTACCCTGATAGCCCTCGTGATCGTGGGCGGCGCATCACTTCTCGGCAACAACATCAACGACTTATTCACAAACATCGCCAGCTACGTCGCAAGCATCACAACACCTTAAGCGTTGCTATGCGCCAGGAAGGACACGGCATCGCCGCGTCCCTCTGGGGTAATCTCTCCTCTGGGGTCCTTCTCCAAGGAGCTTCGAATGCTTGGTCTCATCAACCTCCTGCGCCGCGAGCTGAGCGACCGCCTCCGCGCGGACGAGCACGGCGCCGTCTATGTCGAATATGCTTTGCTCGTCACCCTGATCGCCCTCGTGATCGCCGCCGGCGCGACAGCCCTCGGTCTCAACATCAACGATTTGTTCAACAAACTCGCCGGCTACATCGCCAGCGTTACGACGCCTTAAGGATGCTGCACGTCGGGAACGGCTCGGCACCGCCGCGCTTTACACGGCGCCAGCGCCGATCTTGGATGCCTCCTTAGCCGGGCGCGGATAGGCCGATGCAAACGTTGATCCTGCTTCTCGGGATCGGGCTCTTCGCCGTCGCCGCCTATGGCGATGTGCGGACGCGGCGCATTCCCAACGAGCTCGGGCTGGGGGTCGGCGCGCTCGGCCTCCTGCGCATGATGCTGGCCGGCGACGCGAGCGCTCCCCTCTACACCCTCGGGGCGGCGGCCGTGGTCTTTGCGGTAGCGTTTCTCCTCTTTCGGCGCGATCTGGTCGGCGGCGGCGACGTCAAGCTCTTGACCGCGGCGACATTGCTGATCGGCTACCACGATCTCCTAGGTTTCCTCTTGCTGATGAGCCTGTGCGGCGCATTCATTTCGCTCGCCATACTGACGGCAGACAAGCTCGGCCCCATGCTGCGGCACAGCCCACGGCCGGCGATGCTTGCGGTTCCCGAAAACTCACGGGGCACGCCGCGGCGGTTGAGTGTACCTTATGGGGTGGCCATCGCTGCTGCGGGTATCGTTATACTCGTACTCCAATCCTCATTCCCGGGGTGAACTGCAATGCGCGCCAAAACCATCCTGAGCGTATTGTTTCTGGTCTCGATCGGCGTCGCCGCTTTTGTGATCCTGCACGCGCTGCCGCAGAAGGTCGATGCCTCCCCCGAGGCGGCGCAGACGTCAGAGATCCTGGTCGCGACGGTGCCGCTCGCGGCCGGCACCCTGCTGCGCGCCCACGACGTGGTGTGGCAGCCGATCGCGGGCGCGCCTGAACCTGGGCAGATCGTTCGACCATCGGTTTGGGCGCGCGAAGCCAAGCCCGAGATCGATGAAGAGGTGCGCGCCGAGGTCTATGGCGCGGCACTGCGCGGTGCGGTCGTGCCCGGCGATCCGATCCGCCGCGGTCCGATCGCCGCCGGCGATCCGATCAGCCGCGGCGGGGTCGTCAAGCCCGGCGATCGAGATTTCCTGCAAGTCGTTTTGTCGCCGGGCGCGCGGGCGATCTCGATCCCCGTCGCCACCGGCGGGGCGAGCACCGGCCTCTTATATCCCGGGGACCGGGTCGACGTCGTGCTGACCCAGAAATTCGCCGACACCGCCGCGCCGCTGACGCGCCGCTCGGTCAGCGAGACGGTCGTCGAGAACCTCCGCGTGCTGGTGATCGATGCTGTGGACGCGAAGACGGCTTCGGGAAGTACCTTCGGCCGGACGGTGACCCTCGAGGTGACGCCCGAGCAGGCCGAGAAGATCAGCGTCGCCGCCGAGCTCGGTAAATTGTCGCTGACCTTGCGCAGCGTCACCACACCCGAGGGCGTCCTCACCACCTCGACGACCGGGCCGGGGAGGGCGACCGGTGTCAAGCCGACCTGGGCAGGGGACGTTTCGCCGGCTTTGGGCGGCGCCATGCCGGATCGGACGACAGCCGCCCCGCGCCCGCCGGTCGACATCATTCGCGGCAAAGGAGTGGAAACCCGCAAGACCGAGTAGCGGCTTAGCCGGGCCTTCGGGCCGACGGTTCGATGACTCTCGTGCTGATCGAGTTAACCTTTAATTCTTTTACAGGCGCCTCTCGTCATGAGGTATGCTTTCGGGTTGATTAACAACTACTCCTCATCCGGGGAGATCGGAGAGCCGTCTCGCGGGACGTAAAGCCTTGATCCAGCTAGAGGGTGCTCGCCCGTGAGTTCACAGGGAAACCAGTCGTGAGGAGCATCATCGAGAACCCCGGGACGATTGAGCGGGCCACCAACCGGGTGCCCGTGGGCCGGGCTCCGCTGCAGGCCTTCGTCGCCGATGCCGAGACCGAGAGGGTTTTACGCGACTGCCTGACGCAATTGGCCTTCGCCGATCCGGCGATCGCCCGCGGCGGGATTGCCAAGGCGATCCAAACCCTCGCTGCCGAGCGGTCACCCAACATCCTGATCGTCGACATCACCGGCATCGACCTCCCGATATCGCAGGTCCACGCGCTTGCCGAGGTTTGCGAGCCCGGCGTCACGGTCATCGCCATCGGCAACCGCAACGAGATCGGTCTCTATCGCGACCTCCTGCGGGCCGGGGTTACCGAGTACATCGTCAAGCCACTGAACGCTCAACTGCTGTCGCGGGCGCTGAGCGCCAGGGCGGGCCCGGGCGCCAGCGGCACGATCCACCAGAAGCTCGGTTCGATGGTCGCCGTTATCGGCGCGCGGGGCGGCGTCGGAACGACGACGCTCGCGGTCAACCTCGCCTGGCATCTCGCCAACCGCCAGACCCGTCGCGTGGCACTTGTCGATCTCGATCTGCAGAACGGCGATTGCGCGCTGGCGGTCAACATCAAGCCCACCCCCGGGCTGCGCGAAGCGCTGGTCAACCCGTCGCGCGTCGACAGCACCCTCCTCGAACGCGTCATGACGCCGGTCGGCGACCGTCTTTTTGTGCTGAGCTCCGAGGAGCCGCTGCGCGACGATATCCAATTTACCGCCGACGCGGTCGAGACATTGGTATCGGCGCTGCGCGAGCAGTTTCACTACGTGATCCTCGATGTCCCGCGAATTCCGGCGTCGCCTTATCAGCGGGCGCTGGATCTCGCCGATTTCCGCATCGTCGTCGGCGACCAGACCTTGCGCTCGGTCCGCGACATGACGCGGCTGCGTTCCGCACTCGGGGAGGGCGAAGGCAGCCATCGCACATTGTTCATCGTCAACCGCCACGGCGAAGGCGGACGTCGCGCGGTGACGTTGAAAGAGATGCGCAATGTGCTCGATCTGCGGCCGAGCGGCGTGATCCCGTTCCAGCCGAGCTTGTTTATGTCGGCGGCGAGCAACGCGCGCCTTGCCGCCACGAAGCGCGGCAAGTTCGCCGATGCGCTCGCCGCTCTCGTGCTCGAGCTCGCCGGCCGACCGCGCGAGCGGCGCCGTTGGTGGAGGCCTGCGAAATGAGATCGGCCAGCTTCGGCCAACGCATCGTTCAACAGAGCGGCCGGGAGCTCGTCCTCGTTCCCGGCAGGCCGGCGGCTCCGACAGCCGATTTTGCCGGCCGCAGCGAGCTCAAGGAGCAGATCCGAACGGCTCTGATGGCGCGGATCGATCCGGCTGTCGCCGGGCGCATCGCGCGCGAGACGCTGCGGGCCGAAGTGGCGAAGCTGGTCAGCGAGATCGCCACCGAGCAGCGGGTCCAGCTCAACGAGATCGAGGAGAGCGCGCTCGCCACCGAGCTGACCGACGACATGACGGGCCTCGGGCCGCTCGAACCGTTGCTCGACGATGACGAGGTCACCGACATCCTGGCGAACGGGCCGTTCAGCGTCTATGTCGAGCGGGGCGGCAAGCTCGAAAAGACCACCGCGCGATTTCGCGATGCCCAGCATCTCGTCAACGTCGCGCAGCGCATCGCAGGTGCTGTCGGCCGTCGTATCGACGAGGCGAGCCCGATGGTCGATGCGCGGCTCGCCGACGGCAGCCGCGTCAACATCGTCTTGCCGCCGCTTGTGCTCAATGGCGGCACGATCTCGATCCGTAAATTCCCGAAACGCAGCCTGACGCTCGACGCGATGGTGCGGCAAGAGAACTTGTCGCGTGATATCGCCCGCATACTGCAGGTCGCCGCGCGCTCGCGGGTCAACATATTGATCTCGGGCGGCACCGGCTCCGGCAAGACGACATTGCTGAACGCGATCTCGCAGCACATCGACCGCGACGAGCGGGTGATCACGATCGAAGACGCGGTCGAGCTGCGCCTGCAGCAGCCGCATGTCGTGCAGATGGAGACGCGGCCGCCCAATATCGAAGGGGCCGGCCACATCCCGCAGCGCGAGCTCGTGCGCAACGCTCTGCGCATGCGCCCGGACCGCATCATCGTCGGCGAGGTACGCGGTGCGGAGGCCTTCGACATGCTGCAGGCGATGAACACCGGGCATGACGGCTCGATGTCGACGATCCACGCCAACTCGCCACGCGACGCGCTCTTTCGCCTCGAAAATATGGTCATGATGGCGAATTTGAGCCTGCCGTTGCGAGCGATCCGCATGCAGGTTTCCAGCGCACTCAACCTTCTGGTGCATGTCGAGCGCATGCGCGACGGTCTTCGCCGTGTCCAGAACATCGCCGAGATCGCCGGAATGGAAGGCGAGATCATCACGATGCGCGAGCTGTACGCCTTTCAGTTTCGCGGCGAGAGGCGCGACGGCACGATCGAGGGCGAGTTCCAGTCCACTCGGATGCGGCCCGATTTCGTCAACCGGGCAGCGCGTTTCGGCCTCGACAGAGAGTTGCTCGACGCGATCGGTATCGTCGGAGCCCGAGTTTGACGCCGTCCACTAAAACAATGCCCTCCTCCCGCGCCGGAGGGTGACGTGCAGAACCAGCTCCTGCTCGCGGTTCTCGGTTCCGTCGTTTTGCTCGGCGCGGTGCTGTTCGCCTTGCTGCACGCGGACCGCCGCAAGGAGAGCCGCCAGCAGCGTTTGCAGGCGGTTACCGCAACCGCACCCATCGCTGAAGGGCCGGCTGCGCCGCTGCGCCGACCCTTGCGCGAGCACGCCGCCGGCGGATTTTTGGCAGGCCTCCGGGCGCGTCTCGACGCCGCCCTCGCGGCAACCGGCAACACCATTGGGATGCGGTCCCTGATCCTGACCGGGACTGCCGCGGCAGTCGTGGTGATCGGGTTCGCCACCCGTGCGATGGGCCTCAACCCCGCCTTGGCGATCGTTCTCGGCGGCGCTGCGGCAGCGGCGGCACCCGCCGTGCTGCTGCGCCTGGCGCAAAACCGCTATCAGCGCCGGTTTCTCGATGTCTTCCCCGATGCGCTCGATCTCTTGGGGCGCGCAGTCACCGCCGGGCTCCCCGTGGGCGACGCGATGGAGGTGGCGGCGCGGGAGATCCCACCCCCGGTCGGCATCGAATTTCAGCGGACGCTCGACGCGATGCGCATCGGCGTAGAGCAGCAGGAGGCGCTCGAGCTCACCGCCGAACGCGTTCGCGTCCCGGATTTCCGCTTTTACATCGTCGCCCTCGCTTTGCAGCGGCGCACCGGCGGCAGCCTCGCCGAGACCTTGGGGAACCTCAGCAACCTTATTCGTCGGCGCAAGGAGATCCGCCTCAAGACCCGCGCCCTTACCGCCGAGTCGAGGGCATCGGCGACTGTGCTGGCGATCATTCCCTTCGTCTTTATGGCCCTTCTCTCGCTGATCAATCCGGCGCTCTTCTCCACCCTGGTCGCCGATCCGCGCGGCCGCTTCATGCTGGCTCTCGCCCTCATCGGTATCCTCACCGGCATCGCCGTCATGTTCTGGATGATTCGGAGAAGCCTGCGTTAACGATGTCAGAATATTTCGAAAACCTGCTCGAGACCGTCGGGCATTATTTCACCTTTAAGGTGGGCGGGTTCCATTTCGGGTTGATCGAGGAGTGCTTCCGGGACAACCGATTTATCCTTCTGTGCGCGGGGGGGATCAGTTGGGGGCCGATCGAAACCTGCATCCTGGCGATTGCGATCGCGACGGCCGTCCTGTGCATGCTGAATTTATGGCGGATCGCCCAGGATGAAAATCGTCACGACCGCCTCGCCGTGATGCATGGCGCCAGCTTTAGGCGACCCGACACGGCTTTCGCGCGACGCGAGCCATTCTACCACAGGTTCGCCATGCTGCTCGCCGCCAGCCCCCTTGTCGGCATTTCCGAGCAGCACAAATTGCTCGAGGTGCTCGCTACGGCCGGGATCAAAGGCCATGGCCACCTCGCCACGTTTATCGCCAGCAAGGCTTGCGGTGCCGTGTCGGTCACGGCGTTCCTGTGGCTTTTCCTCGTGTGGCAAGGACTTTTCGCCGGAGTGGCCGTCCTTCAGTTGGCGGCGCTGATCGCGGGGTTGCTGCTCGGCTGGCGGCTCCCGGACATCGTCCTCTCCCGGCTTGCCGCGCAGCGGCGGCTGCGCCTCGAGCAGGGCATGCCCGATGCGCTCGATCTCCTGGTCATTTCCGCCGAGGCCGGGCTCAGCCTCGATCAGGCGATCGAGGAGGTCAGTCGCGATTTGCGCCCCTCGAACCCGATCGTTGCCGAAGAGCTCGCGACTACGGCCAGCGAAATGCGCGTGCTCAGCAATCGTACCGAGGCACTGGAAAACCTGGTGCAGCGGACCCGTCTCGAGTCCTTGCGGAGCATCACCGCCTCGCTCAGCCAGGCGATCCGCTTCGGCACGCCGCTCGCCGAGTCACTGCGGATTCTCGCCGCCCAGATGCGCAGCGAGCGCCTCGCGCGGATCGAAGAGCGTGCCGCACGTCTGCCGGTGCTTCTGACGATCCCGCTGTTGGTCTTCATCATGCCGGGTCTGTTGATCGTGATCGGCACCGGGCCGATGCTGCGCATCTTCGACTTCCTGAGCAACTTCAGGCTTGGCGGAGCCCCATGATCGCGCTCGCGGTAAGAGGATGGTTGCCCCGATAGAGCCAGATGGAGGCTGGCGATGACGCCTAGTGCGCCATCTCGATCGTTGCTGCATTTGCGCCGCGACGAGCGCGGCGTGGCCGCAGTTACCGTGGCGATCGCCCTTCCATTGTTGCTCGCCTTTGGCGCGCTAGCGATCAACAGCGGGCTTTGGTTCACGATCAAGAGAGAGAATCAGTCGGCCGCCGATGCCGCGGCGATCTCGGCCGCGTACGAGCTGATGGCGGGCCCTGCCAACGCTTGCACAAATCCCGGTTTCGTAACCGATCGTCTGACGCCGGCGGCGACGCAAGCGGTGGCGGCGAACCAGCACGTGGGCTGGGACAGCTCGGGAACGACGACGACGGTCATCTGTCCCTACCCCGACAGCTTGCTCGACACTGAATTTGGGGCGCGAAACTATTCGGCGGTGGCAGTGACTCTTCAACAGGATCAGAGTTCGCTGTTCGCATTCGCGCCACTGGCTAGCGCCACAATTGCGACCAAGTCTGTCGGCGTCGTGGCGAACGGCGCCAGCGTCTGCATTCTGGCCCTGGGGGCGGCCGCCTCGCGCTCTGGACCGTGTCCCGCCGGGTTCGGGATTTGCATCAATGGAAGCGCGAACAGTATAAACGCCCCGGGCTGCGCGGTCGTAGCAGATTCCACAGCGAGTAACGCAATTGATCTGGTCGGGGGAGGGGGTGGAAACCTGATAAACGCCGCGGCAATCCAAACTCCCGGTGGTACTGCGGGCTCGGGGGCCAACAACACGGCACCGCCTGTACAAACTTTTTCGATCCCCGTTACCGATCCTTATGCGAGCACCCTCACCCACACCGCTCTGACCAGCGGCTTCGCCGGGTTTCCCGACTGCCTGAGGCCCCCCCCTGGGGGGACGACCTATGGGGGTGACTGCACGGTCCCGCCGGCTGGTTAGGGCAGCCCTCGATTGTCCTTAAGGCCAACACGCAAATTGACGGTACGTGGACAGTTCTTGGAACCGTCGACCTGAAGCCGGGGACTTATTGGGTGACTGACGGCGATTTGAACGTCTCTGGTACACTGGAGTGTACCGGCTGCACCGGGGGCGCCGGCGTTACAATCATTCTAACGACCGCTGGCACCTGCCCCGCCACCGTCGGCACGGTCAACTTTGCCCCTGGCAACAACAGCACCAGCCTTAACGCGCCGACTTCGGGAACCTTTAAAGGAGATCTGATCGTCCAGGATGTGAACGGTGTCCCTGGTTGTACAACGTACACGAGCACGCCCACGAACCTCATCGGTACGGTGAGTACGTCGTTCACCGGCCTGGTCTATCTTCCGCATGCGGAGATGAACATCTTCGGTAACCCGAATTTGGGGAAAGCAGGCTGCTTGGTGCTAATCGTCAATGACTTAAGGATGAGCGGGAATCCGAGTCTGGATACGAATGGTTGCGCGGCTGCCGGAGTCACGCCGCCGACTGTCAAGACGGTAGTGCTTGGCGAGTGAGACCCCGGGTGAAATGCAGCCAGCAGGCCATCTCAAAGAGCCGCGCGAACCGACGCGGCCGCAAATCTGTAGGGATCGACGGGAGTGTTGCCGTCGAGCTGGGGCTTACTGCGCCTATTCTTGTGATACTCACGGTCGGCATTGTTGATTTGGGCAATTGGTTTAACTTCAATCAGGCACTGAACGCAGCGACGCGCATTGGTGCGGAATATGCGCGGGGAGGGGTCAGCTGCCAACCGACCGGTGGTTGGGGTGGGGCCACGGCGGTGCCCGCCAATTGCACAACGGATGTTCAGAGGGCGGTTACCCGCTCGATGGCATTCGTCCCTGCCCTCAACGCGCCAACTGTTTCCCTGGACGTCTACTGCAGGAGCCCGGGTACTCCCGATACTTACGTACAAACCATGCCTGGGAACTCCTGCTACACGAACCCGCCCGCTGCTGGTTCCACCGGTCCCAACCGGGTTTTTGTCACGGTCGGCGCTACTCAACCATTTAGTCCGATGATCTCATGGCCATTTATGCCAAAGAGGTTGGCAGCGGTAGCGCAGGTCCGTGTCCAATGAGATTAATCCGAATATTTCGATGCGCGGAAAAGGGTTCCGTTGCGGTCGAAGCGGCGATCACCTTGTCGGGGCTGCTGTTCGTGCTCCTTGGCGGGGTTCAGTTCGGGCTGGCGTATTTAGCCTGGAACACGATGCTGCTAGCGGCCGAAGAAGCCGGCCGTTATGCGATGCTGTACAACGCTTGTGCGGTGAGCGCGCAGCCGTGCCCGCCGGGTTGCTCTGGCAGTACCAGCGCGCTCGCCGACTGCGCGGTCGCTTGGGCTAACCAGAACTTCGGCAACATCTTCCCCGTCACCCCCGACATTGCCGACCCGAATTGCCCGTCGGGGATGAGCTTCACTGCGAGCTACACCTTCAATATTGTCACCCCGATCTCCCTGACGCGGTATCTATGCGTGCCGCTAATTTGAGATCCCGACCGCAATGAAGCCGATCATCGGCCATTTGCGCGAACGCGTATAGCCCGTCCGGGAACTGCCACGGCGGCGGACGATGCTCCCAGACGATTGTCATATTGACAAACGTTGTCATCTATGATATTGCGTTAACTATATCTCGCGAAAATATTTCGCCTCTGGATCCGTTCAAAGGTCTTTTATGCAATTCCTGTGTTGCTGTTATGAAAACAGCGGAAACAGCGGCGAAACAGCGGCAGATCCCGCTGTTTTTCCGATCGCCGATCCGCCGAAAGCCCAGGATTTCCGCGGAGAACGCGATGTCATTCGCTGATAATTTCCGGCAAAAACAGCAAAAACAGCGGGAACCCGCGCTGGCGCTCCGTCTGCGCCTCGTACGAATGCTTCCGAGGAGTAGACTAAGTAGAATGAAGAACCCTTCCCCGGCTGCGACGGCGTCGCGCCCCGCCAGGTTGGATCTCGCCAGGCTCCAGCAATCGCGCGCCTACGATGCGCTGATGCGGCTGCCGATGACCGCCTGGGCGATGTTCGTGGCCATGTTTCAGGTGATCGACCTGCAGCATTACATGGCCAAGGCGGATCCCGCGCTCCCGGACACCGTTTACGCGATCAACATCGCGATGCGGATGTCGGGGATCGCTTTTCTCATTCTGATCGCGGCCTCGGTCTTGCTGCGTGGGCGGCCGGCGGGCAAGGCGCGCGGCATCGAGCCGCGGGTCTCGGCTTTGATCGGCACGTTTCTGATCCCCGCCATCGTCCTCTTTCCGCGCCGTGAATTGTCACTCGCCGCCGGCATCGTCTCGACGCTGCTGATCCTCACCGGGAACGCGCTCTCGCTCTATGTGCTGTCGCAGCTCGGCCGCTCGTTCAGCGTGATGGCCGAGGCGCGGCGCCTCGTCACCACGGGCGTATACCGGATCGTCCGCCACCCGCTCTATGTCGCCGAGGAGCTGGCGGTTATCGGAATGGTCATGCAGTTCCTGTCCCTCTGGACAGCACTGCTGCTCGCCGCGCAGATCGCGTTTCAGCTGCGCCGCATGCGCAACGAGGAGACCATACTCGGCGAGATCTTTCCCGAGTATGACGCCTACAAATCAAGAACCAAGCGGCTGATCCCGGGGATTTACTGAAATTTCGCCAAAGGCGCGGCGCAATTTTCGGTCGTCTTGCTCGGACTTGATCCGCGTATCCACGTCTTTGTCTCAACCGCCCAAGGCGTGGATGCCCACGGATCGAAGTCCGTGGGCTTCAGCCCACGGGGAAAGCGCAGGGCTGTCCGGTTCAGCATTTCACCGCAGCCGGGAGCAGGTGCCGCCGATACCGACACAACCCGAAATTCCCCGTGGCCGGACTTGTTCCGGCCACCCACGTCTTCGAAGAAGGCTGTGTGGACTGCCGTGAAGGCGTGGATGACCGGGACGAGCCCGGTCAAGGGGGCCTGGAGTTGTCCCCGGGTCTTAGCAAACAACCGACTTCTCTCAACCGGACAGCCGTGGGCCAAGCCCGGCCAAGACGAAATTGGGCCGGTCAGGCGGCGTTCACAAGAGGGCGAGGTTGCCGGCGACAAGAACGCCGTAATAGGCAACGGCGAAGGCCATCGGCCACCATCGTCTGGTCAGTGGTGCGGCGACGCAGATCCACGCAACGATAGCGGCCTTGGGCAGCCACCACAGCGCACCCAATTGGCTCTGGTAGAGTGCCATGACCGGGTTGGCTTCCCAAACTCCCGGGAGCGCCAGAGCATAGTTCGTCGTGACAATATCGCCGACTTGCAGGCCCAGAAACAGGATTACCAGCAACCAATAGGAACGCGGCAGCGGTGGCCGACGCCGTCGCGGTCCCCTTATGCCGTGCACGGCACCGACCCCCGCGGGGTCTGTTCTTTGAACTTCCGCGTATGCCATTTCTCGGCGGGACTATTGTGCCTCGGATTTGCTCGTTCCATCGAATCAAACGGTAAATAACGGGTAGAGTTCACTATTGCGAAAGCTGCTGTTGCGGCCATCCCCGCCCCCGACGACAACTCGCTGTCGGTTCAGAGATTAGAACCCGCAAGCGTCAAGATCGCGTCAACCGCGCCAACGCCCCGCATCTCTTAGTGTCTGACCGAAAAAGGGTTGAGTGACTTCAGTGAGTTGTGATT
>Ga0210406_10000698_pt1 | contig 44278 bp, 36 predicted proteins | sample IncBWC30MmetaG_FD_155454 | JGI IMG/M metagenome (GOLD analysis project Ga0210406, IMG submission 155454) | Forest soil microbial communities from Barre Woods Harvard Forest LTER site, Petersham, Massachusetts, United States - Inc-BW-C-30-M | ecosystem: Environmental > Terrestrial > Soil >...
GACCGCTATGACCGCGGCATACAACACCACATGGAGCCAGTTTCGACGCCCTCCTTTGGCCATGGAGTAGCCGGCGAGCAGCCCGCTCACGAGTGCGACACCCATCAACAAGTTGAAAATAAGCAGTGGCAGTTCAGTGTGCATTGCAATGGTGCGCGTGGTAGTAATGTCAATCATCTCATTGAGCGCCGGCAACAGCAGCCTGGCCGCATTTTGCGTGGGTTCCCCACGGCTCGCAATCACCGCGCGCGACCAGATCTTTTGTTGCAACCTGCCGGCATTGGCAATTTCCTGCTCCGATGCCTTCACATCAGGAAGCTTCTCGTACACCAGAAGTCGTGTGTCCAGGTATTCTCGAAATAAATGGCGCATTTCCGGCTGATCGTTCACTGGAAGAGTATCCAGGCGAAGGTAGGCGGTACCAATCGCGTTGGCTTCCTGGACCACCTGTTGGCGCTTGGTGTCCAGACGTGACATCCCGCCCGCGAAGGAGAAACCAAGCAACAAGCCAAGCAATGCGAAAACTGCCGCTTCAATAACACCGAGGCCCTCGTGCGCCAACTCAGCGTGCTTCGCACGGTTATATCGTCCGATGCGGTACCCGACTTCCAGGCAGGCCACGAGCCCGACAAACAGACCGATCGACTCCGCAACTGCCCAGTGCGCCGGATCCATAGATTGCCCCGCTCGCCCATCACACGGGCCATCAGTCTACTCCCAGTTCAACTCGCACACGAATTGGAGGGAGTCTCCACTACCCTATGGACCTCGCTACTGCCGACCTTGTCTGCTAGCAGTCTTCACATGCCAAGCGCCGTCCGCGAATTACTGTATTCACCTGATGAAGGGCTAGGGTCAACTATGTCTCGCCTATATTTCCCCCCCGGCTAACTCTCCTTCGTCTATAGGCAGTGTTGAATCGACCCATGCGCTGACGAGCGGAAAAAGACAGAGGGAACGTTATAAGGGATGAGGGGAACGGAGATGAAGCACTTTAAGGCTCGGGAATGGAGTGATCGGCAAAGGACGATGCAGAAGCACCGAGGGCCGAAAGAGGCGCTAACGCGGTTGCAAAAAGTAGCCAATGCGGCGATCGTCGAGGCCAGGTACCAGCCCCCTGAGGCAAGAGTACGCGTGATGAAGGCAGCGTTCGCAACGGCTTGCTTGGCGTCTAGGCCAGACGAAACAGGCGGACTCGTCCAGCTGCTATTCGACAGTTTCTCGCAGCCCGCCTGCCCAGGAACGCGCTCGGCTGCCACGCGCATCAGACAAATGCTCTACCGGGCCGCGCCTTATCAAGTCGATCTGCAGATCGACTTGCAACAGGAGCGTAATCGCCTCATCGTCACCGGGCAGCTGCTGGACGTGAACCGTCCGGAGATCTTTGCTCGCGATGTGCAGGTCACACTGTCGAATTGTGGCGCGAGTATTGCCACCGCGGTGACAAATCAGTTTGGCGAGTTTCATGGAGAAATCGAATACTCCGGCGATTTGGATATTTCCTTTCCTGGCCGCGGTGGAAAGCCCATCGTTATTCTGCTCCGAGGTGTAGTCGATACATTGCCGTGAACGAAAAGAATGCTAATCGACCCCGTTGAGTGGCTACAGCAATCTGCTCATTAGTACTAAGGTCTTCACTCGATTGTTACCGCCTGGAATATTTGCTATCCAACACCCAGCGTGAACTATCTGACGGGTGTCCAGGGGGACCTGATCAAGTGGCCCAGCGTCGGACCACCTGGGGGAAGCACCGGCGGGCCAAGTCCAGCCTTCCTGCCGAGACCTGGAGGAGCGTGTTCAACCCTATTAGTTCGCCCTGACACGTCGGAATTGCTCAGTCAAAGCGGGATTCCTTTGGACCTCGAGCTCAGTGGCAGAACGGAAAGGCGGCTACCCATCGTCGTCGTGGTGCGCCTCGCGCACTGCGAATCTGCAGATATCCACGCAGAAGAGGAAAGGACGTATACCGATAATATCAGTACGCGCGGCGCTCGCGTATTCTCTAAGAACCTCTGGCAACTGGGCGATGCGGTTCGCGTTACTCCGTTGGAGGGTGGTTCGACTTGCGGGAAGGTGGTTTATTGCCAGAGGCTGCCGGACGACCGCTATAGCATCGGAGTGAAATTCCATGGCAATTATGTCAAGTGGACCGCTTTGCAGCGGTATAACAGCCTCATTGAGTGACGGCGCCGCCCAGACGTTCGGAGTTCGCGCGCCGCCGTCCCAATTGCATCTCACGTTCCAGACTACACCGTTCCAGCGGCTGAAACCTGAGCCTCCGCCGCGAGCCGTCGGATATTCTTCAACAAATACCAGAGGATGAGCAGGCTCAAGAGGAGGGTAACCACCGCAATCGGCGCGAGTCCCTCCAGAAGGCCGAGTAAGAACACAAACACGACCCACCCCGTACTTACATACAGAAGCGTCACGATTCGGCCCGCGGAACTCCTCAACAGCCGGGGCAAATTAATCCCAACATAAAGAAATGCCGCGCTGAAACCGATGCCAATAACGCCAATGATCGTCGGGATCGCAACTGGACCCTGAAAATTGACCCAAAGAGCGCGGCCATAGGAAATCAGCGTCGCAACTCCGCTCAAAATGAAGTAAGCCCGCAAGCTCCGAACCGTCTCTTTCATTGCCATGGATCTAGTCCTTTCGCCAGCACCGGCAAAATACACCCCTTGCCGGGAGTCTGCAAACTCGCCGTCCACGACAATCGACAGGCCTCCGGCTGCTTGCCCTGATCCTCGAAGGGTACCGGGCGCTTTGTTACACCAAGAAAGTGCTTGACAAACGGTATACCGATACGATAACATAGTCCATGTTACCTCGACAGCCAACCCTTCTTCTACGCCCTCCCGCCCAGCTAAACCCTTCGCCATCACACTCTTGCAAACTCTTTTGCGCTCTCAAAAAAGTCAACTCCCATCAAATCAGTAACTTCCGAACTCTTTTCGCAAAACACCCGGGATGGGGGGTACATCCGCGTCGCTCGATTTTTTTTGCTCCCGCCGTCGGATGCGCCACGCAGCGACTCTATTCCCTCCGCCTTCAATCAGTTGCGCACACTTCCCGTCGCCACAAGCTTTCCCGTTGTGGTGGGGGTGTACCCTCGCAGTCATTCTCTCCTCGGTCCCACAACTCGAGCGTCCGGCATCAAGTCTTTAGTCTTGAAGCGCTTGCAGCCTCTTCTCTCTCTCTTTTCGCTCTCTTGCGCACTCCCGTCGTTTGTTTTCAATCGTTTGCAGCCTCTTTTGCAAAAACACCCGGGGGTGGGGGGCCCACCCTCGCCTTCACTCCATTCCGGCAACATCCCCGGTGCCGCGCACTCTTCCTTACCATCCTTATTACTTGTTTCGCGTTCTCTTCATTATTATTATTCCCGCCGCGCTCCTTCGCCCAGCAGCGGCACGTTCCCGACCATGTCCCGCCCAAGCGCTCCTCGCAAATTCACGATGGCTTCGGCATCAACTCCGACCTGCCACGCGACCCCTATCTTCCCTGGAATCGCTGGTGGTGGACCCGCATGTTCGACGCCGGTTTCAAGTGGATCCGTATCGGCCAATACGAGAACAGTTCCGATCGCACCAGTTGGGATTGGATTGAACAGAAGCGCGGCATCTACGCAAGCTCCCCCGAGCTCGAAGACTATGTCGATTCCCTGGTCGACAACGGCATGAACATCCAGGTCCAGCTCATCTACGGCAATGTGATGTACACCTCGCCCAGTGGAACGCTGCCCGACGTCAGCATCCCTGAACCTGGTTCCTTCCATAACGATGACCGCAGTCTTTACTCCGTCTTTTGGCCGCCCAAGACCCCGGAACAAATCGTGGCCTTCAATCGATACGCGGCATGGATGGTCAATCACTTTCGCGACCGCATTCACTACTGGGCGTTGTGGAACGAGCAGGATATCGGCTACTGGAATCCGTGGGGCAATCCGGAAGAGTTCGGTCGCCTGCTCGGCCCGTTCATCGCCGTGGTCCGCAAAGCCGATTCGCAGGCGAAAGTCATCTACGGCGGCCAAGCCGATCCAACCCGCGAATTTACCCAAAAAGCTTTGGACACCTGTAAGTGCGCCTCAGGGATCGACGTCTACGCCTATCACACTTACCCCGGCTATGGGCACAACATGAATCCGGAAACGATGGACTCCGGCGCGTATCAGAACGAATCGCCGCGCCAGTTGCGCGACCTCGTCACCCACTATCCGGGCGTAAAGCCGGATATTCCATTCTTCGATGACGAATTCAATTCCATTCCCTCCTGGACAGGTTCCGATGAATCGGTGCAGGCAAAATACATTCCGCGCGGCTTCCTCTACAATCACGCTGCCGGAGTGAAAACCTTCGTCTGGCTGCTCGCCGCCGGAACCGACGGCAACGAGTACGACGACTTCGGCCTGATTCACGGCCTCACCAATCACCAAAATGACTGGACGCCTCGCCCGGTGTTCTACGCTCTGCAGAATACCAACGCACTTTTTTCAGACACCAAGCCCGACCCCGCGATCGAAGTTTCCAGCCCCGACGCTGCAACCCTGCGGAAAGAAAGCGGCGCCCCGCTCCTGACCTATGGTTTCCGTTCGCAAAATGGAAAAGCGATCGTCGCCTATTGGTTAGCCGCCCACAGTGAGCCGGGAAATGTTTTCCTGCCGCTGCATGCAACGTTCACTTTGAAGAACACGGGCATCGCGCATCCCGTTCTAGTGGATGTTGTTTCGGGAGAGATCAAACCCGTGCAGTGGAAGCAGGGAACTACGGACACGCTGAAAGTGCCGGTGAGGGATTCGGTCATGGCCATTACGGACGAAGACTATTTTGATTGGCCCGTTCTTCCCGAAGCTCCAAGCTCGCTAAATGTCGTTGCCGTGGAACGCGGCGTCAATTTGGCTTGGCAGAATCACGGCGGAAATCCCGCCAACATCATCGTGGAGCGCCGCGCAAACAACCAAACACGCAAAGATTGGGAGCGCATCGCCAAGCTCGACGCCAACGTAACCAAATACCTGGATGCCAAACCGCAGGCAGGCCAGCCACTCGCCTACCGTATCCGCGCAGCAAACGCAAACGGCGAATCCGCTTACTCCAACATCGCCACCCTAGTTTCGGCAGGAGTCCGATGATTCCAGGCGCGGCCCGGCAGGTAGGACTGCTTCGCTTCAGTCGGAGTCGCGGATCAAGGTGACCGCTTCGTGACGGCTTTGCGCGTCGACCTGCTTCATGACTCGGTAGATGTGATTCTTGACGGTGAATTCGGACAGATTCAGATTGGCGGCGATTTCCTTGTTGCTCAGGCCCATGGCGACCAGGGACATAAGCTGCCGCTGGCGCTGGGTGAGTTCAAATTGAGCCGTGGCCCGACTGTCTTTCTCGTCGGCGGCTCCAGAGGCCACGGTCTTGAAGAGAACCTTGCAGAATTTGGTGGGGCAAGCGGCTTCGCCTTGGGCCACGGTGCGGACCGCATCCAGCAGGTCGGTGGCGGAGGCGTTTTTCAGCACGTAGCCAGCTATGCCCAGGCGGACGGCTCGCAGGAAAAGACTGGGGTCTTCGTCCATGCCGAACAAAACAATTTTGATCTCGGGGATGGATTCTCGCAGGTCCGCGAGCCAATCGTCTGACGCAGCGTTCGTGTTGAAGCAGTCGAGGAGGAGAAGCTCGGATTTTGCGGAAGCGATATCTTCTACCGCGGATTCGGAGCAGCAGGCGTCGCCTACCATGTTGATCTCGCTGCGCTTGCGGAAGAGGCGGACCAGTGTTTCGCGTAAGAGGCGATTCTCGGCAATAACATATACTCTTACCTGCGACAATGGCCGTTTACCGTTGATCTGCATGGCGCGAGAGCCCCCTCCGCTCTCGTGTACGCGCTTTTCTGCCAACAGGCGACTGTCAATCTTGACAGTTCCGGCGACGATGCCAAACCTCTAAGGTGAAACGCACTTCACTAACTAGTTGTTGCGTCAGAGTTTATTCATAGTTACGTGTGCTGTCAAGGAATACCGCTACCGTCTACTTTCGCTGGTCCGGACTGCATCGCAAGAATCGTATTGGGGATTTTTCTTGGTACTGTTTGGGTACTTCAAACATGTCGGACTAGTGCCCCACTCCCGCAGGCACTAGCCACTACAGCAGTTCTTCATTGAGCCTTCTCTTTTCCACAGATTCCCAGATACTTGCCCGACTGAGGGGTACGCCATGCCCAAGCCGATTCGCGTTCTTGTGGCTAATCGCCCGAAGCTCATGCGGGAGTTGATGGTTTCAACTCTGACGGATGAGCCCGGCGTCGAAATTGTCGGCGAAGTTGCTGACGAGACGGAGATAGCGGAGAAGGTGCGCGAAGTTTCGCCGGACTTGCTGGTCATTGCACTCGATGAGCCGGCAAAGCGGCCGCAGCTTTGCGACAAACTGCTGCGCGATCACCCAGGATTGCGCATTATCGCGGTGGCTTCGCAAGAGAATTGCAGCGTATTTTATTGGGCTTCCTTCGACATTCATGCGAGTGAGATTGAAGCTTCGGAGCAAGGCATTCTGAATGCGGTGCGAAATATAGCGACCATGGGAGCGGGGGAACCAGTCTAGAAATTTGCGCGCTTGAGACTGCACTGGGGATACGGAGCAAGCGATGAAACCCATACGAGTACTGGTGGCGAATCGGCCTCGGTTGATGCGGGAACTCATGGTGGCAACGATTTCAGAACAGCCGGACATCGAAATTGTCGGCGAAGTTCAAGACGACGCTGAACTGGTGAGCGCAGTGGAGAAAACGAGGCCGGATTTTTTGATCGTAGCACTCGAAAAGTTCAATCGCTTACCGCAAGTGTGTCATTCGATTCTTCAGAGCTATCCGCAGATGAAAGTCATCGCCGTGTCCTCGGACCGCAATAGCTCGATGTTTTACTGGGCTTCGCTGAAAGTGCAGTCAAATGAGATCGAGGCTTCAGAGGCCGGTGTGTTGGGCGCGCTGAGGGGCAAAACGCAGCTCACGCCGAGGTGGCAACAATGAGGAGCTACGAATTGGAAAAGATGTCGAGCAAGATTGCTTTACGGCGTCCGCGAGCGTGGCGGCTGCTTGGCGTGGTTTGTTTTATAGCCTTGACCTGCACAGCAGTTCGTTCGCAAGACCGCACTGTGACTGCCCCCGGCGTGGTCCAGAGCTCCGAACTCGGCCGAGACAATCTCAGCCGCGTCGCCGCGTCGGCGGCGGATGTGAAGGCCGTATTGCTGAAGGACACGGGGTTGTTGGTTGAATTGAAGCGCTGGGTAGCCAAAGATGCGACCGGTCATGGACAGATTATCAGCGACGCCGATCTGACCGACGACGCCATTTTCGATCGCCTCGAAACCGACACGCAGTTTCGTTCCGTCGCGACTCTGCTGGTGCAGAAATACGGGTACCTGGTTCCTACGCTCAATCCCGACTCCCAGGCAGCGAAAGAACGCGAACTGCTGGTGAAAGAACGGACCAAGTGGCTGGCGCAAGTGGAAGAGGAAGAGCTTGCCGCGGATCGGCAGAAGCGCAATCGCAAAATGCAGAACGCGAACATGTGCGATCCGCAGTCCCAAGCAGGATGCAACGTTTTACAAACGCCGGAAACAGAGGAAGAAGGAACGCCTGCGCGGCAGGGGCAGCCCGACATGCGGCGTTCGCCGGCGCCGGATGAACTGAATACGCCGAACGGTCCGCAACGCGGAACCGGCGCAGTGCAGCGCGCGCAGCTCACGCAAAGCGAAGAAGAATTTCCCAGCGGCTCGTCGCAACTTCCTTTGGGCAGCTCCGACGACTTCATGCAATCTCTCAACTCCGGCAATATGAGCAGCGACATAGCCGGGGTTCGTGAAAGCGGCGCTACCGATGGCCAGATCCCAGGTTTGTTGCCGGTTGGAAGTTCGGAGAGCCGAAATGTTGTAGATCCCTTGGCGGCTTATGGTGTTGGCACCGCACGGCCGACCCCTGTCGTACCAGATTTGAGCCGCTCCGCTCCGCGCGATGCCAATATGACTGCCGTTCCGGGTTCGTCGTCGCTCAATACGTTGCAGCCCCTGGAACGAAGGTCTCGGCCCAAGCCACAGCCACCGGCTCCGGAGCTTGTGCGCGCGCCAAATCCGTACAAAGACATTCCGTCGCTATACGACATGTACGTGCAGGCCATACCGCGGCCAACCATTCCAAGGCGTTTCGGTGCCGAAGTTTTCGAGAACGGTACTCGCGATTCGCAGTTGATTCCCATGGATCTACCGGCCGGCCCGGATTACGTGGTTGGTCCTGGAGACGGATTATCGATCGATCTATGGGGCGGGACGACGCAACGAATCTATCGGGTAGTGGACCGCGAAGGACGGGTCAGTCTTCCCGAAGTCGGACCGCTGCTTGTCAGCGGCAAGAGCCTGTCCGATGTTCAAGAGAGCCTGCAGCAGCTCATGCGCACGGAATTCCGGCGCATTTCTGTGGACGTATCGCTGGCGCGTCTGCGAACCATTCGGGTGTATGAAGTGGGAGACATCGCCAATCCCGGCGCGTATGACGTGAGTTCGCTGTCGACGCCGTTGAATGCCTTGTTTGTGGCTGGCGGGCCGACGCAAAAGGGATCGCTGCGCATTGTGAAGCATCTTCGAGGAAACCAACTCGTTGAAGTTGTCGATCTATACGATCTTTTACTCCACGGAGTGAAATCGGATCTCAAGCGGCTGGAAAACGGGGATACGGTTTTGGTGCCGCCGATCGGGCCGCAGGTGACGGTCGACGGGATGGTTCGTCGTCCCGCGATCTACGAACTAAAAGATGAAAAGAATCTGGCCGCGGTATTGGAGTTGGCCGGCGGACTGCTTCCCACCGCCACGCTGCGGCATATTGAGGTGCAGCGACTGGTCGCGCACGAGAAGCAAACCATGTTGAGCTTAGACCTGCCGGAAGTGGATAGCGACGCGGCAGTCACCAAGAAGCTCGAAGCGTTTGAGATTCACGACGGCGATCGCATCCGGATTTTTCCCATCGCGCCATACAACCAGGACGCGGTTTACCTGGAAGGGCATGTCGTTCGGCCGGGCCGCTATTCCTACCAGCCGAACATGAAGGTCACGGACGTCATTGCTTCCTACAAAGATTTGCTGCCAGAGCCCGCGAAACAATACGCGGAAATCATTCGCCTAAATGCGCCGGATTTTCATCCGACCGTCGAGAGTTTCGATCTCGAGGTGGCGCTGGCGAATCCTGAGCAATCGCCCGCCCTGCACGCCATGGATACGGTTCGCATTTTCAGCAGGTTCGATTTCGAAAATGCGCCGACAGTTTCGGTATGGGGCGACGTCCGCGGACCGGGAACCTACCGCACTTCCGGGCAGATCCATCTGAGCGATGCCGTGCATCTGGCCGGGGGTGTCGCTCCGGATGCGAATATCGATAACGCGCAGGTTTTTCGGTACTTGCCGGACGGCAAAACAAAGATCTTCAGCGTCAGCCTGAATCTGGCGCTTGAAGGCGACCCGACAGCAAATATTTTGCTGCAGCCGCGCGATCGCTTGTTGATTCATCGCAGCCCGGACGCGATACAGCCGGCAAGTGTTTACGTGCAAGGGGAAGTAGGGAAGCCTGGCCGCTATCCGATGACGACGAACATGACGGTTGCCGACCTGATTCGTGTCGGCGGTGGACTCAAGCCGAGCGCCAACACGCAAACGGCGGATCTGACCCACTATGAATGGACGAATCCGGAGAAGCTGAGCGGCGATCATCAGCCCATTCCTATTTCGGCGGCGCTGGCTGGCGATTCCTCGGCCAACTTGCCTCTCAGCAATGGGGATGTGCTAACGATTCGTCAGCTTCCTGGCTGGAACGATCTTGGCGCGTCTATTTCGGTGAAGGGCGAAGTCAAGAACCCGGGAACTTACGGGATTCGTCCGGGCGAGCGGCTGAGCTCGGTGCTGATGCGCGCGGGCGGCTTCCAGTCGGATGCCTACGCGTATGGAGCGGTGCTGCAAAGAACGCAGGTGCGGGAACTTGAAGGCAAGGAGCAGAACCAGATGATCCTGCGCGTGAAGGACCTGCGCAGCAACCTGGAGCTTCTGCCGGAGACAGACCAAAAGCAAAAGCAGGCCAAGGAAATGGCTCTACAGCAGTATCAGACGACGCTGAACCAATTAACGAGTAATCCGCCTGTCGGTCGAGTGGCGATTCGCATTTCTTCGAACATCGATCACTGGAAGAACAGCTCTGCGGACGTAGAAGTGCGGGCCGGAGATACGCTTGTGATTCCAAAACAACCGAGCTTTGTGATGGTTTCAGGGCAAGTGTTCAATCCGACTGCGGTGTCGTACAGGCCAGGCAAGAGTGCGAACTGGTACCTCAACCAGGGAGGAGGACCAACTAAATTGGCCGATAAGAAATCCATTTTTGTAATCCGTGCGGATGGGTCTGTCATCGGTGCGAACGGAGGTTTGTGGTCAGGGAGTTCATTGAACTCGGTGTTGCAGCCAGGAGATACCGTCGTCGTTCCGGAGAAGGCCATTGGTGGCGGCGTGCAGTGGTCGACTGTTTTCTTGGCCGCACAAGTGGCGTCGTCGATCGCCAGCACCATATTTATAGCTTTGCGTTACTGATCGGAATTTTTCATGGCTCGTTTGTGTACAGCTTGGGGGGTCGGGTTTGGTTTGCTTGGGACCTTGGTGCTGGGCGTCGGTTGTTACGCGGCGCCGCAGGTGCCGCAAGCTGGCACTGCGTCGGAGAAGAGCACGGATGGAAGTGGAAGCTCGGATGGCAAGGCCGGGAAGGGTGCAACGGCGGTGCAACCGGCTGCGCCATGGGAAGACCGCGAAAATAGCGTGGGGCTGCATTTGCTGAAGAACATCGCGGAAGACCAGAAAGGATTGTGGGACGGCCCGAAGAGTCTGCGCTGGGTCGATGCGGACTGGCTCGTGCCGTTAGGTGGCGCAACCGCGGCGATGTTTGCGACGGACACGGAATTCAGCAAGCATCTCTCGAATTCTCCAAGTCGTATCACGAACAGTAAAGATCTTTCGAACTATGGACTCGCGTCGCTAGTCGGCATTGGCGGCGGAATGTATGTCTTGGGGCACTTCACGCACGACGATCACAAGATGGAAACCGGCATTCTCGCGGGCGAAGCGGCCATCGACAGCCTGGTTCCCGTCTATGCGATGAAGTACGGATTGGGCCGCGAGCGCCCGCTGCAAGACAACTACCAGGGCAAATTCTTCCAGGGTGGTGTCTCGTTTCCGTCAGAACACGCAGCGGCGGCATGGTCGATCGCCAGCGTGATCGCGCACGAATATCCTGGCCCGCTGACGTCGATGTTCGTCTACGGTTTAGCCTCCGCGATCAGCGCTTCGCGCATTACTGCCAAGCAGCATTTCAACTCCGACGTTCTGGTGGGCAGCGCCATCGGTTGGTTCGAAGGCATGTACGTGTACCGCAAACACCACGACCCGAGAGTGGGCGGCGGCGAATGGGAAACATACGCGGAAGCTCACGATAGCAGCGAGCGAAGCACCGGCAACCTCGGCTCTCCGTATGTGCCGCTGGATAGCTGGATCTATCCTGCAATGGAACGGCTTGCGGCACTCGGTCTGCTCAGCGATGAATTCATGGGAATGCGGCCGTGGACGCGCCTCGAGTGTGCGCGAACGGTGAGCGACGTTGCGGATCAACTGCCAAATGGCGGCCAAGAAAACCCACAAGTGGCGGGACTCGTCGAAGCCCTGCAGCGTGAATTTCGGCCAGAGACCGAAGAACTTGCCGGAGATCGCGGCGGACAATTCCGCGTCGAGTCCCTGTATTCTCGGACTGAATATATCTCCGGGATGCCACTCACGAACGGCTATAACTTCGCGCAAACGCAGTTCAATGATTTTGGACGGCCCTACGGTGAGGGTTGGAACACTGTCAACGGTTTTTCGACCTATGCTACCCGGGGCCCGTGGGTTGCGTATGTGCGAGGCGAAGAGCAAACAGCGCCGAGCATTCCAGCGCTTCCCCTGTCGGCCCGAGAGTTCGTTGCGACGTCGACAAGACCAACCAGTCTACCTTCGCTACCGCCCGACGCTCCAGCGTCGGCAATTCGGCAGTTTCAGCTCTTGGACGCCTATGTGGGCCTCACGCTTTCCAATTGGGAAGTCAGCTTCGGTCGACAAAGCTTCCTGTGGGGACCCGGCGAAGGTGGCGCCATGATGTTCAGCGACAACGTGACGCCGATCGATGTATTCCGTGTCAACAGGGTCTCACCGCTCCGGCTGCCGAGTATCTTGAAGTTCCTGGGCCCGATGCGCATGGAATTCTTTGTCGGCCAACTAGAAGGCCAAAACTTTGCTATCACTCCCTCCGGCGTGACTGGCTCCTGGTCGCAATCTCTGAACCCTCAACCATGGATTCAGGGGGAAAAGATTAGCATTAAGCCTTCGCGGGATCTCGAAATAGGGTTCAGTTACATGTCGATGTTTGCCGGTTTGGGTGTTCCGGCAACATTGGGCACCTTCGTAAACAGCCTCTTTGACACCGGAGGTGACTTGCCGGGGAATCTTTCTAAGTCACAGCGTATGACCGGTCTCGATTTTACATACCGGATTCCAAAACTTCGCAAATGGCTAACGCTCTACGGTGATGGATTTGCGCAAGATCAAATCATCTTCTTGCCGTACGGATACCCGGAGCGAGCGGTGTGGCGCGCCGGGATTTACGTCCCTCGGTTACCGCGGCTGCCGAGACTAGATCTGCGAGCCGAGGGCGGCTACACGGACAATCCTTTGGGCAACGGGTATAGCAACGGATTTTATTATACCGCGAATCGATATTTGAATGGGCAGACGAGCAACGGCAATCTGCTCGGGAGTTGGATGGGCCGCGCCGGACAAGGTGCGCAGGTTTGGACCAATTATTGGTTCAGTGCGCGCGATCGAATTCAACTCAACTTTAGACATCTGAAGGTGAGCCAAGAGTTCGTTCCAGGTGGGGCTACGTTGACGGACGTGGGGGCCCGGGGTGATTACTGGGTGCGCACCAATCTCAGCGTTTCCGCGGCGGTGCAATATGAGCGGTGGCTCTTTCCGGTGATTCAGCCGAATGCTTCTACAAATGTGTCAGCGACGGTGGAAATTCTGTTTCAGCCACATGAACTGTTCCAGCGATCCGCTACGAATGCCGCAGAAGGTGCGTTTGGGAGCGGAGGTCGGCCGTGAGTCACTCAAGCAGCGCGCCGGTTCGCCAACCTGTGCCCGACGTTCCGGAGCTTGATTTACCTGGAAGACCCGCGCCGCAGGAAATGCCGGAAACAAGCGAGAAAACCCTGGCGTATCTCCAGCTGCTCTGGGGGCAACGCGGAATGCTATTTCGCATTGCGTTTTACGCAGCGATCGCTAGCACCCTCGTCGCATTTCTTATCCCCGCACGCTACGAATCCACGGCGCGTTTGATGCCCCCAGATAATCAGTCCGGGTCCGGCTTGGCCGTCGCCGCAGCCGCGATGTCGGGTGCAGCCGGCGGGCTTGGCGGGGTTGCCAGTGATTTCTTCGGTCTCAAGAGCACCAGCGACGTATTCGTTGGCATCCTGACCAGCCGCACCGTGCAGGACAAGGTCATCCAGCAGTTTGACCTCAAGAAACTCTATAGGGATCGCCGAATGGAAGATGCACGCAAGGACTTGGCCGATCACACTTCCGTACTGGTGGATCGCAAAAGCCAGATTATCTCCATTACTGTTACGGACAAGAACCCGCAGCGTGCCGCCGCTATCGGTCAGGCCTATGTCGAAGAATTGAACCGATTGGTCGCCGAATTGAGCACTTCCTCGGCACGCCGCGAGCGCATTTTCCTCGAAGGGCGTTTACAGGCTGTCAACCAGGACTTGGAAGCGGCCGAGAAAGATTTCAGCCAGTTTGCGAGCAAGAACACAGCAATCGATGTCAAAGAACAGGGCAAAGCCATGGTCGAGGCGGCAGCGCTACTCCAGGGCCAGCTCATTGCCGCGCAATCTCAATACGAGGGGCTGCGAGAGATCTACACTGACAACAATCCGCGCGTGCGCACCGTGAAGGCTCGCATCGACGAGCTGCAACGGCAACTCGAGAAGCTGGGCGGGAAGGGCGAGAGCGCAACGACTGTCTCAGGCCAACCAGGCGACTCAATGTATCCCTCTATACGAAAACTGCCCCTGCTCGGCGTTACGTACGCAGACCTTTATCGGCGCACGAAAATTCAGGAGGCTGTTCTCGAGACACTCACGAAAGAGTACGAGATGGCGAAGGTACAGGAAGTGAAAGAGATTCCGACAGTAAAGGTACTCGATGTAGCCAACGTTCCTGACAAGAAATCATTTCCCCCACGTTTGCTAGTGATTTTTCTGGGAACGTTTCTCGCGTTTTCCTTCGGAGTGCTTTTTGTGCTCGGGTCGGCAAGTTGGGAAGCAATCGATGCGCAGGACCCTGGAAAAAAGTTCGCGTCCGAAGTCTGGATCGATCTAAGAGCGCACGTACCTTGGGGCGCGGCAAACGGTCATAGGTCCGATGGCCCGAAGCAGCGATTCTGGAGCAAGTTGGGCAAGCAGAGCGGTCCCAGCCCAGAGCAGTAAGACGACAGGTTTTTGTCGGTAACGTTTTGTAATTAAACGGGTTAGGTCACAAATTGCCCTGTAAGTGACGGGGCGGAGCCAGCTCCGCACTCGTCGGGGAGCGAAACCAGCGTGGCGGCAACGACTACTGGCGGTGCGAGTCTCGCCGTATTACCGGCCGAGCAGTTTCAGCCGCGATGGTACGCGGTGCAAACTTGCGCCAACCACGAAAAGCGCGTTTTGCAGCAGTTGGGCCAGCGCACCGTCGAAGCGTATTTGCCGCTGTACGAATCTGTGCGTCGATGGAAGGACCGGCGCATGCGACTGGAGCTGCCCCTCTTTCCAGGTTACGTTTTTGTGCACCTGGCGCTGCGGGACCGCTTGCGCGTATTGCAGACTCCGAGCGTGGCGCGGTTGGTGGGATTTGGCGGCCAGCCGGCCGCGCTGCCGGATCAGGAAATCGACGCGCTGCGCCAAGGGCTTACGCATGGAATGCGACTCGAGCCGCATCCGTACTTGAAAGTCGGGCAACGCGTGCGCGTAAAAGCGGGGCCGTTACAAGGGCTGCAGGGAATTCTGGTGCGGAAGAAAAATGTTTCGCGATTCGTGATTTCGCTCGACCTTATTATGCGGTCGGTGGCGGCGGAGATTGACGTGGCCGAACTGGAGCCGGTTCGATGAGAATAGCCGCCCGGGCGTGTTTTTTTGAAACATGGGGGCGGGAGGCCTACCCCCTGTTTCGCGGATGTGCGGCAAACAAAGGACTTTGAGTGGCTGTAGCCGAGCGGACTAAATCCTGAAATGCGCATCGCTTTGGACCTACGGAAGATAGAGAGCTCAGGCATAGGACGCTACATGCGCAGCATGGTCGAGGCGCTCACCCACGAAGCGCCGGAACATGAGTATGTGCTGATCATACCTAAGGGTTGCGAGCACTTGCTGAAGCTGAACGGCGCGAAAAGCAAGGTCTTGCCGGTGAATGTACCTTATTATTCGATCCAAGAGCAGTTTGTGATACCCGCGCTATTGGCGAAGCACCGGGTCGATTTGTTTCACTCACCGCATTTCGTCGTGCCTGTCGTCCAGACGTGTCCGGTGGTGGTCAATATTCACGACGTGATCTACATGGCCAGGAGGGACGAGCTAAAGTCACGGATCGGGCGAATTTATTACCGCTGCATGATGCCGCTGGCCGCACATTGGTCGGATGCGGTGATCACTAGCTGTGAGTACACGAAGAAGGAGATCATTCACCACCTGAGGGCGAGGCCGGATAAGGTCTTCGTTGTGCCTTACGGCATTGATTTGCGATTTCAGCCCGTAACCGACGCGGAATCGCTCGAACGCGTGCGCAGGAAATATGGCATATCGGAACAGTATGTTCTGTATGTGGGGATATATCGCGAAAGGAAAAACCACGCTGGCTTGCTGCAGGCATTTCAACACCTTGTCCAGAGTGGAACCTCTTGTCAGCTAGTCATCGCGGGGCCGATGAATGAAGCTGAACAGGAGCTAAGAAGGCAGGCGGCAGAGATGGGAATTGAGCAGCGAATGGTGCTGACCGGGTTCGTGGCGGATGAGGATCTGCCGGCGCTGTACTCGGGTGCCCAAGTATATGCGTGCCCATCCGTGGCCGAGGGCTTCGGGTTGACGGTGATTGAAGCGATGGCCTGCGGCACTCCGGTCGTATGCGCCCAGAACTCGTCCTTGCCGGAGGCAGGGGGAAACGCGGCGCTCTTCGCGGATGTCAGCAATCCGCAGCTGTTCGGAGAGGCGCTTCACCGCGCCCTAGGCGACGACGCGCTGCGGCAAGAATTGATCGACCGTGGAATTAAGCACGCCACGCGGTTTTCTTGGAAAGTCGCGGCGCAGGACACTCTCAAAATCTACGCTGCCGCCTCGAAAAGTTAAGTCCAGGAAATGTTGGACCGTGAGTGGTCGTAGGCCAAGGCTCAGGTGCGTGATTAGTGGGCAGTCTGCACGTGCGGCGCCAGAAGGACCCGGAAACTAAGGAATTCGAGATGGGTACTGCGATCTCCGATACACCAGCCATAATGGAAATGCCACGAGAGCCGGCCTTGGTTCCCGGTTTTCTCTTGCCCTCAGTGGCTCAACTCTCGCTTGCTCGCGTCGCTCGGGGGCTTTTTCGTCTCTTTTTATTGTTGATTGCCGCGCGTTTGCTGGGGCCAGAACAATTTGGCGTCTACGCGCTTCTCCTGGCTGTTGGCGAAATTCTTTCCTTCATTTCGGGCGGCGGTTTTCCTGATTATCTCACGCGCGAGGCGGCGAAGAATCCTGGCTCAGCCTATCAATGCGGCCGCAGGCTGACCCAACTCCGTTTTCTCTATCTGGCGGCTCTGATCGCCATCGCGTGGCCCACGTTGCGCCTTCTGGGATATTCATCCCCGGTCGTGGCAAACATTGTTCTGTTTTCGTTGTCGCTTTTTCCGCGGGCGGTGGCCGAATCCAGCAAAGCTCTGCTGCGGGCCGCGCATTGTTTCACTCGATTCCTGGTGTTGGAGCTTCTGGAAGGTATCGTGCTGGTTTGCACCAGCGTACTGCTGCTCGGTCGTGGCGCGGGATTACGTGGTCTGATCTGGGCTGAAATTATTTCTGGAGTGATGGTTGCGGCGCTTTCCGTGCGAATGATTTCTCAGCTCTTCATCCGGAAGCGTGGTCCTAGCTTTCCCTGGCAGAAGGTAGTCCGTGACACGATTACTTTCAATATCTATCCCATTGTGGTTAACATCTACGATCGAGTGGATGTTGTTCTCTTATCAAAGCTTGCGGGAAATATTGCCGCTGGCCTGTACATGATCCCGTACCGGATTCTTCCCATGTTACAGGTTCTCCCTTACGGCTTGATGGGCGTGCTTCTGCCCATGCTCTCCGCTCCCGGTGGCCGTCATGGAGAGAAAGATAAATGCGCACAAGCCATGGGAGTCCTTTACGCCGCTGCACTGTTCATGATTTTGGAGACGATGCTACTCGCCGACTTCGGCACGCGCCTTGTACTTGGGAATAAGTACCAAGGATCAGTGCTGATCCTAAAGATACTGATTTGGGCGACTGTCCCTATGTTCCTGAACAACGTTCTGAATACGTTTCTGCTAGCCAGGGACCAAGAAAAGCTGCTTGTGCGGACCGCGTCGGTGTGCATGGTGATCAACATAGGCGCAAACTTGCTGCTGATCCCGCGCTTTTCCTACCTTGGCGCTGCCGCGGTCACCATTTTGACAGAGCTCGTCCTCCTCGGACAGAACATGACACTGATGAGGAGGATGTTTGGTTTTGTTCCGCTGCCTCCAAACATGCTGACGGCCTCGTGGAGTTTTGCTTTGATTCTGGCGACAGCGCTCTTTCTCGGTCGATGGGTGCCCAGCATCGTTATGGCGCCCGCCGCCGCCGTAGGGTTTGGACTGTGCTTGTATTTCGGCGGAACGGTGCACTTCTCTGGCCTGGTCAAACGCGCAGCTCCGCAAGCGTAATCGCATTCAGAACTGTCTGAGTTCTGCTGAAGCCTCCGCGAAGAAATGCTCCATGGCAGGGGAAAGCGTCTGTCGTATGATTCCGTCTCGTGAAGTTGAGAGCAAATGAGTAACTCGGGCCCAGGAATCTCGTTTGTTGGACATCGCTCGTACCGGCCCTCAGTCATCGAACTGGGAATTGTCACGGCGGCTGTGTCCATCGCCGTATGCGCCGCCTTCCCCGGCGCCGTTCTGGCAGTCGTGCTCGGGATAATAGTCTTGGTGCTTTCCGCGCTTCGGGTGGATGCCCTCCTGTACTTGGCGATTTTTCTTCTCCCTATTGCGCCCACCCTTCCATCGGAAATGATGATTCTCCGCGACGTCTCGGCGCTGCTGCATCTTGCGATGTTCGCTGGTGTCTGGCTGGGATACATGATCCGGGGGGAATCCGTGCGGACCTGGCTTCTGGGTGCCCGGCTAAATTACCTTATCGCAGCATATGTCGGGATCGTCACATTGTCCGTCTTGATTCCTGGCCACACGACAATAACCGCGGAGAAATCACTCTTCCGCTGGGTTTCATATTTCTGCTTGTACCTTGCCGTGACGGGTTGGGTGAAAAGCAAGCAGCAGATTAAGAACATTCTGGGAATACTGGGCGCTTCCACTCTCCTTGTGCTTGTGTTTGGTTTACACCAAGCGCTGATAAACGGCTACGGGGACCTGTACTTCTGGTTGTACCCAAAACAAGAAGATACCCTGCAGCCATGGGTGGGACGTGTACCCTCGTTTCTGGGTCATTTCAATTTGCTGGCGGGCTACTTAAATCTTGTACTGCCGCTTGCGATAGGTTTCTCGGTGGTGCTCGCTGATCGGATGTGGAAATACTCGGCGCGTCTCTTCCTAATGGTAGGTATCATCGTGCTGATACTCACCCAGAGCCGGGGCGGTCTTATTGCCTTCTGCGGAGTTATGATGCTGGCGATCTGGTACTTCGGTCCGACCGTGAAGGCCCGGCTTCGTCTTAGTGTTCTTCTCCTCGTATGCGTCGGACTCGCTTTCCTTTCTCTCACCGCGTATTCAGAGCGCTTCTCGGAGGTAGACGATTGGACATACTTTCAGCGGCTAGCGGTCTATGGAAGTGCATGGAACATGTTTACCTCGTCGCCAATTCTTGGGGTGGGCTTCAGTAACTTCCGCGAAAACTACGACCCAGCGATGATCGGCGCTGAAATCGGCGCGCTAGATGCCCATAACTTGTATCTAAAGAGTTTGGCGGAAACTGGCCTACTAGGCGCCGTCACCTACTTCGCGATGTTCGGCCTCATATTTCGGACTGCGCAACTCAGGTTCAGGTCTCGGCGATGGTTGCTTGATGGAATATTGAGCTTTGCGGTTATGGGTGGCCTTTGCAGTGTATTGATTCATGGTTTCGTGGACTATGTGTTTGACGTTAGTCCGCAGGTTGCTGCACTTTTCTGGGTGCTAATCGGGGTTTTCATGGCGAACGAAAACTTGCAGCATTTCGTCCCCGCGAATTTGCAAGGAAAACCGACCGGGTGATTCGGCCAATCAGGTAATCATTGACGGAGATGAGGATCGTCGTGATGCATGCGAATCGGATTTGCTCTCTCTATCAAACTGCTAGGAAATTATTTTATGACACTTCGCCCAGCTTTCACGTCAGCATTGGATGAGGCAAAGACGATGTATAAAAAGGTTGAAAGGTGCAGGATTTGTGGCAATACGCACCTGGAATGCGTGTTGGATTTAGGCGAGCAGATGCTCACGGGAGTGTTTCCTCGTGCAAAAAACGCAAAGGTTACGGCGGGCCCGCTACGCTTGGCAAAATGCAAAGGTGACCATGAGGTGTGCGGGCTGTTGCAACTGGAGCATTCCTATGACTTGGCCGAGATGTATGGCGAGAACTACGGTTATCGATCGGGTCTTAATGCGAGCATGGTCGCCCACCTGCACGGCAAAGTAAAGAGAATCCTCGGGCACATTGAGTTGAGTCCGGGCGACCTTGTGGTAGATATCGGTAGCAACGACGGCACTACTTTGCAGGCTTACCCGAGCGACCTGGCTCTTGTGGGCATTGACCCGACTGGGATCAAGTTCCGTAGCTACTATCCCGCGCACATCCAATTGATTCCCGATTTCTTTTCTGCCGCGCTGCTGAATGATCGCTTTTCAGGTAAGAAAGCGAAGGTTATTACTACTTTTTCGATGTTCTACGACCTGGAAGACCCGATCTCTTTCATGCGTGAGATTTTCGACGTGCTCGCCGACGATGGCATGTGGGTGTTTGAGCAGAGCTACATGCCGGCGATGCTCAAGACAAATTCTTACGACACTGTCTGCCACGAACATCTAGAATTCTATGCGCTTCGTCAGATCAAGTGGATGGCAGATCGTGTGGGGTTCAGGATTCTTGACGTTGAATTCAATGATGTGAATGGGGGTAGTTTTTCGGTTACCGTCTCGAAAGCGGGGGGCGGGTCGAAGGTATTCCCTGCGGTACAGAAAATCCTCGACGACGAGCGCCAAGTTGGTTTGGATACACTTGCGCCTTACCAAGCTTTTGCGGAGCGGGCAGCTAGATCGAAGCGTGACTTGCTTGAATTCATCGAAAGCGCTCGAACCGCAGGGAAAACCCTGGCAGGGCTCGGCGCCTCCACCAAGGGAAACGTCCTGTTGCAATACTGCGGCCTGACGGAGAAAGATATTCCTTATATTGGTGACGTGAATTCAGACAAATTCGGATCCTATACGCCGGGTACATGGATACCAATCATCCCCGAAGCCGAATTGCTTGCTATGAAGCCGGATTATTTGATTGTTCTACCGTGGCATTTTAGAAAGTTTTTTGAAGGAAACGCAAAATATTCCGATTGCAAGCTAGTTTTCCCCCTGCCCGAGTTAAGTTGTAAAGTGCTTGTAGCGAATTCCAATGGGTGACCTTCGTCTTTCCGTCTGCGTACCTACCTATAATTTTGGTGAATTTATAGGTGAGACGCTTGAAAGCATCATCGGGCAGCAGACCAGCGATGAAGTAGAAATCGTCGTCGGTGATGGCGGGTCCACAGATAATACGGCAGAAGTCGTTAAGCGTTACCAGGCGTATTTTCCCCGCTTAACCTATCATAATTTTGGGAAAAAGAGCGGGATCGACCTGGACTTGTCGAAGACAGTCGAACTCGCGAGAGGCGATTACTGTTGGTTGATGTCGAGCGACGACGTTCTCAGACCTGGTGCGATACAGCGAGTGTTAAATGAGATTACGTTGGGGCACACCGTATATTTGCTCAATCGGACGATGTGCGACCGCGATCTGAGACCGGTAAGGCCTAGGAACTCGTGGCTATCGAATGGAATCTTAGACACTGTGTACCACTTCAGTGACAAATCCGAATTGATCGCTTATCTCAATGCTTCCGAATTGATTGGAGCACTGTTCAGTTATATCAGTTCCATCGTTGCGTCTCGAGAGAAATGGAGCGCAACCGGCTTTGACGAAAGATTCTCCGGAAGCAATTATGCCCATGTATTCAGGTTGTTTTCTATGTTGAAAGTGGGCGGGAGCAGTTTGAAGTATATAAAAGAACCCCTTGTTGTGTGTCGAGGGGACAATGATAGTTTTTTGGATAAGGGGCTTGCCAATCGATTTCGAATTGATTTCGATGGTTATCGGCATCTTGGCGAGGTTTTGTTCCCCGACGACGAAATTCAGAGCGCTTTCAAAGCAATTATGAGGCGACACCATAGATGGTATAACTTGTCACGACTTAAGAGCGAAGTCGATAACGATTATCAGTGGAAAGAGATCGAAAATTCGCTATTGAATTATAGCTATGGCTACTGGGAATTGTTTCTGATTAATACATTGGGGTCCTCAAGATTCCTAGTTAGCTCGTTACGATCGGTTAAGAAGCTTTTGCGGACTTAGCCGATGGGGGAGATACAGCATTCGGACTTTGAACCATTATGAATACCGAGCTGGATGCGAATAGGATTTGACGGTCGCTGGCACAGCCATACAAAAAATATCGGAGCGAATCAATGGCTACAGCAGCGGCCAGAACGCCAGAAATGGAAAGGCTTTCACACTGTCTGCTTTGCGACAGTGGTCAAATCCATGTAGTGGACGCGGAGTACAATCTCTGCCGGTGCGCGGCGTGTGGTTACGTGTTCGACAATCCCAGGCCGACGTTGGCGGCGATAGTTGATTTTTATTCGACGCCAAAAAAGTACGATACCTGGCTGGTGGTGGAAAACTCCAGGGAAAAGTTATGGAAGCGGAGATTGAAAAAACTTCTAGAGCATGCCGGGCGTGGCCATCTATTGGATGTCGGCACGGGTACGGGTCAATTCTTGAATATTGCGCGGCCACACTTTAACCGGGTTTCCGGCACGGAAGTATCACAAATAGCCTTAAGGATCGCCAAGGAAAAATACGGCTTGGACTTATCTCAGGGGCAGATTGAAGATTCTAATCTGCCGAAGAATAGCTTCGATACGATTACGTTGTTTCATGTATTGGAGCATGTTCCGGATCCAAAGACGACCATTGCGCGGTGCAAGGAATTACTGAAGGTCGGGGGAGTGCTGCTTGTTTGCGTGCCGAATGACGTTCTGGCTTGGACCTCCAAGGTCAAGATTCTCGGCAAGAAACTTGGCCTTCAGCCATTCCAAAAATTCAGTCCCACGCTCGGAGTCCCTCTAGTATTCACGTCAAAGGAAATTCATCTGTCCCATTTCACTCCGCCGGTGTTGAGGCGCTTTTTGGAGCGGGCCGGTTTCGCGGTCATCGAAGAGTCTCTCGATCCCTATTACGCAGCTACCGGCATCAAGCAGCTATTGCACTCGGCATATTACGCGGTTCATCGTTTGTTTTTTGGCCTGTTTCGGGTCAATCGGTATGACACGATCTGGATGACGGCTCGAAAGGGGACCGCGTGAACGGAATGAAGCAACTTCGAGAAAGGTAAGAAGACGCTGTAATCGTGAAAACACAAACCCCGTTCCCGCGAGCATGAAAGTTGGATTTGACGGCCGGTGGTATGACGATTCCGGCGTGGGTAACTATGTTTCCGGCCTCCTCCAAGCGATTGGCGCTCTAAAAAATGAGATCGAAATTATTCTGTATGAAGACCCCAGGAATCCTTTGGAGCATGTCAAAGGCGACCGCGTTCGCAAGGTTCCCGTCCACGCGAAAAGATATTCCGTGCAGGAACAGTTCGAGCTTGCGTACCGGTGCCGCGCCGATGCTCTCGACGTTTTTCATTCTCCTTTTTACATAGCGCCATGGTTTGCTCCGTGTCCGGTTGTGGTGACTATTCATGACCTAATTCCATTCCTGTTCAATATCTACAGATTCCGGAAGCAGAAATTGATCCAACTTGGTTACCGTCTCGCGGTGAAAAAGGCCTTTCGCCTGATTGCCGATTCGGAAAGTACGAGCAGCGATCTGAGCCAGATTCTGGGTGTTCCAGGGGAGAAGATAAGGGTCGTTCCTCTTGCGACATCCCGTGAGCATTTTCATCCGGAACAGGACGCCGGCGAAGCAGAGTATCTCCTTGCGCGGTACGGTGTTCGCCAACCTTATGTACTGACCGTGAGTGCGAAAAACTGGAGGACCAAGAATCTCGACGTGGTACTAGAAGCGCTCTCGATTTGCCGGCAGGGGGCTCCAGCAACCTTTCAAATTGTAGTTGTCGGGCCTCCGGATGGATTCCGGGAGGCTTCGAAGCAGAATGCAATCGAAATGAAAGACGTAGTGCTGACGGGGTTCGTGCCCACGGCCGATCTGGCCAAGTTGTATCGCGGAACTGACGTGTTTTTGATGGGTTCAAAATACGAAGGGTTTGGCCTTCCGCTGCTGGAGGCGATGAGTTGCAGTTGTGCTGTGGTTTGCTCAAACGGAGGGTCGCTCGCAGAGGTAGCGGGAGCCGGTGCTATTTTGGTTGATCCCGAAGATGCTGTCCAAATGGGTCATGCAGTGGCCCGACTGCTTTGCAATCCCAGCGAACGCCAGCGACAACAGGCGGGCGCAAAGAAAAGGGCTGCCGATTTTTCATGGGAGAAAGCAGCCAGACAAACAGTTTCTGTGTATGCGGAAGCGGCGAAACAGGGATGAGCAATCAACTCGCAGGATACGGATTTTAAGTTAATTCCAAGGAGGAAGTTCATGCGTGCGCTAATCACAGGAGTGACGGGCCAGGATGGGTCCTATCTCGCGGAGTTCTTGCTCGAGAAGAGATATGAGGTCTATGGCTTGGTGCGGCGGAGCAGCCTGGAGAAATTCGACCGCATCCAGTTGTGCATCGACAAGATTAACTTGGTTGAGGGGGATCTAACTGACCAGTCTTCGCTGGACCACGTGATCCAGGCAGTACAGCCGGACGAGGTTTATAACATGGCGGCGCAGAGCTTCGTCCCGGTGTCGTATAGCCAGCCGGTGTTGACGGCGGATGTAACAGGACTTGGTGTGGTTCGCGTCCTGGAAGCGATTAGGAAGCACCAGCCGAAGGCCAAGTTCCTGCAGGCATCCAGCTCGGAGATGTATGGCAAGGTGCATGAATCGCCGCAAAACGAGAACACGCGGTTCTATCCGCGAAGTCCTTATGGCGCGTCCAAGGTGTTTGGTCACCACATCACGGTAAATTACCGTGAAAGTTATAGTTTGTTCGCGTGCTCGGCGATCAGTTTCAACCACGAATCACCGCGCCGCGGCCTGGAATTCGTCACGCGCAAAGTTACTTATCAAGTGGCGCGGATCAAGTGCGGACTGGCATCGAAGCTTACGATGGGCAATCTGGAGGCGGAACGCGACTGGGGATTTGCGGGCGATTACGTGCGCGCGATGTGGATGATGCTGCAGCAAACAACGGCAGAGGACTACGTGGTCGCCACAGGTAAAACACATAGTGTGCGCGAGCTGCTGGAGGTGGCGTTTGCGGCGGCGGGCCTGGACTGGCGAAGCCACGTAGAGATCGATCCAAAGCTCATCCGGCCAGCCGAAGTAGATTACCTGTGCGGCGATGCTACCAAGGTGCGACAGAGGCTGGGCTGGGAGCCGACTGTCGGCTTCCAGGGGCTGATCGAAATGATGGTAGCGGCAGACTTGAAGCTTGTTCAGAGCTCACTACCTGCAGTGGTGACTGCCACAGCCTGAGGAACAACCGGTCGAGTCGAACAAACACGGTGACAGAGACGCTACATTGGAGGAGTGCGATGCAAATCTTCATTGACTCAGCGGATGTCAAGCAGATTGAAACGTGGTTGGGGCAGGGCATAGTGGACGGGGCGACCACGAATCCGTCGATTATGTTCAAGGACGGCGTTGCCGACATGGAGGCTGGGGCGCTGCGGATCTGCAAGCTGCTGGGCGACCGGCCGCTCAGCGTCGAGGTGACTTCAAATCACCACGAAACGATGCTGGAGCAGGGGCGGCTGTTCGCCACATGGGCGCGTAATATCGTCATCAAAATACCGATCGTAAATGAGTTCGGCGAGTCGTGCCTGGGCGTGATACATCGGTTGACACGGGAAGGAATTGCGGTGAACGCTACTGCGATTCTCTCGTTCAACCAGGCCATTCTGGCTGCGAAAGCCGGGGCAACCTACGTGAGTATTTTCGCTGGCCGAGTGGCTGACGAGGGCAACGACCCCGCCGTGGTGATTCGTAACGTCCGCAACTGGCTGGACGAATGGAAATCTCCTGCGCGAATCATCGTGGGAAGCATCCGTACGGTCATGGACATCCAGAGTGCGGCGCTGGCGGGGGCGCATATCATCACGATTCCACCGCAATTCCTGCCCAAGATGGTGGATCACCGTTACACGCGTGAAACAGTGCGCCAGTTCGTGCAGGACGCCGAGAAGACTCTCGAGCAAATGAGCAAGGCGAAAGTGTGCGCAGCCCCGGCCGGATGATTGCTTGGTTCAATTGAGAGAGGACGCAGGCGGTAGAATTTATGTCCACGCGTGAATCCATAGCGGGTCGCGAAACAGAATTGTTGAGGCCCGCGCTCCAACCGGTAGTAGCGGAGCGCACCTATGCCCGACTTCTCGCCTGGCCTCCTCTCCACAAGCTGGCGTATCTATGCGGCGACCTTCTTGCGATAACTCTCGCACACATGCTGGCGGTCCGCGTGGTGGAATACTTCCTCCACGCTTCGATGGGTGCGCTCAACCCTTTTCAATACCACCGATTCTACATCCCGTTTTTTGCTGTGATCTTGTACCTCTTCGAGGGGTACAAGAGTCCCGAGCTGCGCCGGCCGGAGCATGAGCTCGAAAGGAGTTGCAAAGCGGTGGCTGTAAGCTTCCTCGGACTCGTTCTATTCAATTTTGTTGTGTTCCGTTCCGAAGCGTTTTCACGCTATCTATTGGTGTCTTGGTTCGTGCTGGCCTGTGTGTTGTTGGTGGTCCTGCGCTTCACGTTGAGGGCCCTGTACAAAAAACTATGGAGCGCTGGATTGTGCCGGCGGCGAGCTGTACTCGTGGGTTCTGCGCCGGCACTCTCGGACTATCAGCAGTTGCTCTCAATCCAGCGCCACCGTGGGTACGAGGTGGCCGGGGTTTTGTTGGACCCATCGAGCGCGGTGTCTCGACCTTTGGTAGGGACAGGTCTTCCAAAGCTTGGTTCCTTGGATCAATGGGAGGAGGCCCTGGCAAAAACTGGGGCGACTGTATTGATCGTTACGATGGACCCTGGCGTTCCTGGCGGAGAACAGTGGCTGGGAGACGTGTTGCCGCGGTGCAAGCAATTGCGAGTAGTCGTCGAACTCTATTCGTGCGTCCTGGCTACCGCCAATATGAATTACGAGCACGACGAGTTTTCGGGATGTTTCCGTTTTTACGCCCAACCGCAATGGTCCCTCAGCGTGCAGCGGGTTATAAAACGGGGAATCGACGTGATCATCGGACTGGTCGGGAGCCTGGTGACTTTGCTGCTGATGCCAATCATATGGGTCCTGGTAAACTTGGAAGAACGCGGACCGTTATTCTATCGAAGTGCGTATCTAGGGCAAGATGGCAACACCCGCTACTACCTGAAATTCAGGACCATGCATTTGGAGGCGGACCGAGTTTTGGAGACCGACGCTGCGCTACGTACTCGTTTCCGTGAACACCATAAACTGGTCGATGATCCGCGAATTACGAAGATTGGACGTATCTTGCGGAAATCTAGTCTGGATGAATTCCCGCAATTCTTTAGCGTCTTGGTTGGCGACCTTACCTTTGTAGGCCCAAGGACGATTCGTCAAGAAGAAGCCGCGCGTTACGGGCCTCAACTTGAAAAGTTGCTATCCGTCAAACCTGGCTTGACCGGATTCTGGCAAGTGATGGGACGGCAAACAACTACATACGAGGAACGAGTTCACATGGACATGTTCTACGTGGAACGCTGGTCGATCTGGCTCGACGTGGTCATCATTGCAAAGACATTTTGGAAGGTTTTGAAGGCCGAAGGTGCGTATTGAAAGGGGAGTAGAAAGAGCATGAAGATACTTGTGACTGGGGCGGCGGGATTCATTGGGTCGCATGTGGCCGATGCGTATGTGAACTTAGGTCACGAAGTCGTCATTGTGGATGATCTGTCTCGCGGTTCAAAAAGAAATCTGAACCCGAAATGTCGCTTCTATCAGTGTGATATCAGGGATCGCGACGGCATCGAGAAGATCTTCCTTCTGGAAAAACCAGCAATTATCAATCATCACGCGGCACAAATGGACGTGCGTCGAGGCGTCCGAGAGCCTTTGTTCGACGCTCAAGTCAATATTCTTGGTTCCATCAATTTAATCGAAGCAGCAGTCGCGCATGGGGCGAAGCGGTTCATCTACGCGGCAACTGCGGGCGCCGGTTATGGCGAACCAAAGCAAATGCCCGTTCCTGAAGACTATCCCATGAACCCCATTACACCTTACGGCATCAGCAAACACACCATAGAGCACTACCTGTTCACATTTCGATTTCTCTACGGGTTGGAGTACGTCGTTCTAAGGTATGGGAACGTCTATGGGCCGCGGCAGAATTCTCAGGGAGAAGCGGGCGTCTTTGCAATCTTTTCCGAGCAAATGCTGGCCGGCGCTCAACCTGTCGTTTATGGCGATGGCAACAAGATTCGAGATTACGTCTATATTTCTGACGTTGCCTCCGCGAACGTTGCTGCGCTTGATCGGGGCACCAATGAGATCTTTAACATCAGCAGTGGCGTGGAGACACGGGATTTAGAAATATTTCAGCGCGTTCGCGAACTGCTCGGCAAACAAGTTGAGCCCCGATACGTGGCCAGACGGCCGGGAGAAATCGATAACATCTGCCTCGACATCTCGAAGGCGGAATCTCTGCTCCAGTGGGTACCGAGCGTCAACCTCTCCGAGGGCTCTAGCAAGACGGTTGCTTACTTTCAGCGCCAAGCGGACCTCAAAGATACTTCCGCCGTACCAGCGAGAGCATAACGAGGTTTGTCGACGCCTCGTGTTGTCCTAGTCGACAGGATCCTTGACAGACATCGATTTTCATTAGGTTAGGGGGTTTATGATTCTCACGCGAACTCCGTTCCGCATGACACTCGGCGGAGGTGGTACGGATCTGCCCTCATTCTACCGGGAGCATGGCGGTTACGTTTTGGCGGTCGCAATCGACAAGTATATGTACCTGAACGTGAATACGCCCATCGTGGACGATAAGATTCGAGTTCGGTACACGAACTCCGAGGCGGTGGATCATGTGGACGACGTGCAGCACACAACGGCGCGTGAAGCCTTGCGGCATTTTGGCATCATGAGTGGGATCGAAATCGTGTCGATCGCGGATATTCCGGCGGGGACTGGCTTGGGATCGTCAAGTTCGTATTTGGTTGGTCTCTTGAACGCCCTGCACGTTCTGCTGCAGGATCAAGCTACTCCTCAGAAGCTGGCTGAGGAGGCCTGTCACATCGAGCTTGAAGTTTTGAAGAAACCCATCGGCAAGCAAGACCAGTATATGGCAGCTTTCGGCGGTCTTACTTCGCTTGACATCGAAAAAGACGGCAGCGTGCATGTTACGCGCTTGCAGTTGGATGTGGATTTACTCGAGAGCCTTGAGCACAACATTCTGATGTTCTTTACAAACGAAATGCGTGACGCCGCGACGATCTTGAAGAAACAAGATCAGGCAACACGCGCGAAGGACGGGACCGTCGTCAAGAGCCTCCTCGAAATCAAGGACATTGGGATTGAGATCAGTAATGCCATTTCCGAAGGCGATTTGCGGCGCTTCGGTGAACTCCTGGATGCCCACTGGCAGTCGAAGAAGCGACTCTCTGAAGGAATCTCCACTCCTCAGATCGATGCCTGGTATGAGCTTGCAAAGAAAAATGGAGCGATCGGCGGGAAAATCTCCGGCGCAGGGGGAGGAGGCTTTCTTATGCTGTACTGCGAGGACAACAAGACCCGTTTGCGGGATGCGATGCGCGGCGCTGGCCTACGAGAGCTCAAATTCCGGTTTGATTTTGAAGGAAGCAAGGTCGTGTTTGACGTCGTTTCCCGTGACGGCAGGCTCGCCCATAACCACCGCCGCAACAACCACAACGGCCATCACGAAAACGGTCTAACTCTGGCCGCGAAGCTTTCTGGCTAACACTTCAGCCATCGTCAATACCCAAAAACTGTCGGGCGGATACTCTTCACCGTTCTAAGTCCTTTCATGCGCCCCCGCGTAGCCCATCGGATAAATTGATAGTTGACGATAGCCCTCGCAATGAATAATTTATGAAAGCTGTCCTATTAGATCGAGACGGCGTGATTAACGCGCTTGTCTATCACCAAGATGCCGGTGTAATTGATGCTCCATTCACCACATCCCAGTTCAAACTGCTCCCGCGCGTTCCTCAAGCCATTCGTCTGCTGAACGACATGGGCCTTAAAACGGCTATCGTTTCGAATCAGCCTGGTATCGCCAAAGGGCACCTGAGCCGGGATACCCTCAACATTTTCGAGCATATGATGTTGAGTTCCATTGGGGAGGCGGATGGCCGAATCGACAAACTATATTATTGTCTTCATCATCCGGAAGCACAAGTCTCGGAGCTCCGACAGTCCTGTCGGTGTCGTAAACCGGAGATTGGATTGCTGGAACAAGCAGCACGGGACCTGCACGCAAGTCTTGACGAATGCTACATGATCGGCGACGGGATTCCAGACTTGCAGGCGGGTCTTCGTGCGGGCTGCCGCACCATTTTTATTGGCCGTTGGAAATGTGAGATGTGCCAATTTGCCAATGGAGACGATTTGCGTCCTCACTTCGTTGCAAAAGATCTATGGGAAGCTTGCCAGCTCATTCAGTCGGAATTACGAAATGAGTCTTTAAGAGCTTGCTCAACCTCAAGGTCAGACGGTAATTGTTGAGGTTTCATTTACGCGCATCCGCGCGGAAGAGTCACATCTCAACGTTGGGAGGAAGTGGGAAATTGGCCGTCTCGATTCCAATTGCTGTAACCACGCGGCGCAGTATGGTGGCGTGTCACGTTTGCTCGAGTACTGACGACAGCACCTACATCGAAGCAAGAGGCTATCGCATCGCCAGATGCGCAAATTGTGGACTATGGTTCGTGAACCCTCAACCCACAATGGAAGAGCTGAGGCAGTTTTATGCTGCTTACGACGACGGAGAGCAATGGCGAAACCTTGAAGAGCACTTCAACCGTGGTGTCCGCAACGCCATTCTGCGGATGAAGCGGTCGGGAGCAGTGTTGGATGTGGGTTGTGGTTCCGGTAATTTCTTGCGCTGCATGAAACAGGCCGGATTCTGCGCGTTTGGCATCGAGCCGTCGGGAAGCGGCTCGCAATACGGCCGCGAATCACACGGTATTGACATATTTCACGGCATGATTGAAGACTATGCAAAACAGAATTTTGAGCGGCAGTTTGACGCAATTACGTTGTTGAACGTTCTTGAACACCTCACCCAGCCCGCCCAAACCGTGCGGCAACTTCGACATGTTTTGGCGCCCGATGGCGTACTCGCTATCGTCGTCCCTGATGCGCGTTTCCACGATTTGATTGGGAGGTTCCGCCGCCTGTTACGTATTGCGGACCCTTTTTATATTGAACGACCCAACACCTTTCTTTCGGGTTTCAAGCTCCCGGACCATTTGTCTTCGTTTCAACCGAACACCATTAGCTCGTTATTACAGCACTGCGGCTTTCGCGTGGTTGCCATAGAAAACGCCCCGGTCGTTTTTAATCCCTCGCTTTACCGGAATTTTGCGAAATTGCTCGTGTCCTGGACGTCTCGGGCTCTTCAATACGTGACGTTCGGGCGGATCGTGGTCGGCTACTCAACTCTAGTTTTGGCGCAAAGAACTACATAACTTCCGCACGGCAAGAACAATGCTTTACGCTAAGCAATACATTGAAGAAGCTCTGCTGATCCTAAACCAGTTGGATCAGGCGGCGGTCGAACGCACGGCAGATTTGCTCCTTCAACTGCGCAAACGTTCCGGCAGGCTCTTCCTTCTCGGCGTTGGCGGAGGCGCAGGTCACGCCTCACACGCGGTCTGCGACTTCAGGAAAATTACTCAGATCGAGGCCTATGCGCCGTCGGATAACGTTTCTGAGCTAACCGCACGAGTGAACGATGAGGGCTGGGACACGTGTTATGCCAATTGGCTTCGTGGGTCCCGGCTGAATGACGCAGACATGGTCTTCGTTTTCTCTGTTGGTGGTGGCGACGCGAAGAAAAATATCAGCGCAAACCTCGTGCGCGCTCTCGAATACGCTCGCGTGGTTCGCGCCACCATTTGCGGTGTTGTCGGCCGCGACGGAGGCTACACCGCCCAGGTCGCAGACGCGTGCGTACTGATTCCGGTCGTCAATTCGTCGACCATAACTCCGCACACGGAATCCTTTCAGGCGATGATCTGGCATCTCTTGGTTTCCCACCCGAAACTCAAAATCGCCGAAATGAAATGGGAATCCGTTCAGCTTTCCGCAAAAGCATAGATATCCACGACCGCGCTCCTCCCACGATTCTGTCCCTTCCGATCGAGTCTTCTGTTTCCTTTCTTAAGGATGGCTTACTGTGTCCAATCGTAAGAAAATCATGAAGGCGGTGATTCCAGCGGCCGGCTTCGGTACCAGGATGCTTCCCGCAACGAAGGTCGTGCCTAAGGAAATGCTCCCCGTCGCCGGCAAGCCGCTGATCCAATATGCAGTCGAGGAAGCTGCGGCCAGCGGAATCGAGACTGTGGTCGTTGTGGTTCGAGGGCCCAAGTGCTTGATTCAGACGTATTTTGCCCCCGATCATGAACTCGAGTCCTTCCTGAACCATCACGGCATGAGCGCAGCCGCCAACGTGCTGCGTGATTTACAAAAAATCGCTAAATTGCAATTTGTTGAACAAAAAAGACCGTTGGGTCTCGCCGACGCCGTCCTCTGTGCCCGACCATTCATGGGTGACGACCCCTTCGTCGTTCTGCTGCCCGATGTGATCATGGTAAGTCGCGAGCCGGTCGTCAGGCAGTTAATCGACGCACACGAAAAAACCGGCGGAAGCGTTCTTGCGGTTCGGGAAGTCGAGCCCCAGGATGCGCAACGCTTCGGAATCGTCCGCGTCGCAGACACTGGGACGGGTTCAATCAAGAGGTTGGTGCGCATCGGCGGCCTGCTGGAAAAACCTTCCCAAGAGCAAGCGCCTTCACGACTAGGTGTTTTCGGCCGCTATCTCTTGGAATCTTTCATTTGGGATGCAATTGCTCAAACCAGTCCGGATGCGAATGGAGAAGTGCAGCTCACTGATGCGCTCAATTTGCTTTGCCAGAATGAGCTTCTTTTCGGCGTCTGCTTCGAAGGCCGACACTATGACGCAGGCGACCGCATTGGCTTCCTCCAAGCCAACATCGAGCTTTCTCTCGAAGACCCACGTCTCCGGGAGCCTCTATTGCATTACCTCTCAGGCATTTCTTGCGTCAATTCCTAGGGCCAGTTCGGCTTTTCCAATCTCACAGTTTCGCAGCTCACCAAGCACCTGCTTCCTGTGTACGACAAGCCTATGGGGTACTACCCGATCCTGACACGCGTGAACGCGGGGTATCCAAGAAATTCTCCTCGTCACCTTCGGAAAGAACGCTGGGAGAATTTCTCCGGCTGCTTGGAACGGACTCCTAGGGTTGTAGCCATTTAGAGAAATAGAATGTACGATAATTAACAAGAGGTGTGGTCTTTGATATCCCGCCTTATCCGCGATAGCTATTCTGGTTATTTGTGGAAGACTTACAAGGGCTTTCGTGGCCACCTGTCGCAACCTGCAGTTCTTGCCTTGCTGTGCGCTAGTCTGACGACCTTTGCGAGTACTGTGGTTGCACAAGAAGGCATGTTCATACCTGCGGGTACCATGACTAGTGCCCGCGTTCAACACACCGCAACGCTTTTGAACGACGGGCGAGTGCTTATTGCAGGCGGTTCAAACGGCAGCGCCTCCGCCCTAGCTAGTGCTGAGCTATACGACCCCGCAACGGGAACGTTCACCGCTACGGGCAACATGACCACTGCCCGCGTTCAACACACCGCAACGCTTTTGAACGACGGAAAAGTGCTGATTGCAGGCGGTTACGGCGCTGTAAACACGGCCATAGGTACTGCTGAGCTATACGACCCTGCAACGGGAACATTCACCGCTACGGGCAGCATGACCACTGCCCACGTTCAACACACCGCAACGCTTTTGAACGGCGGAAAAGTGCTGATTGCAGGCGGTTACGGCGCTGTAAACACGGCCATAGGTACTGCTGAGCTATACGATCCTGCAACGGGAACATTCACCGCTACGGGCAACATGACCACTGCTCGTGCTTTCCAAACCGCGACTCTACTAACCAATGGCCAAGTACTGGTTCCAGGAGGTATCAATAATCTGGCGGCTTACCTTGCTAGCGCCGAGTTGTACAACCCCACAGCGGGAACATTCACCGCGACGGGCAACATGACTACAACTCGTGGTCTCCAAACCGCAAATTTACTGAACAATGGGCAAGTACTGGTTGCAGGAGGGTTTATCAGCAGTCCCTCGGCTACTGCTAGCGCTGAGTTATATAACCCCGTAACGGGAACATTCACCGCTACGGGCAATATGACCACTGCCCGAGATAGAGACAGTACCGCGACTTTGCTGAACAGCGGAGAGGTGCTGATTGCAGGGGGCGACCTCGGGGGATACCTAGCTAGTGCTGAGCTATACGACCCCGCGACGGGAGCATTCACCGCTACGGGCAACATGACCACAGCTCGTGCTGACCAAACCGCGACTTTACTGAACAACGGAACGGTGCTGATTGCAGGCGGATATAACGGCGGCTACCTGGCTAGTGCTGAGTTGTACGAGCCAGTAGTTGTCTTCCCCACGAGCCTGTCGTTCTCGAACCAGGTCGCAGGCACGACCAGCGCAACCCAGGCCGTCAGATTGACAAATAATCAATCCACGGCGCTGAGCATCACGAGCATCGCGTTTAGTGGCACGAACGCCTCCGACTTTGCCGAAACTGACAATTGCATCGGAAGCGTCGCGGCAGGAGCAAGTTGTTTTATCAACGTGACCTTCGCACCTGCTGCGGCTGGGAGCCGATCGGGAAGCATGAACATTGCAAACAATCTTTCTGGCAGCCCGCTGCCCGTCCCGCTTACCGGTACAGGGGTCGCCGCTACTCGGATTGCCAGTCTTTCAGCAAGCAGCCTGACACTTACGAGTCAGATAGTTGGGGCGACCAGTGCAGCACAGGGGCTCACGTTGAACAACGCCGGCAATTCAGCCCTGATCATCTCCAATCTAGGGATCAGCGGCACGAATGCCTCCGAATTTGTGGAAACTGATAACTGTGGCGGCAGCGTAGCGGCAGGGGCAAGTTGCACGATTAGCGTGACCTTCTCACCGACGGCAACAGGAACCCGAACTGGAACGCTGAACATTACAGACAACGCGACGAGCCCGCAGAGCCCGCAGAGCCCGCAGACGGTTGTGCTGACTGGCACGGGGCAAGATTTCTCACTGGCGCCTATCTCTTCGGCATCGGCCACTGTTTCTGCCGGACAAACGGCAAGTTTCACTGTCGCGGTTTCGCCTGCCGGTGGTTTCAACCAGTCGGTAGCATTCACCTGCACCGGGGCGCCGTCACAATCCACATGCGCAGTGTCGCCCAGCTCAATTGCGCTCAGTGGGTCGGCCGCAACAACAGTTACGGTCACCGTGACGACTATGGCAGCTTCGCCTCCCGTGGTTACCCCATCCCCTAGGGGCGGCTACCGACCCCTGTCTCTAATCACTGAGTTGCTGGTGCTTTTACTGCTGACCGGATTGCTTAGTTGGCAGAAAAGCCGTCGCCCACGCTTGGCCCACGCACTTGCGCTGCTCCTGTTTGTTTGCGCTGGACTGATGTCCGCATGTGGCAGCGGAAGCAGTGGAGGCGGTGGAACTCAGCGAACGCCAGCGGGCACCTACACCGTGGTCGTGTCAGGCACTTTCACCTCAGGTTCAACCAGGCTGGCACATAACGCTAATCTGACTCTGGTCGTACAATAGCTCAATCAAACCTGTGGCGAGGCGCGCACACTCTTCTTCGCGTAGGTTGTGAGAAGATTCATTTCAGGAGCGTCGAATGAAAGGTGTGGTCCTTGCTGGCGGAACCGGGAGTCGTCTGAACCCGCTTACGCGGGTCACCAACAAGCATCTGCTTCCCGTGTATGACAAACCGATGGTGTACTACCCGATCCAGACATTGGTGAACGCAGGAATCCGGGAAATTCTCCTCGTCACCGGAGGAAAGAATGCCGGGGAATTTCTCCGGCTGCTTGGGAACGGGCGCGATTTCGGCTTGAAGCACATCAACTATACCTACCAGGAAGGCGAAGGCGGCATCGCAGAGGCTCTGGGTCTGGCCGAAGACTTTGCAGACGGCGAGCGCATCTGCGTAGTGCTTGGTGACAACATTATTGAAAGCAATGTGCGCCACGCTGTCGAGAACTTCAAGAAGCAGAGCCACGGTGCAAAAATCCTGCTTAAGGAAGTTCAAGACGCGGAGCGTTTTGGTGTAGCTGAGATTCGCGGCGATCGTGTTGTCGGCATCGAAGAAAAACCGCGCAAGCCCAAATCGAATTACGCGGTCATTGGAATCTATTTGTACGATGCCACGGTATTCCAGAAAATTCGCCGCCTGAAACCCTCCGGCCGCGGCGAACTCGAAATTACCGACGTCAATAACTTCTACCTCGAAGAAGGCAATCTCACCTATGAGATTCTCGATGGCTGGTGGACTGACGCCGGCACTTTCGAATCCCTCTTGCGCGCCAACAATCTCGTGGCGGAAACCGGTGCCAATAAAATCTCGAACGTGGAACCAACGGAACGTGTCGTGAGCCGGGAAGTCCAAGAATGAAGCTTTACGTTACTGGCGGAGCCGGTTTCATCGGCTCAAATTTCATCCGCTATGTTCTACAGGCAAAAAATAGCTACGCGATCGTCAACTACGACAAGCTCACCTACGCTGGCAATCTCGCGAACCTCCACTCCATTGCGCATCATCCTGCCTATCGATTCGTGAAAGGGGACATTTGCGACTCCATCGCGGCGGAGGCCGCCATGCGGGGTTGCGATGCAGTCGTCCACTTCGCTGCCGAATCGCACGTCGACCGCAGCATCTACGAGCCCGCTCCCGTTATTCAAACCAACGTCACCGGGACGTTCACGCTCCTTGAGGTCGCTCGCAAGCTCGGCGTATCGCGCTTCGTCCACATTTCCACCGATGAAGTCTATGGCGATATAGCTGCGGGAGCTCACGCCAGCGAAGACTCTCCGCTTCAGCCGAGCAGCCCCTATTCCGCATCCAAGGCTGCCTCGGACCTCCTGGTTCGCTCCTACGTTCGCACCTACAAATTTCCGGCTCTGATCACGCGCTCCTCAAACAACTACGGCCCCTACCAGTTCCCTGAAAAATTCTTGCCGTTGATGATCACGAATGCGCTCTACGACAAACCTCTTCCCATCTACGGCGACGGCAAACAGCAGCGCGACTGGCTGCACGTGGAAGACAATTGTCGCGGAATTCTCGCAGTTCTTGAACGCGGAAGAATCGGCGAGGTCTACAACATCGGCGGATCGCACGTGGAAGAGAATCTCGCGATGGCGAAACGCCTGCTTCGTTTGACGGGCAAACCGGAGAGCCTGCTGAGCTATGTTGCGGATCGTCCTGGCCATGACCGTCGCTACGCTCTGAATTCCACAAAGATCGAAACCGAGCTCGGCTGGAAACCGAAAATCTCCTTGGAAGACGGCGTTCGCCGGACCATCGAATGGTACAAGGACAACAGCAAATGGGTTTCCGACGTTCGCGCCGGTGAGTACCTCTCCTATTACGAGAAATACTACGACGATCGCGAAAATTCACTCAAAGCCATCGCGGATTCCGGTTCAAAGTTGCCCGATTAGAACCAACATGCGTATATTCTTTGTCCATGGAACGAATCGAAACCTCCGTGCCAGGTGTCTATGAGCTGCGTCCCGTAGTCCATCGCGACTCGCGCGGCGCTTTCCTCGAGACCTACCATCACGCTAAGTTCGCAGACCTCGGCATCAAAGACACCTTCCTTCAAGACAACCACTCCATCTCCTCCCGCGGAACCCTTCGCGGCCTTCACTATCAATTGCTGCACGCCCAAGCCAAGCTCTGCCGTGTCATCGAAGGCGAAGCTCTGGACATAGCCGTGGACATCCGCGTCGGCTCGCCGCACTTTGGCAAATGGACGAGCGTCCTCCTCACCGCCGAGCAACAAAATCAAATCTACATCCCAACCGGTTTTGCCCACGGCTTTTTGGCCATGTCGGAAACCGTTCAGTTTCTTTACAAGTGCAGTGATTACTATGCTCCGTCCGACGAGTACGGCATTCTTTGGAACGACCCCACTCTCGCCATCGACTGGGGCGTGTCGAGTCCAGCGCTTTCGCAAAGAGACGCCAAGAATCCGAAGCTCGCTGACGTGCAGCAACCATTTCTGCCGCGATACTCGCCCCAATGAAACCCACGATCCTGCTGACGGGCAAGACCGGCCAACTAGGTTCTGAACTTGGTCGATTGCTGCCAACACTGGGGGAAGTGATCGCGCCGGAGCGAAAGGAGCTGGATCTGCGCGAGCCGGAAACAATTCGCCAAATTATGCGGAATGCAAATCCGCAACTGATTGTCAACGCAGCGGCCTATACCGCCGTTGACGCAGCGGAAACCGATGAAGCCAATGCGCTCGCAGTAAACGCCGAAGCACCGCGATTGCTTGCTCTAGAAGCAAAAAAGATCGGCGCTATGCTCGTTCACTTTTCGACCGACTATGTCTTCGACGGCTCGAAGAATGCTCCGTATGAAGAAACAGACCGCACGAATCCAATCAACGTTTACGGAGAGACCAAACTCGCGGGCGAACAGGGCATTCGCGGCTCCGGTGGGCCTCACCTGATATTTCGGACTGCGTGGGTCTACGCCACGCGCGGGCGAAATTTCCTCCTAACCATCTTGCGGCTTGCCACTGAACGTGAAGAGCTGAAAATCGTTGGCGATCAAATCGGCGCACCAACTTGTGCCGCGGACATCGCCGCCGCCACTGCAAAAATCCTGACAAACATCTATCGTCGAAATGACGACGCTTGCGAATTGTCCAAAGTCGGCGGCACGTACAACATGACCGCGGCTGGCGAAGCGACGTGGTATGACTTCACCAAAGCGATCATCGAAGAAGCTGCCCATGCTTCGCAGGACCTATCTTGGTTTGCCGCCGCAACCCAAGGACGTCCCTTGCTTACTCAACGCATCATCCCCATCACGGCGTCTGAATACGGATCTCGTACGCCCCGCCCCGCCTACTCCGTTCTCTCAAACTCCCGCCTGAGACAAACGTTCGGCATCACACTCCCGGACTGGCGCACCCAACTGCATCAGTGCTTCGTAAGCCGCTCATAGGAGCGGATGTCAATAGTTTGGCGTCGAACCCCCGCCTTCCTCTGTTGATTTCAAGCGTTGATTTCCATTCCGGCTTCGCGGGGCGGAGCTTCGGCTTCTTGCGTCGAGCCAAACCTGGTGAAAGCAGAAACGCCGAGGAGGACAAGTAAGGGATCCAAAGGGTGGCGATACAACATGCTCGGATGAGTGATGTAGTACACCGCGGGAAAAACCAGGAGCAGCCACGCAAGGAGAATTGCGAACCTGCGCGCGTTCGAGAAAGCACGAACGAGCCCCAAAGCAGCGAGCACGCTCAGAAGCGTCGCGATGACGATGTTCGGCACGGCGAATGGCTCGATGCGGCGGTAGGCAGCACTCAGATTCCAGTAACCAGTCCACGTGAAGACGATGCGGCGAAGCGTGGTCCAGGCGAAACGCGCTGGATGCCCACGCACTTCGGCAATCGCCAACTGCTTTTTCTCAGCCATGTAAGCAACTTCACCGAGGCGAGCGTAAGCGTCCATCTCAGCCTCGTTGTGCGGGGGATTGGCCCAGTCGGGGTATACGTCAAACGTGTCCCAGGTGTTGCCCTGGTAGAACGCCAGCCAAAAGTTGCTGCGGAACGGAATGAAGCGGCCGAAGACGCGTTCATTCCGAATAAACCAGGGCGAAACAATTACGAGAAACGCGAGCGCAGCCACCGCTGGCCGCCAAGCGAAGTTCCAAGGCGTGCCGCGCTGACGCAAGCGGTAGCACAGCCAAAGCCCGGCAACAGGCAGGCCGGCCAGAAGCGCAGGCTCTGTCAGTCCGGCGATGGCCCACACAACTCCCCAAATCACCCAGCTGCGAAGATCGACCTTGCGCTCGAGCGCGATGGTTACGGCTACGCCCAGCACGAACAGCAACGTACTGACAGTCGTGTTCCACACCTGCCCAGCGGCAAAATCGAAGCTGTAGGGAAAGAGCGCCCAGACCCAGACAGCGGCGGTGGCTGTCTTCTTGCCGAATACCGTGCGGGCAATGAAGTGGAGTGGAAAGCAGGTGAGCGCGGCGAAAAGGCAATTGAGCGAGAGGATGATGTAGGCGGAGGCTGCGGAATAGATTCCGAAGACCTTGAATACGCCTGCGACCAGGGCAGGATAGACCGGACCCATCCAAGCGGTCGGGCCCGTCCAGCCAAAAAACGGCGAGCCAAAACCATGCCCTGAGGCCAGCGAGCGCGCAATACGTCCTGTCTCCCAGCCGAATTCCCAGTGGTCTCGTGCAGGATCGAGCAGGTCGCCGACAAGAAATGGGACGACGGCCATTCGCAATCCGAGGGCGACGAGAAAGACGAACCAGGGCTGCGCCCAAAGAGGCGGATTCGCCTCCGCCGATTCCACTCGCCCTTCGCGTTGAGTGCTCACTACGCCGCCTCCAATCTCGAATCGTCAGTCTAGCAGCCTCTGTGTCAAACTCACTGCCCCCGCCCCCCTGTTTTTTCGGATCTGTGACAGGGAACGGAGTTAGCTGAGTTTGTCTGAAAGTCTGAGCGTCTGAAGGTCGGAGCGTTAGGAACAGCACGATACCCCCCACCCGGGTGTTTTGGCAAAAGAGGCTGCAAGCGGTTGAAAACAAAGGGAACGAGTGCCGAAAAGAGCGCAAAGAGACGACAAGGAGGCTGCAAGTTTCTGAGAACATGGGATTTGCCATCGAGGCACAGAGGCACTGAAGCGGCGAGGTCCTGAAAGGAACGTTGGGGGGGGGGTACACCCCCGTGGCGATCGAAAGAGTGCGGAAGCCATTGAAAATAGGAGGGATGGCGGCGTGCCGTTGCGCAAAAGAGCGCGTAATCGTATGAAACTGCTGGGGTTGCAGGGATGTGATAGGAAGGAAAGGGGTTGATAGCTCGAAGACGGGAAAAAGCGCAACGCAGAGATCGCTGAGACCGGAGCAACAAGAGAGTGGGTAGTTGGTGGTGGGCAGTGAGTAGCGGCAGGGAGGAGCGGCGGGCTCGGACGGGCAGATGGGGACGGAGGTTCGAGATTTGGGCCGGGACGGGGGCGACCATGGGGAAGGGTAGCGCGGGGGTTTATTGGAAGTAAAGTAAAAAGCAGCGAATGGCGGAATTTCGGGGTCGAACGGCTATTAGGAGCAGCGAAGGGCGACGAGCTGAAGAGAAAAACCCACCCGTGACGCTTGTGCTTGAAGTTAGCTCTAAACCCGGACCCTTACAGATCAAAGGGTCCGGCACCCTACGTCGCCTCCCCTTCTCAAGCCTGCGCCGCCCGCCACCCTGATTCGCCGCTCACTATCGCTAAGGGTGCTCCACCCGCCCTTGCGCGTTGCCATTCTGTGTAGTATCAAGACCCATCGCCTCGGTGTTCCGATATGTGAAGAGCGGTTAGAAGGACCTCAAATGAGATTGCGAAATCCAACCCCAGTAATCTTGATAGTCGCGGTCTTTTTTGGCTCTGTCGCCTGGGCAGGCGCTGACAAAACGGTCGAGCGCATTTTCTATAACGGCAAGATCTTCACCGGCGATCCAGAACATCCGTACGCCGAAGCCGTTGTGATTCGTGGAGGCAAGATCGTCGCCGTCGGCAATTCGACTGACATCGCGCGAACGGCCGATAGGGACGCCGAGAAAATTGATCTGCAGCGAAAGACGCTCCTGCCTGGGCTTATCGACAGCCATGTCCACGCGATTGATGGCGGCGTTTCTCTTAATTCGGCGGATGTGGGCGATTCGGTTCATACAGTCCGCGAGCTGATCGCCTTTGTCGCCGAAGCAAGAAAATCCGGCAAAGCATTGCGAGGAGACATCCTGGTCGTCAGCGGTCTGCCGTTGCTGATATGGTCCCAGGTCGACGAGCTGAATGCCCAGTTCAGTGCCCGAGCGTATGAAAACCAACCGGTATTCCTTCAGGGAATGGACGGACATACAGGCTGGGCGAACAGGGCGTTGCGCCTTCGCGCCGGAGTGACCAAGGATTTCATCAGCCATCTTTCAGAAGCCGATCGCAAATACTATGGCGTCGGCCCGGACATGCAGCCGAACGGGTTCGGCGTCGACAAGGGATTGGAAAAGGTCGAGGCAGTAGTGCCAAAACCCTCACGGGAGAAACTTCTTGAAGCCGGCCGCTCTGCCGTGCACTACCTGAACAGTTTCGGCATAACGTCCTGGCTCGATCCGGCCGTTGACGAGCCCATTCTGACTGCCTATCGCGAGCTGTCGGAACGCGGAGAGCTGACCGCGCACGTCGCGGCCCTGCCGGTGGTTGCGCTCAAGAAAGGCGACAACACCGATCCGTTGGTTGAGGTTCAGGCACTGAGAAGGAAATTTAAAGATGTTCGCGGTCTCACGATGCCAGGTATCAAAGTGTTTGCCGACGGCGTCGTGGAATATCCGTCGCAGAGCGCCGCGATGTCGTCGCCTTATAGGAACACCGGGCTGAACGGAGACTTGCTGTTCGAGCCGGCACAATTCGCCAAATTGGTAATCGAGGCGGACAAACAAGGATTGCTTGTCCACGTTCATGCTATTGGAGACAAGGCGGTGACCGAAGCGTTGAATGGGATGCAAGCCGCTCGAAAGGTGAATGGAAACTCCGGAATCCCTCACAGCATCACCCACCTTCAATTTGTCGTGCCAAAAGATATCCCGCGCTTCAAAGAGCTCGGAGTTGTCGCGGCGTTTCAATTATTCTGGGCCAGCGCCGAGCCGGATACGATCGAACTCATCAGGCCTTACATCGATCCGGCGTTGTATGCCTGGCAATACCCGGCGCGATCCATCCTGGACGCCGGCGGGACAATTTCTGGCGCGAGCGACTGGTCCGTCTCGACGCCGAACGTCTTCTTGGCGATCTATCAAGCGGAGACGCGCAAGGGCCCGGAAGGCGTCTTGAATGCGAATGAATGCATGCCGCGCGAAGCGATGCTGTACGCTTACACGCGTAACTCAGCTATCGCTATGCGGCAGCTGGATAAAATTGGTTCGATCGCGCCCGGAAAGCAGGCTGATTTTGTGCTCGTCGATCGCGATGTGCTGACCGTCTCCCCGGACGAAGTCAGAAACACCAAAGTGCTGTGGACCATGGTGGATGGGAGGATGGTCTACCAAGTCAAGCAGTAACACATTCGCACGTTCAATAAAGCGACGGCGCGAGCTTGCCTTGGCAATCGTTCCAGAGTCAATGGGCTTCAGGGGTAGGTGCCTTCAAGAGGGTGCTACACAACTGTATAGCTCAACAGAGGCCGACTTCTCGGTACGAATACACTCCTTCAATGAGCGCATGATAACGATTTGCCCACCGGAGCCGGCTTTTCAGCAAATGCTGTCTCAATGTTTCACGCATTGCAACTCAACTTCGTTTCCGACCGGATCGCGTCTTATACGATGCACGGGGCCGGCGCGATGGTATTAGTGAACGTCATGCGGATTCCGTGCTTCGGCCGCAGAATGACCATCGGACGAGCTTCGATCAGTTGGCCCGGAGCCAGCTGAAAATCGTACTTTCTCAGCAGATCGCTCAAAATCATGAGGATCTGCAGCATCGCGTAATTTCCACCGATACAGCCTCGCGGTCCGCCCCCGAAGGGAAGGAAGGTGAAGGGCGTGCGAAGCTTCTCGTTCGCTTTGGTGAAGCGCTCCGTATCGAAATTCTCTGGATTTTGCCAGTAGCGCGGAGCATGGTGCGCACCGTACACATACACAATGACCGTTGATCCGCGGGGTATGGCGAGGTCGCCTACGCGGTCGTCCGCGACAGCCATGCGGTCGATCATCCAAAACGGCGGGTAAAGGCGGAGCGCCTCCTGAATGACCTGCGTCGTAAATTCGAATTTGGGAACATCGGTGTAGCTCAGAGCCGCTTCGCCGAGCACGGAATCAAATTCCTGCCTTACCCTTTCGAGACAATCCGGGCGCGAGCTCAAAAGATAAAAAAGCCACGAAAGCGCATTCGACGATGTTTCATGGCCGGCGACTAGAAGTTGCATGCTCTCACTCAGGATGAGCTCATCGCTCATGCCTTCGCCGTCGCTGTAACGCGCATCCATCAAAGTCTGCAGCAGATCGTGGCCGGGCGGTTCATTGCGGCGTTTCTTGATGCATTCGAGCAGAACGGCGTCCGCGCGGGTTCGCATGTCTTCGTGCCTGCGCAGCTCCCCCGAAACGGCGAACCAGGGATTCAGATAGGGCTGAAGGGTTTGCCGAACAATGAATTCCTGGACGGTGCAGATGGTATGGCTGACAAGATCGATGTCTTCGTCCTTCAAGCGTGCGCCAAATAGCGATCGGGCGACCAT
>Ga0210406_10000699_pt1 | contig 44252 bp, 36 predicted proteins | sample IncBWC30MmetaG_FD_155454 | JGI IMG/M metagenome (GOLD analysis project Ga0210406, IMG submission 155454) | Forest soil microbial communities from Barre Woods Harvard Forest LTER site, Petersham, Massachusetts, United States - Inc-BW-C-30-M | ecosystem: Environmental > Terrestrial > Soil >...
GCAGGGTACAAACCCTTACGGTAAGGCAAGCGAACACTCCGATTGCCTATTAGAGATCGGTCGTTCGTCAAGCTGGTAGCCGAAACTGAAAAGAATTGAATGTGACAGATACTGCTGCGATGTTTCTGAGAATCGCGTCATTCAAGAAAAACAAATGCCGAGGTGCAATGAATCCAGTAATAGCACGGGGGAAGCGCATTGCGGCCAGATTAAGGGTGTGCCTGATTTCTCGTTATTCGCGACACGGGTCACAGGGGAACTCAAGATAGCGGACGTGGGGCGGGAAGCAGGCTGGCTATTGGCGCAGCATCGGGCGGAATCCTGAACAAATGACGACGAGAAAATAACTGCAGTAACGGCGTACGCGAATCGGCAGCCATTAAGCGAGGCGCCGGTTCAGTAAATCATCACTCCGGTTTCATCCACACAAATTTACCGTCTGCGGCTGCGGCCAATACGAGCGGGACGATTTCTGATCCGACGCCTTCAGCGACGACGGACAGTTCCTCGCTCGATCTGGAGAGAAGCACGGCCTTGTAGTTGGATTGCAGCCGGTCCGCAACGAACTCCATCAGTGAGGCTGGTCCTGGCGCGCCGCACTTGGAGCAGCGAAATACAAGTGCCTTGGCCTTGCACCATGAGGCCGGCGGGGCCTTTGCACATGTCGCAGATGAAGTCGGCCATTCTCAGTTGTTCCTTCCTTTCACAGGTCTAGTGACAGCAATGCCAGGAGCCGACCACTATGGTATGCGAGGGTTTCCTGTCTTGACGAGTTTCCAAAGCCGGCGCTGCTGACGCAAGGGCGGCGCTAGTTTGGCTTAATCGGCAGTGGAGTAGTGCGCGTCGCCGGGCGAACTGGTGGGGAGGGTGGGCGTTTTGCGAGCTCGCGCCTGTCCTCTGTTTCTAGCGCACGCAATACCTGTATTTCAGCTATTTTTTCGTATGCGGCCGCTTTCGCCGCCGCAACTTCAATATCATGCGCTTCTGCTTGTCGGCCGATTTCGTGGTTGATGAGTACGGTTTCCTCTTGATCCCGTACGAGTGCTGTTTCCGCGGCCTCTTGGTGCTGTTTGCTGGCGACCATCCCGTGCCTCAGTGCCGCGGCGAACGCCACCATCGCTAGGAATCCAACCGTGATACCTGCGGCAATTTTTATCCCTGGTGTCATGGATCGATTATTTCCTGATCGGGGATTCATTCCGTGTCGCGATTCAAAGAATAGGTTGCCTTCGGATACCCGTCTTAAGCGACGTTGTGCTGTTCTGTTATTTTTTCGTTGACGTTCGGCCGACAAACATTTCCTTTGCAGTGGCGACACATAAGTAGACATCGAGGGCGCCTTGCCGGCGCAGGAATTGCATTTCGTCCCCAATGCGCTCATTCGGGACAAACGTTGATTTTGCACTCAAGGATCTGGCGAATGTCCAATCAGGAGGGGTAACCAATTCTTTACTTTTGCCTCCTGCCAGCCGACACGCGGCAACCCGCTGGTCAGTGCCGCTGACGGGTACCCGGCCAAATTCAAGCCAAGAGCACTTAGAGAGAATTCCATGGATTTGATCAGCCACGGCGAAGTCGATAGCCTCTCCATCTCGCATGTACTCCAAGCCGAGATCCTGTAGCTTCTGGGTAAATTGCTCGACGTCAATTGGCGTCATGAATGCAACCGCTGCAATTTCTCCATCCGCGCAAAGCGTATTATTTGGCGCCGATCGTTCGTATTGCGCCCAGCCGCCGGCAAACTTGGTCAGCAGTGAATCGGCTCGGGCAATAACGGAAATGCCTTCGACTAGAACTGCCATGAGTCACCCGTCGTGCTGCCTATTGGGCCATCTGTCACGACAGCAGACTAGTGTGTCGCGACCTGATCGGGCTCGACATAGATCGCCAGGCCGCCGCCTTTCTTGTGGTAGACGGTCGCGGCGCTGCCGAATCCGAATGCCGAATGGCCGGATCCTGTTGCGTATCCCGTGCCTACCGATCCACCGGCTTGATCGCCGACACCTTCCAGGAGTATTCCGTTAGCGCCGAGTTTGGCCGCTTCAGCCTTGAGCCGGTCCATGACGACGTTGGTCTTTCCCTGTGCCGTGACCGCGAATGAACCCCGGCTGGAGGTATCTAGTAACGCGATTTCAACGTACTTGTTGGCCGGCGGATGCAGGTAGACCTGCACCTGGTCCGGCGAGATGGGGGGACGCGCCTGTCCCACCATGACGTAGGAGGTGGCGCAGCCGGAGAGGGCTGCAAGGAGTAACGGGGCGGCGAGGGTGGAGAGTCTGATCATGGTAGACGTCCCTGTTGTAGATGCCCTATTTGAGCAATTTGCCGGTTTTGGCAATGTGAGGGGGATCCCAGATCCCTAATGCCCCTACACTTTGGAGGGCAAAGTAGCTGAGGCCCGGGCCGCGTGGGGATGTTGGAGGAAAACCAGCCGCCGCGAACGCGAAATCGGCGCCAATGTGACTGAAAAGTGTGCGGTTGTCGGCTGCGTTAGGGGCATTTCCTGGCATTTAATGCGAAGGTATCAAATCACAGGGAGCGTGCTATGCGGATCGGAATCAAGCATCCGGCCTTCAAATCAAAACACTTGAGCGTGGAGCAGGCGTCGTTCTTCTCGGGCCCCAAGCTCTTGCTTGACGGCGCGGTCGTCAAGAAGGAGAAAGGCGGCTATCCGGTTGCGTCCGACTCGGGGCAGACCGTGCTGGTTCAAATGAGGTACAACCTCTTGGATCCGATACCGTCCATCAAAATTGGTGAAGCTGCCGTTGAAATCGCGAAGCCTTTGCGATGGTTCGAGTACGCCTGGATCGGCCTGCCGATGCTCCTGGTGTTCGCCGGCGGCGCTCTGGGTGGCTTTGTGGGCGGGGGATCGACGGTCGTCAACGGTCGGATTTTCAGGAGTGAACGCAGCACGGTCGCCAAATATGCGCTGGCCGCGGTGACCACGGTTGCCGGTGCGGCGGTTTTCTTTGTTATAGCTGTGGCGATTCAGGTGGCGGTTGGTAGGAAGCGATAAGTTCGGTGCGAGCAATGCCGAAATTCATTGCAGGCTTGATCGTCAGTCTGGCGCTGGCGTTGCCTGCGTTCGGTCTTCCGCCACCGATCTTCCCCAACGAATCCCAAGCTCAACAACACTGCCCTAAGGACTCGGTCGTCTGGCTCAATCTCCCGACGATGATCTGGCACTACAAGGGGCAGAGGTGGTATGCGAATACCATCCACGGTGCATACGCTTGCGAGAAGAAAGCCGGTGCGGCTGGGGCGAGGGGGACGAGGGTGAGGGCGGATGCCTTTTCGACGAGATAGGCAATCTCGTCGAACCGGCCGAACGAATGGGCATGGATGTGCAGGCAGCCCGCAGCGAAGCAGGATGCGAAGCGTCTAGCGGGTGGGCAGTGCGCAACCCGGTGCCAAACTGAAACCCCCTCGAGGCACGCATGTTTTTCTGCCAATTCTCGGAGTTCGATGAAAAAGATCCTCCTACTTCTCGGCAAAATCGTCCTCGTCATAATGGCCCTAATTGGCGTCATGCTTGCCGGCGTGGGGTATGTAAATTGGACTGCAGAAAGGAAGGCAAAGGCATTCTGCGACGGTATCGCCATGGGCTCGGACATTTCTCTGGTACTTGAAAAAGCGAAAACAGAGAAAGTTTTTATCGACGACTCGCCACCTTACAACTTCTATTTCTTTGGATTTGTGTTTGACAAAGCGGTTTGCGAGGTGTCGGTGGATGCGAATCGAAAAGTAGTCTCAAAAGTCTCGGAAATGGAGTACGACTAGAGGCTGGCTATTTCGCCGGGCCGGGCAATGCGGGACAATTTTGCGTTGCGCTAACGCTCTCCGCGATTTGCAATTTCCGCTGATTGATTCGCGAAAGAAGTCGAGACGCCGCGCACACCGTGCGGCGATACTCTCGATTACCGTGCTCCGGCGGACGGCAATATGCTCAATAGTCTCGAGGCCACTTTGATTTACTTTGCAGTTTTCGTTTGTCATGTAAACATCGATCTAAACAACCGAGTGCCGGACGGCAGTTGCTTTTTGATGTCGGAGGTGGCGGCTGCTTACCGGGAAATCCAGTACCCAGAGGGCTTGATACTGAGAAACTTGAACGACTGTCACCGAGCCGCAAGCGAATCTGCCGAGATCGTCGCCAAGTCTCTTGGGAAAGAGGTCGCCGTGAAGCCAGGGACAAAGGAAGATCCGCGATATTTAGTGGTCTATCAAGGCCGCACGCTGGAGTGGGTTGAGTGCCGGAAGCTTTCGTGGGGTAGCGCCGAGTGAGGGCTGAAAGTAGACGAGGATGGGTCGAATGACGAAACCTAGGTTGGGACTGCTTGTGCTTGTCTCGATCGGGCTAGCAGTTTCCGCGTCCGCTCGATCGCCAATTTACCGTTGCACAGTCAATGGTCAGACGGTTCTGACGGACAAGCCATGCGACGGTGCTGCGACGGTACCGGCGTCTGGAGTGGCCGCCCCTGCTGCCAGCGGACCGGGGAGTGGTCCAATATCCGGCGCGCAGACGATAGTAGGTAATTGGAGCGGTCAGACGCAATTTCAGGGCGCGCAAAACGCTCAGGTAATTGAAGAAGCGCACTCAGTTGTGCCGTTGGTGTTGACCTTCAGTGCCGATGGTAAGGTGTCGGCGGTGAGTGCTGAGAATGGCTGCGCGCTGCTGGGTCTTTGGGCGCCGGGCTCGACGCCACGACTGTTTATGTTGGACATCACGCTCACAGGTTGCCGCTTTTCGGGCCTTAATCGCCGCTACTCCGGCAACCTGATAGCGACATTTGCAGACAATTCAGCGCAGTTATCGCTTTCGGCGTACGCAGTTCCGATTCCCGGGCAGCCTATTAGGAGATACGACGTCGGGGCGACGTTGAGGCGGTGAGCTGGGGCTTTTTCGTCGCCGTCGAAGTCTTCGGCGCCGTCTCGGATTTGGCGCACTATCTGACGCGGAACCGCGTGAGACAGTTAATTTGAAATCGACAGGAAAGAATATGCCTCAACTTTTATCGGTTGTAGATAGAAACCAATGGATTGCAGAGTTGGCGACTTTGAGTACCTCGGTAAACAATATCGTGCATCGAAAGCCTTTGCCTCTCGTGTCATACACGGATGGTTCAACTGGCGAGGTTACCGAAATTGACGCATTCAGCCTCGCGAACGATGACGATCATAATCGAGCATTCGCTCGTTGCTTCGATACCCTAAGTGAGAAAGGAGTGGAAGGCGCAACTCTGCTCAAATACCTGACCGATTTGACCAGCGGCCGGAATACCTATGGAACGGCAAGTGAACTTCTTGTGTATCTATGGCTCATGGATCAGAAGGTGCCGTTCGACATCCAGATCCCGGTCGCAGGTACTCACGTACTTAATCCGCAAGGTTCGGACCTTGACGGAAAACTAATTGCGCCGTCGGACGTATTCTTTGATGTCAAAGGATTCGGCTTCCAAGAAGCGCTCGTCGACCGACTTAAAAAAAAGCTTGAGACGGACATCCCAGGAAAATGGGTCGCTATAGAAGGCTGCTGGGACGTCTCCGCCGAGGATTTCCAGGAGTTGCTCCAACGAAAGCATTACGACCAGCTTCTTGCCGACCTTGCAGAAAAGAAGGCGGTTACTCGAGGCCTCCTTCAATTTATAGTACGCGACAGGCGCGCAGTGCAGGTCTCACACCGGTACTCGGACCCCTACCAATTCGCGCAGGAGAATAGCGAGTATGTGTTTAGATTTGCTAAACAGTTTTGCCGAAGAGAACCGTTCGTTCTCATTCTGGCGCACCATCCTTGGTTTGGTGGCCTATCCTTGAATTCCGATTTCGCGGGCAGCACATCAACTTTCACCCGTGCTTTTGCTCGACGAACTTTCATCCAGCACTTGCGTGATACGTCCAGCGTTTACGACGTGACGAAGGGTGAAGCTTCAAAACTAATCTCCGGAATCGCATTTCTCAACATATCGCAAATTCCCGGTACATCAGATCGCGGCCGAACACTTCGCCTTTTTCTGAACCCCAACGCGACAAACCCTGTCTCGGGACTCACAGTTGATATGCTACGTAATCATGACCCTATGAGCGTCGAGTTAGACAGCTTCGCATTTGATAACTATTAGCCGAGCTGCCCTTAGGTTTGTCGTGGAGACCTTTGAGCGGCCGATACCTGTGAATTCGATGATTTTTAGTCAATGAAACCAGTGCATTAGGCATCGGATTAGCTCCATCCCATGATTTGACACGCTAGCGAGCGCGACGGCGATAGCCGGTGCTGCCTTTGACCACGCTAGGGAATTCAGCGCCCGTCGACGCTCGAGGTCACTTTTGAAGTCAAGGTAAGGGTTCTGCCTAGTCTTGCGTTTCATTACGTCGGCTCCAAAGGTGTGTTGTCCAGAGACATCACCGTGTAGTCACGACGTTTTAGCTGCGAACACGATGCAAGCCGACGCAGGCATCACGACCCTCAGCCGGCAACACCGCTTTTATCCGTTGCGACCAGCAAGCAAAGCAATATAGGCTGCAAGATGGATGATATAAGTCAGCGGTTGGCCCGGTTTTGTGGCACGGTTCTCGTCCAACTGGCCGGGATTCGGACGTACAATGCTGCGGGCTGAAAACTAAGAATTGATGCACTTTCGGGAATACTCAGGGAGGAGCTAGGCAACATGGCGGTTCCGGATTTTCAATCACTAACCCTACCTGTTCTCAAAGAGTTCGCGGATGGACTTGAACACCCGACAAAGGACATTCGGCAGCGCGTTGCCAATCAATTGGGTCTGACTCCTGAGGATGTTGCCGAAATGGTGCCTAGCGGCACGCAAACTCGGTTGGCGAACCGTGTAGCGTGGGCTCACGTATATATGAAGCGTGCGGGGCTCCTCAGTTCCTCACGCCGTGGTATCTATCAGATAACTGAAAGAGGCCAAGAGGTCCTCAAATCGCCGCCGAACCGTATCGATATTGAGTTCATGAACAAGTATCCGGAATTTGCTGGTTTTCGGTCGCCTGGTGCATTGCCCCACCTTAAGGGAACAGATCCAGCGCTGGCTAAAATCATGACTGAGGGGCTGCCGATGTCGATCGATGCGGCCGCGCTCACGCCCGACGAACAGGTTCATATCGGCGCTGCCCGAATCAAAGATAACTTGATCGCGCAGATTTTGGAGCGAATCAAAACCGGTAGTCCGGCCGCCTTCGAAAGGCTCGTTGTGGATGTGTTAGTAGCCATGGATTACGGTGGCTCGCACGAAGATGCTGCGCAGGTCGTGGGCAAGAGCGGCGATGGTGGTATTGACGGCATCATTAAACAAGATCGCCTTGGTCTGGAAAGCATCTACGTGCAGGCTAAGCGCTGGGAGGGGACCGTTGGACGGCCTGTCATCCAACAATTCGTCGGCGCCCTGCACGAACGTAAGGCGCGCAAGGGTGTTGTCATTACGTCATCTAGCTTCACGAAAGACGCTATACAGAGCGCCAAGGATCAGTCGTTGACAATCATACTCATTGACGGCGTGCAGTTGGCCGAATTCATGATCGAGTTTGGTGTTGGTGTTAGCGATGTGGAGACGATAAAGATAAAGCGGTTGGATGAGGATTATTTTGGAGAGGAATAGGGACTAGGCCACTTTCGAACAGCCCGACCGAAACGTGGATTTTCTTCACAAAATGTCAAGGGAATGATATGGCAACCCAAAACCAACACCTGCGCTACGTTTATCTCACTCCGAGTAAGAGACACTCATGAAATACGCAGTGGGTCGACATCCCGGTGCAACTTGGCGAAAGAGCGATTTTCAGATTCACACGCCCAGAGATCCTCAATGGAGTGGAAGCCCGCATCTCGGCGGTGGGACCGCCGAGTTGGAGGCCGTGCGCCAGACATGGGCCAATGAATTTGTTCAGGTATGTATCAAAACGGGTCTAGGCGCTATTGCGGTCACCGATCACCACGACCTGTGTTTCGTGCCCTATATTCAAAAAGCTCTGAGCAATATAACTGATGAGACTGTACGCCCGTGGCTCTTCCCGGGCATTGAGATCACCTGCAACGATTCCTCGCAATGTCTGGTACTGTTTGACGTTGGCATTTCTGAGCTCACATGGAACAGACTCTTTGGAGGTCACCTTCAAAACATCGCGATTCCAGAGTCCGCGGCCGCGACAAACCCCCAGGCGACCATGTGCGGCAAGGATTTGTCCAAGTTTCTGGACGACATTGCACTTGACTCACCTCTGTATGGAAAATGCATTGTGTTGCCACACGCAAGCAGCGGTGGACACAAGACAATTATTCGACAAGGTTTTCACGATCGATTTAGGTCGCTCCCTTTTGACGGCATCTATTTAGACGGCCCAATCGAAAGCTTGGATGCGATAGATCGTCAAAAGATATATGGAGAGATTTTGCAGTGGGGCACCCGACGACGCGGCATCGTGCCAACCGGGGACAATCGAAGCCACGCTTTTGACAAACTCGGAAAACACGGTTGCTGGATTCGTTTAGGAGAGCCGACCGCTGAGGCGATCCGACAGGCAGTCCTTGCAGACGAAGCTCGCATTGTCTATGAACAGCCGGTGATCCCAAACCAGCGCCTGTTAAGCTTGCGCGTGCAATCCACATTGACAGAGACATTTGATTTAACGTTCAACGATGGTTTCACAGCGCTCATCGGAGGACGCGGGTCGGGTAAGTCGGCAATTCTTGAGTATTTGCGTTTCGGCTTAGGTCGTAGTGCAAATGATATAAGCGGCCATGAGGACGACGTTCGTGCGCGTGAAAAGCAGCTTATTGCTGCCACGCTGGGCGACGGCATCGTCACAGTCGAATTAGAGCGCGACGGGGTCAGAGAGGTCTGGTCGCGCAATGGATCCCAACGCGAACTAATCACGGCTCAGTTACCGGACGGAAAAGTTGAGCAACTAACCGTCCTGGCTGCTCAGCAGCGATTTCGTGGTCGTGCTTTCTATCAAAAGCAGTTGTCCAGCATAGCAACAGATCGAGACAAGGCGGATGAGCAAATTACCGGCATTGCGGCAGCAGAAACTGTCGATCAGAGACAACAGGCAGACAAGGACATTGCTCTAGCCAAACGAGACGTACGGTCAGCTGTGCAACGGCTCGTTGAATTCTGGATCTTGGAGGCTGAACATCTCCAGAATGTCAATTCGGCTATGGACCTACGAAGACGAATCGACGCGATCAAGGGAAAACTGGAGGAGGGTGGCCTAAATCCGGAACATCAACAATTGCTTGATGAAGCACCAATCTACAACACCATCGGATCTCTTATCACTGAGTCCGGAACAGCGATTCGACGAGACTCGGAAAGCATACGCGCGCTGCGCAACAAATTACCATCCGTTGAGCTTTCAGATTGGGGCGGGGTCCAGGACAAAGCGGACGTCATGGACTTTATTACAGTTGTTGCTAACGGAAAGGCCGATATAGATTCTCACTTGGATCAAATTGCGGCAATTCTCAAGTCACTCTCGTCTAGTCAACAGGCATTCTCGACGAAGTTTACTGAACAAAAGAGCCACTTTGACTCGCTTCATAGTTCTGCTGCCCAACAGCAGGCGCATCTACAAGGTCTGATTGAGGAATCCAAGAAACTTGTTCGAGACCTGCAGACTGCAGAGGCCGCTGAGAGAAATTCAGCGTCTAGAGTCAAGCTGATGGAAGGCGCGCCTTCGGGCTTGACCGAGGCGCGCCGACAGCTCCAGATAGCCGTCGAAGCGCGTCGTGGGGTACTCGAATCATCCGCCATAAAAGTCGAAACTATGTCGGGCGGGTCGTTAAAAGCGCTAGTGCGGGCGGAGGAAGTGCCAAAACAGCATCTTGAGGCACTCATAGGCATATGCGATGGCCACAGAATTCGAGAGCTCCAAGACAGGTGCTTGGCTCGTGTTAGCGGCGCCCAATTGGATGCGAGCGGAGTGATCTGGGAGAGTCTAATACAGGCAGCAATGGACGCCTACCGACACAAACTTCAAACCGGCGCCACTTCCCTTGACGGCACCGAGGAAATTGGCATTTCACTGCAGATTGCATTGTTGGGGTCTCTAACCGTGCCGCAGTTAGCTAGTCTTTACAATGGTATGAGCGCCGAAAATATAGTGCCACTGTTAATTGCGGTGAACGAGAGTTTTGTGGCTTTCGAATACAGAGATGGGAAAAACTACATACCATTTTCACAAGCGTCCGAGGGTCAACAGGCTGCGGCTCTGCTGGAGCTGCTTCTCCGGCAAGACGCGGGAACCCTTATAATCGATCAGCCAGAGGAAGACCTCGACAACAGGGTCATCATGCGGATCGCCAAGTTGCTGCAAACGACAAAACAGCGCAGGCAATTACTATTCGCGACTCACAATCCAAATTTCGTCGTGAATGGCGACGCGGATAAGGTTGTCGTCCTTCACGCCGGAGATACTTCGGCAGCTTTTGGCGTGGCAAGGCCTCGAGTTTCTATTGACGTTGACGGTGCAATTGAAACACCGGCCGTGCGGCTCGCAATCACTGATACGATGGAGGGGGGAAGAGAGGCGTTTGAATTGCGCGGCCGAAAGTATCAGTTTTAGTCGACGGGAATCGCACAGGTCAATCGCCCTTGTCTGCATGCCTTCGTGACCCCAAAAGAGAGTTATTCTATTTGGCCAAAATGATTGAAGACAATGCTTTCGTGGTCGGGCGTCCGCAAACTTACACCGGGGTCGCTAAACCGACAGGATCAACCTGGCTACGGCACAATCGGCGCACGCCGCAATGGTAGAAACAGTAGCGCCCGGCGCACGTGTGCTCATTCGTGACGAGGAGTGGATCGTTCGCTCGTCGGACTTGTGTGATGTCGGGGGGTATCAGCTCGACTGCATTGGAGTGTCCGAGACTGTCAGGTTTCGGGATGCAATATTCCTTACAGCCATTGATGAGGTGGTGATTTTAGATCCAAAGGACACACAGCTCGTCGCTGATACTTCACCGAAATACATCGCGAGCCTATTGTATCTAGAAGCGCGGTTACGGCAAACGGTCCCGACCGATTCGGCGATTTCGATCGGAAATCGCGGTGCTATGGATGTGCTTCCGTTCCAGCTGGAGCCAACCAGGCGTGTGTTGGAGCAACTTCGGCCGCGGTTCCTGATCGCAGACTCGGTTGGACTGGGTAAGACTCTCGAGGCCGGTATCGTGGTTTCAGAGCTAATGCGCCGAGGTCGGGGTCGGCGAATATTGGTGGTTACCACAAAGAGCATGATGCAGCAGTTTCAGAAGGAGTTTTGGACGCGGTTTTCGATTCCGCTGACGCGTCTGGATTCCGCGGGCATTCAACGAGTGCGCAGACATCTGCCCGTGAACCATAATCCGTTTCACTATTACGACAAGACTATTATCTCGATCGACACGCTGAAACGAGATACAGAGTATCGACATTATCTTGAAAACGCCTGGTGGGACGTTATCGTTATCGATGAAGCGCACAACGTCTCGTATAAGGGAAATCGGACATTAACCAATAAGTTAGCGACTCTGCTGGCCAGTCGGTCCGACGCGCTGATATTGCTGACGGCAACGCCTCATAGTGGAGACAAAGAGAGTTTTGCCAGTCTGATGCGGATGCTGGATCCGACAATTCTCCCCAATAAGGCGGAATATACCAAGGTAGACGTGGAACGCCTGTTTGTTCGACGGTTCAAGAAGGACGTCAAGGACGAGATTCGGCAGAATTTTCCGGAACGCAGGGTATTCCGCTTCAAGGCGCTGGTTAGTCCACCCGAGGAAGTGGCGTTTGCGCGATTGGCGGACCTGGATCTTGCGGTCGATCGTGAACGACAGAGTGGTGCCGAGATGTTGTTTCGGACAACGCTTGAGAAAGCGTTGCTGTCGTCACCCGCCGCCTGCGCGAAGACTATTCGCGAACGCATGAGTCGCCTAACGGCGAAGGATTCCGCTCATCCGGATCTCGTACCGCTCGAATACCTTCTAGAGGCGGTGGACGCGATACAGCCGGACGAGGTCAGCAAGCTTAATGAGCTCGTCGGCCGGCTCGAGGGTGACCCGATTTGGCGTTGGAATTCGGATAATGCAGGAGATCGACTGGTTGTATTTACCGAGCGGATCGAGACGCTCAAGTTCCTACAAAACCACCTGGCTCGACGCCTTGAGTTAGCAGAGTCATCGGTGGCCATCCTGCATGGACAGCTACCAGATAGAGAGATCGCGGATACAGTCGAGGACTTCGGAAAACAACATTCTAAGTTGCGCCTTCTGATAGCCTCTGACGTCGCGTCGGAAGGGATCAACTTGCACTTTCAGTCGCATCGGTTGGTGCATTTTGATATCCCATGGTCTCTGATGGTATTCCAACAACGCAACGGGCGAGTGGACCGCTATGGACAGAAAGAGGCGCCGCTGATTGCGTACCTACTAAATCAAACAGAAAACACGAAGATCAAGGGTGACATGCGGATTCTCGAAATCTTGACCGAGAAGGACGAGCAGGCGGCGAAAAATATCGGGGATCCATCGATTTTTATGGGACTCTACGACGAGGACAAGGAGACCCAGCGAGTTGCTGAGGCGCTGGATCGAGGTGAATCACCAGAAGCGTTCGACAAGGCGCTCACAGCCAAGGAAGACGGTCTCGATTGGCTCGATGCTTTGATGGGTGGCGGGGAGCCGCTTAAGGCGATGGCTTCGCCGCCTGTCGCGCCGTTGTCGCTGTTCGAGAATGACTACGAGTATGTGCGTGCAGGCCTTGGCTATCTGCATTCGCAGGATCGCTTAGCGAACGGACCGCGATTACATTCAGACAAGGCGGCAATCGAACTGCAGCCAGACGACGATCTTGATCGGTATCTCAAGCAGCAGTTGTCAACCGAAATGCGACCGGCCGACAAAGTCTATGTATTGAGCGCGAACCCTCAAATTGTGCAGACCGCGATCGAGACCGCCCGAAACACGGATGAATGGCCGGCAATTCAGTACTTGTGGCCGCTTCATCCGATGGTGCAGTGGCTAAATTTTAAGATGCTGTCACTCGTCGGGCGACAAAGGGCGCCGGTCATCCGTGTGCAGCGTGGAGTTGCGTCGGAGGAGGTGATGATCCTGATCTCGGCACTCATTCCAAACCGACGCGGCCAGCCGGTACTGAACGAGTGGTTTGCCGTGCGTGTGGCTTCCACGGGATCGGTGACGGGGGAGTTGAACTTCCAGGAGGTAGTCGCGGCGACCGGGTTGGGCAGGGAAGACATTCCCAACGCGGGGGCACCCTATGATACTGCCGGGTTGCAGTCGTTGCTGGCGCCTGCGCTCGAGTTTGCGCAACGGCGAATGGCGGAGAAGCATAAGGTATTCAGCGCCGAGAGCCGACGGCGGGCGGCTGCCGAACTCGAAACCCTCACCAACCTTCGTCAGCAGCATCACCAGCAATTGGAACTTACATTCGGTGGCGGTGACGAGCGTTTCGCGAGGGCACGTGACCGTCAACGGGAAAGCAAAGCTAGCGATATCGACAAGCTGTTCGGGGACTACCAGGCCTGGGTCACTCGCACGCTTGAGTTGGACTCCCGAGCGCAATTGGTCGTCGCGGCCGTGCTGATCAATTAACGGGCACGGCGTGGCTTTTCCTCTTTCCGGTATCGAAAACGCTAACGAGTTCTATAGCCAGCACTACCTCGATGAGGTGCTTGAACAGGATCTCAAGGAGCTGTTTGCCGTTTGGCAGACACTGGGCGCGGCATCCCCAGCCGCGAAGCTGCGGTCAATGGCGGGAGAGTATTTCCGGCTGCGCGATCGGATCTTGAAGGCCAAGACATTGACCGACAGAGTGGCTTCGCTCCGTGAGCTCGCGGAAAGGCTGTTCCCGGCACTGGGGTATGAACTCCGACCAGAAACTGTTGAGTTCGAGACGGAGGAGCTACCGGTGCTCGCGTGCTATCGTGGTGCAGACAGAAATCCTGCTCTCGTTATCGCGTTGGCGCCAATGGATCCCGATACGCCGGAGGATGAGTGGTCGGCGCTCGGCGCGGCCCCACTAGCAAAGGGCGGGGCCGACGGCTCCAGAGTTGCGCTGGTCCCAAACATGAATTGGGAGGAAGCGGCGAACAAAATTATTTTCGGCGACACGCATCCGCCGCGCTGGCTGTTGCTGTTGGGGCACGATGAATTCCTAATCATTGAGCGCGGCAAGTGGGGTCGCAAGGCCCTGTTGCGCTTTTATCTGCCCGAGATCTTCGGACCGCGCGACGATAAGCTGTTTCAAGCGATGGCCGCGCTGGCTTGCAAGGATTCCGTCCTTCCCGTGGAAGGAGTCGCTCTCCTCGATGAGCTCGATCGCAATTCACACAAGCACGCCTACGGAGTATCCGGCGAGCTCAAGTATGCGCTGCGCGAAGCAATCGAGCTGCTGGGGAATGAGGCTATACGATATAAGCGCGAGATCGCCAAAGACAAGCTGTATGAACGGACTGACATGGACCTCGCGAGAGAGCTTTCTCGCGAGTGCATCACATTCATGTACCGGATGCTGTTCCTGCTGTACCTCGAAGCCCGGCCGGAGCTGGGATATGCACCAGTAGGGACAGCTGCATATCTGAAGGGTTACAGCCTCGAGCAGCTACGCGACGTCGAGAACCTGTCGCTAATGACGTCCGAGGCACTCGACGGCACGTTCATCCATGAGTCGATCCACAAACTGTTTGGCTTAATCTGGAACGGGTTTCCGCCGAAAGGCGAAACACCTGGAGCTCTCCCACTCGGGACCATTCTTAACAACGGTTTCCGACTAGTGCCGCTGCAGGGTCATCTGTTCGACCCAGCAAAACTCAAGATTCTGAACTCAGTAAAGCTTCGCAATCAGATCATGCAGAAGGTCGTACGGTTGATGTCGCTTGTCGAGTCCAAGGGGCGCGGGCACGCGGGCCGCATTTCGTACGCGCAACTGGGAATCAACCAGCTTGGTTCGGTGTACGAGGCGCTGTTGTCGTTCCGAGGTTTCTTTGCCGAAGTAGATCTGTACGAGGTAAAGCCCGGCAAGAAACAGAAAGTGCTTGAGGACGAGGGCGGCGAAGAAGACGAGGAGGATGAGGGGATCACAGAGCGTCAGAGTACGGGCGAGGAGGCGTTCGATCCGTTGGCGCCGGCGTGGTTCGTGCCGGCTCGAGAAGCAATGCACTACACGGATGCGGAGAAGCTCTTTAATGGGGAGCCCCGGATGTATCGCAAAGGTACATTCATTTTTCGCCTGGCAGGGCGCGAACGCGAAAAGAGCGCCTCTTATTATACTCCCGAGGCGCTTACGCAGTGCCTCGTGAAATATGCCCTCAATGAGCTGCTCAAAGACGTCAAGGAGGCTGATGACATTCTCAAGCTTACCGTCTGCGAGCCGGCCATGGGATCGGCTGCGTTTCTGAATGAAGCGGTTAACCAGCTGGCAGAGGAATACCTCCAGCTCAAGCAGAAAGAACTCGGAGCGGCAATTCCGCATAGTGATTACACTCGCGAAAAACAACGCGTCAAGATGTTTATCGCGGATACCAACGTCTTCGGTATCGACCTTAATCCGGTCGCGGTTGAGCTCGCAGAAGTATCGCTTTGGCTAAACGCAATATTTGATGGCGCGCATGTGCCGTGGTTCGGTATGCAGCTTTCTGCTGGGAATTCCCTAGTCGGCTGTCGACGGGATGTGTTCTCGACAGCGCTGCTCAGTCCCGCGCGAGGTGACAAGGACAATCCGGAGCGAGACTGGCGATGTGCAGTTCCAGAGCGAGTGATTGCAACGCAACCCCCCAAGAGCACGCAGGTATGGCACTTCCTGCTGCCGGACCCAGGGATGGCGGGGTGCACTGACAAGGTTGTCAAAGGGCTAGAGCCCGCCAATATGGAGCTGCTCAAGAAATGGCGGAAAACGTTCAACGCGCCGCTACGTGATGATGAAATCCGGCGGGCGCAAGCACTAACGAATCAGGCGGAGAGGCTCTGGCAGCAGCACGCGGCGGAACTCATGCGAGTGCGCGCACTTACGTCCGATGAACTACATGTGTGGCCGGACAAGCAGTCGAACCGCGCGCCTACCACGACTGGAGAGAAGGATGCTGTCTGGCAGCGGGAGATGCTTTCCGAACGGGTGAAGAACGCATCACCTTATCGGCGACTCAAGCTCGCGATGGATTACTGGTGCGCTCTCTGGTTCTGGCCGGTGACCGAGGCCGCGAACTTGCCGTCGCGCGAAGAGTGGTGGTATGACCTGGAGCTACTCGTCCATGGGAATGCGACGATCGAGGATGCCGGTCCAGTATCGGACCTGTTCCCAGAGACTCAGGCAGGACCGCGGATCGATTTTGCGGTCGAGCGCGACCGGTACGGGCACACAGATCTAAAGATCCTACTCGAGACGAATCCACGCCTTAAACTAGTACAAGTGCTGACAGTTCAGCATCGGTTCCTGCATTGGGACCTCGAATTCGCGGATGTGTTTAGGGCGCGAGGTGGTTTCGATCTTATTCTCGGCAATCCACCATGGATCAAACTCATCTGGAACGAGCAGGGAGAGCTTTCAGACTTTGATCCACGTTTCGTAATTCGAAAGCTGAGCGCGAAAGAAGCGGCAGACGGGCGAGCCGCTTTATTTCTCTCCCACTCGAACGCAGCTGTCACTTACGCGGTGGCATGCTCCGCTACGGAGGGCATGCAATCGTTCTTAAAGGCAGTGCAAAATTATCCTCTGCTTTCTGGCAGTCCTAGCAATTTGTACAAATGCTTTCTGCCCACAGTCTGGCGTTTTGGAGCGTCCATCCAGTCGCTCCTCCACCCAGAAGGGGTGTACGACGATCCAAACGGTGGTCGGCTAAGAGGGGCTATCTACCCTCGCTTGCGCCTGCATTTACAATTTGAGAATGAGCACAAACTGTTCGCCGATGTACATAATCTTACTACGTACAGTGTCAACGTGTACGGGCGCGCATGCCCGGTGCCGCGATTTAGGACGATTGCCAATCTCTTTGAGCCCTCGACGGTCGACGCTTGTTTCGCCCACCAAGGGGGCGGGAATCCACCCGGCATCAAGCGCGCAGAGGGTGGGTGGGAGACGACCGGCCACAGGAGTCGCGTAATTGAGGTTTCAACAGAAGCGCTCGCGACCTTTGCCAAGTTGTATGACTCACCGGCTACACCAGCATTGCATGCAAGACTGCCAGCCATTCACGCAAAGGAACTCCTTGGGGTTCTCGATAAGTTTGCGGCGGCGCCGCGGCGCCTGGGTGACATGAGAGGTGCCTACTTAACCACGGAGTGCTTGCACGAAACAGGTGCACAACGCGACGGATTGATTCGGCGCTCAACAGAATTCGTTGCTACCGCCGCCGATTTCATATTGTCAGGCCCACACTTCTATGTAGGTAATCCGTTTGTCAAGACGCCACGTCGATTGTGCGATTCCAACAAAGCATATGACATACTGGATCTCCAATCAGTGGCAGACGACTATCTGCCGCGGGTCAACTATATTGTTTCGACTGGCCGCAATCAGTACACAGCCGCAATGCCTGTCGTGACCTGGACTTCTTCCGTTGAAACGGAACGACGACCGATCACCGATTATTTTCGACATGTCAACAGGGAAATGATTGGTGCTGCAGCCGAGCGAACGCTAATCTGCTGCATTGCCCCGCCGGGAGTCGCACACATCAATACGGTGCTTGCGACTGCATTCAATTCGACGGTCTCGTTGCTGGATTATCATGTGATGAGCTTGTCAGTGCCCGTAGATTACCGAGTGAAGACGACTGGCATGGGACATGCCAATGCGAGTCTCATCGATCAGCTGCCAATGCTGCCAGAGTCCTGCAAATCTGTGCGTGCGGCGCTCCACGTGCGCGGACTGGCCCTAAATTGCCTAACTAAATCCTACGGAGGTCTTTGGTCGGAAAACTGGCGACCCGAATATCTCTTAGATAAGTGGGCAGGAAGAGATCCGCGCCTCGCAGAGGACTTCTTCAGAAATCTAAGTCCCAATTGGCAACGCCACTGCGCTCTACGCTCAGACTATGCTCGCCGGCAGGCACTCGTCGAAATAGACGTGCTTGCCTCGCAGGCTCTCGGTCTCACCCTTGACGAATTACTTACAATCTATCGAATCCAGTTCCCGGTCATGCGCCAATATGAACGTGACACTTGGTATGACGCAAATGGGCGGATCGTATTTACCGCAAGCAAGGGTCTGGTTGGCGTTGGGTTCCCTCGCAAGAGTGGTCGGAGTGATCTGGACTGCACGATCGAGTACCCGGACCGCCCCACTATCCAAAGGCGTATCGGTTGGGAAGATATCCAGCGCAATAACGGCGCACCGAAAGTTCCAGACGGCACACGCATAAAACGCCCCGTGATGGACGACACGATGCCAGGCGGTCCGATCGAGCGTGTCATCGAGTACATTGCGCCTTTCGGCCTTGCGGATCGCGAGACTGACTACAGAATTGCCTGGGCTGAGTTCGAGAGACGGGCCGCACTCGAAAAGGCGCACTGACGTGCAACCTCTCATAGTTGCCGAACAGACCCGGAAAGGGATCTCCGACTTTCTCTCGAGCACGTTTCCGGCCACGACGGTCGGATTCAACGACTTGTTGAATCGGTTTCTCGCTGAGCCGGATAGTCTCGCAAAAGGGCCTTACATCAGTATCAGTCTGCCTTTCCGTAGCGCCAAGGATGGGGTGTCACGATTCGAGTGGCTGACGGGCTTCGTTCCGCACGCACACCAGGCAGCCGCGTTTGCGCGACTGTCCAGCAGCATGCCACGTTCGACAATCGTCGCAACGGGTACGGGCTCCGGCAAGACCGAGTGCTTTCTGTACCCCGTACTCGAACATTGCCGCTTGGAGCGCAAAGCAGGCCGGCGCGGCATCAAAGCAATCCTGATCTATCCGATGAACGCGCTCGCGACGGACCAGGCTGGCCGTCTGGCCAAGGAGATCCTGACGCGGCCAGGATTGTCGGATATTACCGCCGGACTCTATGTCGGGGATCAACCTAGCGAGCTCAGCACCACAGTACGGCAGCTTGATGAGAAACGGTACACGGTTGTCACCGACCGCAATCGGCTGCGCGAAGAGCCACCGGATATTCTGCTAACCAACTACAAGATGCTGGATTTTTTATTGATCCGAGCCCGAGATTCAGTTCTGTGGCGCGAAAACCTACCGGATACATTGAAGTTCCTGGTCGTGGACGAGCTCCATACGTTTGATGGCGCACAAGGGACGGATCTCGCGTGCCTGATGCGCCGACTTAAGGCGCGTCTAAGGACTCCCCCGGGCGCTCTCGCGTGCGTGGGCACGTCAGCAACGCTTGGAACCGAAGGGCAGGATATATTGCTTCGCTATGCGACGGACATATTCGGAGAACCATTCGCGAGTGACTCTGTCATCGGCGAGGATCGCGTTTCCGTTGCAGAGTATCTTGGAGACAGCTCGATTGAGTTCGTGCGTCGACCAACTGCGGCGGACTACGAGCACCTTTCGACTGCTAAATACGGTAATACCGAGGAATACATCGCGGCTCAGTATACGCTTTGGTTTGGAATCTCAGTAAAGGCGGCGGAAGCAGCCGAGCTGCCGTTTCGCGTGCAGCTGGGAGGACAACTTAAGCAACACGTCGCGTTTCAAAACCTACTGCGGGATATCAAGCGTCTGGGGGGTCGTGCCGTCCCTTTGAGCGAGCTCGTCGATATTTCCGGGCGGCGGTTGGAGGATGTGGCTTCGGCGCCGACGGACTATGCTGCGCTTTCGCTTATTAGCCTATTGGCGCTTGTCTCTCATGCAAGTAAAGATGTGCCCAATGGGATTGAGAGAGATCCACTGCTCGCGGTGCGAGTGGAATTGTGGTTACGGGAGTTAAGGCGCATGGTCGCGAGCCTATCGACGAAACCGCGGCTGGTCCACTCGGACGATTTACCGGTGTCTGAGGGCACGGTACATCTGCCAATTATTCACTGCCGAGATTGCGATGCGATGGGCTGGGGGGCGACGGTCACCAAAACCGAGAGCAGTAAGCTTAAGAGCGACCTGCCAACATTCTATAAAGCGTTCTTCAGCTTTGATGTCGGTACACGATTTATTTTCCTAGTTGATTCCGCGTCGTCCCTGAATCCCAAGGTATTCGAACGACGTCGTGCGTGTCCGGCTTGTGGAAGCTTGAACCCGGCGGAGGAGGTCTGCTGCAACTATTGCAGTCATGCTGAACTGTTGTTGGTGGATATAGCGCGGAATATACGCCAGCGACGACGAAACGGCGCGCCAATCACGGTCGCGCATCACGATTGTCCATACTGCGAAGGTGAGCGGACCCTTACCGTCGTTGGGGCGCAGGCGGCTAGTCTTTCAAGCGTTGGTGTGGGACAGTTCTTTGGCAGCCACTACAACACAGATAAAAAGCTGATTACGTTTTCAGATTCTGTGCAGGATGCTGCTCATAGGGCGGGCTTCTTTGAGTCGAGGACCTGGATTTTCAATCTACGGCCGGCTATGGCGCAGGTAATTCACGAGGCCACCAGTAAGGGGCGGTCGCTATCTCTGGCCGCACTGCCAGGTGCGTTTGAATCGCGATGGATCGCGGAGCTGGGCGAAAAGACTTACATTAAGACGTTCCTACCGCCCGGCATCGCCTGGCTTCGCGATTATGACGCGCTGCTCAAAGATGACGTATTACCGGATGACGGATACTTGCAACGGCTGGTCAGGCGGGGACTTACTTGGGCAATGCTGGCGGAATTCGCTCAGGATGCCCACTTGGGTCGTACGTTGACGCGGACACTGTCTGCATCGCTGTCCCTCGAGCGGGACGTTCTCGCGTCTGCGGGTGTTGCGACCTCGCTGCGGTTACGAGCAAAGATCGACTCCCTTCGTGGTGTGCCGGATTCAGATGTGGCCGTGTTTCTGCTCGGTCTACTGGCGCGTATGCGGCGGGTCGGGGCGATCTGGGACGATTTTCTCGTGGCCTATGCGAAGATGGGTTGCAACATTTTCGTGTACCGCAGTAACAACGCAGCCGAGTACGCGATGCTTAAAACGCCGCGGCGGCCGCGGTATCTATCGCTATTGCCATATTTCAATTGTGAGTCTGCTACCGGCGATGACGCTGGGTTCTATCGTGACTGGGCGTTTAAGGCGCTGTCGCATCTCAACCAGGACGTAAAGGTTGACGATGTGGCTATTGCAGAGATCTATCAGCTCGCGCTAATTGCGCTTGAAGAAGCGGGCATAGTCAGGTCGATCGAGGCCGAAAGGGCGGGCACGCTGGTGTGGGGCATCCAACCCGATGCGTATCGAGTAGTGGCAACGGCGCGGGAATGGCAGTGCGATACGTGTCGAAATACGGTGATCGACTTTCCGGAGGCACTGCTGACAGGCACTATCTGCCGGCAGCTTGGTTGTCGCGGCCACTACGGTGAACATCCTTCAACAAACGGCGAATTTTATCGTCAGCTATATCTGTCGGCCGACATTCAACGAATTATGGCCCGCGAACATACGGGCCTTCTTGCTCGTGGCATGCGCGAACAAGTAGAAAAGGATTTCAAGCAGGGTCGAGTCAACTTGCTTTCAGCCACACCGACGCTTGAGATGGGCATTGATATTGGGGATTTATCATCGGTGCTGCTGTGCTCTGTACCGCCGGCGCAAGCAAATTATTTACAGCGCGTGGGTCGCGCCGGGCGAAAAACGGGAAATGCCTTCGCGACGACAGTGTCTGGAGGGCGGCCGCACGATCTGTACTTCTGGGCAAATCCCCGCGAGATGCTTGCCGGACACGTCGACACACCCGGTGTATTTCTAAACGCCTCAGCAGTTTTAGAACGGCAGCTAACGGCCTACACACTTGATTGTTGGGTACGTGAGCTAGGCGAGAGGGGCAGAGTGCCCAATAAACTGAACGATGTTCTGTCTGCAATCCGTAACAGGACTCAGACCAAATTCCCATATCCGTGGTTGACGTACATCGATTTGAACAGGGCAACTCTATTAGCCGAGTTTATGGGGATTTTTGGCTCAGGAGAGGAAGGGTTGACGCCGGGGAGCCACAATTATCTCGAAACATTCATCGGCGGTGGAGATGCAGAGGGAACCTTGTCTTGGAAAATCATTAACCGCCTACAAGGGGTCATCAAAGACATTGACGACCTGAAAAGTCGCCGTAGTAGGGTCGATAACGAGATCGCGAGAGTTGAAGCGTTACCGGCTCTTGGCGACAGCTCCCTCGAGGAGCTCAAGGAGCTAAGGCAAGAACGAATGGCGCTGACCAAGCTCATGGCGTCAGTCGGCGAGCGCGACTCACTGCAGTTTCTGACCGATGAAGGGCTTCTACCAAATTACGCGTTTCCGGAGCTGGGAGTGCTGTTGCACTCAGTGATTATACGGGACGATAAGCGAGTCGGACCGAATGCCGAAGATCGGGTGTTGACTCTAGAGTACGAGCGGCCCGGGGCTAGTGCGATCACGGAATTCGCCCCGAACAATGCGTTTTACGCGGAAGGCCGCAAGATTACGATTGAGCAAGTGGATGTCAGTCGGGACAAGCCAACGGAGTGGCGCTTTTGCCGGAGCTGCTCTTACGCGGAACATGAGTCTGGTGCGGTTGCGGCTCATTGTCCGCGGTGCAACGACAATATGTGGGCGGATGCGGGTAGAGTGCAAACCATGCTTCGCTTGAGTAAGGTCTATGCGCGAACATTGGACAGCGCGAGCCGGATTGGCGACGACGCGGATGATCGGGAACGGCACTTCTACGTGCGACAGGCTCTGGTGGACGTCGCGCCCGGAGAGATCCGCCAAGCATGGATGGTGGATAACGAGGAATACCCGTTCGCTTTCGAGTTTCTGAATCGCATACGGTTTCGGGAAGTAAACTTTGGAGAGCAGACGGGCGACGGCCAGCCAATCGAGATTGCTGGAAATGACGTACCCAAACCCGGCTTTATTCTGTGTGCCGAATGCGGCACGGTGCAAAAAGATCGGACTAAGCACAACGAGTGGCGTAACCACGCACTTTACTGCTCAAAGAGAAGGCTCCCGGACGGTGCGGCTCAGGTGTGTGTCTTTCTTTATCGTGAGTTCGCCAGTGAAGGCATGCGCTTGTTTCTTCCGGAATCCACTTTTGGTGATTCAGAACAGTGCGTGCAATCATTCATCGCGGCCGTGCAAATGGGTCTTGAGGAACGATTTCGCGGCTCAGTCGACCACCTGCGCATTGCCCGTGATGTTCGCATCGCACAGGGACAGGAGACGCCGCGACAGTACCTCGTCATCTACGATAGTGTTCCCGGAGGAACTGGTTACCTGAAAGAACTAATGCGCGATGCGACTCCCCTGTTTGAAATATTCAATTTGGCTCTGATGAAGCTCAATGCTTGTGGTTGCAACAATGATGACAGCAAGGATGGCTGCTACTTGTGCCTCTATGGTTATCACAACAGCTATGACCGAAAACACGTGTCACGGCGGACAGCGATGAAATTGCTGACAGAGATTGTGTCCCACCAGGGAGCGTTGAAGGCGGTATCCACGATCGGCGACGCCGTTAATCAGAATAACTTGTTCGACAGTAAACTTGAGCAGCGATTTATTGAAGCGCTGCGACGAAAGCCAGCGGATGGATCGCCGCGCATTGAAGTTACCGAAGAAATCGTAAGGGCGAAAGCGGGATATTTCCTCAATGTTGGTGGCAGACACTGGCGAGTTGAGCCGCAGGTAAGTCTTGGCCGCGATCAAGGGGTCGTGATTCCGTCGAAGCCGGACTTTGTTCTCTGGCCGGAATCCCAGGTTGAAGGCTTGCCGATTGCTATTTTTCTCGATGGGTGGCAATTCCACAAGGATAGGATCGGGGACGATATTGCAAAACGTATGGCAATTGCGCGAAGCGGCGCTTTCGGAGTGTGGTCAATTACTTACGACGACATCGCGAGATTCCTGGAGCCGGGTGCCGCCGCGCCAGAAACCGCCTGGTCATCCGCGCTGGCGGGTGGAGTCGATCAAGCTATTCAAACGTATGAGCGCTTCGGCGTTCGCGAGTTCACTAATTTCCACACCCAGACCGCGTTTGAACAACTTCGGCTGCGCTTGGCGGGGCTTAGTGATGAAAAGCTATTGCGCGTGGGTCTCGTGTTGGCGTTTCGAGTAGGAGCGGCGGTGTTTGACGGGGGGACATTTACAGGACTCAAATCATCGCTATCTGGCAAGGCGCTCGCCGATCTTGAGGTATTCAAATGGCCGGTGGCTCCTGAGATCGGACGCTGCTGGTCGGCACTGAATAGCCAGTACCAGATTGCGCTGCAGGCAAGAAGCGGGGATCTGAAGTCGCTGCCGAGCAATGTGACCAGCCGTGAGTTGCAACCATGTGTGGTGATGCGTTGGGCAAAGGAAGATCCAGGGATGAGCGATGTGGATCGCCGCCGTTTGTGGCAGCAATGGTGGCAAGCGGCCAATTTACTGATGCCGATCGGCAATGCTTGGGCGATCGCGGACGCGGACTGTGACTTGGGCCCACTCGTGGGCGCACCGGCGTACCAGGTCTCGAGCGGCATGACCGGTAAGTGGGAAAGCGCGGCGGCACTTGCGGCCTCCGCAGTACAGGGGTTACTGGCAGGTCTCTTCGAAGCAGGCATTCCGGCCCCAGAGGTTGGGTTTGAACTGATGGGAGATGATCACTGCGTTGCAGGCGATTGCGAACTCGCGTGGCCGGCACGGAAGGTGGCGGTGCAGTTGTCAACCGGCGGACAAACTGCGTTTCTCGGGGCGGGTTGGAAAGTATTCATCGCGAATAACCCGGCGCTTTTGAGTGAACTGACAAGTCTAATGAAGTAGAGGTTTAGGGCATCAATGCAGCAACAATCGGTAAAGGTAGCGCTGTCGGACGATTTCTTGAGGGCATTCTCTGCGGTCCCGCGGGACCGCCAGCAGGCCGTGATGAAGTTCGTTAGCCAGTTCCGGCAGAACCCGACTTCACCCGGTATCAATTACGAAAAGATTCGCGAAGCGACCGATTCGGCCATGCGATCGGTGCGGATAGACCAGAGCTATCGGGGCATTGTCCTCAAACCCGACAAAGGCAACGTATATTGTCTGCTGTGGGTGGGAAAACACGACGACGCCTATGATTGGGCAGCGCGCCGTAGAGTGGCGATTCATCCGGAGCTCGGCAATATCCAGGTATTTGAAGTCGTTAACGAGGCGGTGCCTAGCGTATCAATTCCAGTCGTTTCATTGCCCAAATCACTCTTTTCAAAGCTAAAGGATCGCGAGCTGCTTCGCCTCGGCGTGCCCGAAGAATCCATCGCTCAAGTGCGGACTGTGACGTCTGAGAGGGAACTCGATGCGTTGGAAACCCAACTACCCGATGACGCCTACGAGGCTTTGTTTTTGTACGCCGCAGGCGAGCCTTATGAGGATCTAATTCGGGAGCTTGAGAAGCCCGACACCGTCGATACCGCCGATTTCGCCGTTGCATTGGATCGCGATGCTACCAAGCGACATTTTTTAGTCCTGACAGAGGACAGCGATCTCGAGGCGTTGTTGGCTGCGCCTCTTGCGATGTGGCGGGTATTTTTGCATGCATCCCAGCGTAAACTTATCGAGCGGGACTGGAACGGGCCAGCGCGCGTGCTCGGGGGCGCAGGCACCGGCAAGACGGTAGTCGCCATGCATCGTGCGGTGTGGTTGGCACGCAAATATGTTGATCTACCAGGAAAGCCTGTGCTGTTCACAACGTATACACGAACCCTGGCCGACGATATTACGACCCAGATTGCTATGATTACAACACCAGCGGAGCGCGATCGGATCGAGATCGTTAATGTGGATCAATGGGCGCGGGGATTATTGCGACGCTTTGGATATAAGCAGGAGCTTTTGTTCGATGAGAAGCGTCGCCGTGAATTCTGGGCAAGAGCTTTGACGCGAATTCCGGATAACGTCGATTATCCCGAATCCTTTTATCGAGCGGAGTTCGAGCGTGTTGTTTTACCCCAGGGCTGTGAATCCGCCGAGGACTACATGGTTGCCAGCCGAATAGGCCGGGGCGTGCAAGTAAGTAGGCTGCAGCGTAAAGCTCTGTGGCCAGTGTTTGCAGAATATCGGGCGCAGCTACGGTCGGCGAACTTTCGAGAGTTCGAGGAGGCCTACCGGGACGCGCTCGTGCTCCTTAAAAAGGAAGGTACGTTGCTTGGCATTCGCGCAATCGTAGTGGATGAAACGCAGGATATGAGTGCCGCGGCGCTTTCGCTTTTGCGAGCGGCTGTACCAGCAGAAGCCAATGACGTTTTTGTTGTCGGTGATGCACATCAGCGCATCTACCGGCACAAAGTTACTCTTTCAAAGGTCGGAATTGATATCAAAGGGCGCGGACGGCGGTTACGTATTAACTACAGAACTACGGACGAGATCAGGCGGTGGGCTACAGCCAAGCTAGCGAACTGCGCGATCGATGACCTAGACGGGCAACCGGATACACTGATGGGGTACCGCTCTCTAAGTCATGGCGCGCCGCCAGAGGAGATTTCGAGTGCTTCGAGGGATGCGGAACGAAAACAGTTGCGCGAGAAGCTCACAGAGCTGCGTTCGGAAGGATTTGTTGATAGCAATATCTGCCTTGTTCTACGGACCAATGAAGAGGTGGACGAGTACGCCGACTGGCTAAAGGTAGCGGGCGAGGTCGTTTTGCGGCTAGATAGGGCGACGCCTGACAACCAGGACAAACCCGGTATTCGTGTGGCAACTATGCATCGGGTCAAGGGTCTCGAGTTTGATGCGGTCATCATTGCAGGTTACAAGAGCCCAGAGTACTACGCTGAGAAGTTCTCGGAGGATAGCGACGCTGGCGTGCTGGTAGACGGGCTCACGAATGAGCGGTGCTTGCTGCATGTGGCGGCGACGAGGGCGAAGAGGTATTTGTTGGTTAGTGGTATTTCGTAATCTGCGTGCTATGTAGTCATGAGGGCTAGCCTTGGACAAGTATTTAGTTAGCTGGGATACATGCGTGCGTTGGCATCGAGCAGTATCACGCGAAAGCAAAAGTACCGGGTGTGGCTACCACATTCCGACCGCGCCGTCTCGTCGAGTGGAATGGAGAGAAAAGCAAGTAAAGGAAGATGTGATCGCGCTATGTGGTAAGTGTTATATTTTTCCTGGTGGGCGTTGAACCGGCGGACGACTCTTCGAACGGCGACGCGATGTGTGACATATGCTCCCTCATTGACTTTCCAACGGTTCCGACCGTATCGTCTGGTTGTCGCCGATTTATCGACTTACTTGCAGGGCGACTTATAAAGTCTGCTAAAGCGTCGGTCTCAGAATGAACCCCTCGAGCACCGGCACAGGCTGACATACTTGGGGTTTTTGCACTTCTGGAGACCTATATGGCTACTTCCGACGATGTTGTTCGCGCTCAGCGAAGCTCGCGCGCGAGATGACATCACTGAGTAGCGAACGATCTTCTCGAGCACCGAAGAAACGTTAATAAGTAGTGGTATCGGATGTGGATCGACGATTAAGGAGTGAATCCCTTGACTCTCACTGTTCACGGATCCGATACCGCTAACGTCTTTCGCTTGCTAGGCGCCGACGAGAACAGCGCGACATTCGCACTCGGGTGGGTCCTGAATCAGAGCGTGCATATGAGAAGGCTGACTGTCGGCGCGATATTTGGTAAGCCACTGGATGTTGATGAGTGTGTCATCACTCTCCAAAAGCATCACTTAGACGGTGGATATACAGACCTAGAGGCTCAAGTCGCCAATCAATGGCACTTCGTGCTCGAGGCGAAGCGAGGATGGGACGTTCCGAGCACGCGCCAACTTGCACGATACAGTCCACGGCTAAAAAGCACTCAAGCGTCAGTCCAGAGGCTAATTACTGTTAGTGCGGCGGATTCCACATTTGCGGCTAAACATCTGCCACGTCAGGTCGACGGGATTAGCGTTTCTCATTTTTCATGGACTGATATCGCGCGGTTTGCCAGAAAAGCGCAGGCGCTTGCCGGGGCATTCGATGAAAAACTCTGGCTGCGACAATTAGTACAACACCTACGGGAGTATGTTTCGATGGACCGAACAACAGACAACAATGTATACGTCGTGTCGTTGGGGATCCAGGCCATGGTTGAGGGTAAGAAGCACACCTGGATCGACGTCGTAGAGAAAGACCATTGTTATTTTCATCCTGTCGGTAACCATTGGCCCGTACAGCCCCCCAATTACATTGGATTTCGATATCACGGCAAGCTTCAGAGTATCCATCATATCCGTGAGTTCTCGGTGGTGCGCAATCTGTCAGGTGTAAACCGCTTGTGGCCTAAGACTGAGATCGATCACTTCGTGTATCGTCTTGGACCGCCAATTCGGCCGCCGAGGGAAATGCGCGCGGGATTGGTATATCGTAGCGCGCGGGTATCTTGTGCTATCGATACGCTGCTATCCGGAGAATTCATGACGCTCAGCGATGCGAGAGATGAGACGAAACGGCGACTAGCAAAGGTCGAGGAATAAAGTCAGACGCCGCGGCGGCTCGGTGCTGGCGCACCAAGAGAAGAGGTCTCCAGGGGTGGAAGGCGGACGTGTGGCGGCATTCGAGCACAATTTGCCACACGGACGTGGCACGGATCGAAGAACGTTTGGTTCGAGATCCGGAAGGAGAGTTAGAGTCACGCCTCTAACTCGCCGGTGCCTGGCGAACACAGGGATGTGTTAACAGCTCGGCCAGACGGAGAGGTGCAGATGAGAATGGCGAATGCGTTTTGCAGGTATGTGGAATTGGCGAAGGAGCTGTAAAGATTACCGAGATTAGCTGGGCTGGTGGCGAGTAATCCGCCACTTGTAATAACTATATCGCGATGGAGTGCTCTCATGGATTTCAGCCTCACAGATCTTTTTGTGGAGATGCTTGTCGCCGGAGTGCTCTTTGTTTTGGCTCTGTCTCCGCTCCTGATCTGGTTGCTTCCCTCCGCATGGCACTCGCATGGGTTGCTTCCCGGATCAGACAGATGGAATCACTCGCTGTACTGGATTGTCTTGTTCGTTGCTCTGTTGTATCCCGTAGGTATCGCAGGCAACAGACTGGCGCAAAATCTGTATGTGTGCACCGGAATTGATCCACTGCCTCACGTGAATGATGTGGAAATGGCCATACGTGACCATAGTGAACAGGGCAGAGACTACGTCGAGCGACACAAGACTTATCTAAAGGTAACAAGGGCCGCTTCATGCGCCAGCGTCTTGTTCATTCTAACTATGACGCTTTATAACGTATTCGGTCCGAGAGACATTCGAAAGCCATACTCATTCAGGCACTTCGTCGCTGCCTTTGCGTTCGGGCTACCATGTCTGATCGCGTTTCGCGTGGAGAGCGTCCACTATTGGAAACAGCTGGTTGTTTACAATAAGCTCTTGGAAAAGCCTGCGTCCGTATCGGCTAAACACGAACATTGTTGTATTAGCTGGGACCTATGGTGGCCACCCAAGCCCGATGTCGACGCCGACTTAAACGTAACGCCGGCACATAGCGAAGACCAGACTCTTCTCCAATGGCCGCAGCCCATGGGGCCTTGAGTATTTTGGTGTGTTCGCCGGTGTTGTTTGAACCTAAATGTAGAACTCCGGATCAAATGAAGATGACAAGCGCATTCCGGAGGTTCCTGGAATTGGCGAGGGAGTTGTGAAAGAGGAGCGAGCTTGCGACAGGATGCCGCAACAGATTGAAGAACGCATCGTTCGAGACCCGGAAGGCGACCCGAAGTCACGCCTTTGGCGCGCCGGTACCGGGCAAGGACGGCGGGAGGGTAAAATCGCCGCTGCAATGACATCCTACATGGTCAACTTTTCCGCGGTAGCGCAAGAGCTCTATGCGGCGGAATACCTATCAAACCACCAGCGGTCGACAAACCGGGCGCCTCCGAAGGTATTTGCGACCCAGGGCTCTATCACCGCATGGTGGGTCAATACAGGCTTCGCGTCCCAAGCGATTTCATGTTCGAAAAATGCACCCTGCAGCGCATCGCAGTAAATGCAACCATTTGAAAGATATTTGGCACCAACGGTTTTGCTGTATCTTTTTTTGATCGCGCCAATTCCCACCGAAGCGAGCCAATCGTTAGGAAAGTACTTGGCGAGCCAGGTTGCGCCTTCAGTTTCTGCTGCCGCAATTTCGCCGCGGGTAATGCTGTGGTTTCCGTGAGATGGGAAGACCTCATCGACCAAAAACTCGATGTGGAGGAGACACGATGTGAGCTTATTACACTTCCAACACGTGGCCTCGGCTGCGTGTACGCGGGCGGGCACGGTGGCATTGAGGGCTGGTGCGAATCTAAGCCGTTTAGTTAGCGCTCCGCGAACAAATTCACCAAGTGGAACAGATTGTGACCAATTGCTTGGTTCTGCTGCCGTATTCTTATTGATCATGATTTCGGCGTAATTGCTGGAAGGAAGCCTCACTAGAGGAATCTTTTCCTTTCTGTCCACGCGGAGGTGGAATGCAGGAGTTGAGCGGCTAATTGGTATGACCGGTTGCCGCATTAGCCATAGACCGCGGACTCTGGACTCCTTATAGATCGCCTGCCGCGTTTCCGTCTCTTCGGCGTTCTGCGCGCTCCACTGCACTTCAAATGCAATTGAACTCGTTGCCCGGGAGCTTCTACACAACACGTCAGCAATCCAGCCCTTTCCGCTCGGGGATGTGCCACTTTCCTCCGTCGTCGCGGTCCACCCTGAAGCTTCCGCAGCACGTGCGATGATATCCTTGGCCAAAAGATGCTCTGCGCTTTCCGGCGCGGTGGTACATGGACCACGACGCGCGTGCGCGAAAAACTGGGTCCCTCGGTTGCTACGCTTTAGCACCACTTGAGCGCCGCAGCACGACATTCGGAGATGTTTTTTAGCGGCGTTTGCGGCCTTAAGTTCAACCCAGGAGTCGGCGGTATGGCGAAACGCGTATTCTTCGCCGTCGGGCGACAGGCATTTGAGAGGCATTATGTGTGGGTTCGGATCGTTCTTTGATTGGGTAATAATCGCTGTCTGGGTGTTTCTAGGCAAGTAAGTATATTTGAGCTGATTCGTGACGCATTCGCTGAGGTGGACGCCGGAAGCCGGCTCGGCGCTACCGCGCCAAGAGTCGGCCTGTCAAAGACAGGCCTGGGTCTCCAACGGGTGATGTGGGAATTAAAGCGTGATTCGAGCACACTTGCGACACGGATGTCGCAACGGATCGATGGGCGTCCTCGACCGAGATCCGGGAGGCGGACCGGAGTCACGCCTCTGGGCCGCCGTCGTCGAGCGAGCACATGGATGTGCGAACGGCGAGACCAGACGAAGGATACTATGGACAAATTCGACCGCATCTTTCAGCTTCACGCCATCCTCGCGGATCGCCGAACCGCGATTCCGCTCGAAGATCTCATGGCGAGGCTCGAGTGTTCCAAGGCTACACTTCATCGGGCGATTAACGTCCTTAAGGACACCTTGCGGGCTCCGGTCGTATTCGACGCAGCGGCAGGCGGATATCGCTACGCACCAGCAAGCGGTACGGGGGCATTTGAGCTTCCAGGACTTTGGTTCACACCTGCCGAGCTGCAGGCTCTCGCAGTCATGCAGCGGTTGCTCAAAGACGTCGGCGGAGGTCTCCTTACTGAGCATCTGGGTCCGCTGTCGAAGCGGCTCGACGAGCTGACGCATCACCGGCGATTGAACTTGGGCGAAGCGGCAAGTCGTCTAAGGTTTCCGGCGATCGCGTCCCGGCCGGCGGGGCCGGCATTTCAAACGGTCGCGTCGGCTACGCTGCAGCGTAAAAAACTCTGGATCGAATATCACGCTCGCGGTTCCGACGAACGCTCGGAGCGCACGGTGTCTCCACAGCGGATTACCCATTACCGGGAAAGTTGGTACCTGGATCTGTGGGATGAGGGGAAAGCCGCGCTGCGGTCGTTTGCAATCGACCGGATTTTGAAAGCAGTCCCGTTATATGAGAAGGCCACGGACATTCCTGAAGCAGAATTGGAGGCGCATTTTGCTAGTTCTTACGGGATCTTTGGCGGCAAGGCCGACAAGGTTGCAGTCTTGCTGTTCACCGAGGAGCGGGCCAAGTGGGTAGCCGAGGAAGAATGGCATCCGAAGCAGCAGGGAAGGCGGTTGGGGAATGGCACGTACGAACTTCGCATCCCATATAACAACTCGAGGGAACTCGTCATGGATATTTTGCGCGAAGGATCGAATGTGATAGTGATCGGGCCGAAGGAGCTACACGAAGAAGTGAAAAGCCAACTTCGGGAAGCGTTGCTCCAATACGGTCGAGATTAGACTCGTAAGAATCGGTCAGACGCGGCGAAGTGCCGCTCGGCGCTGGCGCGCCAAGAGAGCCGGTCTTCGACCGGCTTGGTCTCCAGGGTGGGTGGGATCGGGCAAAGTGAGAGTTACGCGCCGTTTGCGAAATGGATGTCGCAACGGATTATTCGGCGAAGCGCCTCACCCCTTCGGGGCCGCCCTGAAGGGCGTTCGTCGACGCTTCGCGTCGTCGTCGAAGGGCTCAAGCCGAAGAATCCGGAAGGCGAGTCGCGCCCGCGCGCCTGACTCGCCGTCGCCGGGCGAGGGCATGGATAGCCCGAACGGCCCGGCCAAATAAAAAACAATGCGCACTACGCGAGTTCGTATGGAATCTTCGGGGGACAGGCTGACAAAGTGGCGGTGCTGTGATTCACAAATGAGCGGGCACGGTGGGTGGCGGACGAAGTATGGCATCCGCAGCAGCATGGGGAGCGGCTGGAGGATGGGAGCTACCAACTTAAGATTCCATACAGAGACTCGCGCGAACTCGTCATGGATATCTTGAGGCATGGGCCAGACGTGGTTGTGATCGAACCGAAATCGCTCGTTGAAGATGTGAAGAAGCAATTGAGTGAGGCGCTGCGTCGTTACAGTAAAGAGTAAGTCAGACGCGGCGAAACGCCGCTCGTGCTCACGCACAAAGAGGCCCGCCTGCGACGGGCCTGGTCTCCAGGGTGTGGAGCCGAGTGGTACGCCAACGTGCGCGCCTCAGGCACTGATTTCTTGATTTTTATCTATTTAGCCTGGCGGAGCTTGATTTCCAGAAAATGATGAAGAAGTTGTGACTGCAAGTGCATTTCTGCTGCCGTCTGCTGATTCGTTTGAAGTTGATTGCGACTTTCGCACCGGCAAAATCATAGAATTTTAAGGCGTCCGACTCGCCGGACTCGCCAAGATCAGGGAAAGCCTGATAGGCCAACAAGACGAAGAACTTGCTGCGTGACCTAATTCGCAGCCGGCCATTCATTGGGTCTGCCAAGCTTATCGGCGAAATCATTTCGCGGCGGCTCTTGCGAGCACCAAAGGTTCATCCCGCGATGTCGCTGTCGTCGAAAGGTGAGTAGTTTCTTGAAAAGGATTCTGAAGTAGGAGGCTCGATGAAAATCCTAGTTGTTGTCAGCGCTCTCGCGCTCACTGCGTGCCACACGATGACGCCCTGTCGCTATGGAGAAGACGCCGTGGACTATGGGCCGGACACCTACGCTATCAGCACCTTTGACCACAATGGAGTCGGCGCGGTGATACAGCGCGACTTCATTGGGCAAGCCAAGGCGCACTGCATGTGCGAGGGCAAGGCGATGCACCCTGGCCCGGTGGGTGGTGGACTATATGTCTTCAAGTGCGTACCAGGAACCCCCGGCCAGATCCAATGATCTCCTAAGCGCTCGACCGAAGGCGCTGAGGACCGACGCTAAACGATTTACAAGGGGATGGAGTAACTACGAACGCGGGTACCGCGCCTGTCCCGCTTCCAGCGATTCAGCAGCCCGGCCGGACAGATAAATCATTGAACATATTACGAAAATAGCGTCTGGCTCGTTTCCAGTCTCACGTTCTGACACTGGGGACACTTATATATAGAGCGTCGAAGAACTCTGGGGAGACGCTCATGAACACTGTCCTGATTTTGGTCCTTATCGCCGCCGCGCTGGCAAACATTGGTTTGCTGGTGGCGCTGCTCAATCGAAGCTCGAGCGGTCAGACCTTCGCGAAGGAGGTCCGGGAGGACCTGCGTGTCGGCCGAGAGGAGCTGCGGTCTTCAAACAGGGAGGCGAATGAGTCGGTTACCGGTGGCATTCGATCATTCACCGAGATCGGGAAAAATCTCGACATCCGCGTCAAGGACCTTCAAGAGGGCACCGAAGCGAAGCTCGAGGCGACGCGGGGTGTGTTGGACCGGATCCGGGAAACCGTCGACGGCAAGCTGGATACGGTGCGCGGAGACTTGACCGCGGGCCTTAAGACGCATTCGGAGTCGTTGGTCACTTCACTGGATCGGACTGGGGCCAGCCAAGTGGAGCGGTTGGATGCCATGACGAAGCAGGTCAAGGACGTCGCGGAGGGAAATCAGACGGTCCTCGAGCGGATCCGCTCGACGTTCGATACGCGGGTGGAGGAGCTGCGGCAGAACCTGGACGCTCGGGTGAAGGAGATGCAGGACGGCAACGAGCGCAAGTTGGAGGAGATGCGGCAGACGGTGGACGAGAAGTTGCAAGGTACGCTGGAGAAGCGCCTCGGCGAGTCGTTTAAGTTCGTCAGCGATCGCCTGGAGATGGTGCACAAGGGATTGGGAGAGATGCAGGGACTCGCGACGGGGGTTGGGGACCTGAAGCGAATATTCTCGAACGTCAAGGTGCGGGGCACCTGGGCGGAGGTGCAACTCGGGGGAATCCTCGAACAAATGCTGACGATGGATCAGTGGGACAAAAATGTCTGTGTCAAGGAGGGCTCCTCGGAGCGCGTGGAGTGCGCGGTTCGGCTGCCCGGCTCACGGGACGATCGCGGCCGCTGCATGTGGCTGCCGATCGACTCGAAGTTCCCGACAGAAGACTATGCACGATTGCAGCTGGCGGCGGAGGCCGGCGATTCGGAGGCCGTGCAGTCGGCGACCGATGCGTTGCTCCGCGCCCTCAAAGCCGCGGCCAAGGACATCGCGGACAAGTACATCAATCCGCCGGCAACGACCGATTACGCGATCATGTTCCTGGCGACTGAAGGCCTTTATGCGGAGGCGTTGCGGCAACCGCAGTTTGTCGAGGAGATGCACCAGAGATACCGGGTGGTGATTGCGGGTCCGACCACGTTGTCGGCCATCTTAAGCAGCTTCCGAATGGGATTTCAGACGATGGCGGTTGAGCAGCGGGCGGCGGAGGTCTGGCGGGTGTTGGGGGCGGTGAAGATGGAGTTTGGCAAGTTTGGCGGCGTGTTGGACAAGGTGAATCGACAACTGCAAACGGCGTCCAAGACCATCGAGGAGGCCGGCACGCGGACGCGGCAGATGGAGCGAAGACTAAGAGCAGTCGAACAAATGGACCCCGCCGAGAGCGCGACGATATTGGCGTTGCCCGCAGCCGAGGGGCAGAGCGAAGAAGTGGAGGACAGCGATAGGGCGGAAGAGCTGCCGGGGGCGGCCTAGTGGCTGCCATTTAAAGCCGGCGTAAGTTGGTACGTGACCCATTTCGCAGCCTTCAACTCGTTGCATCTGGCAGGCTGTTAAAGGAGTTCAATTTTTGGAGCGAATGCCGTGTTGACCACGCAGGAATCTCTCGAGGCACTGGCCGGACGCTCGGCGGATGGCAAGCCATTGGTTTTTGTTTCGCAGCAGGATTACGACGCGCTTCGCAAGCAGTACGAGGCACTACTTGAAACGACCAAGCAAGCCAAACGGGATTGGGGGTCGTGGGCTACGTGGATCATTTCGGTCGCCGCCATCGGCATCGCGATCTTCGCATTGGCGTATCAACCAGGCGCAGCTGCTCAGGTAGAACCATTTGGCGGTTATTTCTACGCAGCCAACAATGTCGCCGGTGTACACGCGGCTAACGCATTTTGCATGGCCCGTAAGGAGGAAAGGCAAATGCGTCCCGGCCTCGCCAACGGTTTTGGGCCTGGCGGGTTGGTATTTGTATGCGTCAAAAGTGAGGAGGAATTGGCTGCTGACAAGCGTGAGGCTGCGAGGAAAGGCGCCGAGCCCTAGCAGTTCACTCCTTCAGCGGAGAACCGTGCGAGGTGCACCGAACTGCGAGATCAATGGCAGAAGGTGCAGAACACGCCAGTAGGGAAAGACCTAGACGTACTCTTCGACGCGGCAAAAACTGTAGAGAAACTTCAAGGCGAGGTGAAGACTCTACAGTGTTGGAGTAAGCCGTGATTCGAAGAGGGACGCCGGAAGCCGGCTCGGTGCTGGCGCACCAAGAATGGAGGTCTCCAGGGAAATGGAGCGCCACGATGCTCCATGCTCGTCACTGAGTCATCGATCGTCACAAAAAGAAAGCACATTGCCCTCGAATCGCACAAGCCGAGACTTGGGAGGCCAGTCGAAGTCACGCCTTTGACTGGCCGGCGTCTGAAACGATGCCGCGATTCTGGGAGCGGCGCCGAGTAGGCGAAGGGCCATATATTTCCCGCCAAATCGTTGCGATGAGCTCGCGGCGCTGCTCGTCCGTGAGCGGCTCGACGTCTTGCCGGGTCGCTTTGATAACGACACTTGAATCAATCTCAGGTTGTGCTGCCGCGTTCTGACTATGTGAGTTCGCCCTCGACTTATTCGGTCGAGGTGTCGCTTCCATTTGTGTCGCCATGAGCGCTCCTTTTGAGGAGGTTTCTGGGGCGGCATTTTCTACCAAATAACATTAAGGATGTCTGTTCGCTATCTAACATAGTGTCGAACGGAAGAGGCCGCCTTCCTAAAAGGCCGGCGGCCAAAGGGTTACGCTTAGGTCACGATACGCCCGTGTGCACGAGCCTCGTCGGCATACTCGGACAGCGTCTTGTCGGCGTCGAAGTGCAGGTCGCGCTCAACGGGGAGACCGAGCGGGCCGCGGAGGTCGCGGATCTCACGCATGCTCACGAATCCGAGTTACTCGGGCCCATCGTGGGCCCTCGCCCTTCGGGCCCGCCTAAAGTCGGTTCAAAACGGCTCCTGCCGTTTTAGTCAGGGCATCCCATGCCGAGGTCTGCGAGGCCGAAGGCGATTTCATACAGGCTCAGTTCGAACGGTATCGGACGTTGTGGCGAGGTATTCGGATCGTTACACTTAGCGCTGAATTGCATTCGATCGCCGACGACACCAGCCAAGGAAGAACGATGCACAGTGGCAGTCTGCATTTTCGCATCGTCGTGTCTTGCGTTTTCCTTTTCGCTTGGACCGGCGCCCAGGCGCAGCTGCTGACAGCCAAACCGGATTCGGTTTACTCGAACGTCCTTAAGCAAAATCGGCCCGTCGAAGTCTATCTGCCGAAGGAATTCGAGAAGGAGCCCACCCAGCGCTACGAAACCCTCTACGTGCTCGACGGCGATTGGAATACAAAGACCTTGGTCGACATCGTCAATTTTATGCGTCAGGTCGAATTCATGCCGCCCGTGATCATGGTCGGCATACCGAATGTGATCGACGAGCACGGCAACACTCGCGATCACGATTTCACCCCGACCGCGGTGATCGCCGACAGGCCCTCGTCGGGTGGCGCAGCCGACTTCCTGCGCTTTTTGAAGACCGAACTCGTCCCGTACATCGATCAGCACTACCCGACGAACCAGGTTCACCTCGTTCACGGTCACTCGTTGGGCGGACTGTTTCTGATGTACGCGCTACTGCAAGAGCCAGCGCTGTTCGATGGTTATGCGATTCTCGATCCGGCTATGTGGTGGGATAACCATTTGCTCGATGCCGTTATCGACCAGAAACTGGCTGACCTGCCGACGAAAGGCAAGGCGATCTACATTGCGGCCCGCAGCGGCCAGCCATACGAAGGCATGGGTGTATCAACGGTCGAACCGATCTTTCAGCACAAGGCGCCGCCCGACCTGCACTGGCAAATCATGCAGTATCGCGATGAGAGCCATGATTCTCTGAAGCTGAAAGGGACCTACGACGCGCTGAGATTTTCGTACCAAGGGTATATGAAGGAACCGATCGAACTCTTTCCGACGGGTGGCATTGTACTCAAGAGTAAGCCAGTGTTCCTGGTCTCGGACGTGGGTCGGGACTTGGACCTGCATTACACCACCGACGGCTCTGAGCCGAGCGCCGCGTCGCCAAAGGCCAACGGACCGCTGGCAGTCTCAGACCCGGAGAAAACCAAGATCAAGTTGCTGTCTACCCGCGGCATTTTCGATCGTGCGATCCCGCATGGTCTAAAAAGCGGCACGGTGTTGCAGCCCAGCCATACGGCGAAAGGCGCGGATACCTGGCACGTTTCGTTCCATCCCGCGGAAGCCTGGACGAACTTTAAGCATAGCAAGGCATTCAAGACCTTCGACACGGACAAGGAGATCGACTTTTCCGGTGCGGGACGCGACGCACTTGCCGTTACTGTCGAACGCAATCTCGACATTGCTACCGAGGGCTACTATGTGTTCGCCGCTGTCTCGAGCAACAAGACGCGCCTGTCCGTCGGGGGCCGACTACTTATCGACAGCGGCGGCGGGCGGCCGGCGTACATCGTACCGTTGCAACGCGGCGTGTACCGCGTACGACTGGAATTGCAGCGCGCTCCGAATACCGGGGATGTCAGCATGAGCGTGTTCCAGTACAAGGACGGCGTGCTGGAATGGTGGAAGAACGAGCTATTCAAGGTGTCGAGTCGGAAGTAGTGCCTTATTTAAAGGAGAGCCGCCGGCCCGAAGGCCGGCGGCGTAGGCCGGTCAGGTGACGATGCGCCCGTGCATGCGGGCTTCGTCGGCGTAGGCGCTCAAGGTCTTGTCGGCATCGAAATGCAGGTCGCGCTCGACGGGAAGGCCGAGTGGGCCGCGTAGTTCGCGGATCTCACGCATGCTCACGAATCCGAGTTCGGGTGTTCCCATGCCGAGGTCGCAAAGACCGAAGGCAATGTCGTCGAGTCCGAGTTCGGTGAGGAGCCAGGTGCATTGCGCGTCGGGCGTGAAGAGTTTGACGACGGGTTTGAAGTCGATGTCGGGTTGTTGGTTGTCCATGCGGGCGATTTGCGCTTGGCAGTTGGCGATGAGTTGTTCGGTTTGGGTTTTGGTGAAGAGTGTCATATGAGGTTCCTTGTGTTTGCGGACCGAAGCGGTCCTTTCGCAAGAACTCAAGGACCGCGGAGGTCCGCGCAGGAACCGAGCGACACTGATCACCATTCGAACTCTACTGTCGTGCAAAAAGAGCAGCGGACGTGACAGCCGCTTTGGGCTGGCGCGGCCGGTGCGGGGACGTGTTCGGTAAGAGGCCAGCGAATCGACTCCTCTCGCCCGGGACGACCGGCATTCATTGAGTATCCCCCATACCTGTGATTCCAGACACACCTGAAATTCACATAATGTGCAACCCTGCGGCTTCCAATTTGCAGCCATGGAAAATCTTATGAAGGCGACGGTAATACTTACGGCACTAATTTTAAGTGCGGCGTTGCTTCAGGTAGGAGCTGCCAGCGCGGCCGACAAGTTCTCCGATGTAGTCCAAATGGCGCCGGACACGTACAGCATAAGTCGGACCGATCACGGCGGCATTTTCGGCAACGCCGGCAAAATGCGGACAAAGGTTATCCAGGAGGCGAACGATTTTGCGCAATCGAGAGGCAAGGTAGCCGTGATGAAGTACGTACACGAAACACCCATGGTCGTAGCCCATAACTTTGCGTCTATTGAATACACCTTCTGGGTACTAGATAAAGACGACGCCGATGCTCGTCGAATAAGCGTGCATCAAGATGCCAATGTTCGCGTGCAAGTCGACCAACGAACGACGACGCCGGCCGCTGTGCAATCAGCTCCTGGGCCGACGAAGCCCGATCTCTACACTGAACTGACTAAGCTCGACGATTTACACAAACGTGGCATATTGACCGACGCAGAGTTTGAGCAGCAAAAACAGAGAATTCTCGCCAATCAATAGCAGGCCAGCGGCAAGCTCCAATATCGGGTGGTAGGCGTAGGATTTCTGCGATGGTTTCGATAGATCCGCATGAGCCAAAGCCATATAGTTGGCTAGCAATGAGACTAGTGCTAAAGCGATCCAATCATCGCGCAAGTAAGCTTCGCCTGCCTGTATGGAGATCGCAGATGCAGGCGGCGTACAGCTTCGGCAATCGGAGATGGCAGCTTGCGGGTTTGATCTTTCCATTGCTGATGGTTCAGGGCGCACTAGCACAGACCCGAGGTTCTCCCACCGATGTCATGGCTGCAAACCGATGTGCCACGGCGAACATCCTGTGTCGGGATGGCAATTCGCTGTGCGCGAGTTATCGAAAGGACTTTGAATCCGAACACGTACTTTGCCCCGGTGTGAACGCGCCAGCAACCGCGGCTAACTCCGCGCCGGCGGCAATCCCAGATAGTTCGTCCGTGTCCCGTAACAGCATCTACGGACAGAACAATCAGAACGTTGCAAACCGATGTGCCGCAGCAAGCATCCTGTGTCGGGATGGCAATTCGCTGTGCGCGAGTTATCGAAAGGACTTTGAATCCGAACACTTCCTTTGTCCAGGCGTGAACGCACCAATGACGGAGACTGCGCGCGTCCCAATGCCAAAACCGAATAATTCATACGCATCTGACGCTGAAGTCAATGCGCAAACGCCATATCGCTCAAAGTCGTCGTACGCAGCCGACGAATCTGTGTTTTTGGTTAGGGAGAATGGTGTTCTCAAGGTGCCAGTCAGAATCAACAACTCAATTACTTTGAACTTCATTTTGGACAGCGGTGCCTCGGACGTGCAGATTCCCGAGGACGTAGCCAGGACGCTCATCCGAATGAAGGCCATTGTTAGCGGTGACTACTTAGGGCAGCAGATGTACACGTTGGCCGACGGTGCGCACCATCGGGAATCAAAGATAAGGATCCGCACCCTTCGCGTCGGCAACGTCGAAATGGCCAATGTGGTTGCTTCGGTCGGCGATACGCGCGGGGAGCTCTTGCTTGGTCAAAGTTTCTTGAGGAAACTAAAATCATGGTCGATAGACAACGATCGCAGCGTGTTGCTTCTCCAAGAAAGACCGGAGAAGTAGTTTAACTTTGCCTGCTTGAAAGATCATGGTTTCGCCCGCCGAAATTGGCCTACACGGACTCCATCGGACGCAGGCGGATAAACCGATGTTCCGTCGATTGCGCCGCGAAAGACAGATTAGACAAAGAAGGGCGCCTCAAATGAGGCGCCCGAAGTGGTTTTAGGCGACGATGCGTCTAAGCTCGCGAGCCTCCTTCGCGTAAGCCGAAATCGACTTGTCGGCCACGAAGCGCAGATCGCGCTCGACGGGGAGGCCGAGTGGGCCGCGTAGTTCGCGAATCTCGCGCATGCTAATGAAGCCTAGTTACTCGGGCCCCATCCCAAGGCCCTCGCCCTTCGGGCCCGCCTAAAGTCGGTTCAAAACGGCTCCTGCCGTTTTAGTCAGGGCATCCCATGCCGAGCGCCTTACACAAACGAGAGCCGCCGACCCGAAGGCCGGCGGCGTGAGGGTTGCGCTTAGGTGACGATGCGCCCGTGTACACGAGCCTCGTCGGCGTAGGCGGATAGGGTTTTTGCCGCGTCGAAATGCAAATCGCGCTCGACAGGTAGACCTAAGGGACCGCGCAGTTCGCGGATCTCACGCATGCTGATGAAGCCGAGTTCCGGGGATCCCATCCCGAGGTCTGCGAGGCCGAAGGCGATGTCATCAAGTCCGAGTTCGGTGAGGAGCCAGGTGCATTGTGCGTCGGGCGTGAAGAGCTTGACGACGGGCTTGAAGTCGATGTCGGGTTGTTGGTTGTCCATGCGGACGATTTGAGCTTGGCAGTTGGCGATGAGTAGTTCGGTTTGTGTTTTGGTGAAGAGTGTCATTTGAGGTTCCTTGTGTTAGCGGACCGAAGCGGTCCTTTCGCAAGAACTCAAGGACCGCGGAGGTCCGCGGCGGAACCGAGCGACACTCGTCGACTCACGAACTCCGAAAGGGCCTAGCAACGGACGTGACAGCCGCTTTGGGCTGGCGCGGCCGGTGCTGACGTGATCAGGTCGCGCATTCTTGATTGCCACACGGACGTGGCAACGGACGAAGTCCGTGAGGCGAGCCGGGCTCGCGCGCCTGGCTCGCCGTTGCCAGGCGAGGGGAGGGATGCCCGAACCGCCCGGCCAGACGAAGAACTCCGGTCACCAAAGCCCCGGGACATGAGGGTCCGCTCAAGGAATCGAGCGACAGTCATCGTCACGAAGGCCACTCCGATGGATTCAAGCAACGGACGTGACAGCCGCTTTATTCTGCGCTGCGCGCCTCACCCCTCGTAGACTCGGGGCCGCCATTCCGGCGTTCGGCGGCCTCCCTGCCGCCGTGGGCTGGCGCGGCCGGTGCTAGTTGAGAACGTCGCGCGCTCTGGCTTGCTACATGGACGTAGCAACGGATTCGAAAGCGTCTCGGCTGAGAATCCGTGAGGCGAGTTAGAGTCACGCCTCTAAATCGCCGTGCCGGGCGAGTGCAGGAGCACGAACGGCCCGGCCGACGAGGGATCGCTGGCGCGGCCGGTGCTAAAGTCGAGAACGTCGCGCGCTCTGGCTTGCTACATGGGTGAGCCGCACGCCGGTGAACGCCACTACAGGAATGTAGTGGCCGGTCCGCTGGCGGAGCAGGACCACGACGCACAGCGTCGAAGAACACCCGCGAGGGTGGCCCTGAGCGTTAGCGAGGGGTGAGGCGCAAAGCGCCGAATAATGCGCAGCGAAGCGGTAGCAACGGACTCGATAAGCATGCGCCAGACGGCTATGCTGCAACGCGACTGCATGGGTGAACTCAGTGCTGTCACAATCTGGCAGATGCCCGCTAGTCGCCTCGAAGTCTACATACAACCTCGGGCCTCCAAATCGGAGGTCGCGGGGATGCACGACGGAGTCATCAAGATCCGCATCGCCGCGCCGGCGGTGGACAATGCGGCCAATTTGGCGTTGGCGGCATTTGTCGCAGATCAGTTGGGTATTGCAAAGCGCTCTGTGCGGATCGTTTCGGGAGGGGCCAGTCGGCGGAAGGTGCTGGAGATTGATGGAGTGACGAGAGAGGAAATCGCGGAGAGCTTTAAAAGAGGTAACGCATGACAGAGCGCATCTTGCTGGTCGATTACGAGAATATTCTGGCCGTGGATCTTGGCGCGCTGCCCGATGATGTCAAGGTGGGTTTTGTTTTGGGGGGTAAGCAGGGGAAGCTACCCACCGCCCTTGTCGTTCAAGCGCAGGCCATGGGAACCCGATTCGACTATGTGCGCGTCTTGAGCGTCGAGCGTAACGCCTGCGATTTTTGTATTGCCTATTATCTGGGCGAATTACTGCACGCAAACCCACAAGCTGAGTGTGTCATCCTCTCGAAGGACAAGAAGGGGTTCGATCCGTTGGTGAAGCATCTGACGGTCGAGCGTGGACTTAAAGTTCGTCGGGTGAGTGAGCAACAGGACGCATTTGAGGAGATTTCGGGAGCATCGCGGAAGACCCCGTTTGAGCGACTCATCTGGTTGCTCAAGAAGGAGACGGTTTTGCCACGCAAGAGGCAGGGATTGGAAGGCAAGGTCAAGTCTTGGTTTCGGGATCTTTCGACGGCAGATCGCGACGGATTAGTGGCACAGTTGTTTCAAGATGGGTTTGTCAAAGAATCTGAAAAGAAAGAGCTGACGTTTTTCAGGGCGCGGCTTAAATAGAACTTGGAGTAGATCAAGTAGCGACTTGCTACATGGGTGTAGCAACGGACGAAGTCCGTGAGGGTGAGTCGCATGCGACGAACGACCGGACATGGGCGAGCAACATTGTGGCGAGCGCCACTACAAGGGTGAGCAACACTGTGGCGAACGCCCGAACAAGGATGTTCGGGCCGGTCCGCAAGCGAAACAGGACTGTGCAGCAGCGGTAGTGGCTGGACCGCGAACGAAGCAGGACTGCGCAGTGAAGCAGTAGTGGCCGGACCGTTAGCGAAGCAGGACAGCGCAGTGACGCTGCCGAACGGCTCGACCAGACGAACAGTACCCGGCCGACATAGAATTCTCACTTTTTTCCGAGTCTCGGAAATGAGCGATCTACAAATAGCGCCACGAAGGAAAGACCGATCAGTGCAAGCATGGCTCGGTGGAGATTGTCGTTACTGACGGTACGCGGTCCTCGGCCAGCCGCTAGCGCCACAATGCCGAGGAGTACGCCGGCGAGTGCGATCAGGTTGCCAGTGAAGGCGATGCGCCAGAAAGCCGGGGAATCGCGGAACACCGCCCACAGTCCCCAAAGCAACGAGAGAGCA
>Ga0210406_10000700_pt1 | contig 44237 bp, 36 predicted proteins | sample IncBWC30MmetaG_FD_155454 | JGI IMG/M metagenome (GOLD analysis project Ga0210406, IMG submission 155454) | Forest soil microbial communities from Barre Woods Harvard Forest LTER site, Petersham, Massachusetts, United States - Inc-BW-C-30-M | ecosystem: Environmental > Terrestrial > Soil >...
ACGGAGCGGTCCTCTCCGCAACGCAACTCAACGCGACCGCTTCAGTCCCGGGATCGTTTGCCTATACTCCAGCCGCTGGTAGCATTCCGACCGCCGGTACCGATACCCTTTCGGTCACGTTTACCCCAACCGACACTACGAACTACACAACGGCTACGTCTACTGTCCAGTTGGTCGTCAACCAGGCTACTCCGACGATTACCTGGGCCCCACCCGCAGGCATCATCTACGGAACTGTCCTCTCCGGCGCACAACTCGACGCAACCACCACAGTCGCGGGGTCGTTCGTATACACTCCAGCCCCTGGTAGCGTGCTTTCTGCTGGTACCGACACACTCTCGGTTACCTTTACCCCGACCGACACTGTTAACTACACGACGGCCACAAAGACAGTTCAGTTGACGGTCGGTCAGGCTACACCCCCGATCAGCTGGACGCCTCCCGCAGGCGTCTCCTATGGAACTGCGCTTTCCAGTGCACAACTTAACGCTACGGCGCCTATCTCCGGTTTATTCTCTTACACTCCCGCCCCGGGCAGCGTTCCGGCTGCCGGCGTCGATACGCTTTCAGTCGTCTTTACACCAACCGATACGACTGACTACACCACTGCCACCAAGACGGTGCAGTTGATTGTCAACCAAACTACTCCAATCATCACATGGGCGAGTCCGGCAGCGATCTTCTACGGAACGCCGCTCAGCACTCTCCAGTTGAATGCAGCCGCCTATCAATTGAACGGAACCACTCCGTTGGATGGCACCTTCGTCTATAGCCCCGCGTCCGGAACGGTTCTCGCAGTCGGCTCAAGACAACTGTCCGTTACCTTCACACCTAACGATACGGCGAACTATACTTCTGCAACCAAGGTCGTTCCACTCACTGTCTCGCAATCCACGCTCACGATCTCCGCCAATAGCTACACGCGGCTTTACGGCGTCGCCAACCCGATATTCCAGGGCGGCATCACCGGTGTTGAGAATGGAGATACGTTCACCGAAACATTCACCAGCCCTGCGAGCGTTCCATCTGATCCAGGTCAATATCCCATTGTTCCCACGGTCGCCGGAGCTAATCTATCCGACTACGTCGTGGTGGTACAAAACGGGACCCTGACTGTAACGAAGGCTCCGGTCGTCATTTCGACTACTCTTAGTACGTCTTCGATTGCATACGGCCTGAATGTCACGATGACGGCGACGCTTGCGTCAACCACCAGCGGCGTCCCGACTGGAACCATCAAGTTCCTCGACAACGGAAATACAGTTGGATCGGCCGTGCTCTCTAACGGTGTGGCCACCTTCACCACCGCCGGACTCCAGGTTGGAACACACGTTATCGTCCCGGTATACAGCGGCGACACAGATTTCATTGCCAGCACTGCTTCCGCATCTTCTTCCGGTTCGAACACCGTTCTTATTACCCCTCTGGACTTCAGCTTGCAAGTCATTAGTTCGCCGACAGTCGAAGGAATCTACGGCACTACCCGGCAGTACACGCTGCATATCGCTCCGATCGGCGGGACTTTCCCTGGAGATGTGCAGTTCACAACAAATAACAATGGTCCTTTCCTCAGTACCTACACCTTCTCGCCTGCAACGGTATCGAAGACTGGTGGCCCAACCGACATCGTCCTCACGGTAGCGACGCGTAAGCTTGCCTCGAACGAGTCCCCGAAGGACTTATCGAGCAAACTTTCGCCCATCGCATTCGGCTTGTTCCTGCTGCCGCTTCTGGGCCTGCGGTACTCCCGCCGCACGAGCAAGAAACTGACTCGCATGATCACTAACGCGGTCTTGCTGTTGGCGTCACTCGGAGTCATCGGCGCCATGTCAGGCTGCGGGAGCGGCTATTTCGATCACAACTATCCGATCACCATTACCGCAACCAGTAATGGTGTTCAGCACTCCGTCACGGTCGACTTCCACATCGACCAGTCGCCACAGTAAAGACCGCAATGCCAATGAAACAAAAGCATCATGGAACGATTTAATTCTCGAAGGCCAGCAGGTATTAGGAGATTCTCAGTGCGGTTAAAAATTTTCATGTTGATCTGTCTTGTCGGTTTTAGGGTCACCAGGCTCCACGGCCAGGCCGAACCTACGGCATCGCGTGCAGGAGATTTACAGATCGGCACTATGTTCAATCTGGCAAATTCTGACTACAGGCCAGACAACTTCAAAGGATATGGCTTCTATACAACGTACGATTTCAGATACCACGTCGGAATCGAAGGAGAGTTTCACCAGATCAACGATCCGCATCCGGTAGACGGTGTAGGCATATATGAGCGCACGTACGAGGCTGGACCTCGGTATGTTCTGCATTACGGACGTTTCGCGCCATACGCGAAGGTCATGTATGGGCGAGGCGTTTTTCAATACCCGCACCCCCCCGGAGATCTCAAGCCCGGGCCCGCCGCCATTCTCGCCTATAACCTTATTGCAGTCGGTGGTGGCGCCGACTATCACGTATTGCCTGGGCTTAATGTAAGAGCCGAATTTGAATACCAGCAATGGTTGAGCTTTCCGCCCAACGGACTCACGCCCAAGATCTTTAGCGTCGGCGCAGCTTATCGATTCCACTAAACAGCCTGGGTGTGCGATCGCAGGGCTGGACACGGATCACGGTTTGCCGAACCAATACCACCCTTCACTTTTCTCGCGTGGTGCCTGGAGTTGTATTGGCATCCTCCGGCGCGGACGGATTGATACGACCAAGGCGATTTTCAGGAGTTTTGGACTGAACTTTTGTCGGTCCTGGACCTGCGGTTGCGGGATTGTCGCCTTTGGGCCCGGAGGGCTCAACGCCGTGTTGGGAGCCCGCCGTCGGATTTTGATTAAATCGTTGATCAGCCTGTTGATCTCTTGTCTCTTGATCTTTGGACGACATGGAATCACCTTCCTAATTTCGATTCTTTATTGGAGCCATGTTAAGAGTCTGTAGTTGCCTAATCTACCCAACTGTTCCCGCGGCCCATTGTCTGTAAACTGTTGTAGAGTTCAGAGAGTATCGAAAGACTTTCGATGCTGCGTGCGGCTATATGTTTCAAGCTCTCGTGAAAACGACGAACCAGCAGCCGGGCATGAATACGCGTCTGGAACTGACTTGCGGAGGCTTTAGTTGACGAATGGGATCTAATCAAACAGCAAGGATGGTCGCTGGCGATGGAGCGGATTCCATTTTGGTGACCGGCGGCGCCGGCTTTATAGGCTCTAACTTCGTGCAGGACTGGTTGGCGACCGGCGGTGGACCCGTGGTCAACCTGGATAAGTTGACGTATGCGGGAAATCCGGCAAATCTGTCGTCCGTGGCCGAAAATCCGGCATATACGTTTGTTCATGGAGATATATGCGATGCAGGATTAGTAGAGGGATTGTTGCACGAGCACAAGCCTTCGGCAGTGGTTCACTTTGCAGCGGAGAGTCATGTTGACCGATCGATTTTAGGGCCAGAGGCGTTTTTGCGAACAAATGTTGACGGAACTTTTACTTTGCTGCGCGCGGCTCGCGGGTATCACGATTCGCTGACGGATGAGGAACGGAAGAGCTTTCGGTTTCTGCATGTGTCGACCGATGAGGTGTACGGTACGCTGACGCCGGAGGCACCGGCGTTTCATGAAGAGACACCGTATGCGCCCAACAGTCCTTATGCGGCGTCTAAGGCGGCGTCGGATCACCTGGTGAGGGCGTGGGTGCATACGTATGGATTACCGGCGCTTATCACGAACTGCTCGAATAACTATGGGCCGTATCAGTTTCCAGAGAAGCTGATTCCGCTGATGATAGCCAATGCACTGCAAGGTAAACCGCTCCCGGTGTACGGAGACGGGCAACAGGTGAGGGACTGGCTCTATGTGCTTGATCATTGCCGGGCATTGCGGACGGTGCTGAAGCGAGGACGGGTGGGCGAGACCTATAACATAGGCGGAGGCAACCAGCGGAGCAATCTTGAGGTGGTGACGACGGTCTGCGCACTGCTTGACGAACTGGTGTCGAAGTCGAATTTCAAGCCGCATCGGCAGTTGGTGAAGTATGTGACAGATCGGCCGGGGCATGATCGCCGCTATGCGATCGACGCGCGAAAGCTGGAGAGTGAGCTTGGTTGGCGGGCGGAGGAGAGCTTTGAGACCGGGTTACGGAAGACCGTGGAGTGGTACCTGGCGAATGCCGCTTGGGTGGAGGGGGTGACCAGCGGAGCGTATCAGCACTGGGTGACGCAGAACTATGCTGATCGAGAGGCCGGCACTTCGGCTGCATCCGTCGACAAGCGTAGGACCACTGTTGCTGTGGAGAGTGCAGAGTGAAGGGAATTGTTCTGGCGGGCGGTTCGGGGACACGCTTGCATCCGGTGACGCAGACAGTATCAAAACAGCTGCTGCCGGTATATGACAAGCCGATGATCTACTACCCGCTATCGGCACTGCTGCTGGCGGGAATTCGCGAGATATTGGTAATCTCGACGCCGGAGGATACGCCGCGCTTCAAGCAGTTGTTGGGCGATGGAGAGCAGTGGGGAATCAAGTTGCAATACGCGGTTCAGCCGTCGCCCGATGGATTGGCACAGGCGTTTGTGATCGGCAAGGAGTTCCTGGCTGGCGAGGATTGCTGTCTGGTTCTGGGTGACAACATTTTTTATGGACACGACTTTGCGAAGACGCTGCGTAGGGCGGCAACAGGAGGGCAGGGAGCGACGGTCTTCGCGTATCCGGTGCTGGACCCGGAGCGATACGGGGTAGTGGAGTTCGATGCTGAACGCAGAGCCATTTCGATTGAAGAGAAACCAGCGAAACCGAAGTCGCGTTATGCGGTGACCGGAATTTATTTTTACGACGCACAGGTTGTGAGTGTGGCCGAGAGTTTGAAGCCGTCGCCACGAGGTGAGTTGGAGATAACGGACGTGAACCGGTGGTATCTGGAGCGTGGGCAACTACGGACGCAATTGCTGGGGCGAGGGACAGCGTGGCTGGATACGGGGACGCACGACTCCTTGCTGGAGGCGGCCATGTTTATCCATACGATTGAGAAGAGGCAGGGGCTGAAGGTGGCCTGTCCTGAAGAGATTGTCTACCGTTTGGGCTATATCGATGCATCTCAACTGCGGGCATTGGCGGCGAAGATTGCGAAGAGTACATATGGGCAGTATCTGCTGCGGGTGCTGGAAGAGACGGTGTACTGATGGAGCGAAGTGCTCTGCCGCCGGGCGGACGAATATTGTTGACGGGGGCCACCGGGCAAGTAGGCGGGGAGCTGCTGGAGACGCTGAAACCGCTGGGAGAGATCGTCGCTCCGGGGCGTTTGGAGATGGATTTGGCGGATTCGGTTTCGGTGCGCGAGACGATTCGCGCGGTGCGACCGCGATGGATTGTGAATCCAGCCGCGTACACGGCGGTGGATAAGGCGGAGAGTGAGCCGGAGTTGGCGTATGCGATCAATGCCGAGGCCGTGAAAGTGATGGGGCAGGAGGCCCACGCCATTGGCGCCGGAGTGATTCACTTTTCGACGGATTATGTCTTTGACGGCTCCGCAAATGCACCGTACCGGGAGACGGATGCGACGGGGCCGGTGAGCGTTTATGGAGTCAGCAAGCTTGCCGGAGAAAAAGCACTGGCTGACGGCGGCGCTGGGCACATGGTCTTCCGGACGAGCTGGGTATATGGGCCAGTAGGAAAAAATTTTTTACTGACGATATTGAAATTGGCACGGGAGCGGGAAAGACTGCGCGTGGTAGCCGATCAGTATGGTGCGCCGACATGGAGTCGCGATCTGGCGAAGATGACCGCAGACGTCATCGCGCAGTGCGAGGCGGCCGCTCGAGGTCATGAACTCGAAGGTGTACTGGCTGATGTGGGTGGGGTCTATCACGCAGCCGGGGCTGGCGAGACTACGTGGTATGGGTTTACCGCGGAGGCTTTGCGGTTGCAGCAGGAGAGAGAGCCTGACGTGCGGTTTGCACAGATTGACGCGATTACAACTGCGGAGTTTCCCACCCCTGCGAAACGGCCGGCGAATTCGCGGATGAATTGCGAAAAACTCGCTGAACGATTTGGGCGGAAGATGATGGACTGGCGGGATTCTCTGCGAGAGGTTCTGACGCATCTATGACGGCACGGGCTTTATTTCTGGATCGGGATGGGGTCGTTAATGAGGAGGTAGGCTATCTGTATCGAGCCGATGAGGTGCGGTTTGTTGACGGTATATTTTCTCTTTGCAGGACGGCGGCAGCGCTGGGTTACAGGCTCATTGTGGTGACCAATCAGGCAGGAATTGCGCGAGGGTATTACTCGGAGTTGGATTTCGAGGCGCTAATGCTATTCATGCGGGGCAAGTTACGTGACGAAGCGGTGGAGTTGGACGCTGTGTATTACTGTCCATTTCATCCAGAGCATGGGGTCGGTAAGTACAAGCAGGAACATGAGGACAGGAAACCGGGGACAGGAATGCTGCGGCGTGGGGCGCGGGAGTTCGGTGTGGAGTTGAGCGAGAGCGTTCTAGTGGGGGATCGCTGCTCGGATGTGGGGGCGGCGAATGCGGCTGGGTTGCGGCAGGCGTTTTTGATCAATGGGACCGAGGTCGATGGATGCGGTGGAGAGTATGTGAGAGTGGAATCGCTGGCGGAGGTGGAACGGTGGCTGGTGGAGCATGGGTAGGACGGCCAACACCGGAAGAATTGGCTAACGACGCGTCGCGATTTGACGCTTATGGGGACGGTGGCATGTCGGCTGCGGTGAAAAGTGCGCCGCGTGCGTCCTTCGGGCTTACAGAGGGCAACCTGCCATCGAGAGCGTCAAGGGGCCAGGCGATGTTAAGCGTTGGATCGTTCCAAAGGATGGAACGTTCTCCGGCGGGGTGGTAGAGATTGGTGGTCTTGTAGAGGACTTCGGCCGTATCGGAGAGGACGAGGAAGCCATGGGCGAAGCCCTCGGGGATCCAGAGGAGTTGGAGTTGGTCGTCCGCAGACTGAGTTTTGAGGTGGAAGCCGGCCCATTTGCCGAAGTCGGAAGAGTTGCGACGGAGATCGACGGCGACGTCCCAGATATGCCCAGAGAGGACGCGGATAAGTTTGCCCTGGGGCTGGCCGAGTTGGTAGTGCAGGCCGCGGAGCACCCCCTTGACGGAGAAGGACTGATTGTCCTGAACGAATTGTTCCGGGAGACCGGCGGCGGAAAAGGTTGATTGATTGAATACCTCTGCAAACCAACCGCGACTATCCCCAAAGCGTTGGGGTTGAATGAGCTTAACATCACCTAGAGGTGTATCCAGAACTTGCATTTATCTTAGTCTAACGGTTAAGTATTGTGTCAAAAACAGAGGTAACTCTGGAATTCCGAAAAGGTACAAATAAACAGCGAATTTTCGGAGATTCTTCAACCCTCGGAGCCTGAACGAGTAGAATGAAGGGGTTGGTTAAATGCGCTACATCCCCAGTTGTCGACTGGCGATAAGGCCAAAAAAAGAGACTGGATGAAATCCAGCACGAGCAAGAAAGTAGAAATTCGACGCGCGGTCGTTTACGTGTCCCAACCGGGCTGCGAAGGCGAGCTAGAGTTGTTGTCCGCGATACAAGTGTACGCGTGAGTAACCAGTACGGCTGGCGTGATGCGGAGGAATGCACGCGTACGAGTCGCACAGATACAGGATTCGAATGCAGGCTGAATATCAATCTCCCGAGTCGCGGATAGCGGCTATTGAAGGTTCTTATTCGTACACGGAGTCAGTAGGCCGCTCGCAAGGGAGGTCCCAACGGGCGAAGAGTGCTCCGTCAGAGTTTTTCCGTTACAGGATGATTAAACGTTGCTGTGATGTCTTTTTAGTGTTGATTTCAATGCCGGTTATGTTGCCGTTATTAGGGGGGGTGTCGGCGGTGGTGATGTTGAGCTCCCCCGGCCCGATCTTCTATTCGCATCGGCGGATTCGCAAAAGTGGGGCCTTCTTCTCTATGTGGAAGTTCCGCACAATGTGTGTGAATTCGGCTGAGGTGCTGGATGACTATTTGGCCCAACATCCAAATGCACATGCCGAATGGAACGAGACCCATAAATTACGTAAGGATCCCCGGATCACGCCGCTCGGCGGTTTTCTGCGGCGATACAGTCTGGACGAGTTGCCGCAGCTTTGGAATGTGTTGGTGGGTCAGATGAGCCTGGTTGGGCCGCGGCCGATTGTGGCGGCGGAGGTAGAGAAATATGGAGATTGCTTCGAGCGTTATTGCAGAGTGAAGCCAGGGTTGACGGGGCTTTGGCAAGTCTCTGGCCGCAGCGAACTTAGCTACGATGCGCGGGTGGCCTTGGACTGCGAATATGTGGAGCGCTGGTCGCTGACCAAAGACTTTATGATTTTGCTGAGGACGTTTGCATCCGTAGTGAATCAGGATGGTGCGTTCTGACCAAGCTTCGTGAAGGGTAAGAGCAGAATGCGGGTCGCCATCGTTCATCACTGGTTTGTGACACGGGGTGGCGGGGAGCGTGTTGCCGAATGTATCGCTTCACTATTTCCTGAAGCTGAGATTTTTACGCTGATGGCGGACGGTCCAGGCATTCCGGATGAGTTGCTTGCTCGACGGATACATACCTCGTTCCTACAGAAGATTCCGTTGGCGAAAAGCTATCACCGTCACATGATGCCGCTGTATCCTGCCGCGACGAAACGGCTTGATCTGCGCGGGTTCGATCTGGTTATCTCCTCAGACAGTGGTCCAATCAAAGGGGTTCGGGTGGACGACGAGGCGGTGCACATCTGCTACTGCCATTCGCCGATGCGATATCTCTATGATGGATATCAGACTTATCGGTCACAGATGGGAGCTGTGACACGCGCGGTATTTTCCATTACGGCTGGCAAAGTTCGGAGATGGGACGTAAAAGCGGCCGAGCGCGTCACTTATTTTCTGGCGAACTCGCGCTATGTGGCGGGACGAATACGACGATTCTATGGGCGCGAGAGTACAGTGATTTATCCGCCGATCGATCTACATCGGGCGCAGAGACGGAATGTGACCGGAGAGCATTATCTTTGCGCGGGAAGACTGGTTGGATACAAGCGCACGGAGTTAATGATCATGGCTTGCGCACGGCTCGGACGCAGGCTTCGAATTGTAGGGGCAGGCCCGGAAGAGGCTCGCTTGAAGAATATGACCGAGGCTGCACAGGTCGCGTTTCTGGGTGAGATGAAGACGGACGACTTGTGGAAGGAGTATGGGGAGTGCAGGGCGCTACTTTTCGCTGCGGATGAGGACTTCGGCATGGTACCGCTTGAAGTCCAGGCATGTGGCCGGCCGGTGATTGCGTACGGTGCAGGTGGGTCTCTCGAGACAGTGAGACGAGGGTCAGATTCGCCGACAGGAGTCTATTTTGAGGAGCAGACGGTTGAGTCTGTGATGGAGGGAATCCTCCAGTTTGAAGCTGCAGACGCTGCTGGGAGCTTTGACTCGACGGAGATTCAACGATGGGCGGCAATATTCGCTACGCCTGTGTTTCTGCGGAGAATTCGAGAGTTTGTACTCGAAAAGCTGCCGGAGGCCGAAGAGCAGATGGCGCCCGAAGCGACTATCGATGTTGGTTTAGGGTAACAGCGTAACAGTACGATTTCGATGAGGATTGGCAAAACGTTGTTGCGAGGTTCGGCAATGGAAGGGATTCGCGATTTATTGAAGAACACTTTGGGTCAGAGCCTGAACTCGTTGGGCGATGAGGACAGGCTAGCGGCGGCATGGCCGGTAGCCTGTGGCAAAACGATGGCCGAGCGGGGAATGATCGTGGGCTATCACGATGGAGTGTTGCGGGTGCGGGTAGGGAATGCGGCGTGGTTAAAGCAATTGACGAGTATGCGCGGACAACTTGCCGGAGAGTTGTCGCGGATCGCGGCGGCGAGGGTGAGCGAGATACACTTTGAGATGAAGAGGTAATTACACGCGATGAGGGAACAGGGTAGTGTAACCATCGATGATGTGCGTCGGGTTGCAGAGTTGGCGAATCTGGAGCTGACGGCGGAGGAAGAGCCGCGGATGCAGCGTGATCTGAATGCCATTCTGGAGCATATCGCTAAGTTGGACGAGCTAGATACGAGCGAAATTCCGGCGATGGCGCAGGTGGGCGAGATACTGGGTGGTGTTGCAGATGCGGAAGGGAACTCGCTGCGGGCGGATGCTCTGCGGTCTTCACTGGATCGTGCGGCCGTGATGGCGGCGGCGCCGGAGAGTGATGGGCGGTTCTTTAAGCTTCCCAAGGTAATTGAACGTTAGTTCGAGAAACGATCGCTCAGAGACGGGATCAGCATTGCGAGGCAGGTATGGGGAGCGTAAAGGCAATGGAGCTAGACAGTTTGACAATTGATGGAGCGCGTGCGGCCATCGCTGGCGAGATTACCGCCACGGCTTTGGCGGAGTCGTACTATGCGCGGATTGAATCCCAAGATCCTGAGATCAACTGTTTCCTGGCGTTGAGTCGTGAACGGGCGATGGCTCAGGCGGCGAGGATCGATGGAATGGCCGCAACGGGGGAGACGCTGCCAGTGCTGGCTGGGATTCCGGTGGGAATCAAGGATGTTCTGGTGATGCAGGGAGCTCAAGCTACGGCTGGTTCGCTGATTCTAAAGGGTTATAAACCTCCATACGACGCTACGGTTGTGGCCAGGCTGGAGGCGGCGGGGGCGGTTTTACTGGGAAAGCTGAACTGTGATGAGTTTGCGATGGGTTCGTCGAATGAGAACTCTGCGTATGGCCCGGTATTGAATCCACGGGCTTTGGATCGCGTTCCGGGAGGATCGAGCGGTGGCTCGGCTGCGGCAGTAGCGGCGAATTTTGCGGTGGCGACTCTAGGGACCGATACTGGCGGGTCGATTCGGCAGCCAGCGGCTTTTTGTGGGGTGGTTGGCGTGCTGCCGACGTATGGACGGGTCAGCCGCTATGGGCTGATCGCGTTTGCTTCTTCGCTCGACCGGATTGGACCGTTGACCAAGAATGTGAAGGATGCCGCAACTGTGCTGCAGGTGATTGCTGGTAAAGATGTTATGGATTCCACTTCCTCAGACCATCCCGTGGAAGACTATGTTGGCGGACTGGCTAAGCCGATGGAGGGGCTGCGAATCGGGGTTCCGAAGGAGTACTTTGGCGAGGGTTTGGACCCGGAGATTCGTGGTGCAATTGATGGTGTACTTGCTGGTTTGAAGATGATGGGATGCGTGGTGAAACCTGTCAGTTTGCCGCACACAAAGTACGCGATTCCGACCTACTATGTGATCGCGACGGCGGAGGCTTCCTCGAACCTGTCGCGGTTCGATGGAGTGAGGTTCGGGTTGAGGTCGGAGGAGGCAAAGACGCTCTCCGAGATGTACCGGAAGAGTCGGGATGAAGGTTTTGGGGCCGAGGTGAAGCGGCGCATTCTGTTGGGTACTTATGCGCTTAGCGCGGGGTATTACGACGCTTACTATCGCAAGGCGCAGCAGGTGAGGACACTGCTGACACGAGATTTTCTGGCGGCGTTCGCAGAGGTGGATGTACTGGTGGCTCCGGTGACGCCGACTCCGGCGTTTAAGTTGGGAGAGAAGACGGATGATCCGGTGCAGATGTACCTGGAAGATATCTACTCTGTAGCGGCGAGCCTAGCAGGAATCTGCGGGGCGTCAGTGCCGTGCGGGACGACGAAGGATGGACTGCCGATCGGAGTGCAGGTGATGGGTAAGCACTTCGATGAAGCGACGATGCTGCGCGTGGCGCAAGCGGTGGAGGCGGGGCAGACGAGCGTATCGATGCGCCAGGATGCCAAAGCCATTGGGGAAGCGCAGCAGGTACCTTGAGCGTCGATTCGTCCATTTTTCTCGTGGTGCCCAACACATTCCGGTATGCTGGAAGCTGCCATCTAAAAGGGTTTTGTCGATTGTGGCGGCCTTAGATCGCTCTCGGCTCAAAAACCGTGAGCGTGGATTTCCAAGAGGAACCGTCGAAGGTAGAAGGTAAAAGAAAGGTTACGAGGATTACAGCAGATGCAGTTTGGTGGTTCGCCCCGAGTACTGAAGGCTGGATACGTGGTTTTGTTGACTGTGTTTGGGACGCTGACAACCCGCGCTCAGTACGGCGATTTCGGACAGGCGCTGGGAGGTGCTTCAGGGCAACAGGCGGCCTGTAACCCGCAAGACCTTGCATGCCAGGCGGCTCAGCAGAACTCAGCTGATCAGGGGAATCTCCAAAGGCGTCTGCCGTCGACTAATCAGCAACCAAACACTCAGGGAGTTGTGCTGCCGGGGCAGGAGCCTCAAGGCAATACCGCGAACGGCAATCTAACGCAGCAACAGCAACAAAGACAGTTGACTGAGACTCGGCTGCCTTTGGATTCGCCTACCGAGTTTCAACAGATGGTCGCGAATTCGATAGGCAAAATGCTGCCGATTTACGGGGTGAATCTGTTCCGCAACCCGCCGTCGACCTTCGCGCCGCTGAATGCAGTTCCCGTAACACCGGACTATGTCATTGGGCCTGGAGATGAGCTGCTGATCCAGGTGTGGGGGCAGGTTACGCTCAACAGCCGATACACGGTTGATCGATCCGGCAGCATTTATATACCCCAGGTCGGTACGGTGCATGTTGCGGGGCTGTCGTTTGCGCAGATGCATGATTTTCTAAGAGCGCAGATGGCGCGAGTCTTCCGTAACTTCGACCTGAACGTGAATATGGGGCAGCTGCGGTCTATCCAAGTGTTCATTGTCGGGCAGGCGCGGCGGCCGGGAAGCTACACGATCAGCTCCTTGAGCACGCTGACCAATGCACTCTTTGCGACGGGCGGCCCGGCGCCTCAGGGGAGTCTGCGTCACATTCAGTTAAAGCGTGCCGGCAATGTTGTTGTCGATTTCGATTTGTATGATTTGTTGCTGCACGGCGATAAATCGAAGGACCTACAGTTGCTGCCGGGCGATGTGATCTATATTCCGCCGGTAGGATCGCAGGTGGCTGTGGCAGGCAGCGTCAACGCTCCGGCTATCTATGAGCTCAAATCGGCAAACGATACAACAGTTGGCGAAATTCTGGAGCTCGCTGCGGGGCTGACCAACGTCGCTTCAAGAAAGACGGTCCGATTAGAGCGGGTGGATGAGCGCCGGATGCGCAGCATCACCGAGGTGGGGCTGGATGGGCCGGGGAGAGCAACCGTACTACATGACGGCGATCTTTTGGAACTGATGGCCGTTCCCGGTCAATACAAGGATGCGATTACGCTGCGGGGGAATGTGGCCAATCCTGGGCGCTATACCTGGAGGGCGGGGATGCGGATTCGCGATCTGCTGCCGGATAAAGACGCGCTGATTACTCGCGAATATTGGTTGAAGCGTGGCCAATTGGGTCAGCCGGTGCTGACCTATATTCCGACCTGCCTTCCGACGACGCCGTTTGGCATTCCAGGTTTGATTTATGGGATCCCCGTCGGGGAAGAGGGAGAAAACCCAAACTGGCGTTACTCCTCGACAAGAAATCCGAATTTGATCGGATTGGCATTTGGCAATGAGGGAGGCGCCTCTAACGGCTCGGACAATGGGCCTACCAACGGCGGCCTGGATTGCACAAAGGTTCCTGAATCCGAGACAGCTGCCATCGGGGTAAACGATCGCTTTACGCCGGCTACACGACCACCTCCAACAACGAGTTCAGCAACCGCACAAAACCTCTCGAGCAATGGCTTTTTCACGAACGATGCGCAACAGAATAACAGCGGCATGAATCAGTTGAGCGCGACTAGCGCCAGCGTTGGTTCGACTAGTGTCGCCAATTCTTCAGCCGGGCAATTCAAACCGCGCAACGATGTCAAACTGAGCGAACCAGACATCGATTGGAGCTACGCGGTCATTGAGCGGCAAAGCAAAGAGAATCTGACCACGTCCCTGTTGCCATTTAATCTAGGTAAGCTTGTGTTGGAAGGGGACACTTCGCAGAACCTTGAGTTGCTACCGGGCGACGTGGTCACGATCTTTTCAAAGGCGGACATTCGCGTACCACAGGCACAACAGACCAGATACGTTCGCCTGGAGGGAGAGGTCATGTCTTCGGGAGTTTACAGTGTGTTGCCGGGTGAGACATTGCGGCACCTGGTACAGCGGGCCGGGGGACTGAGCCCGGATGCCTATCTCTATGGCTCGGAATTTACGCGCGAGTCGACGCGTCGTGTTCAGCAGCAACGGTTGAATGAATACATCGATCAGATTACCCTTCAGGTGAGTACCAACGCGACGAACAATTTTGGGCGGGCGCTCAACGCTCAAGACAGCGCTGCGGCGGCTGCATCTCAGCAACAAAACCAGAACGTCATCAATAGTCTGCGGCAGGTACGGGCGACAGGACGTATCGTTCTGGAGATGCCTGTTGATGCGAATAATATCTCGCAGATTCCAGACCTTCCTCTGGAGGACGGAGATCGATTTATTGTGCCACGCGTACCATCTACGGTGAGCGTCGATGGAGCGGTCTACAATCAAAACTCCTTTGTGTATGATCCAACCCGCCGTGTCGGAAGTTACATCCGGTTGGCTGGCGGAGCTAATCGCGACGCCGATACAAGTCGCGCATATGTGATCCGAGCGAGCGGTTCCGTTCTCAGCAAACAATACAGTTCTTCTCTGCGCGGAAACAGCTTCGATTCGTTACATATCTATCCCGGCGACACAGTGGTTATTCCGTTGAATCTTACGAAGGGCAATACCCTTCGCACGATCGTTAGCGTAGCGCAGATCGTGGGTCAGTTGGGAATTGCGATAGCAGCTGGTAATACTGTGTTTTAGAAAGATTAAGTTATGCCGCGAGAGACAGTCTTGAACTATCCCAAAGTTATCACTTGGTGTGAATCGGAATCAGTCGCTTCGATGGATGACGCGCACAGGAATGGCTTGACTGAGCCGATTCACGGGCTACGAGGTTGATTGCGATGCCAGAACAGATCGTTTCAGATCGGAAGGAAACGTCGCCCGAAACAGTTGTTACGATGGGTGAAGATTCCACCATGCAGGAAAACGAGATTGATTTGCTGGAACTGGGCCGAGAGGTGATGACCAACAGATGGGTCTTGTTGAAGTTTGCTTTGGTTCCAGCGGTTATCACGGCGATCACAGTGTTATTGATGAAGCCCACTTACACGGCACAAGCGAGTTTTCTACCACCGAATTCGATGTCTACCGGATCTTCGTCGTTTCTGAGTCAACTTGGCCCCTTAGGTGCGGCGGGCGGGGCGCTGAGCAGTCTTAAAGACCCCACGCTGCTCTATGTGGGTATGCTGAGCAGTCGCACGGTTGCTGATGATCTGATCCGGCAATTCGATCTTGCCAAGGAATACGAGACAAAAAAGCTGAGTCAAACGGAGAAGGCTCTTGAGCGACACAGTGAATTTATCTCGGGCAAGGATACGATTATTGCTGTGAGCGTCCAGGACCACGATCCGAAGCGCGCGGCGGACCTTGCGAATGCTTATCTTGCGGCGTTACATGGTTTGAATGACCGGATTGCCTTTACAGAGGCTGGTCAGAGGCGGTTATTCTTTGAACAACAACTTGAAAAACAGAAAAACCGTCTGGCCGATGCTGAAGTGGAACTAGTTCGTAGCCAAAATCAGACAGGATTAATTCAGCCAACGGGTCAGGCGAGACTTCAGCTTGAGACGATAGCACAGACTCAGGCAGAAGTCGCCAGTCGTGAGATTGAATTGGCGGCGATGAGCCAGGCAGCAACAGAGCAAAATCCTGATATGGTAAGAATCCGTTCAGAGATAGCGGGCCTGAAAGCCCAATTGAATAAGCTGGAAAACTCGACTGGACAAGGTCGCGCCGGAAATGTACAGGTACCCACATCCGAAGTTCCCGAACTGACACTTATCTATGTGCGCAAGGAAAGAGAGTTGAAGTACCAACAGGCTTTGTATGAATTGCTATTAAGGCAATATGAGGCCGCGAAACTTGAGGAATCTCGTTCCGCCCCGTTGATGCAGGTGGTGGATTATGCTGTTCCCCCGGATACGAAGTCGGGCCCCAAGCGTATTTTATATACGCTGCTGGCTGCTATTCTCGGAGGATTACTTGGATTGTTTTGGGTCATAGGCCGATATGTCGTGCGACCGTCAAGAGAGAATAAGTTAATGGGAAGAGCCTGACAGCTCAGTCGTGGACTCCACTTCGGCAGCAGCGAATGAAAGATGTACACGATGGGTGGATTCGGGCAAATACCAAGGAATTGCCCCACGCCTAGGACCCTCTGCGCAGTAAGCGTATTGTCTCGACCGTACCGCTGAGTGGGTGTCAGAGTCACGTATCCACAGTTATGTATCCACATAGCGCTATGTGGATACATATTTAGGAGTGATCGTATCTGCTGGGAGCGATAGGTTCCATGGCAACAGCCCGCTGATCCTGTTGATGGGATGTTCGGCGATGCGTTCGAGGACGTGGTGGTGATAGATCTCCGGGCCCAGACCCCTCCCTTACACAGAAGGTTGAAGCCGGCGAAGATCTCACTCCACATCTTTCCGATCTCGTGATGAAGGGTATCATTCTTCCCGGCGCGAGCCCTAAGGTCGGGGGAAGGATGTCGACATGACTCTGACGCGGTATGGGTTACATCACTTCCATATGGGGGATTTTTCTCCAAATTGGGGGCGCAGTGGAAGCCTGGTTTTTGCAGAGGTGTTAGACAAAGGAATTCAGGATTATTGCCATAGCAGATCACCATGTATTCACATTAGGTTCGACTGATCAACTCAGATTCTCATGATCTGTCGCTCGTAAATTGCGAAGGACTTTTCGCCCGGCACAGCTTTCATGTCGAACCCTGTTACGTCATATGGTCACTCGGTGCTCGTCTCGATGTTCGCAGTCAAGTGCGAGGACGAAATCAACAGGCTCGATCTGTTAGACGATCCTGCGTTTATTGACAGACTTTACAATGGGCGGCCGATCTTGAGGGACGGACTTATAGTTCCAAGACCGACGAATCCCTCCCTGGCATGACATTTTTGATGATCTTGAGTTTGGCATTCTTGACTAGCAAACGATGGTATTCTTCAGCATCCTCCACTGCAATCACCTTTCAACGGAACGCTTCCCGGCGAGTAATTGAGCGTGAGAGCCTGTGAGCGCCATGAAACATTTCGGGCCCAACCAAGCGACGCTCGGCCCGAAGGATGGGGCACCCGCCGTTGAGAACTACTGAACCGTTACCTGGAAGTTGATGGCGTGTGAGACGGCGCCAGATGAATCTGCAGCTGTGACGACGATTGTCTGATCCCCGGTCGGTGTACCGGGGATCGTAGTTTTCGTGGAAGCATTGCAACCGGATAGGGAGACCAGGCTCGTGACCAGTACGAGCGTAAGGAGCCCAGTGCGCAGCAGACGATGGTTGACAACACGGATGCGATGAGGCGAGAGCCCTAGGATAAAGAGGAATGCCAGGGCAACTCCCTGAAGCGGCGTGGAGAAGGGCCGCAGACGGGAAGTTGTGGTAGCCGTGGTGGCGACGGTCAGCTTAGTTGTTACCGCACCGCCAGACGGGGTGATGGTTGCTGGAGCGAAGGTGCATGTAGCTCCTGCTGGAAGTGTGCCACAGGTGAATTTGACTGTCCCGTTATAGCCGCCAACTGGCGTGATGGTTAGCGTCGTGGTTGCGGACTGACCAACGGTGATGGTCGCCATTGCAGGCGATGCCGTGACCGTGTAGTCCGGCGCTACGACGGTGATTGCGACGGAATTGGAGGTGCTGGAAAGGTTATTGGCGTCGCCTGTATAGCTCGCGGTAACTGAGAAACTACCGGCAGCTGCAAAAGAGGTGGAAAGGGTCGCTACTCCCTTGGATAAGGATCCGGTTCCGAGTGTTTTTCCACCTGAGAGGAACGAAACCGTGCCTGTGGGAGCGAGTCCAGTGACGGTAGCGGTGAGAGTGCGTTGTTGCCCTGGCGCTGCGGTGGTCAAGGAGGCGACGAGGCTTATCTTTGAAGCCAGCGGCGAGGGCGCGGACGGGGCAGGGTTTGTTTGGTTGAGGAGTGAAATGACTGCTCCCTTGAAAAAGCTCAGATAATCAAGAGCATGGTCGCTGGCGGGTGCCGGGGCCTGGTTGTTCAAGTGCGCGAGGACTGATAAGGGTCCGGTCGTTTCCGATCCGGTACGCTGAGCGCTCAGGAAGTAGGTGTTACTGTCTGCGGTAAAGATGCCTTGTCCGTTCCCCAGAAAAACAGCAACGTAGCTTGAGTATTGAATCAGGAGATCTGGGTTTCCGTCTGCGTTGACGTCGCCGATGGTTGCCGACGCAGCAGGCAAACTGTATTGGGTGAGAGCGGTGGTGGTGTAGAAAGGAGATGTCTGGAAGGTGCCGTCGCCGCGTCCAGCATAGATAGCGACCTGCGAACCGGCAACCGGGATGACGATGTCAGGGATGCCGTCGCCGTTGAGATCTCCGAGGGCGAGAGTAGTTCCGACAAGACCCAAAGGTTGTTGATTGAAGGTGCCGTCTCCTTTACCGAGGAAGGCTGCGCCGCAGACCAGATCCAGCTTGCCGTCCTTATTTAAGTCGGCGACGAGAACATTTGGACATGCCGTGCCCTGTGCAAACGAGTCCGGTGTGCCGAAGGTGCCGTCCCCGTTGCCTGGAAGGAATACCAGGCCAGTGGTTGGAGGACTAGCGTATTGGTTGTTGTACTGCACAACTACATCGAGTTTTCCGTCTCCGTTGAAGTCGCCGGTGACGGCGCCGCTCGCTCCGATGACTTGCAGATCGACGCCGGGCGTGCTGGGCTGGAAGGTGCCATCGCCGTTGCCCTTGTAAAAAAAGAGTTCGGAGTCCTGGGCGGTCGTCGCGCCGTGACCAACGCCGTTGCCCGGAAGTATCGCGACGGCATCGATTTTTCCGTCAGAGTTGAAGTCACCCGTTGCTGGAATTCCAGAGTAAGGGGCGCCGGTGACCTGACCAGCCGTAGTAAAGCTTCCGTCGCCGCGCCCGATTGCGCCTGTCAAATTTCTTTGGGAGTCGATGAAGACAAGATCCGTCAGGCCGTCATTATTCAGATCGGCGGTGACGAAACCGTTCGCGCCCACTGGAGTTGCGGGAATTCCCTGAAACGTGCCGTCGCCATTTCCTATAAGGCCGAGCTCCGTGTTGAAGATTAGAGAGTAGTTTCCGTCCGGTTCCACGGTCACATTTCCGCTTTGAGCGTAGGAGTGGCCGGCAGAGAAGCCGCCATTGCCATCGCCAAGCAGAATGGTCGTGATGCCGCCGATTGCGGCGAGGTTGATATTTGTACCACTGTTTGTGGTTCCTGCGAGGACGAGGTTGGCGTAGTTAATAGAGGCGCTGAGCTGCAGGCTCGAACCTACTGTGAAGAGTCCGTTTGATTGGCCTAATACAACTTGAATGGCCTGCGGCAATCCGGTGCCAGGAGTGGTGAGGTACGCCACGTCGGTAAATCCATCGTGGTTGAGGTCGGTTGCAACAAACGTTGTTCCACCAGGAGGGCTCTGTACGGCTTGCTGGGTCTGAAGAGTCCCGTCGCCGTTTCCGTAGAACACGGCGAGTTGCCAATCTTCTGTAGGGTCCTGAAGGGTGTTAACGAGGATGTCCTGTTTGCCATCGCCGTTGAAATCGCCTATGCCGATGCCTCCCCCAAACCCGGTTGCGGGATAGCTCTTGGGAGAGAGCAGAGTTCCAGGAGCAGATGTTCCCTGATTCAGCATGATATTGATCGCCGAGCCGGTTCCCACTATGGAGGTGGAGACGACGATGTCGAGGTATCCGTCGCCGTTCAGGTCGACGGCAGCGAGAGAGGTTGCTCCCGTCAGGGCGTAGTACGCTGCGGGCTGGAATGTGCCGTCACCCTTGCCCAAGAGAACGCCGACGTAGCCTTCTTTGCAAAGAAAGACAAGATCGGTCTTCTTGTCGTTATTGATGTCGATTGCGAGGAGTGATTTCGTGCCCCAGTCCTGGACGGTGCACGTTAGTCCGCTTGTTGTGACTTTGACGGGAGCCGACGAAGGTCCGAGGAGCACCGTTATGGTAGGGAAGGAAGTGCCTGACAGGGGTAAATCCGGAAAAGCGAGATCGGGAGAGCCATCGCCGTTGAAGTCGCCAACTGCCAAAACGCTCGGATTGGCCGTAGAAGCTGGATTAAATCTAGTGATGGGAAAGAGGGGCTGCTGGGCTTGCGAGAGGGAGGAGCTCAAAAACAGGGAAGCGACCAAGCAAATTCTGAACCAAGGATTCATAACCATTTGTGACGTCCTTCAATAGTGCGCAGCGAGAGGTTGAATGACGCGAACCGAGGCTAATCCGCGGCCCAAGGACCCTAATAATTGCCCACAGTCGAGTAATCTTGATTAAGAGGCAGTTACAGCTATGGGCTGTGTACGCGCTCGAGCTTATCAGAGTTTCCGTCGTTCGACGAGAGCAAAAGCGACCTCTAGCAGAAATTGACCTCGGCCGGGCGTCTTTTGGAAGAAGGGACGCCCCGCAATTTCGGAGGATTCCGTGCCTGGTTCCGTTGCCCGACGGTTCGGTGAGGGCCATCGCGTTCGCGCCTGCAACAGGGGACCATCTTTGTCTGTCGTCACTTTTACGACCTCGCGTACCTCGCGCTCATTCTGAAGGATTCGATGAGACAGAAGAACGGGACGGAATAGTCGAATTCGATGCCGGGTTGGCGAGAGATGAAGCTGACCGACTTTGCGGCCTAACAGGTACGAAAAAGTGTTGTCTAGTGCGGTGTGTACTAAATGAGACGACCACGCCGGGGAAGGGGGAAGGATAAGTTACAGGCGCATTTCTACCTTGCACACGTTTGCACCAACTTTTCAGTCATTTGGCGGTCACTTCGTCACCAGCGGGTCACCGCATTTCGATCCGCATTTCTGACGCCGTGATGTTCAGCGCATGCATCTCAGAAAGGCAATTTGTTCCTTCGTCAGCAAAAAGCCGGTGAGTCGATCTGGGTTCCGCTGCGTGCCAAAGCGCTTCATGCGTTGGCCGTGTGTGATGAGGCGAGGGATATTTCTCTCTTACGGCAGACCGGCAAGGTCACGCGGCGATCACCGATTCGTAGTGGAGGCTTAGAAAGGTGTACGACATGGCCGGATTACCGGACGGTCATTCTCACCGGGCTGCGGGACACATTCTCGGTCGCGCTGCTTAAAAAGGGAAGTTCAGATCGGAACGCTATCAATTCTGCTCGGCCATACGTTGATCAAGACGGATCAAAAACACTCCGCGCCTGGGTGAAGAATCGGTAAGCCTCCTCAGACCGTGTAATCGCCTCTCGCTTTGACAATCCCTACAGCGGTCATTCACCGGCAGCGATCCAGAACCCCACATTTCCACTATCGACTCTCAGTGACCAATTCAGCAGCGTAGACGAGATTCTCAATCTGCCTGATAACGAATTCCTGAACCAATGAGCACTATAAGATATCTACCCATGAAGAAGTTGCTCCTATTCCTATCCGTTCTGTTGATTGCGACGCTTGCTAAGGCACAGATCAGCACTGTTTACACCGGGACCATCAAGGATCTCTCTGGTGCTGTTGTAACGACTGGCCAAGTGACATTCATCCTAGCTCCGTCTACTGATAGCACGATATCCGGCATAGGAAGATTCGTGCCAAGCATCATCACCTGTCGGATCGACACGGATGGAACCCTTTCAAGTTCTACGGGAGGAGCATGTACCGTAGCCTCTAATACCGCTCTATCTCCTTCAGGGAGTTCGTACCGTATCTGCATACAGCCCTATTTCACCAGCCCAGGAAGATGCTTCTTTGACTATGCAACCACTCCCTCAAAAGACATCTCCACGATTGCTCCAGCCCTAAGCACCGGGCCAATCAACTATGGTGGTGTACCCGGCCCTGCGTTGAACTTCGTGGGAGCTTGGAACAGTTCGACTGTCTATCAGACAGGTCAAACAGTCACATTCGGCAATATCGTCTACATCTCTTTGCAGAATCCAAATCTGAACAATAATCCGGCAGCAACACCGACATTCTGGTCACGGGTAATCACACCTGCAAGCCTAACTGCTCTGCCTGGAGCCACTCAGACCGTTGTTCAGCCCGCTGGCACATCGTTTCAGATGAATTCCGCCAACAACGTTCTCTCGGCTGATCAGTTTACCGGGGCAGACATCGGCGCGAAGATCAACGCGGCCTTTTCAAGCTGCACGATTGCCAACAAGTCCTGCAAGGTTACCCTTCCGCCCAATGCAGTCTATACCTACGGTACGACCATCGTGGTTCCGTTTCAGGGGCTCTCGACCCAGGGAACTGGCTATCCCATCCTCGACTGTCAGGGCGCGACTCTAAACTATTCTGGCTCTGGAGATGCGGTTTTGGTACCACCCAAAGCTGTAGATGGATGGTTTTCGGGAAGACTTGAGAACTGCGTTATCAACGCGACAACGACTTCGGCGCGTTCGCTGATTCACACGCAGAGTGCCATCGGCTTCAAGATCGAGAATATAGTGTTGTTTGGCGACAATACGCCGGTCTGCCTCAAGCAGGAGAACGTCAACAACGGCGGCACGCCCTGGTCTAACTCAACAACCTATTCCGAGGGGGATTTCGTCAGTCTAGCTGGCGTCACGTATACGAGCAAGATCAATTCGAACCTAAATAATACCCCGCCAAACGCGGCCTTCTGGAATGTCTATGCGATGAGTGGGCCAAACCCTATTTGGTCTGAGCAGATGGAAGTAAGCAAGGTTTCCATGGAGGGTTGTGTAAAGTCTGTCCAGCTATTCACCAACGGCGGAACTGATTCATTTGACTATAACCACTGGCACGATCTCTTCGTTAGTCCCGGGCCGAACCAGACGGGCGTATCCATTGAAGGCGCGATTACGACGATTGGCAGCAAGCTTGACCTGAACGCCAACTCTACTGGTACATCGGGCAATCAGGCCCATATCGTCTCGGCGACCGGAGGCGCCAACGGTTCATTCAATACGCTGACGATCCGAGGTGAATCAGATGGAACGGTGACCGATTGTTCTATCTTCGTCGATTCAGCGAGTTCTGTGAGCGCCTTTGGTTCACTGGCTGGGTCAGCGTTCACGACTTGCTACGGAAGTGGTGCGGTCTCTTCGCAGATTCAGGTGACAGGAGCGGTACAAACCGGCCTAACAAATTTGCAGGGCAACCCAGACAACGGTTTTGAGATGCAGGCTGGCAAGGGCAATCGTGGACAGCCACAGGCAGCGAACTGTAAGTGGGACTTGCTGAACGGCACTCCTGATCTGGTTAGCTCAGTGTTTCAGGTTGGCTCTGCCGTATTTGGCCTGGCCAATCCATCGGGATTCTCTGGCCCCAACTGCACGTTTCAGATTTATCGCAGAACGACGACGACAGCATACCCCGAGGTCAACGTACCGGGAGCCAGCGGAAACCCGATCACTAATATTTTCTATACCGACTCGTCTACTGGCTTTGTTGGTATCGGCCCCGGCTATGGGTGGAATGGATCGGCATGGGTCAACCCCGCCCATCAGCATGAAGTAAGCTCTCCAGTTTCAGCGGCGATCGTAACTCCAGCAGCCATATTTGCGCCCAACTTGACGACGGGGCACGAAGTTTGTCAGCTACTTGGCAAGGACACAGCAATAGCACAGGATTCAGCACAGATTTGCTTTCACTACGACTCGGCGGGTGGAGCATTGAACTTCTACTCGCTTGGCTTTCCGACTGCAGGCGATATTCTCCGAGTCTATCCTGATGGCCACGTTCAGATCAATGGGCCGATTAACCCTAACCCAGGAACAACGGCACCTTCGGGAAGCTGCACGAAACCCGGCGCTCTGTCCATAACCGCAGACGGTCACGGAACCTATTGTCATGCCGGCACTCTCGTCTGGACGACCCTCTACTAGTAAGCATCCGATGATTCACCATTGACTTGGGGATGGCGGGTCGGGCTAAGTGTCCACTTATTTAAGAGTGGGTAGGGCTGGGAAGAGCACTGAGGTCACTGAGGTTCCAGGGGAGGAGTTCGCCGATGCGGGTGATGGGTGGTCGGCGATGCGCTCCAGGACGTGCCGGAGATAGAGTTCCGGATCGAGGCCGTTGAGCCTGGGCTGAGCCGAGGAGCGAGTAGACGGCGGCGGCGCGTTCACCACCGGCGTCCGAACCGGCGAAGAAGAAGTTTTTGCGTCCCAGGGCGACGACGCGCAACGCCCACTCGGCGGCGTTATTGTCGATATCTAGCTGTCCATCCTCGACGTAACGGGTGAGGGCACGCCATCGCGAGAGCGCGTAGCGGATCGCCGCTGTCGTATCCGACTTGCGCGAGAGCTTCGCGAGCGTGGTCTCCAGCCAGGTCCGCATGCTGTCGAGCAGGGGTTTTGCCCTGGCCTGGCGGATCGTCTTCCTGATCTCCGGCGTGCTACCGCGGATCTCGGGCTTCTATCGCGCAGAGTGCGGCGACACGCTCGATCGCTTCGGTTGTGGTCGGTGAAGGATGGGCGATATGGATGTCGTGGAACTTGCGCCGGGCATGAGCCCAGCAGGCGACTTCGTAGATCGTTCCTGCTTCGTAAAGATGGTGAAATCCGGCGTAGGCATCTGCCTGGAGCGCACCCTTGTAGAGCTTGAGGTGTTGCTTCGGGTTTTCGCCCTTGCGATCGGGCGAGTAGGCGAACCACACGGCGGGTGCGGTCGTATCGCCCGATGGCCCGTCGTCGCGGACATAGGTCCAGAGCCGTCCGATCCTCGTCCTCCCCTGGCCCGGAGCGAGCACCGGGACCGGTGTGTCGTCAGCGTGTAGCTTGCTCGCAAACATGACATGATCGCGAACAGCTTCAACCAACGAAGCCAGCAGTTCGCTGGTTGCGCCCACCCATCCGGCGAGTGTCGAGCGATCCAGGTCGACGCCTTCGCGGGCATAGATCTCCGACTGCCGGTAGAGCGGTTGACGATCGGCATACTTCGAGACCAGCACATGGGCGAGCAGCGCAGGTCCGGCGAGTCCGCGGTCGATGGGCAGCGAGGGTGCCGGTGCCTGCACGATGCGATCGCAGGCATCGCAGCTCAGCTTCGGCCGCTCATGGCGGATGACCTTGAAGCAGGCCCGCACTCGCTCCAGCATCTCGGCCACGTCTTCACCCAGTTCGCGCAGTCTGCCCCCGCAGTCCGGGCACGCATCATAACCAGGCATATGCGTGTGGACCTCGCGGTGAAGATGCTTGGGCAGCGGGCGGCGGCAGGGCTTTGCGGCGACGGGACGTTCTGCGGGAGAAATGGCTTGCGCTTCTTCGATGGCACTGGCGGCCTGCAGGTCTTCGAGCTGGAACTCAAGCTGTTCGATCTGGCGGAGGACCTCGCTCTTCGTTCCAAAGAGCATCCGCTGCAGCTTCTCGACCAGCAGCACCAGGCGTTCGATCTCGCTTGCACGCGAGGTGAGGGTCGCGGTGTATCGCTCATGCTGAGCCCTGAAGTGATCCTGTTGAGCAAGGATCATCGCCTTGAGCGCTGCCGGATCAAGGGCATCCAGATCAGGCAGGTTGAGGGCTGGGAACATGAGCGAAGTATGCCATAAACAGGCAAGACTTAAATGAAGAAAAGCCCTATGAACGCTGAAAAAAACACTCAAACACTCATGACTGGTTCCGCCGTCCGCAGAGGCGCTCTCCAGTCGATACGTTCGAGCAGCATCGACAGCTGGGCGCGGCTCAACGACACTGTGCCACTTGTCGCGTGCGGCCACACGAGGCGTCCTCGTTCAAGCCTCTTGGCCAGCAGACATGATCCGTCTCCATCGAACCAGAGCACCTTCACGATGTCGCCGCGACGTCCACGAAAGACGAATACGTGGCCCGACAAGGGCTGCTGTTTGAGCACCGTCTGCACCTGGGCGCTGAGTCCGCGGAAGCCACGCCGCATATCCGTTACACCAGCCGCGATCCAGATCTGGGTGCCTGCAGGGAGTGAGATCACTGACGAAGACTCATGAGCACTACGCTGACTACGCCTGGATCGACGCTGCCTCCGAGGCTGATCCGCACCTCGCCTGGCAGCTCGATATGAATCGGGCCCAATCTCGACGAAGCCATCTCGATCGGTTGTGGCTTCGCAAGCTCTTCGTCGTCAGCTACGCTGACCGGCAACAATTTCACCGCGCCCTCGGGCGGAGCTCCCAGCTTGCCATCTCGATACAAGCGCCGTCACTGGAAGACCTGGTTCGCGTTGACACCATGCTTCAACGCCACCCGAGCCACGGAAGCACCCGCCTCCAGCGTCTCCTCCACAACCCGACGACGCTCATCCGCACTGCGACGCCGACGAGATCCTGCTCCCAACACACCCCTCAGATCTACGTCAACCATCCACACATCATCACGGCTTAACACCACTCTGTACACCCGGCCAACACCTGACGCTTACTCTGCGAAGGCGGATATATGCGGTTCAACCGCTAACTGCATTTTGGCCAGATATACCTGGGAAATGATGGATTTGCTGCTCGATCACGAAAACTACGTTATGAGTTCCCGTTTTCGGCCACATCGGCCCTCGGGTCACGACTCAAACTTAAGCCCGGCGGTTATGTCGACCAGGCCAGTGCCAGCCCAGTGCCCGAAGGAGGTTAAGTCGAGCTTTGGAGACTTGATTGCTCTCCAAACGTCGATCATGTTGAGAAGCCTGATGTCATCCAGAACGAGAAGACAGGTCGACGTGGGTTTTATCCGTGTAAGGTTGACAAGAAACTTATGCTCGAAAAATCCATCCTTTGGCGCGTCGCAGAAGATCAATTCCGATTCGTTAAAAAGATGCAGGTATTTATCGAATGTGTCCGAGTTGGAAAGGTCCTCAAGAACCTGGGATATCCTCCCCGAGTCAAAGTCTTCTTCTTTCAGGTGAGAGCCGAACTGACGCCAGGAAATTAGGTCAAAGGTAGTAAGTTTGCAGGATTGGGGCATGCCGCGCAACATACATGCTGAACTCATGCCGGTGAACGTGCCTACCTCGATGATGTTCCGCCGGGCCAAATTGCGCGCAAGTACCTGAAGGAGCCGATAGTGAGTTCCGGGATAGACGTCAAAGTAGACCGCGTCCGGTAACTCTTTGTTTTTTTCAGTCAGGTCTTGCAGACTGCTGTCTCGGGCGTCTTGAATCGCCCGCAGGCTTAAATCGAATAACACGTCATTACACTGCGCATCATCGTCGGCAGAGCAGATAATACTGAGCTCTGAATGTCGCACCACGCGTAACATGTGGTTTCGAGTGAGAAATCTTTTTATTCCGCGGGCGATGAATGCATCGAATCGAGTCAAAGAAGTGCGATCCTTTAGAGGTTTAGATCCCGAGACAGAGAATATACATTCTCGCCCCTGAAAAAGAAGTCCCGGTCGTATTTTGCGATGGTCTGGAGGAATGTTCTGGAACTTCCATTTTTGTCAACCATCCAATCATGGAGTTCAATGATGATGATGGGAAATGAAGCGACCCAGTCAGTGTTTTTCGAGAAGAGGTTCGATTCAAAGCCTTCGATGTCTATCTTGGCAATAAATGGGCGGAATCTGCCACCAAGTTGCGGCAGATTCATGATGCTGTCGATGGAAATGGACGGGACTGTCCCTGTGACACCCTCCTTGGCAGTCTCAGTGCGATAAGCCCAGGCCTCCGCTTCAGGATTGGTAATGAGAACGGCCCCGTCCTCGCAGGCAACGGCAGCTTGGATGGGATGTAGGTTCTTGAGACCTGAGACATTTTGGAGCATTAATTGATAGTTACCTGCATCGGGTTCGACGGCGACGATCTCCGCATCGGGCCAGTTCTTGGCGAAGTACAGAGACGCCAAGCCGATATTAGCTCCGAGGTCCAGAATGAGAGGTTTGTAATTTAGATCGCGGTTGTCATAGGCCGCAGATATTTGGTTCCACCGCGGGAGATGTCTTAAGTTGAAGCTGTTGTATCCAAAAATTTGTTCAAAGGTGGGAACATCGGAAGTCGCTTTGCGGAGCATGACCGTAGTTCCGAAAGGCCCGTCACGAGCCTGGATCCGAAGGCGGTGATAATCGCCCTTTGCTGGTCGCCAACCAAAGGAGAATTCGGTGGCGCCACGATATTCGCGTCGATCCAGAAACATCTTCAGCAAGACTCGCGAGATATCATTCATCAAACGTCCCTATATTATCGCATGATCGAGCCCAAAAAATCTACGAGAAGTGGCCGACTTAACTCGGACGCCTCCGTTGCTTGGAATGCTTCGGTGAAAGGGTCCAAAGGAAGTTAGTCTCGAATGAATACGGCCTGGTTTCTTAAAATGGAGATGAAGGAAAGATAACGCATCAACAATTCGTAGCGTGCAGAGCCAAGGAGTTTGAGGGTAATCAGCAAGAGCCTGTTCACGAATCGTACCCGGCGGTCGTTTGGACTGAACTCTCGCCAGGTCGCCTTAGGGGGCTTCCGCTTGCCGACCAGAAGACCGTGCCTCGAGGCGAAATGGTAGAAGCGGCTTTTGGAATCAAAAGGATCTTCGTAACCGAAGTTCAACTCATGCGCGGCAAAGATTCTGCGTTGTAAACGCGTCACTGCCGAGCCATTGCTATAGGCATCGAAGCCATAAGGAATGCCGTCTCGGGAGGGGACGCGATTGCGGATAATTTCCGCCTTATAGCGGGAGAACAATGCGGTCAGGTCTGGACGGTCCTCCAAAGTAAACCGATCGGTGTTTTTCGAAAGCATCGCCGGATCATCCACCTCGACGCCGCTGAAATGAAAGAAGCAAAGCGGCGTACTGTTATTGACCCAGTAATTCCCCATGTTCTGGAAGAGACTTCGTTCATGAAGGTTCCAGTAAGCCATGTTGCAGCCAAGATCCCTGCAAATTCCAATTCCTTCAAACAGGCCCGGCACGAGATTGATCCATTTTTGATCCACGAAGAGGCCGCTACGGCCCTCGCTGAATCCTTGGCGCAGACAGCGATCCTCCCACCAATCCAACATCCGGCTCGTCTCGGAGCTTTGTGCAACAGCAATGAAGCCAAGGTTGTAGGTTCCGTTGTAAAGAAGGTCTCGCTCGCTTGGAGAAAAACGATCTTGAGGCAAAGGAGTTGTGAGATGCGGGATCAAAACGACGTTCGCCGATCTGAGCATTTCAAACACTAGGACCAGCGGCCTGTATACATATATGTCGGGATCAAGGTAGACGAGAGCCTCCAGTTCATGGTGAGCCAGCAAATACTTCATGAAGGTCGGCTTGACATTCGTGTTGAGCTCAAGGAGATCGTATTTCATCGCCAGGCATCTGATGTTGGGCAACGATATCTCGTCCATCAAAATGGCAGTGAATGGCTCGGCGTCAAATACCACTTTGTCATGAAGGTCTGCAACGACGAGTACAAAGAAAAGATGGTCTGGGTGGTGGCGGAGATATGACTGGGCAAGAGTTCGAGCAAAAGGCAAGTAGTTGGGAGAGACAATCGTGCAAGCACCGGTCATAAAGATAATCTCGACATTGATGTTTCCAGCCGCACTGGAAATTAGCGGCTATGTTGATAGTAATTGAGCATGATGCGCATTGCGGCACTCTGCTGACGGAAATGGCACCTATACCCATGTAAGTCCGAGATAGAGCGTGTGCCAACTCTATAGCTAGAAGGTTGAGGGTCGGACGAGTTGGACAGGAATCCACCGGCCGGTGTATTCGTCCCAGCGGCGGATGGGGCGGGCGGGTATGCCAGCAGCTATCGTATTGGCGGGAATGGAGCTGGTTACGACGGAGTTGGCTCCGATAATGACGCCGTCGCCGATGTCGGCTCCAGCGAGGATGGCGGCTCCGTCGCCAATCCAGACATTGCGACCAATGGTGACGGTTCGATCGTTCGAAAGACGGCGCTCCACGGGGCGTTGGCTAGGTAGGCTATGATCGGAGCCGGAATAGAGGCCATGGGCGTGGTCGGAGATAACGACACGACTGCCGCAGAGGAAGCCCTCAGCGATTGTGACTCGGTGGGTGCTGGCGATGTGTACCTGGTCAGAGAGATTGCAGTTGGGACCGATGTCGATTGCGGGGTGATAGGCATGGCCGGCGAAGGAGGTAATAGCGTGAAGCCAGAGACCGTTGCCAGCCGAGAAGTTCTCTCCCATGTGAATGTGGTTTAGGCCGTCAAGCTTAGGGTGCTTGCCGATGCGGAGGCCGCAAGTGCGGAGCCGGCGGGCGAGGAGGCGATCACGGCTGCGGTGGAGAGCAGCTTCGAAGACCTTCTGGAGAGTAAGAAAGAGCCCATTCTCGCTCGCGAAAGCGCGAAGCGAGTTGATACGGTAGGATGTTGCGGGTTTGGATGCCATCGCTTTCCTTCTGTGTGTAATGGTATCGCCTATCGGCGGATGGGAAGACCATGCTTTAGTGGACACAAACCCGTCGAGACCTATCAGCTTCTACCCTCATCCGGAGTGTTCGCATGCTATTTGCTGTCCCATAGCATAACGAGTGAGGCAGCTGAAGTAACAGGCTTCGTCGAATTCAACCGGCGGCACTGCTAGCTTTGATCTCTTTCCAGGATGAACCACTGGTGCTCGCATCGGCGTATTCGCGCAGGACCTGAGTCGCCTCGCGGTCGTAGGCCACTTCATTGTTAGAAGAAGGCCCGCATTGGGAAAGTTGAAGATTCTTTGCCTCTCGCGTGAGTTGATAAAAAAACATTAGGCAAGCCCAATAAAAACCGCGCCAACCGTCCCTCCAGCCTTGGTTGAAAAAGTATCCACGGAGCGAGGCCAGCGGTGGTAAAAAAAGCAGCCGCCAGACTGAAGCGATCCTGCCATCGCGGAACATTTGATCAGCCTCCGTCGTGGTATACCGGTTCATTTTGTCAATTAACTGGGAAGCGGTAGCCGCATGAAAGTGGTAGATCGCGTGATTGTCGCGAAACTTTACTGTATGGACTCGTGTCCGTGGTTCCGGTTTGGGAAACGAATGTATACGATCTGAGAACTTTAGTGTGTTCTTCTTGAAAAAACGCACCTGGGGATCTTGATCGGGCGCGTGTTGTCCATAGAGCATTGGTTTTCCCAAGATATGGTTGAGCCGCGGTAAACGACAGACGTCTGCGCGGTCGCTCTCTGCGATCTTCCGTAATTCCTTGCTAAGAGGGAATGAGACCATCTCATCAGCATCGAGAATCAGTACCCATTCACCGCTCGCATATCCGACAGCTGTGGCCCGTGCAGGTTCGACAAAGCCGACCCGTGGATGCTTGAACAAGCTTGCTCCGAGCGCGCTTGCTCTTTCCACTGTACGGTCGTCGCTCATCATGTCAACGACGATCACTTCATCGACCCAAGGCTTGACCGAAAGAATTGCGCGAGAGATGTTGTCTTCCTCGTTCAACGTCACAAGCACTACCGATATTCTGGGCAAGTTTTCCCCTCCTTGCAGGGAGATATCTCTAACGATTTCGTTGTCTTCTTGGAATTTTGGGCAAGTGGAGCAATAAACGTAATGCATGCTGTTATCGGAGCATAACGTTCGCAGAGCCGAACAAAACAAGATCTTGAATATAAGCCAAATTACTTGCGACAAGACGTCATCATGCCGACTGCTTGATAATACGCCCAAGGATTCGCGTTTGCCGTGGGAATCCAAACCAGAGAATAGTCGCATAAACAATAAGCCCGACTAATACATAAGCAGCCAGGGTTGCTATCTCACAGATCGGCCAGATCCGTTGGAGCAACAACATCAGGCTGCCAATAGCAATCGCGACAGGCCAGCATGGCCAATAGGTAGGCAATACGGAAAGGGATACTTCCCGCCAGATTACCCAATACAGACCGATATTCGTGATCTGCACGGCAATTACCGCTATTCCAAAACCGATCATGCCGAATTTCATCATCAGTGGTATTCCGAATGCCCAAGTTGTGATCATCCAAACGATTGCCAACATCAGCGTGACATGCGATTTCCCGGTCGCATTCAGCAAGCCGAGCATGGGGGCCGATCCGGAAGCCAGCACATTTGCGACCGCCAAACAATAGAATAAGGGTAGGGCAACCAGCCATTTGCTGGCAAAGATCAGCGCAGTGATAGGATGTGCCAATGCGATCGTGGTCACGACAAGAGGCGCGGCGAAGGCATTGGCCATCCACATTGCATGGGCTGCGTATCGCCGAAGCTCTTTGCGGTCAGACTGCAGACGGGCGAAGAACGGAAGATAGAGACGCTGGAGTGGAGTCAACATCATAGTAGGGTAGCCGGCCAGTGTCGCTGCCCAGGTAACGTAGCCCATTTTGGCCGCGCCAAGATGCAGACCCACGAAGATCGGCGTGATGCTGTCTTTTGCCAAAGAGATAAATTGACCTCCTTGAAGCGCCAAACCATAGCGAATATGCCTTTTGAGGACGGTCGAATCCCATAGCCATCCCATACTCCAAGGCTCCATGACGCTGGAAAGGAGGGCCCCGCACGCGGCACGCATGACCAGCGCTATGGAAAAACTCAGCACACCGACTCCGCGCCACGCTAAAAGAATAGCTGCGAGATTGAATGTCACAGCCTGGGCCACTTCCACCACCGCGAGCTTGCTAAAGGCCAACTCCCGCTCCATTAAGACTTGAGAAATGACCATCAGAGAAGTGAGCACCAGTGCAACTCCAATCAGACGAAAGAAGGCACTGCCATTGTGCTCCATGTGGTAGTGGGAAGCCAGCCAAGGCGCCACTGCCCAAACTCCAAGAAAGATAAGCCCAACCACGGCTTGTTGCGCAGTGAAAACTGCACGAAAATCCGCCAGGGAGGGATGTTCTTCGGTGCGAATCAAATTCGCAGCAAACCCCGTGCCTCCAAAGATGTTTAGAAAAACAACGAAAAAAAGAACTACGCCGTAAAAGCCAAAATCAGCTGGGGTCAGCATCCGGGACAGGATCACGCCGCCGGCGATATTGCTGCCGTACACCAAGCCTTGGCGAACAAACAAAGCGGCCGCTCCCTGGGCAGCCTGACGAGCAAGCCGACCGCTTTCCAGTTGCCTTCGATCCAGACTTTTCGCCTCGACGGCAGACGAGATATCTATTCTTTCGTTCTGTACTTCGTTTTGCAAACAACTGCCCCACTTAGTTAACAAAATCTATGGTAAAAAAGAAAAACAACTGCTTTCAAGTCTATATGGCATTGACTATCGGTTTAGTTCTACATGGTAGCTTGGCTGCGGAAGCTTTCCCCGAGTGCTCAGTGGCACTGCCGAATGTTCTCATATTTTGTTTCGGAGGTGCGGTCACGGTCAGGGTGGCGGTGCCCGTGTAAGGTAATTGAGTATTCCGAAGAGGAAGGTGCTAATAGAGAGTGAAAGTTGAAAGACCTAGTGCGCTGGCTGAGACGGCTGTCTCCGTGGGAAATCGGCTCTCCGGATTGATAAGGACGCAAAGCGGATTGTTTTTGATTGCTTTGTAGCTTTCACCGGCCCTTTGAAGGACAGAAAACTGAGCGCGATGCCGGAACATATCCAGGGATAGTAAAAGTTCAACTGAACACCAAACAGATGAACGAGTGGTTGGACAGCAGTGAAGATCAGGATGATTGGAGCCGACTTCCTACGATAGGCGAGCCAGAAAGGGGCACAAAGTATCACTAAAAGGTAGAGAAACAGTGGAATACCGAGTTCCGCGACGTATCCCACAATTCCCAACCCTGGCAATTCCCAGTCGACTGTATATGGAAGCCCTTGTAGGTAGTGAGGATCGTTAAAAAGAATCGGGTAGTTCCCAAGCCCGATTCCGGTCGCAGGGTGGGCGGCGATCATGCGTGGGACGAGGATGGCCCCTGCTAAACGGCCTCCGAATCCTCCATAGGCACTACCCTCCAGATTAGTGCCAGCTTCCTGAACGAGTTGATAGGTGTCGACGTAGCCCATGAAATCGCGGGTGAAATTTGTGAGCGTTAGTATGGCCAACGCGAAGGCCGAAGCTCCAACGAGGAGGGACGCCTTCAACCGAAAACTGCCTGCGACCACGACGTTTAGCAGAAAAAGAAAAAGGCACGCGAGGATTGCTGATTTCGATTGGGCCATGAAGAAGACTGGAATAATGGCCATCGCTGCGAGGGATATCTGAAATCTTGTCAGTCCTTTCGCGCGATAAAGAATTAGACCTGCAACCATGATACTGATAAGAAAGAGACCGTATGGACCGCCTTCATTAAATAGTCCTCGCGCCCGCATGTTAGGGAAGTAGACGCCCCACATGAGGCCTGTGGACAGAAGCAAGGGACAGGACAGGAGCGTGAAGCAGGCGGTTGCGAAGCCGGTCCAGAAATAGAATCGAACCGCATAGATCCGGGTCGGATGGTCATCACGCAAGATGGAGGCTATGTACAACATGTGAAATACGCCCAGAAAGAACTCAGTGGCACGGGCGATTGATAGCACGAATGGCAACTTGAGGAAGTTAAACCCTTGTTCCGAGTGGTAGAACCGGAAGCGAAGCGAAGCCAGGGCCAAAGCGAGTACTGCGATAAAGAAGATGGCGTAGCAAGTTCCAATGGAGCGCCACAGATAGTTTAGCCGGACGCGAAAACGGTGGAAGGCTAGGACCAGCAACAACCACAGGAGGTGGAAGAAGAAAAATATCTCCAGTAATTGAACATCACCAATCTTGGCAATCGGAGCTGCGGCGAGGAGACAGACGGTTGCAAGAAAAATCTTGTGCCTTGCCGGTGCGGCTCCAAAGCTTGCCATCTATTGTGTCCTCCTGTTGAAAATTGGTTTGTCCGTCTGTCGCAAGAAAACAATTATTAGTTGCACAGGCGGTCGCTTCTCCATCCTCGCCGTCGCGAAACGTCGGTGGGATGTCGCAGCGTTTGACGTGGGTCGTCGATGACCAACGAGCTTAAACAGGCATTCTTGAGCAAAGATGTTGGACGGCGATGGAATCGCCGGAACACATGCATAAGAAAGATAGCTTATACAGCGGCGACATATAACCCATGATAACTGATGCTGGACCTACCGTATACTGAATGGGCATGGTCGTGAGCTAAGCCGCTTGGGAGTTGAAAGGGCGTACAGAAGGGTTTCTGAATAGTGCAAGGGGCGCTGATCTTAAAATTTGGTGCCATTGGCGACGTCATCATGGCGCTGTCTGCTGTGCACTTGTTGCACGAGGCAGGTATGCAGATTGACTGGGTATGCGGGCGTGGGGTGCGCTCCCTTCTCGAACGCCACACTTGGCTGCATTTGATTCCGTGCGATGACCGGGCTATTTTAGGTGGAACGGCGACTGGACGAGCCGGCAGTATTTTCGCGCCATGGCCAGAGACGTTTAGCTCAACCGAGCCGTACGTCTGATGGACCTCTCAATGCCAAGACCTAAAACACTCTGCATCGACCTTCGCTGGATTGACTCCTCTGGTATCGGCGTCTATATCAAGGGCATTATGCCCGGGATTGCTGAGTTACTAGGTGACGTCTCTATCGTCGGCCTTGGAGACGTCTCCCGTCTGAAAAAGTTTTCCTGGAGTCATAGCCCAAATGTTCGCTTGGTCGGCTGTCGAGCGCCGCGTTATTCGTTGTGCGAGCAAATTCAACTTCCACTTGCGATTCCTCGAGGAACGGACCTGTTTTTCTCTCCGCACTTCACAATTCCACTGCTGTATCGCGGCCGATTGGCAGTTACGGTGCATGACTTAAACCATCTGGTGACTCCTGAGATCATTAGCGACCCCAGAAAAAAACTGTACGCCCAGACTATGTTCCGTACACTTCGTAAACGAGCCTCGGTCATTTTCACCGTGTCGAACTTTAGTAAACGTGAGTTGCTGCGTCTCACGACTGGTCCACGCGAAGACAACATCCTGGCAACGCAGCTGGGCATCTCTGAGGAATGGCACAGCGCTGCGCGGCTACCGCCTTTACGCTCTCGTCCTTATTTCGTCCACGTGGGCAACATCAAGCCGTATAAGAACCTCGGCCGTCTTGTGGAGGCCTTCCTAAAGATTCAGAACCATGTTCCTCATGATTTGGTCATCATTGGACAAAGCGAAGGAATGATCACAGGGGAATCTGCTGAATTCTTTGAACGCGTGCGAGGAGCGGACAAGCGTATTCACCTGACAGGCTTTGTGTCCTACGATGAACTACTCTCCCTGGTCGGGCACGCCGATGCGCTTATCATGCCATCTCTGTACGAGGGGTTCGGCCTTCCGCCTATTGAGGCGATGGCGGCCGGAGTTCCGGTGGCGGTCTCGCGCGCTGCCTCGCTACCGGAGGCATGTGGGGACGCAGCTCTCTACTTTGATCCTCTCGACGTACACGACATAGCCAACAAACTAATCGAGATCGCATCCGACGATGCACTGTGTGAACAACTCCGGGAAAAAGGCCTGGAGCGCAGCAAGTTATTTACCTGGAAAACATGTTCGACGATGATTGCCGAGGCGTTGCGGGCGAACCTAGAGGCTGTGAGCTCCTAAAACCACATAGTTCTTGCCGTATCCTGATATTCTTTGTATACGTTGGTGGTGCAGCTGTGTGCGACCAGACTTTGTCCCTAGATTTATTGCGTGGGCCTGTGCGCAGATTCTGGGGAGTAGCCGCTGGCTTGATCCATGCTCGCCGTAAACCAGCCGAGAGGGCGAACTCGGAACTGACTCCGACACTGAGGTAGTCTTTTGCTAAACTTCTGGTCGCGACTGGAGTGCTGAATTCTTCTTAACGGTGCAGATGCAAATCTGGTTCCCAAGTGAGCTGGATCCAGCCGCTTTCATTGTGTCGGGGACTTGCCATGTATGAGGGGATTAGAAAGCGCTCGTATTGGGTGAAGAGCTGGGCGGTCCATTGTTTATTGATCGCAAAAGAGCCGTTAACAAAACCGTCTGTGATGGTTGCTCCTCCCGGCAGGAACCTGGTACCGCCTTTATTTTGTCGATAACCGGCCTCGACTCGCGTGCGGGCAGAAATCCAGTAACTAGTCCGGCCTTCGATCGCGCGGGCATCTCTTCCGATGGCGTTGCCGAGCAGGAAGCCTTTGTTAGTGTTCGAGTCGGGGTATTGGTTGTTGATGAAAAAGTGAAAACCGCCAAAATCTGTTGCCAGGCCGGTTGAACTAACTGCCTCGATGCGGAGATCCATATGCGGAAGCCAAGGCAGACGCGCAAAGTAGAGACCAGGGTTCCAAACTGCGCGGCGGGGTGCATCGATGGGATTGGGATCGTCGTCTGAGTATGCATCAGCATAGAGTGTGACTATCTTGCGCAGACCCGGAAGACGGTAGCTGAAGTCGAAATTGCTCTTGCGATCGCCGGGATCCGTGCGATCTCCGAAATTGCCACTACCACCATTAATGTCGCCAGTAGAGTTGAAACTAAAGACGTTCATCAGAAAGCTATGTAGAGTAATAGGATGGCCAACACCCCAGAACACAGACCAGCGGGTAAAACTGATCTCCAGGTTGTCGCCAAAGTTGAAGTCCACCTTTTGTCCGTTAAACCAAGGCCGTTCTGGATATTTGTGTCCTGACAACTTACCCAGAACCACATCGAACCGGTAAGTACCTAGCGACGGAACGAATGGGAACGGATGCGGACGGGTCGAAACAAAACGCAGATTGTAGGTTGGCTCAGCGTTAGAGGAAAAAGCGAGGGGACCCATGATGGTGGGGCCCCAATATAGTTCCTGTTTGCCCAGCGAGAGCGAGTTTCCCGCGAAAGCTACCCCAGCATATAGTTCGATGGGCGTTTGACGATCAGATGCAGCAATTGCCAGAGGAGGTTGAACAGGGGTCCCGTCAAGGCTCGCTATGAGGTCTGAGACGGATTGAGAATAGGCTGGATTGCCGGGACTGTGTTGCAGCTCTTGTCTGTCGTAGAAGAACCATCGGCCGTCATGGGCGCGGAAGGAAAATCCAGCGATGGCGCTGCTGCCTCGCCCAAGCGGTCGCCCGAAATCGTTCCACCACGTCTGGCCAAAGTGGTAGCTGTCCTGGAGGGCGGGACCTGCAATTGTCCCGTATCGAGCGTAGACGGACTCCAGAGTCAGGGATCCATGGTATGCCGGCTCCGATTCGAGCTCGGTGTGAAGATCGGTCATGAGAAGGTGACCTTGCGCCAGCAGGCTCGGGCTGTAAGCGTCTTTCTGACCGGCCAATTCTTCCGCCAGACGAAGTTGTCGCAGACACTCCTGCCGAGTCCAGGGACGAATGGCGGTGCTTTGGCCGGGAATGAAACCCATCGCAGCGAGCCTCTCCAGGGCTGGGTAGATCCAGCTGTCCATGGGGACGTTGGTGGAACCGATGGTGTCCGGGTCTGTATCTTCAGGCAGGGGTTTGGGTGGTTCGCGCTGGGCGATTGGGGCGGGTTGGGGGGCGGCAGAAGGAGAAGCGGAGGCAGACGTTGTGGTGGTCGATGGTTGGACGGGGCGAGTCCGGGGGGCACCCATATCACTCGGCATGGGTTTGGTGTCGAAGGGGTTCAGGGTGTAGTTGTGGTGGGCCCGGTACACGTAATGGCCGATTAGCCAGCCTGCAGCGCTGCCGATCAGAACGTCGGATGGGAAGTGCTGCTCGGCTAGGACGCGGCTGACGCTTACGGTCGTGGCTAGTCCGTAGACCACGGTGCGCGAGAGCCAGCCGGGGTACTCATCGCCGATAACGGAGGCCATGGCCCAGGCGGCGACGGCATGATTGGAGGGAAAGGAAGAACTCGTCGGGCTCGAACTGAAGAAGTTGCCCTTGGCGTTGTTCACGGCTGGGCGGTCGCGGCGGGAGACGAACCGGATGACCTCGCTGACGGCGAGGCCGTCGATAAGCGCTTCACCGCTCAGTAGGCTGGTCTCATGGGCCTGCGGGGCATTGCCGTTCAGGCTCCAGAGGTACATGCCCGCGGGCAGAGCGCCGAGGACGCCGACGCCAGCGTTCGACAGCGTACTGAAGTGCTGCTGATCGTTGGCATTGATGTGGATCAGAGAGTTCATCGTGTGTTGGTCGCTGCCGATCATCGTGCCGGTCACCGCCGCCAAGGGGAGGAGCCACAATCCGTCCATCGGCTTGACGTGCAGTGGGCTGGTCCAAATCGCTTTTTGGTCCAAAAGAATGCGTTTTGGGGTTCCCAGGAGGGTGATTGGCGCTGGTTTTGGCGCCAGCGGGGGCCCGGGGATGGGGGTGTTGTTCGGCTCAGGGGCATCCGGTAGGGACGCGGGGGCAGTAGCGTCGGCCACCTCAGACCGAGGCACGCTGCTCTGGCCAGAACAAAGCTGGTTGGTTGCGAGCAGAAGAATAGCGGTGAAACAGAGGGAGGCGCTAAGTTTGGGGTGTGTCACGGGCATCGGCGAGTTCGGGCGACAGCTTACTCACCCCTCGTTGGAGGCTACCATAGGCCAGCGGCTCGATGTGCGAACGGGACTCAGATCGGGAGTTGCACCGGCGATACTTGTTGCATCCCCTTAGGGAATCTTCGGGAGTAAACAGCCCGGCTAGTGTGATTTGCAAGGGTTTGGCGACAGCAATGTTGGAGGTTGCGACTCGGGGCTTAACCGTCGATTTTGAGCAAAAACTTGAGAAGAAATACGAAATGGCAAACGGATAGATCGGAAACAGAATGAGGGGACTGGATCCACAATCCCCCCACGACCCTGGGCACCCTTAGAGGTGGTAAATGTGGTCGGCTCCGAGGACCAGGAGCAGGGTGATAGCGGCTATGGCTATTTCTCCGAGGGCTCCGACGATGAAGGGGCGGGCGCCCTGTTTGAAGAGGTCTTTCAGGTTGGTACGGAGGCCTACTCCGGCGAAGGTCAATAGGAAGGCCCAACGGCTCAGGTTTCCTAAAGCGATCAATTGGGGTTTGGTAAAGCCTAACGCGGCCAGGTGCGGGTTGGCGGACGCGCCGAGGGTAGCAAGGAGTGAGATGACAAGGAAGCCGAGGACGAACTTGGGGAATTTTTGCCAGAGGAAGGCGGCCTTGTTGTCGAGCTGTTTGGTGGCGGCGCGGCTGGCGAGCCCTTTGCGTACCCAGTGGATGGCATAGCCGAGGACGACGAAGCCGATGAGGGCGTTGCGGCAGGTCTTGGCGAGAACAGCGAACTTGCCAGCGGCGTCGGAGTAGAGGGCGCCGGCCGCGGTGGCTTCGGCGGTGTTGTCGACGGCGAGGCCGGCCCAGATGCCATAGGCGTGGTCGCTCATATGCAAAGCGTGGCCAATGAGCGGGAAGGTGAAGAGAGAGAGCGCGCCAAGGGCGAGGATGGCGGCGATTGCGGTGGAGGAATCCTCTTCGTCGGCGTCGATGGCGCCCTGGGTGGCGATGATGGCGGAGACTCCGCAGACGCTGGAGCCTACGGCGAGGAGGGTGGTGAGTTTCGGGCCAAGGTTGAAGGTGCGGCCGAGCCAGGTCATGAACGTGAGCGAGAAGGCGACGGCGATGAAGACCAGGATGAGGGAGATGCCGCCGAGCTTGAGGACGTCGCCGAGAATGAAGCGTGCGCCGAGAAGGATGATGCCTACTTTGAGCCAGAAGTCGTAGGTGGCTACGCCGGCGCGGAAGATGCGGGGGACCCCCACCGTGTTGGCGATGAGGATGCCGAAAAGGATGGCCCAGAGGACGTACTCGATGTTGGGGAAGGTGATGTGGCGGGCTTTGGTCCAGGTGTTGAGGAAATGCTCGACGAACTTGCCGGCGTAGCCTACGACGAAGAGGAGGGCGATGCCGGGGAGCAGGCCGAGGAAGGTGGATGGTTCGGCAGGGCTGCGGCCCGGCGGGTGGGGCGGGTACTCGGTTCGGAGGTCGGGGAGATTGGTGGAGGCGGCCATGGGTTCTCCTTGGGTTACGCGTTTTTGCGGCGAGGGCTTACCAGGCGATGGATTTGAGCAGGCCGAAGCGGATGATCAGGCCGAGAGCGGCGGCGAGGAGGATGGCCCAGGTGTCGGTCGATAGGCTGAAGGTGGAGCGGGTGTTGGGGGTAGACATGTGGAGTCTCCTTAAGGAATGCGCGGAGCACACACGAAAAAACGTGTGGCGGCGGCGTGGAAATTTTTAAAGAAGGGGTATGACGCAGGAGAGACTAGCTACAACAACAGCGTGTTGGCATGAGGTGCAAGGTCGCGAGTTGGCGGGAGACCGTCATGTGGATTTTAGTGTACACCGTTGCGGCGCGGCGTGGTTACGCTGTGGCCAGGATATGGCCGGCGGCGGTGTCGGCGCGTCGGTGGAGTCGCTCGGTATCCTGCTGAATCTGCTCGAGCATTTCGCTGTCGGCCGGGAGCCGGGTATGTGCCTGGTGGAGCAGGAGAAAATGATCGTGCCATTCACCGAGGGATTTCTGGGCGGCCTCGTAGCGGGCGGCGAGGGCGGCGGCAGCTTTGGAGGCGTCGACGCCAGTCTCTGCAAGGTAGCGTGCCGTCTTGGAGGCTTTGCGCAGAGTGTGAAGATCCTGGTCGTGCTGCGGGTCAAGGCCGCGGACGTTTTCGGCGAACCAGCTTTGAGTGACGGTGATGAGCGTTGCGCCGCTGAGATTGAGACCGAGTGCGGGGCCGAGGATGGCTTCGAGGTTGTTGAGTCGGAGTTCAATTCTCTTCTGCTCGCGTCCGAGGCGTTTGACGAGTTTGCGTTCGGCTTTTTTTCTGACGGCAGCGAGATCTTCGCGTAGACGTTTGGAGTCTGGAGTGAGATTGTAGGCGTTCAGCAGATCGGATTGGACGTCGGCATCGCGGACGATGCCTGCTGCGCGGCGCAGTCTGCCGACCGAACGCTGAAGCGGTTTGGCTTGCTTTTCGATGCGGGGAACGTCGGCGGAGAGAACGAGGAGTTCGAGAGTGGCTTCGATTCGCCGCGTGGTAGACCGCAGATGATGGACGCATTTGGGCGAGGCTTTTTTGAGGCAGGCGGCAATAGCTGCCCTGAGCAGCAGGCCTTGACGAAGGAAGGCGGTAACGGGTTGCGGCATCACTTCACCTTCGAGTACAGATGCACGACGGGGCCTGAGGACGACACTACGCCAGAAGAAAAGTTGCGCGCAACCGGCTTGATGAATGGGGGTTCAGTGAGATGTAAGCAGGAGGTTGTTATGAAACTCACGAGCGTAAAGTCGATGGTAATGAAGGGCGTAACCGTTGGTCTGGTAGCAGGGGCGGTTGCGCTGGCGGCTCCGGCGAAGGCGCAGGCACAGCAGTTTGCTGTAGGCGTTCAGTTCGGTTCGCCAAGCTATGGCTATGCCGCTCCTGGTGACTACTATGCTCGGCAGCGGTATGAGGAGCTTTGCCGGCAGCGTGCCTTTGCGGCGCAACAAGCATATGCGCGGCAACAGGCGTGGGCGCAGCACGAGGCCTGGGAGCGGCATGAGGCGTATGGACGCGGGTACGACCGTGACCGGGATCATCGGGATCGTGACGACCACCGCGACTGGGATCGCCGGTAATTGGTTGACGTAGAGTTTTGATGATGTTCAGTGGCCGGCCGCGGAGAAGTTTCCGCAGCCGGCCTTGTTACTGGAAGGTGGCCGGCAGGTTCAGTAACTGGTAACTCACCCCACGACCCCTTATGGGGTCATTAGGCACCCATATCCGGAGTGAGGGGCTGGTAGTAGCGGGTTTCTGGGGCGGCGCAGGCCTCGCAGAGAATCTTGCCGTCGCGATGGACTTCGCGATCGTAGTTGATGCCTTCACCGCAGACCTCACAGGAGATGCGAGCGGATTTGTAGCCGGGCATCTCGCGCGGGTGGATAGGAACTGCGACCCACTCTTCGCTGAAGAGGTCCGCGATGGGGAGTTCGCGGTAGGCGAGCATCTGCTGCTCATTCTTGTTTTCGATGTGGGGATAGAGGTGGCGGGCTCGCTTCTTGGAGGATTCCAGGGCGGCGATTCGGATGCCTTTGTAGACGGGGGCGCCGCCTTTGGGGGGCAGCGGCGAAGCCAGGTCGACGAAGGTGGCGGCCATCTTGCCCCAGTCGCGGAACTTTATAGCGCGTTTGCCCAGGCGGCAGCCGGTGACGACGGCAATAGCGTCGGTGGCGCAGCGGTCGATTTCAATAAAGGTGACCAGACGCTTGCGGTTTTTTGGATTGACCAGGCCTTTGGGGTCGTCAATGCCGAGGCGCTCACAGCCCAGCATGGCCAGCCGGACACCAAGGATCTGACCGGCGCAGAGATGGCCATGGGCGACTTCCGCTTCGTGGAGGAGGGCGTCGAAGGTCTGCATAAATCGATGATACTGCTGACCGGTTCGGGATGTTTTTTCCCGCATTTGCGCTACGTTGTGCGGCGGAGGTAGTATTCGGCGATAGTTTCTGGGCTCGAGGTGACGAATGAATGACTTTGCGACGAATATCGGCATGATTTTGAAGAAGAAAAATGGGTCGATAGCGTCCACCAGGCCCGATGCCTCCGTATATCAGGCCATTGAAATGATGGCGGAAAAGCGTGTAGGCGCCCTGCTGGTGATGGAGTCGGGCGTGCTGCTTGGAATCATCTCTGAGCGCGACTATGCCCGGAAGGTGATCCTGCAGGGCCGGTTGTCGAAGGAGACGCATGTCTCGGAGATTATGAGCAGTCCGGTGATCACGGTGACACGGCAGCATTCGGTGGGCGAGTGTATGCGCATCATCACGAATAACAGGATTCGCCATCTTCCCGTGGTGGAGAACGGTGTTGTGCTCGGCGTGGTTTCGATCGGCGACCTGGTGAACTGGGTCATTTCGGAGCAGGAGATGACCATCCGGCATCTTGAGGCTTATATCTCGGGTAGTGCCACTACCTAAGGTGGCTTAGGTTTTTTTCTGAAGCTTCTGGTAGGCGTCGAGGGCGTCGTGCAGCCGGTTGAAGAGCAGAGAAGGGCCAATGGCTTCGCTGAGGTGGTGGCGGTCGAAGTCTGCCCTGGCGTCCCACGGCACGCGGGCGAAGCCGAACACGACGCCCGCATTGGTTAGATTTTTCTTCAATTCCTCGACGATTCGTGCAGCGCTGTAGTCCACGTTGGTGATCGCTTCGGCGTCGACGATGAGCCAGCGCACGGATGTTGGCGGCGGGCCGACCAGGGTAAGGATTTCGTCGGCAAAGCGGCTGGCGTTGGCATAGTAGAGCGCAGCTCCGAAACGATAGAGGACGAGTCCGGGCTCGGTGACGGCGCCGGTGACCGGTGGGATGAGCCTCCAGGTTCCATCCCCTTCGGCGGTCAGGACCCCACTGCGCGGGTGGTAGCTGTGGTGCACGATGCGCAGAAGCGACAAGACCATTGCGAGCACGATGCCTTGCTCGACTCCGACACCGACCACAAAGATTGCGGTCATCGTTGCCAGGGCAAATTCGCCGGGACTCTCCTTGCGAATCGCTCCCAGGCTGCGC
>Ga0210406_10000701_pt1 | contig 44215 bp, 52 predicted proteins | sample IncBWC30MmetaG_FD_155454 | JGI IMG/M metagenome (GOLD analysis project Ga0210406, IMG submission 155454) | Forest soil microbial communities from Barre Woods Harvard Forest LTER site, Petersham, Massachusetts, United States - Inc-BW-C-30-M | ecosystem: Environmental > Terrestrial > Soil >...
ATCGCAAAGCGGAGGCCAAGCGGATGGTCGTTTGAATTCAGCTGGAGCGGGAGAGGAGAGGACGGGGGCGAAAGGCATGCAGAGAGTGATATGCAATGCAAAGCGAGGGCATGAAAATATCGCTTGACAGGGGAAACTCATGGCCTATTGTAGGCGTCATGAACGAGGGAGCTACCCAAATGGTTGCAGATATCCAAGCCCGCCGCGCCTTAGCCTTTGCCCGTCTACACGACTGGGGACAAGACGCCTTCCTGTCCATCGATCGCAACGATGAGTACACAATTTCAGGCCTAATCGATGGATGGACCGAGCGGGACGACAAAGGGAACGTATCCTATCATGAAACCATCGCAACGGTTCCCGCGACCATGCGCGCCCTGAAGGAGTTTGGTAACTACTAAGGTCGAAACGCCCTCGTGGCGTCCATGCGTAAGGCGCATGCTGACGAGACCGCCAGCTAAACTGACGAGACCAGAGGATAGGACTATGAAAGTCACTGCGAACGACGTGTTCAGCAATCCCACAAGCTGGATGAAGCCATCCCAACGAGAGCGCATCGGCCTTCGAGATGATGCCACGTTCAAGCCTGCACGCTCTCCAGGATGGGCGATGCTGAAGGACAAGGCTGTCACGGTCATCGATCCTGAGTTCGACGCTCTGAGCGATGCAGAGGAGGCGCACCTCCAAGCGTGGGCATGCGATCATGACTAGGCGCGATTGGTACGTGATCGATGGCCTATTGACCCTTCCGGGGCTTCAGGTCGAGGCTGTGGCCAAGCCATTGCGCGGCCTGTATCAGCCGGTGCGCGATATCGAAACAGCGCTACGCGAGACGCTCGACAATCGCTTGGCGTGGAACAGAGCGCAACGGGCGTGCGCGGGAGTATGGTCTAGAGACCCGGTTGTGCTCTGACCTCAGAAAGCCCTAGTGAGCCGTGGCCAAGCTACGGCTCATTTCTTTTGTCTACCGCTGTTCTCCAGCTTCCCCCTCAACGCTCTTGTTCTACGGCTAGAGGGGCGCTCTTGCGTCCCTCTCTAAGACCGTTAGTCCATTGACAACCCCGTAAATCCATGCTACACGAGCTTCCTCTAAGCGAGCGGACGCCTCCTTTGAAGTCGGACGCCGCCGCAGGGCTGGCGAAGTGCCTTCTAAGCGCAATTCCCTTAATGCGAAAAATCCTCTTACCCATATTGACTTAAGGCGGTCGGGCTGCTATGCCGTTCCCTTGGATCATCATGGAGAGATGGTATGACTATCAAACTCACCCGGGACGAGATCATCGCCTTAGTCCCATGCAATTTGAGAAAAGTCCCTGACTTTGGCCGTAGGAAATACATGACGGCCTCTCAGGCGTTGGCGGCCGGGGCTCCCATCGTTGATATACTGTGGGTAGCTGCGAAGATCGGTCGGAGGGACATATGTGTCCGTTTCGCGGTTGAGTGCGCGAGGCGTGTCGCTGGGGAAAAGCCGGATAGGCGCATCCTCGCCGCTTTAGATGAAGCCATCGTCTCTATCGTTGAATTTCCCTCCACCACTGCACGTCTGCGACGCCTTGAATACCTCGCGCGTGACGCCAAAGCTACAGCAAATAAATTTTACTACGGAACCACTGGAGAGGCAGCCTGTCAAGCGGCTCTTTGCGCGTTTTATGAAATGCCCGGATCAATCGCTGAAGCTGCTTTTCATGCTGCAGTGCAGGCGCGTGAAGTGGTATATAAGGCTAGAGGCTATTTAGTTCGGAGGGATGAGATACACGAACAAGAGCAACTTCTCATTCGACTATGCAGTTGAGCTTTCATAGTGTCAGCGGCTTCGTCCGCTGGCATCAATGAGCGCTTAAGCTCTGGAGGGAATACAATGAAAGGCCTATACCAATTTCTCTTGCCGGTTCGATCGAACAACGGCGCAATCAGCTACGAGAAAGCCCGCATCGCGTGGGAGAAGCTTGCCCTCACGAACGCGGGCGGTTTCACATACCTTGGCCAACATCAAGGCGTCTGGCAAAGCCCGACTGCCGTTGCAGTGCGTGACGACATCCACCTCTATCAGGTTCTCTGCGATCAAGCCGCGGCTCACCTCCTGTACGGGGAGGCTTTCAAGCTGTTTCCCGATCAAGAGGCTTTCCTCTTGGCTGAAATCGGAAGCGGAGACATCTGGGGACGTGAGGAGTATGCGGCGCATGTTGAGCCGTTCGTCTCTGAAGCGTCACGCGTCACGCTCCCTGAGGGTGGACGCTATGAGGTTGGCCGTGGGACCGAACCGAACCCTCGGTACAATCCGAACCCTGAGGCTGGCACTTGGGACGTCTCTCAAAGCGTTTCTCATCAGCTACGCGCCTATGAGCGGCTCATTCGCGAGACCCTTTGGAGCCTCGATGCAGCGCGCTCTGCGATCCGCAAGGACGCGGTAGGCTACCGGACGCACAACGCCGCGAACCTAGACGGCGGAGCGAATGGGAAGCCCGGCCAACATGAAGCTGCTCTGATCGTTGCAGAGAAGCTTCTGGCCAAGCTTGTCGAAACCGATATCATCTAGAGGCTGACTATGTATCGCGACCATGTTCCAGTCATATCGGCTGCAATGCGCGAGGATCCCGCCACGTTCACGCGTGGCGGGTTATTCGCTGTCCTCTCGATACGCCAACCTATCCGCAATGTCCCGGCCATGCTCGAGGACGTCGACCGCTTCGGCCGCGAGAGCGCTTACCTCTTTGGCCACAAGAAACACGCTTTCGAATATCTGACGCTGAATGCCGATCGTATGGGTGTGGAGAGATGATATGCGCTATATAGCCTACTACGTTGTGACGCCAAAGACTGGGCGGAAGATCGTTCACTATCTTTCGGCCGGTGGATACACGGGCCAAGAGGCTATGGCCATGCGCTACCGCACGAAGGAGACCGCTATGCAAGCGGCCAGTAGTGCAGCCGCGGCGATGAGGACCGAGCTTAGGCAAGATGTCCCATTTTACGTACAGGAGGTAGAACGGTGAACAAGTATCTGAAGCCGCGCTCTGAGCGAGATGCTCCGATCATTGAGCATTGCCCTACGTGCGGACTAGGCCATACGTCTTCCTACGCTGCGAAGCGACATGCTCGCGACGCGGAATGCAGACCCAAAGAGGATCGGAAACATGGAATATACATGGAAAGAGCTCGCTCCTAAAGCGAGACAAGCCATCGTCAAGGCGTCGCTCGGCGATATCTTGGCCAAGCTGACGGCCGAAGCCAAGACGTCAGACATCATGGCGCAGGTTGTGACTGACCTACTTGGCCGAGGATATTTTCCGGAGCTCAGTGCGGGTCAGGTTCACAACCAAGTGTCCCGTGAGGTTCTGAGGGCGGCGGAAGCTTTCCCGGCTCAAGCGCACCACGACGGCGAGGAATTCACCACGCCCTTTGGTTCGAAGGCCAGGAGATGGCGTTGGACGCCTTCGGAGAAGTCGGCTGATGATCTATGGGTCTCAGAGGCTTCGGAGCCTCAGCGCTTCGTCCCGTGGTATCTCCGGGCTGAGGTGGTCGCCGCTCGCTCTGAGAAAGGAGAAGACGGCCAATTGACTATGCGTGGTCAGTATCTTAATGATGCAATCGAGCTCTTCGAGAAAGGACTTATGGAATGACCCAGAAAATCAAGATAGGCGATTTGGTTAGCCTACGATCAGGCGGCCCGATTATGACCGTGAGCCGACCTGGACGTTTTGGCGACGAGGTCGAGTGTGTTTGGTTCCAATTTGCCCATATTGAGGGTTACGCCCATCTGGTGTGGGAGCAAGGCCGAGGATGGTTTGGAGCTCAGGCTCTGGAAATCGTAAGCTCTGGGAGCGCCACTCAGGATGCCCAGTAGCGGCCTCACGGACCTGCAGCGCGAGGAGCGGAGCCATTGGCTCTATCGCGCTGTTGAGGTCACTCGCGGCAATCAGACACGCATGGGCTGTCTGTTGCTCGCCGTCATGAACCAGAACGCCAAGAACCCTCCTTGGATGTGGCCCAAGGGTATGATCATCACCGCGGATGGCGAATGCATCACCGGCCTGATCATGCGCGATCGGTCGAGCGGTCAGGACAGCGAAATGGTCGTGTCGCTGGGGACTGTGACTGAGCTCGTGGATGCGTGGCGCAAGCTGGCGGACAAGATCAAGGCCACGGACACAGAGCGGGTTCAGATGTTCGAGGAGCTCCGCAAACACGTCCTCAGAGACAATCGCCCGATTGGATCTCAGGTCGAACGCACGCCCTGGATTTAATTGTTGCGCGATGCGGTCCCGCGTGCTATGTGGCCCGCACTTTCATCTTTCAACCTGGAGAACTGGCCAATGACTGAAAATACAAAACCCACCGAGGCCCCGGACGATCAAGAGATCGCAGAATTTAGGGCTCTAAGCGAAGCCGGTGAAGGCTCGCCGCACCCTCTGGAACAACTCTCTGACGAAGGCCTCGAGGCCCTCGTGAACGGCATCTTCTCCCGCTCAGATGACGATCAGAAGATGATCAAGACCTTTGGGAGCCACCAAAACGCTCTGATGGCCACCCAACTGGCCGCATGGTCGTCCCATGCGTTCCAACTGCCCGACGATCACTTGATCAAGGAAGTCGGCTTCGTGGACTTCGTCAAGCTCGCCTCGGATATCGCTCTCGGCGAACTCATCCTTCGCCGCTCTCGGACGATTGATCCGGTGATAGTGTCTGAGGTTGTCTCGGATCTTCTGCGGACCGCTCTAGGCGCTCGAGGGATCTCCCGACTAGCCGCTAGTGCCGGCGTCTCGCGTCACGATTTGAACCAAGCGTCTGAAGCTCGGGAATTCGACACAAGCCTTGACCCCGAGGCTTCCGACATCTAAGCTCTGATCTATCATGCTACCTCAGCCCTAGGCGGAAACGTCTGGGGCTTTTTTATGCGCGAAACCGCATATAGCTGATTTATGCTGAAAAGCGCATAGCTTCAGTGAACGGTCTTGGGGATGCCCCACATCCATTGGCCCCCTTGCCATTGTACGTAGCCGGCCAGATCTTTGCCAGGCTTGGCGCGCATCTTGAGAACACGCTCGATGCGGGCTACGCTCGCCTGTCGTTCCTCGGGGCTCTCGACATCCGACATCGGTAGCGCTTCCTGGGCCAGGACATGGGTGGTCACTAGCTCACCATCATTCGCCCTCTGGAGGCGCACCAGGGCCCCGCCGATGTTTGCTGGGCTCAGGGTATCGGGCGTCTCTGTCATGGCCCTGTGCTCGGCCTGTGTGGTCGGGAATAGGACGGTCGAGCCGAAGACGTCACGCGCTTCGAATGTCAGGGGGTGGGTAGGGGTCTTGGCGTTCTTCTGCTTCTGCCACCAGAGCGCCAGGGCCTGTCCGTCTCGCTTGGCCTCTATCAGTGTGTCCAGGGCCCCTTCGAGGCTCGAAGACCCACGAGCCCCAGCCTGGTTCTTGCCGATATGGTGCACGATCAGAACCAGGGAGCCGAACTCCCGTATCAGCCGCTTCAAGGAAAGGAGCGCCTGGCTCACGTCCCGGGTATCGTTCTCGCTCAGGCCCGCCATGAACCAGAACAGGGTATCGAGGACGATCAGCTTGGGGCGGCAGCCTTGGGAGATTTGCTGTTCGATCAACTGGACGATGTCGTCCGGGTTCGCCGCTAGAGGTACATCCTCGATTATGCGAAATCGGGAGGCGTCGGCCGGCTGCAGGTCATGCGCTGCGAGCCACGCCTTGACGCGGTCCTGGACCATCTCCTCTGGACTTTCAGCGGCGATGTAGAGGACGTCGGCAGCCTCAGCTGCAGGGCGGCCCCATCCCTCTACGCCTGTCGCGATCGTGAGCCCTAGGCTCACACAGGCGAATGTTTTGAGCGTTCCGGGGAGGCCGATCAGCATCCCTAGGCCGCGGGCAGGGAAGAGACCGGGCGATAGCCACTCGATCGGAGGGCGCTCCATAATCTCTTCGATGGAGTAGGCGTAGAACTTGGGCTTCTGCCCTTGAGGGGGCGTTGAGGCTTCTATGTAGCCCTTGAAGGCGTCTTCTGCGCTCTCGCCGCTGGCGTAGGCTCCGCCCTCGTTCTGCTTGTAGCCGGATCCGTCTGTCCCAGATACAGCGTTGTGGACCTTGCGGCGAATGAACGCCTCGAAGCGATCGTCCCGGGGCTCGATCTTGTAGTGGTCGAGCATGGTCTGGACGATCGTCTCCTCACTCAGGCCAAAGTCAGAGAGCCAGCAGGCGGCCTTGTAGGTCGCCATGTCTGCACCGGCCCCCTGGACTTCGGTCTCTCTGGCCTCTAGCCAGGCGACAGCGCGGGCGATTTGATGCGGGAGATCTTGAGCGTCAGTGGCGGATTTAGACACGCTATGAAATGCGGCTGCTGCGCTCGGCAGCCATTCTGGAAGATCAGCATCAGGGAGATCTCGTTCAACGTGATAGTGTCCCCAATGTTCAGCCGGCTTCCCGCATCGCACATCAACGACTGACGGAGGAACGAGGACATAACCGCCAATTCCTCGCGTGTCCACGCCCCTACCAAGACGTCGCACGGTAGACCTAAGGTCTCCAACAAAGTAGAGATGGCGGCCTCCCTTCGGGGTCCTGACAGTGTATGTTTCACGTACATTTCCGTTCTCCTCTTGAAGCTTGGCCCATGTGGCCTCTCCGACTTCGCCTTCGTCCAGGTCTACTACCGTCCACCCCTGGTGGCCGGGAGACAAGGCGATATTATATTCGGGGTTCTGACCCCACCATAGATCGATCTGGGCCAAGTCAGATGACGCATCATGAAAGCCGCGCGGGGTCGCGGGCGTCTTCGTACCGGGCAGGCACGGAAACACCCTGATACCCTCCTGAGCGAGTGCGCGAGCCTCGGCGTGGAGTGAATTTTTTGCTTGCATCGATCTCTCCGTTGTGATCTATGACCACAAATCGAGTTGGATTGCAAGGAGAACTTTCATGGCCCAGTCGCCCATCGCAGAGTACCGGAAGTGGCGCAAAACGGCCAAGCCAGGCGCTGACTTCGTCTACTACATCACGGGAGAGGAGCACGATCAAGCCCTCTTCGATGCGGTGCGCGAGGACTTCGAAGCTGGCGAGATCGCTCTGTTCCAGAGCCCCTACTTTGGGCCCGGCTCCCCGAGCTATCCGCACCATCGATCGTATGCCTATCACGCGCGCTGCATCTCGCCCCGGGCGTGGGACTTCATCAACTGGGCGGGAAAGCAATCCCTGGAGAACCTCAATGGAACTGATCAAGCTGCCATTCCCGTGGATCGGGGAACCGAACTGGGCGCAGCGGTTCAACGCAATCGCTTGGATCGAAAAGAGCCGAGGTCGGAACCTCAAAGCATCGCGAGCTCCCTCGGGCACGCCACCACGTTTGTCTCGCCCTCGCGGTGACGACTATGTTCCGCGCTGGAAGAGGAAATTCATTGCTCGTGAGTTTGCTGCTGGCCGCTACGGTCTCGATCTCTCCGAGCCCCCGGGCCGCCACCTACACCCCAACTCGCGACACCTTAGTAGCTGAGCCGAGCGACGGTGCTCTCACCAACAAATGCGGGTGGGAGCACCTTCAGGCTCGCTGCGACGGGCAGTTCAATGCGTACCATGCGAAGATCAGACCTTATGACATGGGAAGGATGCATACATGAGGCTTGAGTTCAACCCGAAGACCCGCGCCTTCCTCTTGTTCGTGCCGCGGGTCGAGGCCGACATCAAAACGCTGATGGAAGACCACGGGTTGGACTTCGCGCCTGCGAGCTCCACTCCCTCAGAGGGCTGCCTGTTCACGCGTGAGCCCTATGCCGCGGCTGCCTTCGCCTCATATGCTACACCGTCCGCTGCGCATGAGCTCACCGCGATCACGGCTCAGATCGAGGCGTCTTGGGCCAAGGACAGTGATGCCCACATCCTCTGTCCTCCGGACAAGGAGCTCGCGCCTTTCCAGAAGGCCGGCGTAGCCTACGCCCTGGGCCGCCAGAACACGATCTTCGGCGATGTCCCGGGCCTGGGCAAGACCATGCAGGCCATCTGCCTGGCGAATGAGCTCCAGGCCAAGCGCGTCCTAGTGATCTGCCCCGCCAACATCCGCCTTCAGTGGATGACACGGATCCGTGAGTGGTCGACCATGCGTTGGCCCTACGTGATCTACCCCATCCTGCATGGCCGCCACGGAGTGCATCCCAATGCCCAATGGACAATCGTCAGCTACGATCTCGCCCGCGCTAGCGCCATCGGAAAGGCGCTCGCGAAAGGATCGTATGATCTCCTCATTCTGGACGAAGGGCATTACCTTAAGACGGTCGATGCACAGCGAACTCGCGCAATTTTCGGCGGAGGATCAGAAGAACTATTTCAACCTCTTGCCGAGAGATGCGGATCTATCGTTGCTCTCACGGGTACACCCCTGCCTAACCGCCCGCGCGAAGCGTACACTCTTCTACGGGGCCTCGACTTCGCATCCATAGACTTCATGTCAGAACACGGGTTCGGAGAGCGCTTCAATCCGCGGCAACAGGTGGAGCTACCGGACGGGGGCTTCTACATTCGAGAGGGGACTGGACGCCATGGTGAGCTCCAATCTAGAATGCGTGCTAACGTCATGGTACGCCGCGAGAAGCGTGGTCCCAATGGAGTGGCCAACCAACTCAAGATACCTCTATTTGACATCGTACAGATGGAGGAGACGGGCCCTGTCAAACAGGCCCTTGCCGCTGAGCGCCTCCTGGACATCGATCCGGAAAACCTATCGGGAGCTGACGCCAAGGTTATGGGAGAAATCGCGACGGTGCGGCGTCTCATGGGCCTTGCCATCGCCCCTCAGGCCGTAGAGTATATCAAGATGCTGCTGGAAGGCGGCGAAGAGAAGATCGTCGTCTTCGCCTGGCATCGCCAGGTCTTGGACGTCCTGCAACAGAGGTTGGCTCATTATGGAACACTTAGGATCGACGGCTCCATTGGTGCGGCTCAGAAGCAAAAGCTTGTGGATCAGTTCATCTCGGACCCTAGCAAGAGGATTATCCTTGGTAATCTGCTCTCGATGGGAACTGGGACTGACGGCCTACAGCAAGTCAGTTCTAGGGCTGTCTTCGTCGAGCCCGACTGGGTCCCGGGTAATAACCAACAAGGAGTGGACCGTCTCGATCGTTGGGGGCAGGAGGGAGATGTTCTGGCTGACTTTCTCGTGGCCCCCGGTTCTATCCTGGAGAAAATTCTCGCCTCGGCCCTCAGAAAGAACCTAACCACACATAAGGCCCTCGATCGGAGGATGTGATGGCAGACTTTGATCAGGCGGATTATTACAGAAAGAATAAGCCACGCTTAAAGGAATATAAGCGGAGGTATTATCAGAAGAACGTGGCTCGTTGGAGACAGAAACGCATAGAGAAGTTCGGCATAACCGTTTCTGATTATGAGGCCATGCTAAGGGATCAAAACTATAGATGCATCCTATGTGGGTCGGAAGAGTGGGAATGCCGGGACGATGTTCTTGCAATCGATCATGACCACAAAACTGGAAAGGTCCGCGGCCTGCTCTGTAATTCCTGCAATCTTGGTTTGGGACATTTCCGGGACAACCCCGATCTTTTGGAACGAGCCCAGAATTATCTGCTTGACAGCCGCCGATAGCCTTGATAGACGCATGTGATCAAACTGGAGGACTACCCCATGACCAAAATTCTCGGCGGCTCCGTCGCCTTCGAAGACCTGAACAAGGGCGCGGATGGCTATCCGACCCAGAAGGCGCGCGTCGAACTGTCGTTCGAGCTCCCGGCCGACTATGACCCCACGTCGGACACTGCCTGTCAGGACGTCGCTGTCGCCGGGCTCCTCGCTCAGCGTGAGGTGGCTCGTCTCCTTGGCCGCAAGGTCGTCGAGGCCGAGGAGCCGCTGCATCCCGCAGTCCTGGCTATGATCGAGCCGGCCGGTCACACGGAGCAGACGCGACGCCCTCGGCGGACCAAGGCGCAGATGGAAGCGGACGCCTTGGAAGCCCAGCGCCAGGCGCATCTGAGCAAAGACCCGGCGGCGATCCAGGAAGCGGATCAGGGTCTGAAAGATGCCCAGTCTGCGGAGCCGGACAGCGCTACGTCGGCATCTGCCACGCCTGCTTCTACAGCTTCAGCGGAGGAGATCCCTGGCCTGAGCGGATCGTCGGAGCCGTCAAGCGCTGGTCCGGCGGACATGGACTTCAGTTCTGAACCGGAGACGGCGGCAGTAACTGATGCCGACCTCAACGCGGCCTGCCAGAAGCGGGCTCAGGCCCTGGGCGGAGCCGACAAGATCAAGACCCTGATCGGCAAGTTCGCCCCAGACCCGACGAAGCCTTTCAATCTGCGGGAGATCCCCGCGGCACAGCGTCCTGACTTCCTCGCGAAGCTGGAAGCGTTGTCGTAAGACGCCAAGAGATCCTCTTCCCCGCTCTGCCAAGCGGGGCCTGGCAGGGATACAACACCGCGGCCACCTAGCGGGAACCTAGAGGGTAGAATTAGGAGCCACGATCATGTACCAAGAACACAACTCATTCATCATGGCTCTGAGAGAGGCTGCGCGCCATGCCCACAAGCTGGAGCAGGAAAGCGTCGGCCTGTCCATTCGGATCATGATCGAGGAGGACTGGATCAAGATCCGGGGTGACTATCTGATCCCGAGCGGAGATCGCTTATGCATACAGCGCGTGGCGTTCTACAACGAGATCGAAGATGCGCGGTTCAGAGTTCTGATCGAGCAGATTAACTACGTCGTCTACAGCCTGGAGGCCGAGCATGAACATAGAAAAGCCCGACCACTCTCGGCGAGCGCACAGCCCTCGGGGCGCGAGTGGAGCAGAACGGTGGATGAACTGTTCCGGCTCGGTGGCGCTCCTGAAGGAGCTATTACTCCCCGAGAGTGATGACCCCGACTACCGTCGCGAGGGGACGGCCATGCACGAGGCTGCGGCCTACTGCCTGGACAACGGCCTCGACACCTGGGAGATCACTGGGCACACCTTCAACAACACCGTCATTGACGATGTCATGGCCCGGGCTGTCCAGGTCTACCTGGACACCGTTAGGCCAATCAGTGATGAGGCGATCAAGTTCTATGTGGAGTACCCGATAAGTTCGCCTGTGCATCCGGATTTCTATGGATGCGCGGACTACGGGGCTTGGCTCCCTGAACGCATAAAGGTCGTCGATCTGAAGGGCGGACAAGGGATCATCGTCGAGGTTGAGGACAATCCTCAATGCAAATATTACGGCTTCGGCTTCATCGATGGGATCGAGCGGGAGCAGGGCTTCGAATTCGATCCTGAGATGCCGGTCGATATCGGCATTGTCCAGCCCCGTGGCATAGGCGAGGACGAGAAGGTGCGTTGGTGGCCGACGACTGTCGGGGAGATCAAGGAATGGGTCCACGACACGCTCGTGCCGGCCATGTGCGCGACTGAGTTCGACAATAGCTTGAACGCTGGCTCTTGGTGCAGGTTCTGCCCAGCGAAGCTCGTTTGCCCGCTCCTGACATCCTTGTTTCGCGCCGCATGCGTGGCGAACCCCAAGGAGATCATCAACCTCAACGACGCCTCGCTGGACCGGAGCTACCCCTACATCGAAGGCGTCAAGTTCTACCTGAAGGCCCTGGGCGAAGAGACCATGCGTCGACACATGACGGGCCACGAGTTCACCCAGAGCAAGTTGGTCCGGAAGAGGGCCAATCGCGTCTATAAGCCCGGCGCTCCCGAGCTCGCGATGGAGCGGTTCGGCGACGACGCTATGACGAAGCCCGAGCTCAAGTCCCCTGGGCAGCTGGAGGCCGTGAGCCCAGAGGCTCAAGAGTTCGTCAAGGAGTTCGCCTATATCCCAGAGACCGGCTACACCGTGGTCGGCATCAACGATCGTGGGCGGCCAATCAAGATGGAACCTGGCAGCAAGGCCTTTGCTGCGTACCTGGAGAACCCCGATGTCTGAGCAATCATCTCCCTTCCCCGAGGAGAACACCTTCGAAGCCAAGGACACTGAGCCCCTGGCCCCAGACGGTCCCTTCACCTGCACGTTTCAGTTCTTCGTGAAGCGTCACGATGGCACCTATATCTCAGCGCTCTACGAGACGCCGATCGGAACCCTTCCGACCCGAGATACGGTCAATGAGATCATCGCCCGTTTCCAAGCGATGCTCCCGCCCGGGGCTAGGTTCATGACCCGGCACGAGTTCCTGCGGAAGGGTCTTGCCCTGGCGCACGACGCCGAGATCCTGGGCCCGGACTTTTTCACTTTAGCGGTTGACCCGATCCACGGAACCGCGTAAGAACCTCATGTGAACGGCCGATTGTCGGCTGTAGCGAAGTGCTATTATGCACTAGATGGAGGACCATACCATGGTCGATTATGCACTGGGGACTGTGAAGTCCCAAGACCCCCAAGGCACTCTCGCCTCCTTCCCGAACGTCGTCACCAAGACCCGCGTCAAGCGGAACGGCAAGGAGACCGGTGAGCCCAAATACTCGATCAACTTCGAGTTCGAACCAGGCAGCGATGACCTGAAGCGCTGCAAGGCCGCGGCCGTTGCCGTTGCTCGGGAGGCTAAGCCTGGCGTCGATCTCGCCACTCTGAAGTTCCCCTTCGAGAACGGCGACAAGCTGGCGGACAAGGCCAAGACTGAGAACGAGAAGTCTGGACATCCGAACTACGGGAAGAACAAGCTTCGCGAATGGAGCCGTGGCAAGGCCGTCTTGACGGCTCGCACTACGACCGAGCTCGAGATCGGCTTGATCGCCAATGGCAGCTATCGCACCTTCGAGGGCGAGAACCGAGTGCTGGCGAAGCCCTACTTCTACACGGGCGTTCAGGTCGTGTTCGAGGTGCTGTTCAAGTACTACGACGCCGTCGATGAGAACGGAAAACCCGGCGTGACGTGCTACCTGCAGAAGGTGACGTCGCTCAACAAGGGCAAGAAACTGACGGCCGCGACTTCCGGGGCCGAGACCTTCAGCCACTATGTCGGGATCGTCTCGTCTGAGAACCCGGCCGAAGGTCTGGAAGACGAGATCCCTTTCTAGGGGAAAACCGGAGTAGGCTTGAAAGCGCTGTCGGGCTGGGATGATAAACCATAACCCGTCAGAAGTGCGGCGATAGCTCCGTCAGTACGCCTAGAGGGCTAGGGCCCTGCCCGCCTTAGAAGGGTGGGGCCCGCTTCCCTGGAGATCTCATGATCAACTTCAATATCTTCCCGACTAGGTCGATGCCGAAGTACGATCGCTGGATCGTAATCGACTTCGAGACCGCCTCGATGTGCGACCTGAAGGCGTGCGGGTCATGGCGCTACGCTCAGGACGTCTCAACGCAGGTGCTATGCCTGAGCTACGAGAATGAGCGTGGGCGGCGTAACACGTGGTTCCCTGGCACTGATCCCAGCGAGGGCCTGATGGCCGCCCTGCGCGATCCTACGGTCTGCGTGATAGCCCACAACGTCAGCTTCGAGAAGGCTATCTGGCGCTTCATCATGGTCCCGGCCGGCTGGCCCGACATCCCGGATGAGCGTTGGCATGACACGGCTGCGGTCTGCGCGATGCGCGGCTTCCCGATCGGGCTGGAGCAGGCGCTCATGGAGCTCGGCGGCCCCATGCAGAAGGATATGGAGGGGAACAAGCTGACCCTCTCCCTATCCAAAGCCGGCGCTCGTACGACCAAGAACGGGTCGACGATCAAGGGCATGCTACCTGAGATCACGCCACAGATCCTGGCCCGGGTCGGGCAATATTGCGAGAGCGACATCTATGGACAGGTCTGGATCCACAAACGGATGGGCTGGCTTCCGCCAAAGGAGCTCGAGCTCTGGCTCTTGAACCAGAAGATCAATGAGCGCGGCGTCCGCCTCGACATGGAATATGTGCGCGCCTGCCAATCAGTGGTCGACCAGGCCACGGCCGCTCTGGTCGGGGAATTCGAGGAGCTCACGGGTGGGCTCGGGTTCAACCAGGGGGCCAAGATCATAGCCTGGTGCCAATCGAAGGGTTTCAATCTGCCGAACATGCAGAAGGAGACCCTCGTCGAAGTCTTAGGATGGGATCCCGATGAGACAGATGAAGATGAGACCCTTGCGCTACCAGACGACTTTACCTTTGAGCCTGTCCCGATGCCTGATGACGTGCGTCGGGCTCTTACTATTCGCCAGCTTGTTGGAAGTTCAAGTATCAAAAAGCTACGTCGGATGGAACAGTGCGTCAACTATGACAGTCGTGCGCGAGGCCTGCTTCAGTATCACGGGACTGGGCCTGGGAGAAATACCTCTCGTCTGTTTCAGATCCACAACTTCCCCAAGGGGACAATCAAAGTCGATGATCTTCCCCCGGATCCTGAAACTCTAGTCGCGGCGATCAAGACACGCGACGTTGCTTATATCGAGATGATGTACGGCCCCGCGGTAGAGACCGTCGTCCAGGGACTACGACACGCGATTACCGTCGACCCGGGGAACGTCATGATGGCTGGCGACTACGCCGGCATCCAGGCCCGCCTCGTGCTCTCGGTCGCCGGGCAGCATGACAAGACCGCCCTGATGGCAGGCGGCGTAGACGTCTACTGCGACATGGCGGCCCAGATCTACAAGCGGCCGATCGACAAGCACAAGGACCCCAAGGAGCGGGGCGTCGGGAAGAACTCCGTCCTTGGCCTCGGCTTCCAAATGGGCGGCAAGACCTTCCAGTTCAAATACGGGAAGGATCTGACCCTGGAGTTCTGTGAGGGCGTCGTCCAGATCTACCGTGAGGAGTGGGCACCCCTGGTCCCGAAGGTTTGGGCGGCCCTCCAGAGCGCCTCTATCAAGGCCCTGGAGGAACGGATCCCGGTAGAGGCCTACGGCCTCGTCTACCGCATCGAGGACCGCTGGCTGACCTGCCAGCTGCCTGGCGGCAACAAGCTATGGTACGCTGACCCTCAGCTGATCTGGAAGCGGATGACCTGGTCGACCGACGAGGAGCCGGTGATCCGGAGGGCCTGGTCGTTCAAGTCGACGAAGCAGAAGCGCCGCGTCACAGTCGACGCCTTCGGAGGCCAGTTGACAGAGAATGCGATCATGGGTATGGAGCGACAGATCGTCGCAGATGCGCAATTGCGTTGCGAGGCCGAGGGCCTTCCCGTAATCTTCGACGTTCACGACGAGGTAGTCTGCGAGGTTCCGGAAACCAGAGCCGACCTGAAGATGTTCACTCAGCTATTGGAAGACGTGAAGCCCTGGGTCCGCCACATACAGGTTCCGATCCAGGTCGATGTCTGGCAGGGAAAGGTGTACAAGAAATGAACTCTCAAGATCTTATAGACTGGTGCCTCTTCGCTGGGAGCGCCTTGTTCTTCATCGCAAACATAATCCACATGGTGACGAAATGACTTGGAAGACCGAGCGCGTCTGGACGCGGTCTGAGATGTCTTCGAAGGGGCCATTCGAGATCGCCATGGAGATTGCCGCGGAGCATGATCGTCTGCGCATCGCTGGAGTGAAGTCCATGTCCCGCTTTATCGGAGCCGAGGACAAGTACGAGCTTTGGTCGTGGGTCGAGGATGAGGGATACAAGGAATGAAGATCGGCGCGCTCGATCTCGGGACGACCTGGGCCTTCGCTGACAATCGCGCAGGCACAGTCGTGATCCATGAGGTTCTACAGGGCAAGCGCCCTCAGAAGCTGGCCGAGTTCACACGCGCCATGCAGGGCCTCTTCGAGGGCTTGGATGTCGTGGTGTATGAGCGCCCCTTCGCCCGCGGCCAGGCTGCTACTCGCCTCCTGTGGGCCATAGCGGGCATCATCGAGGCCGCTGCCCATGATCAGGGAGTGGCCGTCCTGGACATGACCCCGGGCGAGATAAAGGAGTGGTCGACGGGCTTCGGAAGAGCGGACAAACCTGCTATGATGCAGGCTGCCTTCCTGCTCGGCTACGAAGGCGATAATGAACACGAGGCGGACGCGTGGTGCCTGCTGCGCTTTGCCGAAGCAACCTTGAGCAAGGAGCTCTCCAAATGACCCAAGCCTTCACTTCAGATGCCGAGATCGTCGAAACCCTGCGCGCTATCGAGGCGGCTGGCGGCTCCCAGCGGGAGGCTTCCAGAGTTTTGGGGATCGACCGCGACACCGTGAAGAAACGCGCCATTATGGCAGAGACCCGCGGGCTCACTGTCGACACGAAAGTGCTAACCGAGCTCGACCGCTTGAAGATCGCCCTGTCCCAAGCCAACCGGGACATCAAGGGTCTGCAGAAGGAGGCGGATAGCGCAGAGCGGATCCGCTCCGAGATCTATCGCCTAGCCTCCAGGACGCCTGAGCCGCCGGCTTGGCTAAACCCGAAGACATCGCGCTTCGGACACCGCGGCATGCCCTGCACAATCTGGTCCGACTGGCACTATGGCGAAGTCGTGCGCCCCGAGGAAGTCGGCGGCTGCAACACCTTCAACATGGACGTAGCCAAGCAACGGGTCGAGCGCCTAGTGGACACGACGATCGACCTATGTTTCAATCACATGGGCCGCGCTGAGACCAAGTATCCCGGCATCGTCGTGATGCTAGGAGGTGACATGCTGAGTGGAGATATTCATGAAGAACTCATGGCTACTAATGACCGCACTACTCAGCAATGTATTAATGATCTCACTGATATTCTGGCGGCTGGGCTCGAAAGAATGGCCGACACGTTTGGACGTGTATTTGTTCCTTCCGTTGTGGGTAATCACGGCCGTGCTTCTCGTAAGCCTCGTATGAAGGGCCGCGTTTACACCTCGCACGAGTGGAACATCTACTGCAATCTGGAGCGCCACTTCCGCAAGGATAAGCGGATCTCCTTCCTGATCCCTGGAGAGAGCGATGCCTACTTCTCCGTCTATGGACACCGCTTCCTCCTCACCCATGGAGACAGTCTGGGTGTCAAGGGAGGTGATGGAATTATTGGTTCGCTCGGGCCAATTATGCGAGGCGCACTTAAGGTGGGCAAGTCGGAGGCTCAGATCGGGCGCGAGTTCGACACGGTGGTCATGGGTCACTGGCATCAAGCCCTGTGGCTGCCAGGGATTATCGTCAACGGTGCTCTCAAGGGCTACGATGAATACGCCCGCCTCGCGATCAGAGCGCCCTATAGCCGCCCCTCCCAACAACTCTGGTTCGTCCACCCCGAGCACGGCATCACCGCCAAGTGGGAGATTTTCCTAGACGAGAAGTATGTCAGTACGGACACCAGCGTCACCCTCACCTGGGAGCAGCCCGCATAGCTGACCCGAAGCCTGGAGAACTTCCCATGGATCTCGACCTTCATTCCCTCCTCAGCGAGGAAGACTGGGGCATAGCTGTGCGCTATATCGGCTCGCTCTATCGGCCGCCAGATCTTACGATCGCCCCAGACGGAGAGCCCTACATCTACCGCTGGTACGTGACGCCGCGGAGCAGCCAGGCCAACGTCTATTTCCACGTCCAGGTGAAGGACGATCCCGATCGCCCACTGCACGATCACCCGTGGGACAACATGAGCACTATCTTGGCCGGGGGTTATATCGAGCACATCCAGTCTCATCCGCCGCACGGCGAGACGATCTTGCTCACCCGCCGGCCTGGAGACGTGGTCTTCCGCAGGGCTAAGGAGGCGCACCGGCTGTTCATGCCAGCTGGCGTTCCCTACACCATGACCCAGTTCACCACCGGGCCCAAGATCCGCTCATGGGGCTTCTGGGACCTGAAGCGTGGCTGGCTTCATAACGAAGACACCGTCCATCTGGTCGACGGCAAGTCGGTCTCACCGAAGGAGAACTTCTCATGAGCCTAGAGAAATTAGAAGCACGAGACGACCGCCTGTGCAGCTGCGGCGCTGGAAACAAGAGCCCAGGGAACTGGCACGATCCTCGCTGCTATTCCTATTATGAATTAGTCTCTAGGCCTCTTGTGCCAATCATCCCTGACTGGATGGAGCAGCAAAGAGAGGCCCATACCAGAGGCTTTGGCATAGTCTATCCAGCTGAAGCTACGGTCGCGGAGCGCGCTGAAATCCTCGCCCGGGAGACGATCACATCTTACGACCACCCCATGGATAGGTCTTTCGTTATGCCCGAAGGCCTGGACGAGTACGTTCGGAGCATGGACATCAGCAAAGCGATAAAGCCCGGCAGCACGGCAGGCCACATCAACCCCAAGGACATCGCCGGCTCTCGCAAGGTGCCGTTCCGCCTCGTCCCGTGGGGTGCTATGGTGGGAGTAGCCAAGGTCTTGGCCGAGGGCGCTCGGAAGTACGGGCCCTTCAATTGGAGGCACAAGCCGATTGGCCGCATGGCCTACTACGAGGCTGCGCTACGCCACATCACGGCGGCTATGGACGGGGAGGACATCGACCCTGAGAGCAGTCTGGCCCACATAGATCACGCCATCGCCGGCCTTCTGATAGAGCGCGACGCGACAGCGAACGGAACCTGCAAAGATGACCGCCACAAGCACGGCGTGACCGGAGACCTGATTAGGGCTTCGACAAAGCGGGCTTAGGCCCAGCGCATGCATCCAGCGCGGCCTGCTTCTCATGGTCGCGCTGGATCCTATCCAACCTCCCCATCGTCAGAAGCTGCACGGCCGTGAACGGATCTGCGACTGCGGCCAAGGCTTGGTCTGTGTCAGGGTACACGGGATCCCGGCCGAGCTTGCTCGTGTCGCAATAGACTGGTGTCGGGACGGGGATCTTGACGATCTGAGGGCCTGAGCTCGCGCAGCTGCACATGACGATAATCGCAAAAACTGCGAAGATTGACATAGCGACTACACCCCAGAAACCTGCTCGCTCGATGCGGGTCTGGACGCTCTCGTTGCCAGGCTCTGGCCAGGGGAGGCTCATCGCACGCTCCTGTGAACCATATCGAGGATCGCTTGGTCTTGGCAGATGCCTTTTGCCGGATGGGGCAGCGCTTGGATCAAGGCAACTCTCTTAGATAGGGACGCGCCGGCCGCCTGGGCTTCCAGGACGGCGTTGTCCACGCGCAGCGCATTCGTGGCCGTCAGCGCTTTCGCTGCCGTAGCGAGGTCTCCTACGGCCTTGTTCTGGATTGCCAGGTCGTTGGCATAGAGCTTCGCCTGGGACTGGGCGACCGTGACGTCCTTTTTAAGCACGTCAACACGAATGGTCTGGACGCCCAAGCCGAGGAGAAGCACGCCCACTCCGACCCATGCCCATGTGCTGGGTTTCAGGAAAGCGGAGAGGGCGAGCATCCCAGCCATTGGCTTAGCCAGCGCCAGCCGCGCCAGCGGACTTGACTTCAGTGACGCCCTCGACCGGGCGCTCAGAAGGCTCGGAGGTGAAGTTCACCTGAGCGCCGACGGTGCCGGTGATGACCTTAGCGGCATCCGCCGCCTTCGGGGCCAGCTTGGCGACCAGGGCGGCATCCGCCGCCTTCGGGGCCAGCTTGGCGACCAGGGCGGCGACAGTGTCCTTGAGCTCGTCAAGGTTCTTGAGGCCGGCTTCATAGTCGGCGCGCAGGGCGTCATACTCTGACTTGGCCACGGTTTCGATTTCCGAGACAGCAGGGGCGACAAAGGCTTCCGCATTGGCGAGAGCATCCTTGGCGTCTTTGAGGATAGCGGCAGAATATTCTTGGAACGTTCCCATTGTAGGCTCCTTAGTTGCGGCCAGCGCGACAGCGGCGACCTTTGGGGTGATCCGCACCGGGGCGCGGGGCTTTCGGTGAAGCAGGTAGTATGCCACGCCGACGGATGAAAGGCAAACAGCTGCCAGATAGATCAGGGTTTCCATGGGTCAGGCCTTGCTCTGTGCGTTGTGGATCAGGAGGGCGATCACCGAGCAGGTCACGACGACCATAGTCAAGCCAGTCGCGATCTTCCCGAGGATCTCGACGTCCGCGTGCGGAGCGACGATACCTTGAAGCTGAGTGGCAGTCGCGCCCACGGCGGTTGCAGCCGTTACGACCTTGGTTCCGAGCGAGGCCATGTCGAAGGCCTTAGCGGGCGGGGCGGGCGGTGTATCCATGATGTCGCGGGTCACGGCGCTGGAGGGCGGCGCAATAGGAGCGGCCTGGACGGTCGCCACGGCGGCCTCGACATCTCCGGTGAGCCAGAGTGTCTTCTCAGCTAAGCGCCGATGCTCGAGGCCTGGGACGACCTTCAGGACGCCGCCAATCTTGCCCTTGTCGAAGCGCATGATCTGGTCGGGAACGTCAGCCAGATTGCCGGCGTTCAGGTCTTTCCAGATCGTCCACTCTGGCTTCTCGCCGAGATTGTAGACGAAGGAGATCAGGGCGCTGTACTCGTGGTTCGTCAGGCTCTCTAGACGCTGCGGGTCGACGACAGTTGCAAGGCGGTACGCAGCAATGCCAGCATCATGGCGAAGATAGACTTCAGCCGTAGCCTCAGTGATCACCGACGGATCTCCGGGGAGAACGTTATGACCATAGCCAATGGCGAGGATGCCGCCAGTGTCTTTCTTGGCGGTGAGAACTAGACCCTCGGCGCGACGGATGAAGTCAAGCGCTAGGTCCGGGACCAGTCGAACTGAGATGGGCATTGAGTTTCTCCAAGCGTTTGTGGCGACGAACTCGGCGGCGGTGGCGCAACCGAAGGAAACGCTGAACAGTCGTGCTCTCATAGATCTGGATGATGTACCAGACGACCGCCAGGACGGCGGCTATCGGGGGCAGGATATGCATGAACGTAGCCCCAATCGCAGCCGCTGAGATAGCGTCTACGGACCAAAACAAAACCTGAACATGCTGGGCGACCGGGGATGTCATCTTATGTACCGCCATTGGGGAGGAACGCTGTAAAAGCCGTGATGGCGATTGTGTCGCCCGCGGTGATCGTTGTGGTGTTCAGGATCATGTCGGCCGCGGAAGTGCCGACGTTGCCTTGGAGAACAGCCAGGCCGGTGTGGTCGCAGGCGCGGAAGTATCCGGCTGTTCCAGAGTTCGCGGCGTTGGTGTCGCTGGTGATCGCATTGGCCGTAGCTGTCGCGCCCTGGGTGCCTCCACCGGTGGCGACTGAGGCGGCGAACGCCGTGGTGCTGAAGGTCAGGCCCGAGGACAGGAGAGTGCCGGACGCAGCCGTCTCCAGGGTGATGGGCTCAGACCCGCTGTAGATCTTGATGGTGCCCGCGATCCCGCCGACGTTCAGCTTCGCGAGCAGAGCATCGAGCGCAGCCTGAGCGGCGACTTGAGAGAACTTCGGGTCAGTTGCCATGGAAGGATCCTTAGAGGTTTGAGATGTAGCAGATCAGTTTCCGAATGTCCAGAACTGCCGCACTCCAGTGCCAGGCGGAGGCGGCTTAACCGCGGCAACCTGGAAGCTGATCTTGCCGAACGACATGGCCAAGGTGCCGAGTTCATTGGGGGGCGCATCGTGGGCCGTGACGGTCATGGTCAAGGCACCGAACTTCATGGACACGCTGGCAGTCTTGTCGTTCCCAGAGGCGCTCAACGTCAGAGCTCCGAAGGTCATGGCTACAGTGCCGTTCTCTCCCGCACTCGGGTTGTTGAAGGTCTGCGTCTGCAGAGACGACCATGTCGTAGGCGTGACAGAATAAGCGATCGACCAGCATAGGCCATCATCTGAATAGATCACGTTGCCAGCGGTCGGGGTCTTCGAGGGGTTCGAGTTCTCTGCCGTTATAGCGACCTGCGCTACGGCCGAAGAAGACGGCAGGGCATACAGGATATAGTTCGGAAGCCTATTGATCGAGGTTGCCCATACCGTGCTGTTGCTGCCGTCGAAGGCGTGAGAGGCGACGTTCGTCCCATCATCAAAGCCATCGCTCGCAGTCCCGCCTACGTCCAGGCTGCTGCCTCCGATCGTAGCTCGATGCTGTAGCTCGTTGATGGAATAGGCTGAAGGAACCGCCGTTGGGGCGAAACCCCAATTAATATGGGATCCTCCAGGCGTCGTCCCCTGAGTGAACACGATAGTTTGGCCAAGCGTCCACCCAGTCTTGTGCATATAGCAGCGGTCAGTCCAAGTCGAATTGTCGTCGCTGAACTGGAGACAGAAGACGTCCGGCGTCTGGTTCTGGCTATTGTCCGTCCTAGCTTGCCACACAACCTCGACTATATCCTTGGTCACTCCAGCGCCAAAGTCATACTCTACCCATTCTAGCCCGTTGCCGCCCGATGCCCACTGACCCGTATTTGCGAATAGATTGGTCACACTGAACCCACCGAACGTAGAGCTCGCCGTCGCGGTGCCGCCGGTCGCCACGTTGGGGCCGCCGGCCACTGCCCTGAACTGGCACTGCTGGCCAGCGTGAACACCACCGCCGTCATTCAAGGCTATGAGGATCCTCCAATAGCGGTGAGCAGTCATTGCTTCCTCCCGGTCACGGTTCCGGATACGTCGGCCAAGGTAGTGTCAGCCGGGTTCGGGGAGTAGAGGGTCATGGTCTGCCCGGCCGGCAGGACGAAGCTGCCACCGACCCAAGCTACGACTGCCGTCTTGGATCCAGGGGCGAAGGTGATGGTCCCCACGAGCGTGTTGAAGGCTCCGCTCACGATGTTGAAGACCGCGCTCGCCGTAGCCGGGATCAGGCAGGTCACGATGTTCCCCGGGTCGCCATTCGAGAACGTGACCTGGCGGCTGAACACGGCCGTGCCTAGCTTCTCGTTCGAAGCGTAGAGGCCCTCGTCGAAGAAGCCGAAGCCGGCTGAGCTAGTGAGTTTCGAGACGTCAACGGCCGCGGCGATGCCCATACCACGGAGGGCGTTGAGGCTCAGAAGCTGCACCTCTCCGTCGCCACCCGCTGCACGGCCGAGGATATAGCCCTGTGGCATCGAGGCGCGGATCCCTCGTAGTCGTATAGCAGGGATGTTCTTGGTCATTGGATGCCCGCCTGCTTGGCAAGATCATTGGCGCGCTCAGCCATCACCTGCATCGTCGCATAGTGCTGATCTAGAAGCTGACGCTTATCGTTCGGAGACGCATAGGCCGCGTTCGGATTATCGGAGTTCGCGCGGCCAGGGAGGGAGTTGATGTACTTCACCATCTTCTGCTCGTTCTGGACCGCCTTCGCCGCCTCTAGCCACTGGAACGTGGTCTGCGGGATCGATTTGGCCGCGGATCCATAGGCGTTGGCATAGTCCTCCAGGTTCGAAGGTAGCGCCGTGTCCTTGGGCATGGTCAATTTCTTCGCGCCAGCGATCCCCGGGTTCTCGGCGATGATCTGCTGAAACCTCTGGAAGTCATTCTCCTTCAGCGCCAGGGAAAGGCGGTCATGCACCTCACTGAACTTCTGGAATTGATCATCGAAATCCCGGATCGGCTGCGCGCTGGCGTTGGGATAGCGAGCCAGGAACGAGGAGAGGAGTGGAGTATCCTCCAGGTGCGGGGCTGGCAGGTTCTGGCGACCGGCTCCAGAGGCCTGGAGCGCCATGTCCACGACGTGCGTTGCCGCGGTGCCGAGCGTGCCTGACCAGCTATCGATATAGTTGTCGATCACAGGCGGGCTCAAGCCAGCGCTCTTTAGCAGCGGCAGATCGTTCACGAAGCGCGACAGGGCCTTCGCCGTGCTGGTGCTATATGGAGTGTACTTCTCTTGAGTGGGGAGAGCATGACCCACACTATCTGGTACCAGAGGCCGCTCCTTGAAGTACGAGTAGTTCGCCGCGTGCTCGAGGAACGGCAGGAAGGCCGACGGATACATCCCGCCCGGTGGCAGAAGGCTAGGAGCGATGCTCTTGTGAAAGCCTTCCCAAGCCGATGGGTTGTCCTCCATGAACTGGCTGACGAGCCGGCGCGGGATCGCTCCGAAGATCAAGGACAGCAGGGGCGGGTACTTGTAGACGAGCGTGGTGCCGTGGGCGACCATGACCGGATTGCCGACTTCGTCCTTTGCACCGGTGGCCTCCCAGTCGTCGCCCATATGGAAGACGAAGGCGTTGTCCTTCACGTAGTCCGGGACCGCCTTGTACCACTCCTTGTCCTTGTTCTGGAGCTCATTCAAGACGATCGGGATCGTGATGACAGCCGCTGCCTTGGCCCACGTCTGCGTCATCAGTTTGGGGTCCCAGCCAGGCTCGCCCTCGCCGGGGCGAGAGAAGCCCGCCAAGGCCCTCGCCGTTTTCTCCATGCCATTCAAGTAGGCCGTGAAGAAAGGGACGCCTGAGTTAATAGCCTTGGCCTGAGGTCCCATCGCACCTGAGCGGTGGAACGGGGCCTCGCTCGCCGCGTATGCCAGAGCCTCTTGGCTCTCACCCGCCTTAAGACCCTGGGCGAAGCGGCCGACGGGCATGACCTGCGCCATCTTCATGGACCACCACTTCATAGCGTCGTAGGGCGTCTTGATCAGATTGAACGTCCCCTCCATGAACGCAGGGTCCTGGTCGCCCTTCATCACGTCCTTGAGGTAGCCGCTTTTGCTCAGTCCGTCAAAGATCCGGTCAGGCGCACCCTGGCGCATCCACTGGTCCCAGACTTTGCTCTCGCCGAAGGTATGGCCTATGCCCGTGATCGCCTGAGCGATCGTATTCCGGAAACCGGGCTTGGTGATGAACTGAAACGGGATGTCATAGCCGAGGATATGGAGCGGGAATGCCGGGTTCAGGACGATCATGGACCGCTGGAAGTTCGCGACTGCTCCGACCATCTTCTGCCACATGCCTTGCTGAACGGAGTTCATACCGCGCAGAAGCGGCGCGAGGTCTGGATCCGAGAAGACGACCTTCTGCATCTGACCATTGCGAAGCACTGGTACCTCATCTTCCTTCAGAGCCTTTCCCGTCAGCTGGGCTACGGTAGCATCCATATCCGGGTCAAGCTTGCTCTCGAGGTCTTCTACGTTCAGCGGCAGATGCACCGCGCCCTCGCCTTCAACCCGGGCCAAGCCAAGGGGGAGGGCTGCGTCGGCGGCGGCTTGATTGAGGAGGTTATGGTTCGCTAGGGAGATCCGGAGGAACGTGTCCTTGATCAGGCTCTCGTGGACGTTCTGGACTTGAAGGTCCGAACCCTCGAAGGTGCGGATCGGGTTCCGAGGATTTGTACCGCCTCCGACCTTGCCACCCTCCCGCGGATGGAGCTCCTCGATCACACGGTAGCCCGGGATGCGGGCCTTGTTCGCTTCGATCGCCGCGTCGTGCGCGGCCTCGCTCAGGACACCGGCATCGCGAAGGTAGGTCAGGGTCTTGTTCTGGAAGTCGACCAGTTGGTTGAAGGCGTCGCCATACTTGGCGTGGCCGTTCTGGATGACCTTTAGGGCGCTGTCGAGCGGGATCCCCGTCTCCTTGCCCTGTTCAGCCTTCTCAGCTGCCCACCTAGCCCCAGCGTACGTCCAGAAGGTGTTCGCCCCGGTCTCGCCCTCGAAGGGCTCCAGGATGGTCCTGAGCCCCGGGCCGATGACATTTCCCTTGGTATCGAGCATCCCCTTCTCCAGCATGTACTGGGAGGTGTTGTCCGACGCCTCGGCTGCGCGCTGGAGAAACAGAGGGTTCCGCGCATCCTCCAGGCTTCCACCTTCTCGCGCCGCGTCGACCAGGCGGCCTAGCGGGTGGTCTGGGTTCATCATCTCGAGGTACAGGTCATGGCTACCCTTCGCCAGGAGCTCACTGAAGCTGGGCGGCTTAGTCACCCCAGCGAAGTGGGAGGCGACTTCCTCTTCCGGAGTGAGCTCGCCCTCTGGGTTCTGCTCCGTCTTCGTCGCCTCACGCTGCTTTCCAAGAGCGCCACTCTCATCTTGGGCGAAGTCTGAAGCGACCTTGCGGATCTCGTCGAGGAGGTTCGACCCCAGAGCCTGGGCGTCGGCTTCTGATGGGGGCTCGCCCATGTTCATGTCCTGCATCATCTGGCGGCCGGCACCGATGTTCAGAGCGCCCGGCTCATTGGGGCTCCCGATGCGGCGCAGCCAAGTCGGCAGAAACTGTCCATACTTCCCCGGGTTGCTCTCAGCGAGGGACCGGTAATGTTCCTCGCGCAGGGCTTGGAACGCCTGTGGGTCATTGCCGCTCTTCTCCAGCATCTCCTTGGCCTTGGCGACACCCTCGTTGATCGCAGCATCGAAGACTGGCAGCTTCATGTTGTCGGGCAGACCATCGATCTTCATCGGCACCCAGTAGTCGCTATGATAGATGTTCAGGGCATCGGTCTGAGAGATGTTCTTCACATCGAGGCCGGGGTGCGCATTCGAACTGATACCATACTTAGTGACGCCACCGGTGTCAGAGGTGAGACCACCCTCTTGCTTCAGCATCCATGCACCAGCAGCCTCGAAGTTGCCGGGGATCTTAGGAAGGACATAGCCCGTGCTCTTGACCTGGGTCGAGGCTGGCGTGGTTATGCGCGGCGGCGCATCGCTCGGGATCGAGAATGCCTGGCGCGCCGGCATGTCATTCATGGTGCGCGTTGCCGCGTCCGTCGGGCTCTCTCCGGTGTGAACCCAGTTCTGAGCTAGGTTCTCCTTTGCAGCCGCAAGGACGGGGGCTGTCGCGGAAGTGAGCTTCGCTGCCCCGTGAGCCGTCGCCATCAAAATCGCGCTGTCGATTAGATCCTCTTTCGACATCAGCTTCCCGTTGATCGCCATCGTGCCAGCAGTCAAGGCCGCCATCTCAGCGCCGCTCTGAAGGATAGTACGCTGAGCGACGCCATAGCCTGCCACCTCTGCACCGACCCCCACGTACTTGCCAGTGCCACCAGTGAGGGCTCCAACCGTTCCCATCTGGGCGGTATGCCACAACACTTGGCCATAGCGAACGGCGAAATCCTCAGTTGATCGATATTGGCCGTTGCGGATCTCATCCGCATGCTGCTGCTTGATGTACTCAGGGAGCGCCATCGCGCCAGCCCCAGTCGCTGCAGCGCTAGTGAAGACCGCACCAGGGCCAGTCTCAGAGCCGCCGACCGCGCCCACGACCGCACCGGCTGTACCGCCAGCCAGGCCAGCGGGAAGGTCGCCAACGCCACCTCCCAGCCCATAGGCAAGCTTGCCCCAGAAGCCCGTTCCCTGAGCCATCGTCTTGGCGTTATCAGATTGGCCGGTCAGGACGCCGCCAGAGCTCGCCTTCATGCCGGCTATGAAGAGTTCCCACGGGTTCGTGGTCGACTGGGCCTGCGGTGGGTTCGCCTGATAGGTCGCCTTGGCATTCGCTGCCATCTGCGCGTTCGATGTATCCTGGGCTTTGTAGCCGAGCCGGCTAGCAATCTCAGCATCGCTGAAGCCCTGGTCGCTAGCCTTCTGCCAGCGCTGGGCAATCGCGTCGTGGATCTCCTGCTGACTGAACCCGTTTGACCTGGCTGTCGCTATACCCTGTTCGAGTGGGGTCAGAGCCGGGGGTGGGTTCGCCATCACTTACCTCCAAATAGGATCCCGTCGAGTTTCGCCTGGCGGTCGGCGGGCATGGTTGCCAGCGGTGCGGGGGCAGACGACCCCGTGGGCGGCAGAGGATGAGACGTATCTATCTTGGTTCGGACCTCTGCGCCACCTGAGGTCGCTGCGCGAACGTTATCCCACGCTGCAGTGACAGCGTCAAGCAGACTACCACCAGCACCCTGCGGTTTCTGCAGAGGAGGCGCATGCTGGGAGCCCGGTGCATTATCCGGGTTGAAGCTCTCGATCTTTCGGTGGAAGTAGATCGAGTTCGGGTGCTGTTGATCAGGAGGACCGAGAGTGTCGGCCCTGGAGATACCCGCGGCGTCATTGGCGCGGATCAGCGGGGCATAGTAGTTGAAGGCATCCGAGAAGGCCTCCTTGCCCTTGGCATCGGGCATGCCGGTCATCTTAGCCGAGGGCGAGGCAGTGGAGGTGCGCCAGAAGTCTACCTCTGCGTCGAGGAGCTTCGTATCAAGCTGGCTCTCCGGGTTCTTCGGATGCAGCTGCTCCAGGAGAAAGCGTGACCCTTCCATCGATAGGCCGTTGGCGACACCCACCTTGCCTAGGATCTCCGCATCGGTCGGGGCTTGAGCGGTCCCGATCCGGCCGAGGAACGAATGCAGCGTCGCTGGGTCGTCCTTGCCCGCGGCGTTGGGGTTCTCGGTCTTCTGCTTGAAGAGGCGCTCTGCCAAGCCAGTGAGAGCTTCGCGCGTGGGAGGGAGGAGGTCCGGATCCGTGAGGATCGCCTGGTTGGCCTTAGACGTGAAGTTCGGATCGCTGACGTCTTGGGTTCCGAAGGCAGTCATATAGGCTCCCGCCTTCTGCTCTGACTTCAGTTTGGCCGCCAACTGCGAGGCTTCCATCTGGCGGATCTGATCGCGCTCCTTGGCGTTCGTAACCTGATCGGCGAACTTGTCCAGAGCTTCGCGCTGCTGGTCGTCCAGATAATTCGCGAAGGGACCACCGGCCTTGAACGCCGCCTTGGCCTGCTCTGGGTTGGCCTGCGCCATCCCCTGACCCTGGGAGATCGTAATCTGGGCCATGGCTTCATTGACGTGCGTGCGCGCTGCAGCGATCTGGTCAGCGGTCATTCCGGGGTGGGCAGCGATAGCCGCCTCTACGGTTGCCCTATAGGTGCCGCGAACTAGATCCGCTGAAGTCGGATCGCTGAAGGCAGCGAAGGCAGAGTTGTTCCTGGCGACCTGAAGGTTGCTGACGAAGTCGGCCCCCTCGACGTTGGCTTGTGTTGCCATCGCCTTCTCGCCGAAATAGGAGCGCAGCTGGTTAGCGTGCTCCATGGCGAACATCTTGCCGCCCTTGGTCTGCGCAGCGTCCTGGTACTGCTGGAGGGCCGGCTCGACGACCTCGCTGATGAAGTGCTGCGCCGCGGCCGGATTGTTCGCTGAAGCTGGGTCCGTGAAGAGGGCCTGCATCTTCGTGTCGAGGGCATTATGCAGCTGAGCGCCAGTCGCGCCAAGCTGGCTGATCTCCTGGAACGTCTGGTGTCCCTCGATCGCGTTCCCGACCTGCTTCAGGCCGCCGCCCACGTCAGACGCGATCTGGTGATAGAAGGCACCGACACGGCGGCCCTCCATCTCGAATGCCTGAGCGCCGCCCTCCTGGGGACGTAGCGTGTCTTGCTGGCTAGTGTACTGGACGATATTGCCGGCCATGGTGTTCTCCTAGAGCCCAAACAGCGATGCGCCAGCGCCGAGGATGCCACCAAGGAGGCTACCAGAGGAGGCCGCATTTGCCGCCGCTTCCATGCCTTTATTGGCTGCAGCCTGCTCAGCGTAGTTATTCACGTTGATCTGGGTCTGCGCCGTGATCAGCTGCTTCTGCAGGGACGCTTGCTGAGCGCTCGACCGCATGATGTCAAGTGAGCTCCCGCTGGCCGCGAAGCCAGCACCGCCGACCTGGGCCTGGGTCGCACCCTCGACCTGGAAGGCTTGGCGCTGTTCCTGCGTCTGCTGGATCTGCCCGGCCTGCTTCGCGATCTCCTCGTTCTGGGTATCGATCTTCGCAGCCTTGCCGTACGCGTTCCCCTCGGCCTGGTCGCCCTGAGACGAGAAGAAACCGCTAACCAGATCGCCCGCCGCTCCAAAGATCCCTTGTGCGTTGAAAGCCATGGCTAGCGGTCCTGCGTATGATGGAAGGCCCCGAACGCCAGGACGTTGGCGGGATAGGGGCGAGTGATTGACCAGCATAGCATATCGTCGAAGGAATAGTCACTGTCCAGCGTGTCCCAATAGACGCCGCTGAATAGTTGGTTCTTCGTCAGAGGCGTGCCGCCCTTGGTCTTGAAGTTGGCCGCGTGGTTGCTGGTAAAGTTCGTACCGAAGCTGATCCCCTGCGTATTGTGTAGAAGGGCCGAGAACATATGGCTGCGCCGCGTCATGCCCAGAGCGGGGCCAGTCTGAGCGCCGGCCTCCTGCGGGTTGATCGTCCTCAGGATCTGGCCCTGGCTCGTGTAGGTGAACCCAGCCACTAGAGGGGTTTGGTCGGTCGTCTCAGAGGACGCTGGGCCTATGTCCGCCTGGATGCGCATTAGCTGATAGGTCCCGCTCGTCGTTCCGCCGACAGGCGTGGGGGCACCGCCTCCAGACGTGTACTGGAAGTACCCTACCAGGAAGCCCGTAACGTCATCGCTGAAGAAACCGCCTGCCGCTTGTAGACCATGGACGTTCGTCGTCGAGATGACCGTGCCCAGCTTCGTGTTGATCACGATCAGGCTCATGTCAGAACCACCGTTATTCACGATGATGTTCATGCGTTGGCGCTGGATCCGAGTGTCAGGAGAGAAGGCCAAGGTAGATTGGTTCGGCATCTTCCAGACGATAGAGCCATCTGTCGGGTTCACCTTCACGAAATACGAGGGCGTAGTGACCGCGTCCAGTGTGCTATACTGGACGATCACACACCCATCGGTCTCATCGTATACGATATCCTTTCCGCTCACTCCATCAAAGTGCGTCCAGGTGGGATCGATGTCCGCAGCATGGAACGTCACGAACTCAGTGATGCGCATTCCCTGCGGAGGCAGAGCTTTCCAGTTGACCGGATGTGTGTCGGGCTGATGGTTCGTGTTAGCTGCAGTGAGCGAAGAATACCAAACTCCGCTGAACTGGACTACGTCACCAACGCCATAGGTGTGGGCGCTATCGTAATAGTTCGTTGCAGCCAGAAGAGCCTTGTCATCCCACACCGCTATCTTGCAGATACCAGACGGATCTGTCGTGGGAGAGCCGTTCCCGGGTGAGCTTACTGCAAAGGCGGTGATGATCTGGGCATTCTGGATCCCAACGCACATGCCGCCATTCCGATACAGCGGAGCCGTCGGGATAATCCCGTAGGCCAGGATGGGGATCCCGGTCGCGAAATTCAGCACATTCCCAGCAATAGCCGAGGCTTGATTGATGTAAAAGCAGTAGGCGTTCCCAGCACCCTTGGCCGCGACCGCCACTAGAGGGAAGCTAAAGCCGCTGTTGCGGGCATCTCCACCAATAGTTCCCGGAAGCGCAGCCTCTGCTAGAGTATCGGCGTTCAGGATATTCCAGATCGGGTTGTTCAGAAGCTGCGTCGCATACCAGATATAGTCTCCACCATAAAACATGCCGCTGGCTGTATCGCCGCCTACTGTCGATAGGAGGACTTCGTTGATCTGCGCATTGCCTGCGATCTCAAACGAAGCCAGGTAGCCACCACCGTTAAGGAAGATGCGGCCCCCAGCCCAGTCTGGCCGGCTGGCCCAGCCAAAGGTCGGCTTAACGCCTAGACTGGGATTATAGGCCTGGATAGTCGTCGGGTTCGGGGCGATGTCTCCAGTCGTCACGATGAACTCCACGCCCGTCTGCAAAGGCGCAAAGCTAACTCCCGAAGCGTTTAGGGCATCCAGGTAGGCCTTCGTGAACAGCTTGTCCGGATCACTCTGATAGGGGACATGGATCTTGCCGCCTGCCTGTACGACATAGTCGCCGAGATCGAGGCCGCCAGCGAAGACTGAGACCGTCTTCCCGATCAGGGGCCAATAGCCGTAGATGTCGAGCCCAGTTCCGTCCACAGACTGCTGGGCGTAGAACGGGACGATGCCGGCATCCACAAACCAGGCCGCCGTGTTGGGCTTGTTCTCATCGAAGATGTCGGTCAGCATCTCCACGAACCGGACGTTGGTCGAGATGTCGTTCGTGACCATCATGAGGCTGTCGATATCGCCACCGATCGAGGGTCCGACCTGGATGCTCTCGACAATACGCCCAGAGCCCAAGGAGTGCCGGTGCCAGCCAGAGAAGGACGCAGGCTGCGTCCCGAAGGGGCTTTCGCGTTTGTAGGTACATCCGATTAGGCTCCCATCATTGCAACGCTCCCAGAGAACGGGGGTGAGCTCCCGTTGATACGCGATCTCAGCCACCCCGGGGATAGACAGATGCTTCGCCTTGAGCGAGAGGTTTGTCCCACTGAACTTGCCGCTATAGACGTCGGCGATGTACTCGTACGTCTTCCGACCGTAGCGCTGGACGAAGGCGATCGAGAGCCCAGTCTGCCGCGGCTCGATGTTCGCGCAGCCATACTTCGTGACCCTGTGCGCCTGAATGGAGGTAGGCGTCACGGGGTCGCTCAGATTGCTGGCCTGGATCAACCATTCGCCGGCCTTGGTCCCAACGACGACGCCAACGGCCGTTGGGATCGCCCAATAGATCTGCTCGATGTTGTCGGAGTTCAGGGTCTCCGTAATCCCATTGTTGTCAGCGACGGTGCCATCCTGGCCAGTCGGATCAAAGCGCAGGAGCTCATTCGACTTGGTGGCGTCAAACCGGTTCCCAATCGCCCCCATCAGATAAAAGCGGCCCTCATAGTAGGTGCCCGAGGTGGGGTAGCCAGAGTTCGCGCTGAAAGCCCCTAGCCGCCAGGTTGTGATTGGGGTCGTGTAGAGCAGGTTCCCGTCGGCGCGCGGGTTGCCCTCGAGGTCGACGGAGGCCGGCTGGATAGCCATCGTCACCTGGTTCACGCTCGCTACCGTAACGATGAAGCCCCACGTCCAGACCGCGGCCGTCGTCGAGACCGCCCACTTGGTCAGGTCAGTATCCGGCTGCACGTTCGTGTTCGCGACGATCGCAGTATAGTAGGCCCCATCGAATTTGACAGACTGGTTGGCCGCGTAGGGCGTCCCACTCGACCAGACCTGAGGCTCGCTGAAGAGGCGGATCATCCGGCCGACGTCCGACGAATTGAAACCAGCGCCGCCGTTAATTGAAGTCGTCGCCGAGAAGCTGACCGTAATCGTTCCCGTCAAGCCGCTGGGAGTGGCCGTAGAGCCGTCCGTCGGTGGGTCGAGGTAGGGACCATCGGAGAAGACCGCCTGGGCGAAGGTGAAGTTCGCAAAGACGTTCGAGACTGTGAAAGATGACGTCAGGAGATACACGGGGAAACCCGGGACCAGGATTAGCGCGAACGCGTCATTCTGGACGATCCTGGCCTGGGCCCATTGGCCGTTCGTGTAGGGGGTCGTGAAGGTTGTAACGCGACTGACGATCAGGGTATTGAGGCCAAGGGTGATAGTGCTCCCATCTACCCCTGCGCCCGTCACGGGATCGGCAATCGTGAAGTGGAAGGCGTCCACGACCGTAATCGCCAACTGGCGGTTCAGCAGCGGGGTCATCCCAAGGAATACGACGCCACCGACAGGGAGGCCGAACTGGACTTGGTCGCCGGTCGACCATCCATGCGCCTGCGCCGTCTCGACCAGAGCCGGGTTCGCTGAGTTGATGCCGAGCACGACTGGTGGATTTGGGTCCAGGACCAGGCTTAGGCCGGCGAAGAACCGAATATGACCGTCAGTGAACTCTATCTGGTATGGTGCCTCTACCGAGAAGTCGAACAAGCGCAGCTGAGCCTTGGCCCCGTTGCGGGTCGTGGCGGCGAAGGCCGTCCCCGGCCGGCGCACTGCGGAGCCTTCCTCGATCGGGATCGTGTTCAGGCAGACGTTCATGCCCGAGCGGTAGAGCGGGTCGTCCATCCGGCCTTGATAGTAGGGAGAGAATTCGCCTCCGAGAAACGAAGTCTGAAGCGCTGAAGCGTCGGGCATTGCCTACCTCCGACAAGTGATGTAGTCGTCCTCGGGCGCTTCGGTCGGGCCCTGCTCAATACCATTGACCATGCGAGCCTCTGTCATGAACCGATTATAAGCCGAGACGATAGCACTAAGCTTCGTGGTCGACTGCGTCAAGGTCTCGCAGACCTCAGTCGCTATCCGGCAAGCCATGCCCTCGCAGAACATCGGGTCCATGAGGGTCACATCCGCTACGTCGGCGACGAAACGCAGGGTGATCGGATAGACCTCGCGAGTGACGATCAGCCCATTCTCATAGACCCAATCGTCATAGGTCAGGCCAGAGGGTGCTCCGAGGTAGCTCGTGCTCCCAGCCTTAGGATCCTGAGGGGCTTCGCGCAGGAAGCCATAGGGCAGCACGTAGACGTTCCGAGTGGCGCTCTGGGTCACAGGGCCCGAACCGGCCGGATAGACCAGTTGAAGGCTCCGCACGGTCGCGTTACCTAGCTTCAGCCAGTTGATGCCCATCATGAGATCGGGCTGCGTATTCGGCTGGAGACCCCATGGGGCCAAGCCATTGTCGGTCCAGTTGACCCCGGCATTACCCACCGGGTTATGGCCGACGTTCCCCGCACCGGTGGAGGTGTAGAGGTGATTGTCTGAGCCGATGACCTGAGCAGCGTTCCCATACGTGGTGCCTACGAGCCAGAGCGCGACTGGTGTTGAATTGACATTCAGGTCGATCTGGCTCTGATAGACAACGGAGTTGAAGAGGACCGTTTGGCCAACGCTGTAGATCCCGGTGTTCACCCATGCGGGGACAGTCGTCGGGACATCAGAGTTGCCAGTGTTCAAACTCAGGTAGACGGACGGGTTCGGTCCCGTAGGATAGTAGACAAGCTCGCCAGCAAAGTAGCCACCATTCGTGGCAATCTGGCCCTGCTTCGTCCAGTGGACACCGCCATCCGTGACCGGGTTGTTGTTCACGTTCCCGTTCGTCACCGAACTATATTCGAACTCGTCGGAGCCGATCGCTAGCTGGCCCGCGGCATAGGTCGTGCTCGGCGACCAGGGCTGCGGGCTCGACTGGTCCGCATTGAACGTCCACTGAGTGACAGTCCGTGGTCCGAAATACTGTGTCCAGAAGCTCTCCTGGTCAGAGCCCTGGGTGTTCAGATCAGGCTGCTGGTTCGCTGGCACCGAGCGCAGAGCCTGATACCATTCTCCATTGAACTGAACGACGGATCCAGTGACGTAGGTCGCCGTCGAGGAATAGATAGCCGGTGTGAAGAGCATGGTTGGGCCGCTACCGCTGCCGCCCACCGGTGGAGGAAGGTTGTTGGTGTTCACCGGCCGGATCACTGCGCGCCGGGTCGCGAACGTCCAGACGTTGCGGCGAAGCTCCGCGTCACGAACCTTGTCATAGACGAAGGCCGTCTCGCTGGCATTCTTACTGTCATCGGTGAACGAGGCGATGCGGGTTGCTCCGCAGCGCTGCAGGGCGCGGTTCGCGATATCGACGGGGGTCTGAAACTTGGCCATGAGGCTTGGGCCTCCATAGCCCTAGTCGTTGGGGATGCGGGTCAACGTGATGTAGTTGGCCGTGAACGTGCCGATCACGATCTCGTACTGGCCCGGAGGCAGGTCAAGGACCTGGTGGCTAGTCGTCGCAGTGACCTGAGTGGCGACCGGGATATAGGTGACACCATCGAACGCTTGCATCTCGAGGTCGATTGTGCCGGTGCCGGTGGACTTGGTCAGCAGCATGTACTTGCCACCACGGAGCTCGAAGGCCGCCGTAGTCACCGCACCTATGTTGGAGAACTGGACGCTTTCTTGACCACGCATGGGGGCCTCCTAGAGCGGCACAGACGTGGAGTTGTTGTTGTTCTTGATGAAGCGCCAGATGGTCTCGATGGCCTGCCGGATCTCTTTCTTGGTCAGGTTCTTGGTGAGATCAACGCGGATCTCCAGGTCGCCGACGCCAGGCGCAAGAACGCCCTCGGTCACAGTCTGTGAACCAGAGCTCGCGACATTGTCGATCAGGGTGCCGCGGGTGAGCGACCAGGAAGCTGAAGCCATAGGAGGTCTCCTTCTAGGACAAGATGCTCGAACCGTTGATCAAAGTCAAGGCTGCGCGCAGGGCGGCCAGCAGTTGAGCCCTCGTAGTGACGACGCCGGTGTCAAAGGTGATGACGACATTGCCACCGGCGAGGCCGTTGACATCGGCATTGACAGCGGCCTGGGTAACTCCCTCCGTGTTGATCGCGGTGTTCAGGGTGCCCCAGTTGGTGTTCAGGGTGGTGACGTGGGCCTGTGTGGGGGTCGCACCGTCAGCAACAAGCGTCGCGACGTTGGCGGCCACGGTAGCCTGGGCAGCAACAACGGCGGCCAGGGCAGTGGCATCAGCAGCGTTGTCGGTCTTGAGGGTGGCCGGCAGAGCGGACGAGGCCGCGCCAGCAGTAGTGTTGTAGCCGAGGTTATTCAGACCGCCATCCTGGAAGTGCTGGCCCACGGTGACGACAATAGAATTGAGGGCCATAGGTGCCTCCGGAGGTACAAGTTGCGGCGGTGGAATACGCTGCGGTGGGGGTCTTATGAGAGGCATGTACGCCTCCCTAGAAGTTCATCCCCGGCCGGCGCTGGAGAGCCCACCGGCCGGGGATACGCGCATTCCCGCGCGGTTAGATCGCGTAGCCGACCCGCAGATAGATCGCGGCACCCGTGGTGACACCCGTGGTGTGGCAGACCGCGACGATGTCGAAGTAGCCACCCGGATTGGCGGACAGGCCGAGAGCCTGCCAGAGCTCCATCTGGCGATCGGCGATCGGATAGTTGCCTGACTGGTTCGTCTCGTTGGTGGGGCCAACGGCCGAGGAGCAGTCGATGTCGACGGCGAAGAACCCAGCACCGGTGGTCGGAACCACGAGGCCTTGGACGTTGGCAGGGGTGCCGTCCTGGGTCGCATCGCTGTAATAGACGGACAGCGAGAGCTTGCCGGCAGTCATGGCCGCGGCCTCGAAGATGACGTGCTTGATCACGGCATTGGTAGGGACACGGCAAAGCTGGTAGGTCGAACCGGCCAGGTCTCCAGAGACAGTCGAGGCAAAGCCATCGACTTCCCGGAAGATGGCCATGCCACCGCGGCCCGACGTGTTCTGGACGGAGGGGATCGCGTCCAGGTTCGTGATGGCGGCGGATTTGATGTGAGAGGTCTGGGTCATGGTGATGTTCCTTCACTGCTTGGGGCTGCTATAGGGCCGGCCTAGCCGGTACTCCGAGGCTCTCGCCGCCGGCCCTGTTCTCGCCTTACGGGGTGATATCGGCTCCCGTGGTGTCGGCACAGGTGATCTGCAGCACCTTGCCCGGTTGGGTCCGGGTAGCGCCGAAGGAAGTCTGCGTCAGCAGTTGATAGGGACGACCGGACAGGTCGGCGCGGATGTCGACATAGTTCGACATGTCCTTCCAGATCCCGAGATACATCCCCGACTTGGCGAACGCGATGCAGTTGCGCACGGAGCCGGTGAAGTTCAGGCGTTCGGAGAACACGAGATCGAACCCGAGGAAGCGAGTGAGCTTGCCATCGACAAGCACGGGCTTGTCGTTGAACTCGGTCGAAACGACTTCGACTTGGTTCAGAAGGTCGCTCTCTTGCTGCGAACCGATGACCAGGGTCAGCGGATCGGTGTCGATATCGACATGGTAGTGGCGGAACGTGCGCTTAGCTTCGATCAGCTTCGTCACCGTCAGGCCGCTGGCGGCGCTGGAACCAAAGGTGGAAACCACCTGAAACCCGGCATTGCCCACAGTCGTAGAGGTATTGAAGTTCTCGGGCGACAGGCCACCCGCGTCGGTGCCGATCTGCGACGGATTGAAGGCCGCGGCGATCAGGCAGTCGTCCCACGCACGACCAACAGCCATCGCGGCATTGGTCGCATATTGAGACTTGACGTCGACGATGGTGCGCAGTTCATCGAAGGTGTCGATCAGCTGCGGCAGTTCGCCGTCTTGCGGGAAGACCCAGCGCCGGGTGAAGTCCGCATCGATCCGGCCCAGCGGCGCAAAGCGGCCAGCAGGAGCGCGGAGTTGGACAGCGCCGATTTGGTTGATGGGCGAAGCTTGCTTACCCACATGGAAGCCCTCACGGACCTTGCCGCGAAGCTTGGACCCCATTTGCTGGAGCTTGAGTTCCAGGTTAGTGGAGAACTGCGTGGTGAAGAGCTCGAACAGGTTCTCAGACATGGCGAAGCCACCTTCTGCTGGAGTTACGGGTTCATCTAACGGATGGCCGTATCCAGTAACGGGGGCCTCTGCGACTTGTCTCAGGCTCTCCCTCCCGAAGGCGTAGGAGATGGGAGGGGCCAGGCGGATGGTCGCGCACGCCACCCGGCCCCGGGCCGCCCCCGCTGCGCGAGCCGCGCGGGCAACCAAGCATCAAGATACACCCTCAGGCGTCGATGTCAAGAGTGTTTCTTAGCAGCGCGCATGCCAACTAGGGCCAAGCGTGCTTGAGCACCGGTCTTACCCTTGGCGTGTTCTTTCTCGTGGGCATACTCGGACGTGCTTTCGCCGGCCGCCTTAGCCTTCTCCTTGAACTGCCCATGGGCGTTCGCGAAGGCTTTCTTCATCCAATGCTTAGCCATCACTTCCTCCGTTTGGCTTGGTGCCGCGCCGCCTTGACCCGCTCCACTTTCGGAGCGGGCCTGCCGGTATCGGCGTCGTTGAACTCCTTGCCCACCTTCTGTGGCACGCCGCCATAGCCACCTTTGGTATGGGCGGCTGCAGCCATCAGGCGACGCTGGGCTTTAGAGACGGAGGGCATACTAGTCTCCTACGGCTGCTTAGCGGCCCAGACGATCTTCTGGAGATCCGCCATTTGGCGGGCCTTGGCGACATCGCCAGCCAGATAGCTCGACACCCAACTCTCATCGGCCTTCAGATCATTGATCCGGGTCTGGGCCTGCTCAACGGTCATGAGCTCACCCGCGCCTGCGCCTGGAGCCAGGCTCTGGACGAACCTGGCTTCGCCGGTCTTCTCGCCGATGGTGCGGAACATCTCCATCACCGCGGCGTATCCGATCTGGCTCTCCAAGGCATTGATGGCCTCGGGCTTCACGCCCAGAGCCTCAGCCGTGTGCTTGGCCACGTCCAGGTTCGCCTGGTAGTTCGTGCCCCAGTTCTGCTTCAGCGAGGAGCGCTCAGCTTCCAACTTGACGCCGGCCTCAGCAGTCTCCGCGGCTTCCGCATCATCCAGAAACTTGGCGAAGGACTGAGCCACGCCCACGGCAGCCTCGGCTGGGAGGCCGAGCTTGACGGCAGTATCGCGCATAGTGGTAACGAAGCGCTCATCGAGATCGGAACCATCCGTGAACTTGACGTTCGCGAAGTCATAGCCAGTGGCCTCCTTAGGAACGCCTAGGCGCTCACGCACCGCCGCCCAGTTCGCCTCGTCAGAGGCATCTTTCGGCCAGCGGACGAGTTGGTCAGCGGGGACACCTAGACGACGCTCTGCTTCGCGGTGGGCCTTGGCTGCCTCGAGAGCAACGGCCGCGGGATCCTTGGTATCCCAGCCGCGCTGTTGGATATGCCCGATCAGGTCGGGATCCGTCACAGTGCTGTACCAAGTGGCAGCCGGGGTAGGTGCCGGCGGTGCATTCGGGTCTACTACGGGATCAGGCATCGTCTTCTCCAGTCAGTTGTATGTTGAAGTTCTGCCCATTGTACAGGGCGAACATTTGCTCAGGGCTCAGATGTAGGTGTTGCGTGATCCGCAACCAAACCTCGCGGCGACCCTCTAGAACCGCGTGGATCCTCGGATCCGGATCGAAGCAAGTCTTGTCGGCTCGGCAGAACTTGGCTAAGTCACTCAGGACTGCTTGCGCATGATATGAGCGCCCAAAGGTGAGCTCGTAGTTCCGCTTGCGGACGCGCAGGAAGTCGAGAGCGTGCTCGGCCTTCTCCTTCAGGGTGTTCAGGTCCATTCCGTTCTCTCCAGCCTAGCATTGTGCCACGGAACCTTGTCGCAGTCGGCAGGCATGGTTCGCATAGCGCGAACGGCGCACTCAGTCAACATGACGGTCGGCTCGATGACCATCGCGTGGGTCAGGCCGTAGTGAAGCCGGCTATCGTAGCGGCGCATCACCAAGCAGCCCTCTTCGTCGTTGATCGAGACCAGAACGGTCATTGGCCGGCTCCTGAAGGGGGTGCAGGAGGTCCGCCGCCCGGCTGCACGGGCTTGCCCTGCCCAGCGTTCTGGGCCTGGCTCACGGCGTTGTTCATCCCGGCCTTCGCCTGGACAGCCTGCGCCTTCATCATCGCTGCCTTGGCCGGGGCTTCCTGGATCTGCTGCTGCCGCTCCGTCGCCTGGGCGCGAGCCTGACGCTTCTGGGCGATCATCTGCGGCGAAGCCATCCAGCTGACTGGCGATCCCTGGATGTCGGCGATCTCGGGGAGGGCCGTGTCGAAGTCGTAGACGTCGAGGAGGCTTGGGTCCTGGGTCGCGTTCACGATCGTGAGCGTAGTCTCCAGGGAGCGCATGAAGCCTGCCACTTCCTGGGCCCGGGCAGCGCGCGCCAGAGGGCTCGTGTAGTTCACGTCGTATGCCCCGTTGACCTCAGCGAGGGCCGGCGGCATGGGCGGCAGGAGCCGCATACGGGCCATCAGGTCGAGCTCGCGATCGATCATAGGGCCAAGATATTCGTTCTGCTGGCGGCCGACTGTGGGGGCGAGGAGGATGCCCTTCTCGTTGACACGCTCGATCACCTCGGTCGCTGTCATCTGCGGCGTCTCCTCCAGGATCTGGAAGAGGCTGACGAGGAAGGCATCCTGGATCAGGCCGACCTCCATGTCCATCATGTCCTTCGAGACCTGGATCTGACCGGTGGGAAGAACCTGGATCAGCGGCTTCCCGTCTGAACTCACGCCGCCCTTGTTCAGGGCCCCGGGCCTCATGCTGATGTCGACGAGGCCGTCGTCCGCCGTCAGGAGGACAGGGTCCGCGGCGCGGTGTCCCTGCTTCAGGAAGGTCCGCTTCTCGGCGTTCAGGGTCTTGATCGCCGGCAGAACCATCATGGCTGGGCTGCGGCCGTAGATCTCGCCGGGGGTCTGGTCATAGCGCGAGGCAGCGATCGGGAACGTGTGGTAGCCGCTCTCCTCCAGGAGGACGCGGCCCTGCATCGAGACGAAGTAGGAGGCGAACTGCAACCCCTTACTGTCGATCCGGTTCGGATCCCAGTCACTTCGCGGGCAGACGCGGTGCAGGAAATCGAAAGGGAACTCCGACTTGGCCTTCATCGCAGAGATGATGTTCTCTGGCAGCTTGTCGCCAAAGCGCTGGTAGGCCTGCCGCGGCGTCAGACGGAACCAGCGGATGAAGCCGTCGATCAGGCCCTGGTGGTTCTCATGGAGGAAGAGCTCTCCAAGCGGCATCGCTTTGTACCGCAAAGCCGGAAGTGGTTTCCCATCCGCCCCATAGGCGCGGTCGATGAACATGCCCGCGGTTCCGAAGGCCCCGAGGCCCTGGTACTGGTTCTGGTTCTGGGCGCTGAAGTTCGCGATCGGGGCGTAGCGCAGCTTGAAGAGCCGGCGCGTCGCCTCCTCCATCCACAGCTTCACCTGGCGGTTCTTCCGTAGTTCCGGATGGTCCGCGATCAGCTGGTGCCAGAACATATTCCGCGGCGTCAGGAGGCTGTCGCAGATGGCGGCGAAGCGGTGTAGCGCCATCATGGCCGAGGCGTCGACCTGGCGATCGGTCTTCTTCACGCCGGGCTGATTATAGTTCCCATAGTAGAACGTGTTTCGGCTAGTCGGCAGAACGAGCTCCGCGATCTCCTCCCACTGCTGGGCAAAGGTGTTGCGAATGATCTGCATCTGCGAGAACTCTTGGAGTGTCTCATAGACGATCTCCTCTTCTCGCATCGACTGGACCGTTTGGCGGCCCGCGATATCATAAGCTGTCGGGTCAGTAGCCAAGTCCGCCTCCCCCTGATGGGTTGTTCCCGACCCCCAAGAGTGCGATCGTGGACGCCGACTGGTTGATGCTGTTCAGGCCGTTCTGGTTAGGAACCTGTGAGACCTGCAATAGCTTTTTCTTCCGCTCAGCATCCATGCTCTGGAGTTGCTGGTTTAGTTCGTCGCCTAGACCACCGAGGCCAAGGTCTTGCGCAGACGCGGAGATGGGCGCGTTCTTCGCGCTGGTCGGGCCTGGACGCATAGCCGCCTCCTAGTGGATCCTATATTAGATCACTCAGAACAGGTCGAAGTCAATCCCCGAGGCTACGCCGCTCTGGCGCGTACGGTCTATACCTCGGCCGCCAAGCTGGCAGATCCTGGCGTGGCGCTTCGCCATCACGAAGATCCGGGTTGCCGACATCAGGTCATCCCGCATCTTGACGATCACGCCGTCCTTGCGGTGATACTCCCGGTATTCTCCCCACCAGTCGCTTAGATGGCGGGCGACCTTCAAGCGCCCAGTCTCCATCCGCTGCTGCATCTCCAGTATGCCGGCCTCGGTCGATAGGGAGCCATCGGGCCAGGTAGCGTGCTCTGGTAGCATGAGCAAGCCCTGGGCCTTGTAGAGCTTTGAGAGTGGCTCACCGGTGCCCTTTTCCCGGTGCGTACCATCATGCGGCCACGCCACAGGCACCGATGCTCCGATCGGCTTCATAGCCGCGGCATGGTTGATCGGGGTCATGGTCGCACCTTCGCCGTTCAGGCGCACGGTGTGGTGGATGTGGATCACGTCGTTATCCCGATCCCAGAGCGCTAGGACCGCAGCGAATGGGTGCCCAATCCCAAAGTCCATGCCCCACATCTTGACCCAGTGGTCCGGGATGTACATCAGAGGATCTTCAGCGATCTGGTCCTCAGGATAGGGGAAGATCCGTCCAGACCCCAGCATGGGGACGCCATGAGCCCGGGCCTCGCGCTCGTGTGCTGGCCAGGAGGCGATGATCGCTGCGCGCTCCGCGGCCGGGATATGCTCGGCGTCTTCGATGGTCATGGTCGTCATGGTGCGCTGAGCGTTCGGCTCATCGAAGAACCGCATCACGACATCCGATCTCCCCTTGAGCGGGGTGAACGTCACCCATACCATACCCCGGGTCGCCATCGTCCTGGTCAGGATCTCAGAGTAGATATCCAGAGGCGGCTCCTCGTCGCACCACGCCCAATCCAGTGTCTCTGACTGGAAGCGAGTGCGGCCCTGCTCGTAGGACTTGAAGCGGATGACAGAGATGCCGTCCTTGACGCCATTGGTTCTATGCTGGACTTGGATCGTGTCGTAGGCATCGGTCACGCCCCGGGCCAAGGATGGTTTGTCAACGAACGCCTCCAGGGGGATCATCCCAGTCCCAAAGCTGTCCTCAACGCCTGGCTCTCCGCATAGGTATTTCTGAGGCACGTCTCGCGCCAAGAGGCCTGTCTCTGCGCAGGCCCAGCCCTTGGTAGGGTGATCGAACTTGACCCCCGGCCAATCGGGTGGGTAATCTCCAGTAGCGTGACAGGCGGCCTCGAACGCCCCCGTGATCGTTTTCCCATTTTGGTTCCCCGCGTTTAGGAGCCGCTCCTTGAAGTCGCGCCCCTTGGCCAAGTGCTCACGCTGCTTCGGGTATGGGACGAAGAAATCCATGCGCCGGTACTTCTGGCGCTGGACCGCCGCCTCAAGGATCGAGGCTAGCTCCTGGAGTTTCTTGACGTCCAGGTTAGCGAACTCGATCGGCTCATCCTCAATCGGTGGCGTGTACTCGAACTCATCCATCAGAGAGCCTCGTTGCACCACGACGCGTCGATGCTGTCCAGCGGCCGGTTCCTCAGGCGGCAGTAGAGGTTCCGCGCCTTACGGAAGGCTGCGCTGTGGCCAGCATACTCGATCCCCATGGACGAGATCGTCCTGTCGAGGAGGTCTGAGTATCGCTTGCAATGGAAGGCTTCTCGCTTTCCGATGTTGATCTCACCCAGCTTCCGCAGGGCTCTCGATAGGCGACATGTCATGGGTGGCTCTTTTCATGATCCGGAGGAGAATATGAGAAGGGGTCTTCAGGTTCCCGTTCGGGAAGAACCTCGGTGAATTCGGTATCTATAGGCTCAGCCTTTACCGCTCGGGAAGATTTGGTCGAGATCCCTACGGATCCCAATAGCTGGACCGGGTCTAGCTTCAGCTGCCGCGCCATGGCTTCGATCTTTGCGATCATCTCAGGAGCGGTGTGCCGATGGTCGTGGATGTGCTCTACCTGTTGTATCACCAGAAGTCCAGACCGGTTCGCCACCTCGACCGCCGCTCTGAAGCGATCCTTGTGGCCCGGCGTCTGCATGATCTCGAGCATTACGTCTATGGCCAGTGGTGCGCCTACTCGGACGCGTTTATCCGCTTCTTCCTTGAGGGCGGCGATTATCTTGGGGTGTCGCGCTAGTTGAGATCCCGTGGTCCTCGCCGACGTGACCGTCATCTCCGGGTTCATTGTTAGCGCTGCGGCGGTCTGGTTTCCGCCATTATCTAGGAGTGCGGTGGTGTAGGCGCGCTGCTTTGGTGTGAGCGCTGCCATCGCTGGTCCAAGGTCTTCGATCGTGGCGATTTCGCTGGTCATGTTGATGTTAATATCAGTGATCTGGAAAATTTTCAAGCTCGTCGCCGAAATTTTGGAGGTCGTCTCCTAAATTTTTAGGGTCGCGCGTGCGAGCTAAGTGTATAGGATCCCAACACGAGTTCGAAAGCCCGGGGGTGGGGCCGGTACACCCCGGTCTATTTCCGATAATCCTGACATCTAAGCGCACCTCACTTTGCATCGCAAAGCGGCGGCCAAGCGGATGGTCGTTTGAATTCAGCTGGAGCGGGAGAGGAGAGGACGGGGGCGAAAGGCATGCAGAGAGTGATATGCAATGCAAAGCGAGGGCATGAAAATATCGCTTGACAGGGGAGACTCATGG
>Ga0210406_10000702_pt1 | contig 44190 bp, 32 predicted proteins | sample IncBWC30MmetaG_FD_155454 | JGI IMG/M metagenome (GOLD analysis project Ga0210406, IMG submission 155454) | Forest soil microbial communities from Barre Woods Harvard Forest LTER site, Petersham, Massachusetts, United States - Inc-BW-C-30-M | ecosystem: Environmental > Terrestrial > Soil >...
ATCGCTGCTGCACGAATCGAAAACGACTACATCATCGCTCCAGCGGCACGAATCGATGCACTGGCCGATGTTGATCTCCTCGTTCAGCGTCAGGATCAAGACGGACACGCCGCTCATGCGGCGCGGTTTTCATTCGGAGAAAAGATTGTCGCAGTACGGTGGGTGAAATGAGAGAATGTGAACTCGCCGTCGCCCACGACGGTGGAGCGCCCGCGTTCGCGCAGATGCTCGCGCAGGGCAGCGTCAGCGCTCAAGCGTTCGATCGCTCTCTTGATTCCTATCGAATCCCCGAACTGAACCAGGAGGCCAGTCTCGCCGTCCTTGACCACGTCCAAGGCGCCTTTCTCCGCCGCAGCGATCACCGGCGCGCCAAAATACATGGCCTCCAAAAATACGATGCCGAATCCTTCCTTACCGCTAGGCAGCACAAAGGCCTTGCACTGGGTGTACATATTCACGAGCTGCGCGTCGCTTATTCCCTGCAAGAAGTGTACGCGTTGCGCAACGCCGCAGCGAGCGGCCACCTCCCGCAAGAACGCCATATCGTTTCCCTGACCGACCACAATGTAGTGGAGGGAGAGGTCTTCCAGCTGGCTCAGGGCTTCTATAACCGTGACGATACCCTTGTAACGATCGCCGCGTTCCAGACGCGACACCGACAGGACAAAGGGCACATCCGGTACGGGCCGCTGCGGCGAGGGATCCAAACCGGCCCACGTACTGCAGAGGCAGTTTGGAAAAATCGTTACGCGGTCATGCTGAAGTCTTGGCACTTGTTCCAGAACCCGCTGGCGCGTGTAACGGCTGACGCATAATGTTCTGTGCAAGCGCAAGAACGCGAGGCGGCGCAACGGGCCGATGTGGCTCCATACCTCGATTCCATGCGCGATCAACACCGCTCGAGCTCGCGAGAAAGGCTTGAGCAGCAAGGCCGCGATCGCGAAAACCAACAGGTTGACGTGGCCGATCAGTATCCAGTCATAACGATTGCCCGTGATGCTCTTGAAGGCGGACTTTAAAAATTGCCAGCGCGAGCCGGCGAAACCGCGAATCCTCGTCCTCGTACCGAAACCCGGCTGTGCGGCCGATTGCAACGAGTCGTGCATGGACAGGACGTCGCACTCAAGATCGAGCGCACTCAGGGCGGCCAGCAAGGTGTGATTGAACCGCTGGATACCGCCGTTCACAAAAACGCCGGTAACAAGCAACAGAATCCTCACGGTTGCGGGCTCTCCGACCATCACGCGACTTCGCGATAGGAAGGCACGCGTAGAGATCGGCTTGCTTGGTGTCTCTGGACGAAGCACAGCAGCATCAACACGCTCCACAACAAAGGGTGCGCCTCACGCCGGCCACTGATGTATTGCCGCCAAAGGTCACGTACGCGCACTCGTGATAGCGGGACTCTGAGCATCAATGTTTCGTCGTATAACAAGGCCTCGGCCCAGTCGCGCAAGGGACCGCGCAACCACTGCGCGATCGGAACGCCGAAGCCCATCTTGGGGCGGTACACTCGGTCCTTGGACAAATATCGGCACGCTACTTTCTTGAGCAAGTACTTGGACTCGCCGTCCTTATGCTTGAAATGCGCCGGTAGACGCATGGCCCATTCCACAAGGCGATAGTCGGTCATTGGGCAGCGGGCTTCCAGCGAATACGCCATCGTCGCGACATCTACCTTCTGCAAGAACTGGTCGGGCAGAGTGAATCCCGAGTCCAGCCGCATTGCGGTCTCCGACCCGGAAAGGTCCATCGCGAAGTCCGCAGCGTATTGGGCGAACCAGCTTCTCGAGCTCGACGTCGTACTCAGAATGTCTTCACTGACTAATTCGGGATAGTCCTTTGAAACGCTGCGCAGGTAGTGGAATAACTCCACTGTGTCCGCGCATTTGATGGCGCCGGCGAAAAGCTTTGCGCGATGCAAAGGTATGGCAGAGCACAGTTGGCCCACGAGTTGCTTTGCACCCGCGCGCCAGCGGGTGACGGCGTTGAGCTTGTTGATCAGTGGGTAATAGTGATAACCGCCGAACAGTTCATCTGCACCATCACCCGTAAGGGCGACCTTGACATGCTGCTGCGCGAGCCGCGCCACCGCCATCGTCGGGAAAGCTGAGCTATCGGAAAAGGGTTCGTCGTACTGGTCTATATACATGGGCAAGAGATCGAGCAAGCTATCGGAGTCCAGAGTTTCGTGCACGTGCTCAACACCCAGATCGCGCGCTACGGCAGCCGCGGCCTCGCCTTCGTCGTACTTTTTTTCCCTAAACGCGATGGTAAAAGCCTTCGGCCGTTCGACCCCCGCGGCCTTCATTGAGGCAACGACCACCGCGCTGTCCACGCCGCCGGACAGAAAAGCCCCCAGCGGTACGTCGCTCATGAGCCGAAGCTTGACGGCACTCCGAATCAACGCGTCCAATTCCTCCACGAGATCCTCTTCAGGCCGACAGGACATCGTGGCGTCCGGAGCGATGGAGCGAAAGTCCCAGTAGCGAACGACACGAACGCCACGGCTGTTCGCGATGACATAGTTGCCGGGCGGCACTTTCCGCATTGAACCGTGGAACGAGAGCGGCGCCGGGACGTATCCGAGCTCCAGATAAATCCGCAAGGCTTCCGGATTGACGTCCGAAGAGGTATTGCCGAGCGCGGCCGCCAGGGCCCCCGGCCTGGATGCGAAGGCAAACGTGCTCCCTTGGGACGAATAGTACAGTGGCTTTACGCCCATTCGATCACGCGCCAGGAACATGGTCCGCTCAACCTTGTCCCAAATCGCGAATGCGAACATTCCATTGAGATGCTGCAAGCACTCGGCTCCCCAGGTGCGATAGGCCTCCAACAGGGTTTCGGTGTCGGACGTCCCGCGCCAGCAATGGCGGGGATTCAGCCGTGCCCGCAGTTCTTGGTGATTGTAGATCTCGCCATTGAACACGATGACGAAACGGCGATCCGCGGAGACCATGGGCTGGTGTCCCGAGGCCGAAAGGTCAACGATCGCCAGCCGCTGGTGACCGAGGCGCACGTGATCGTCTTGCCAAATTCCCGAATCGTCGGGTCCACGCCGCTCCAATAGGCTCAACGCTTCCCTGAAATCCGCTTGGTCAGGATCGAATCCGCCAAGGCAATACATGCCCAATATTCCACACATATCTTAACAGTGTCCCAAAATATCTTGACAGTGTCCCAAACCTGTATGACGTCTGTGTGATACCCGAGACATTTACGGCGGCGTGTTCATGGATAGTTACTCGAATTGTAACGATTCCGAGATATGTTGAAACGAGTACGACAAGGGGCCACCGATGCTCAAACATGCCAGCAGTCAATACACGCTAACCGACAATATTGGGGAAAGACTCGTTGTTCCGGTGAGTCGTGCGGACGACTTCGCCTATTTTCTGCCGTCCGAGATCGACGCCATCAAATCGTACTATCTGGAATACGGATACGTTGTGGTCCGTGGACTCGTCTCCGTGGAAGCAATAGAAAGAGCGAACGCCCTGTTCGATATGGAAATATTGCCTTCGAAGCGCTTCATTTATCGGCAGGCGACCGCGAACCCGGAGCGGCATGTGTGGACGCCGAACGGCTTCATGCTCAACTCGCTTTTGAACTTGCAAAGCCTGGATCCGCGCCACTTCGGGGGATTTCGCCGGGCAGCTCAACAGGTACTGACGGATTCGGGCATACAGGGCATCGTCAAAGGGCTGTTCCGGGAGCCTGGGAAGCTCGTTCAGAGCATGTACTTTCACGGCAATCCGGTGACTTGGCCGCATCAGGATACGTATTACTTGGATTCGGAGCACCTCGGTTCGATGAGCGCCGCCTGGATCGCCGCCGAGGAGATTGCCCCAGGGGCTGGGCGCTTCTTCATCTACCCCGGCAGCCACAAGATCGACATGCAAAAGAATGGCGGGGACTTCGACATCGCATTCCATCATGATCGATACAAGCAACTCGTCAAGGACGTCATCAAACACCAGGGACTGCGCTGCCGAGCACCCGCGCTGGCCACGGGCGACGCCCTCTTCTGGCACGCGCGGACCATTCACGGCAGTCTGCCCACGAGTCAGCCGGACCGATCGCGCCGCTCATTCACCGCTCATTATATTCCGCAGTCGCATCGGCTCTTTTCATGGCAGTCCACGTTCAAAAAGCTTGAGCACGGTGTGTTCAACGGAATGCGTTTGCAATATCCCAAGAATCAATCCCACACATTAAACAGAGCGATTCTTTTTGCCGAAACACGATTTCCACGAGGGACTCGCTTGGGGAAAAAGCTGGCGGTTAAGTTCTTGACGTCGCGCTGACCGCTGCGAACATCATGCCTTCGCGCGCTGCAGCGCCCGCCGCTTGGCCCGCGCGATATGAGTTGCTCGACGGTCTACGCGGTATTGCGGCACTCGCCGTGGTGTTGCACCACGTCGGCGTCGGCGGGGACTGGATGATCGGTCATTACGCGGTGATGGTTTTCTTCGTGATCAGCGGCTACTGCATCACGGCATCGGCGGAGTCTTCGCGCCGCAACGGTGGCGGATTTCGCGAATTCATGTTGAAGAGGGTAAGACGAATCTATCCTCCTTATATCCTGGCGCTGGGATTCTTCGCCCTTACCCGCTGGGTGAAATCCGCCCGCAATCCGGGCTTTGAATTCAAGCCTTCCTTCCTGGACTGGCTGCAGAATCTTACGCTTACCCAATGGGTGTCCAGCTTGTTCCAGCCGGTTCAATGGCCCTCCTTCAACCATAAGGTGTTCGTAGCGGCGTATTGGTCGCTGAACTACGAAGAGCAGTTCTATCTGGTCATGGGTCTCGGGCTCACCGCCGCCATGCTGTCGCGGACTCCCATCATCATTTCGGTCCTGACGTTGAGCCTGGTAGGTTTGGTCTGGAACTGGCTCATTCCCGGAAATTGGGCTTGCGGATTGTTCATAGAGTATTGGCTGCACTTCGCCTTAGGATCAGTCTTGTTTTACGTTCTGTGCCGCTTCACCCAAAAAGCCCACCGATCGGCATTCTTGGCTATGGTCGCAGCGCTCGGAATCGCGTGTCTCGGCCGAGCGCTACTGTATCCAGCGGATGTTTCATATGACATGCGCGCCATGATCGAGCTCTCTTTTCTGTCGGCCGTCACCTTGACGCTGTATTTCCTTCGGCCGCTGAGCCAGGGGATCAGCAAGTCGCCTCTGTGGCGGCCGATCGCCGCGCTCGGGGCAATTTCGTACAGTCTATATCTCATTCACCAGTTCAATTTGACGCTGGTCGACGCGACGGCGCACAAACTGTTGCCGACAAACTCACCGCATGTAGTTCTCGTCTTGACCCTCTTGGCGCTGCACGTGCTGCTGGCGACGATGTTTTGGTTTCTATGCGAGCGTCCCTTCCAGCGAAGGCCATCGGGCAATGTGATGTCGTGGTTTAAAAGACACGTGAACGCATAAGCTGTGTCGGCCAAGCTTGCAACGATAGCGCTCTTGTCGGTCACGAGCTTCGCGGTTGCCGCGGCTCCCGGCGCGCCACGGCTGTACCGGCAGCCGGCAAATGAAAGCCCGGTGCGTGCCGAACCTGACGACTTGTTGCTCTTGGCCGGCAGCGGATTTCACGCCGACGACGTGGTCGTTTATCAATCGGTCTCAGATACCAGCAAGCCTTTGCGCCAGCCCGGGTATATTCCCGCCCAGTCGACGGCGACCGTGGGGATTGCCCCGACCGTAAGCGTCGCGAACGTGCCGGATTCGCTGACGATCAAATTGCCCACAGTGCTTCGCAGCGATCAGACCTATGCACTGTGGGTGCGGACCGCACGCGGCGAGTGGAGTGAAGCGGCCATGATCAACGATGCGCGGCCGCTGTGGATCAGTCCGCCTTACGCGTATGCAACGAGCTCGCTCGGTTCTCTGCCGCGCGAAGTCAAGATCATCGGGCGGAATCTGCAAGCTAGTCCCGGTGCCCACACCAGGATCCAGCTCGCCGGACCCGAGGTGCTGGATGGGACGGCGGAAGTCGACCCGCCGGCTTCCACTTTGAACGGATACGTGGCCAGGCTGAAACTCCCGGCGCATTTGACACCGGGCCGCTATCGCGTTCGAGTCAGTCGGGATGGCATGAGTTGGGCCGAAGTTGCGGGTCAAACGCTGGAGGTCCGAGCAGACAAGAGCGCCGAAAAGGAGTTCGCGGTCGGCGAACTGCAATTCGGCGGCTGTCAGCCCGATGATGGACAAGACGATACAAGCTGCATTGTGCAGGCCATCGACGCTGCGAGGCGCGCGGGGGGCGGCGCCGTCGTTTTTGGGGCTGGAACATGGGATTTGATCGACGGAACGAAGCTGTCGGGATCGCCTGCAAATGAACGAATAATCGTTCCTGACGGCGTATCGCTTCGAGGAGCGGGCAGCAAACTGAGCCGAATCAATCGACACCCACAGTGGAACCAGCCGGTGGGCAGCCCCGCATTCACGTTGCTCGGACACACGACCGTCAGCGGACTGACCTTTAGCGATCTGCAGATCTACCAAGCTCGTGACGATGCCGGACCCTTCTTTCAGCTCGGGGAATCTTTCGCCGGCGTCGCCGGCGCGACGCCCGCTCCGATCGCGGCTTCGGTCGACGAAGTCGTCATCACCGGGAATCGCTTCGACAAGACTTTCATCGCGATCAGCGACGGCGGGTTGCCGATCAACCGCTTGTTCATTATGGACAACGAATTCGGGGCCTTTTACGAGGCACTGCGGCTCACCGGCAATCGCAACAACGTTTCGATTCCCTACCGAATCGACGATTCCGTGTTCGACAACAATGTCTTCAAGGCTGGCAGCCAGATGGACGTCGCCAAAAAAAATGGTGCGATTGCAAGCGAGCTCGGCGCCGGCTATCGGGTTGATTTCAGCGGCAACGTCGCGGACGGCAGCTCCACCGACTATCTGTACAGACCCGACGACGCCCGCGGCTGGCGGGCGGCCTTTTTCTGGAACCTCAACAACAATGTTGAAAAGCTGCTGGTTTCGAGGAACAAAGCAACTTGCGTTGGCGACAAGGACGGAGACGGCGAGGCGATTTCTTTCGACAACAATGCCAATACGTTTGCGTTGCCGGCCGTCTCCGAGGTGACGCTCGCAGAAGCATCAAGCGTTACCGTGTCCGTGCCGCTCATGACAAGACAAAATTCGCAGAACGTGCTGGTCTCGTCTTATTACACGGATCACTGGATACAAATCGCCTCGGGACCTGGCCTAGGTCAGGTCCGGAAAATAGTCAGCTATCGCATCGATCCAAAAACGGGAACGACGACTTTCAAGATTGCGCCCCAGTGGGACGTAGCGCCGGTTCCCGGCCAGACGCGGGTTACGGTCGGGCGGCAGTATTGGCAGGTCTATACGATCGACAACGAGATCGACGACCGACAGCCGCTTTGTCTCAAGAGCAACCGAAGCCGCCACACCGGCGGCGCGATCGTGTTCTGGGCGCAGGCGGCCGATTCGAGCGTCGAAGGCAACCGTCAATTCGACAGCGACGGGATTTTTTTGCAGGAGAATTACGAGCTGCCCAAGAAACCTTGCCAAGACTGCAACATGTGGAGTTTCTTTCAATACTTCCTTGAAATCCGCAATAATTTGGTCGATGGCGAGTACGACTGGGACACCGATTGCGGCGCTTCGGGCATAACAGCCGGATTGGCAGCCGTGCCCTGGGATGATCCGGTCCCACCTACCGTAGGCTATGGGATCTCGATCGCTCACAACACCATCAGGCACGCCAACGCGGCGCAGGGCGGTGCTATTGCCCAAACATCTACGTGGTATCCAGGGCCTGCACCGGCGCGCTGGGCCTTGAGCAACAACATGCTGATTTATCACAATTCAATACGCGACATCGATGGACCGGCGGGGCTCAAGATATGCGGCAACGGAAAGCCGCGAATCGGAATCAATTTCCCGCTGCCAGATATCGCGTGGCGCACTGTTCTCTACGCCAACTCCTGTAGCAACGTTGCGCAGCCCCTTGGAAGCCACGCTGGCGTCGAGACGGTTCGCGTCTGTCCGTCGGACGCACCGAACTCTTGTGAATGCCCGGACCCGCGACCCTGAGATGCGGTCGGTAGCGCCTATGCATTGAGGTTATGTAAATTTCGCTTGCGCCGCTTTCGGCTGGAAAGCGACCCAAATCCCTCGAATGGAAGCGCCCGCGCGCGGCTCACGAGTTGCCGGGCCGCTCATCCCACGGGGGCGTTCATGATATCGTCATTCGACCGTGGCAGTGTCACCTGGCATGCCTGCCCCACTTCCGGCCCTATTTTCGATCGTAATCGTCATTCGAAACGAAGAAGCTCGGCTTGCTGAATTGCTGCTGCCGTTGTCGCAGCAACTGTCGAGTTTCGCCACCGATCACGAACTAATCGTCGTGGAGAACGGCTCGACCGACCGAACGGCCGAATGCCTGGAACAATTTGCCGGGCAAAGCGGCATCGCAAATTTGCAGGTTTATTGCCTCGCCAAGGAAGTGGACTTCGATACGGCAGCGTGGGCCGGAATCGAGAACGCTCTTGGCGACTATGTTGGGATTTTCGATCCCTTGCGCGAAGACCCCGGATTTCTGCCGCGCATGTTGGAATCCGCGGTCAACGGGGCGGACGTCGTGTTTGCGGAAAACGAAGACAAAAGCGGCGCATCGTTTGCCTACTCTCTGGCATCGCATCTCTTCCATTGGATTTATCGCAGAGTCAATGGCGTGGACCTGATTCACGATGCACCGAGATTCCGCTTGCTCAGCCGGCGCTTGGTCAATTTCGTCATGCAGCATCCGGTGCCCTCGCTATCCTACCGACACTTGCCGGCGACCAGCGGCTTTCGCAAGGCGAACCTCCGTTATCGAGCCAAGCCGATCGGCCGCGCCAAGACGCGCTTCATGGGTGACGTCGGGCGCGCGATCCGCTTGATCGTCTCGTCGACCCGTGCGCCCATGCGCTTGGTGACGGTTCTGTCCTTATTCGGAGCCGTGTCGAATATTCTTTATTCCGGCTACGTCATCGGAATCGCGATCCTGAAAAAGGACGTAGCTCCCGGTTGGGTGACCTTGTCCCTGCAACAGTCGGGAATGTTCTTTCTGCTGTCGCTCGTCCTGCTGGTGCTCGGGGAGTACATACTCCACATGGCCGCGCTTTCGACCGAAGGGCCGCGGTATTACATCGCTCGAGAATTCATCAGCGCCGTGCAAACCAGGCGGCGCAAGCTCAATGTGGAGGAGTCCGCGGTCATTGCGTTGCCGACGCGAACCAAGTCCTCGAGCTTCTCGGGCTGACCTGCCGGTTCGTCTGGAGTGCTCGACGCGATCATCATCGGCGGCGGTTTCTACGGTGTTTCGGTGGCGAACTATCTCGTCGAGAAACGCAGATTCGGTTCAATCGCCCTCGTCGAACAGGAGCGCGCTCTTCTACAGCGCGCATCGCTGGTCAATCAATCCCGTATCCACAACGGTTATCACTATCCGCGAAGCTTTACGACTGCGTACCGCAGCCGTGTGAATCTGCCGCGGTTCGTCGAAGACTTTCCGAACTGCATATGCCGGGATGGATTCATGGTATACGCCGTCGCTCGGCGTAATTCCCGGATCACCGCGCGTCAGTTCAGGCGATTCTGCACCGAGATCGGCGCCCGCCTCGAGCAGACACCGGCCTCGATCGAAAGTCTGTTCGATCGTTCGCTGATCGAGGGCACATTCCTGGTGGAGGAATTCGCATTTGATGCGGCGAAGCTTGCCAAGTGGGGAACGGAATGCCTCGCGAATCGAGGTGTGGATGTGAAACTTTGCACGCGTGTGAAGAATATTCGCCAAATGCCCGGCGAATCCGGGGTCTCCGCGGACTTGGAGAACGAAGGCGGAATGTCAACCTTGAGAGCGCGTTTCATCTTCAACTGCACGTACAGCGGACTCAACCAGTTCGGCGGCGACTTCACGGCGACCAGGGGCGTGCTGAAGCATGAATTGACGGAGATGGCTTTGATCGACATGCCCGAGTCGCTGGCGCAAATCGGCGTTACCTTGATGGACGGGCCCTTTTTCTCCATCATGCCGTACCCGACGCTGCGATCGCATACGCTGTCGCATGTCCGTTACACTCCCCACGCGCAGTGGACCGATTGTCGCGGTGAGGATCCGTATTCGAGACTCTCGGCCTACGCTGGAGTGTCCCGCGCCGATTGGATGATGCGCGACGCGCGGCGCTATTTGCCGGAATTGCAAGGTGCGCGATACCTCGGTTCTCTGTATGAGATCAAGACCGTGCTCGCGAAGAACGAGGTAGACGACGGTCGCCCCATCCTGTTCGAGTCGCACGAATCCATGCCGGGCTGTTATTCGATTCTCGGCGGTAAGATCGATAATATTTACGACGTTCTAGAGCGGCTCGACGCCGAGCGCCTGTAGCGTTGAAATGAAGGGCATTTTGGCATGTTGAGCGCGTTGATCGGTTGTACGGGTTTCGTCGGCACAACGCTGCTGCGGCAGCGCGTCTTCGACAGGCTTTTCCATTCGGCAAACATCGATGCGCTGGCGAATGAGCGCTATTCGCTGATCGTTTGCGCGGGTGCGCCCGCGCAGAAGTGGATCGCCAACCGCGATCCCGCCGCGGATAAGGCGCGACTTGAAACGCTCCTGCGAGCCTTGGCGTCGGTACAGTGCGAGCGCCTGGTGTTGATCAGTACGGTCGATGTATTTGCCAATCCATACGCCGTCGACGAGAATTCGCCCGTCGAAGAGAGCGGATTGCATGCCTATGGCAAGCATCGCAGGGAGATCGAGCTTTTGGTAGTGCGCAGTTTCCCCGAGGCGCTCATCGTCCGGCTGCCGGGGCTCGTGGGACCGGGCCTGCGCAAGAACGCCGTCTACGATTTTCACAACGACAACAATCTGAGCGCGGTCGACTCGAGAGCCGTGTATCAATTCTATCCCGTGGTCCGGTTGTGGCAGGACATCGAGATCGCGCTGGCCGCGGACTTAAGATTGGTGCATCTAACCGCGGAACCTGTCTCGGCGGGCGAAGTTTCGCGCGCAGGCTTCGGTCGGGAGTTCCGCAACCAGCTCACGGGCGAGCCGGCACGCTATGATTTTCGATCTTGTCATGCGGGCCTGTTCGGCGCAGACGGTGCCTATCAATACTCCAAACGCGAATCGCTGCTCGCGGTGTGCGCTTACGCACAGTCCGAAGCGCGTGCGCCCAAGAAGGGCTAGGCCGAGTGCGTATCGGCATATCGAATCTCGCCTGGGAGCGCGAACATGACGCCGCGGTAGCGTCGATTCTGCGCAATGCCGGGGTCGATGCGATCGATGTGGTACCAGGGCGTTATTTTGAGGATACTGCCAAGGTCAGCGAGTCCGAGGTGACGCAGGTGCGCCGCTGGTGGTCGGATTCTGGATTCCGAATATTCGGGATGCAGTCGTTGTTGTTCGGGACCAAAGGTCTCAATATCTTCGGTTCGGCTGAGGCGCAGACGCAGATGCTCGAGCATTTGGCCGCCATTGCACGAGTCGCCGCATTGCTCGGTGCCACGCGACTGACTTTCGGTTCACCGAGAAATCGGGATCGGAGCGGATGGGAGAACGATGCCGCTCACGATCATGCGGTGCGGTTCTTTCGGCGCCTGGCGCAGGTAGGGAGACAACACGACGTTTGCTTCTGCCTCGAACCGAATCCGCCGGGCTATCAATGCAACTTCATGACCACAACCGAGGAAGCGGCGGCCGTGGTTCGTGCGGTCGGAGAGCCGCAAATCCTGCTGCAACTTGATACGGGCGCGTTGGCAGCGAACGCGGAAGATGCCGCGGCCGTAATTCCGGCGCATCAAGATATCGTCGGCCACATCCACGCCAGCGAGCCGAACCTGGCGCCGTTGGGTTCGGGAGTGACCGATCATCGGCAATATGGCGCGATAATTCAGGCGGTCTTGCCCGACCGCATGGTCACCATCGAGATGTTGCCGGGCGCGGATCGGCTCGCCGCGGTGTGCAAGGCGGCGGAACTCGCGCTGGCGCGCTACGGCAGTGCCCAGGGAGCCGGCAACACATGAATTCTCGCGTCGGCGGCGCTGAGGACGCGAGGCTTGCGTCGGCAGGCGGGCAGGTTCCGGCTTACCGGCTTGAGTTTGCAGCGCCGCCGCAACGTACCTTTTGCGTGGTGATTCCGGTCGTCAACGAAGGCGAGCGTTTGCATCGATTGCTCGATCGGATGGCCCGCCATCAAATCGGAGCGATCGCCGATATCATTGTGGTGGACGGCGGCAGTAGTGACGGCTCCGTAGCCGCGGCGCTCCTCCAACCGCGCGCCGTGGCCGCGCTGCTGACCAAAACCGGTCCCGGCAAACTGAGCGCCCAATTAAGGTGCGCCTATGCGTTTGCACTCCAAGCAGGTTACGAGGGAATCGTCACGATCGATGGCAATAACAAAGATGATCCTGAAGCGATTCCGAGATTTGTCGAGGCGCTGCGCTCCGGGGTTGACTTCGTGCAAGCCTCGCGATACATCCCCGGTGGAATTGCCGAGAACACGCCGCCACTTCGTCAGTTCGCGATCCGTGCCATTCACGCGCCGGCATTGAGCCTCGCCTCGGGTTTTCAGTGGACTGACACGACCCAGGGATTCCGCGCCTACAGTCGCAGTCTGCTGCTCGACCCACGTATCGCCGCGTTTCGGGACGTGTTCATCACCTACGAATTGCTCGCGTATCTGTCTTATCGTGCGCCCCGGCTCGGTTTTCGATGCATTGAAATGCCGGCTGCGCGGCGCTATCCCGGCAACGGCAAGATTCCCACCAAGATAAGTTCCGTGCGCGGCAATCTTGAATTGCTACGGACGCTGTTCCGGGTGTGCACCGGAAAATTAAATCCCCCGGCTCAAATCAGCTAGAGCGGCGCTGACCTGTCGAGTTGGTACGTGGTGTCGAACGCATGCGCCGAGGTGCGCCGCAATTTTCCCTCCCTATACCATTCGAGGAGAGTCATTCGCGCAAGCTCATCTTTGCCGTTGGGGGGCGAGACGCTCTTCAGCGCCGTCAGGGCCACGAACGCAGCCAGATCGTGCGTGGAACACGCGAGGGGCAGTTCGTTCAAATTCGTGGCTATCATCCGAATGAGCACATCTTCATCAAACGCCCCGCCCAACAGCTCGTCGGCAGCGAGCGTGGCTGCCTGACGGACATCAACCGCATTTTCATGACCTATGATGCCCACGAGTGCATTTCACAGATCATATGTATCAGTGGTGTTACCCTGACGTGAAGCATGTGCGGCGCGGACCGGGAGGATCGATACCTGGCTCAAGCCTCGGCATACCGCGGCCCGGTATTCCCGGCAGAGACGGCGTGCAGCACTTCCGCAACTAGTGCCTGATGCTCGGGCTTCGCCATCACGAACTGCCCCATACACAACGCGTCGAGTCCGGTGCGCAGGAAACATTGCAGCGCCTGATCCGGGGTGTCGACGATGGGTTCGTTCTCATTGAAACTCGTATTGAGCACGATCGGAATCCCCGATAGTCGGCCGAACGCATCGATCAGATCGAAATACAGTGGGTTGGTCTCGCGCTCGATGCTTTGCAGCCGGCCGGTGCCGTCCACGTGGGTTATCGCCGGCAGTCGATCGCGCCACTGCGGCTTGATCTTGACGACATGCATCATGAAAGGACTGAACACATCCTGCTCGAAATAGGTTGAAACCGCATGCCGCAGCACCGTGGGCGCGAACGGTCGGAACATCTCCCGGCGCTTGATCTTGTCGTTGATGAGGTCTTTCATCTGCGGCTGGGTAGGATCCGCGAGAATCGAGCGATTGCCGAGAGCGCGAGGGCCCCATTCCGAACGTCCCTGGTACCAGCCGAGCACCAATCCTGCACGGATCAGTTTGGCGCCGACGGCGGGCAGCAACCCGCGCGGCACTTCGAAGACTTGCATGCCGGAGGATCTCGCAGCCGCTTCCACCGCGGGGCCGCTGTGCTCGGGCCCCCAGTAGGCGTGTTTCATGTGAAAGCGTTCCTTGCCTCCGGCGACATTGTGCCATGCCCAAAGGGCCGCGCCCACGCTGAGGCCATCATCCGCCGAGGCCGCGTGCAGATAGGATTCGGTAAATGGTGTGTCGCGAAGCACACGCGCGTTGGCGACTCCGTTGAGTGCGCAACCGCCGGCGGATGCCAGCCGCGGAGTCGGCACCAGTCCATGTAGCTTCTTGAGACAATGCATCGCCGCCGATTCGAAACGAACCTGACATGACCGTGCGATGTCCTTCTCGCGCTGCGTGATCTCGCCGCCCCGGGATCGGGGCTGGCCAAGCATCTCCCGCCAACGCTCGGTGAAGATGCGATCCTGCGCGATGCGATTGTTCTCATCCATCGCCCCGCCCTCGCCGCCATGGTGCATGGCGAAGAAGCCTCGGCGTAAGCTAAACCAGTCTCTATCGCTCAGCCTTAGCGCTTGGTTCATGAACTCGGCGAAGCGGTCTTCGCCGTAGGGCGCGAGCCCCATGACTTTGTATTCTTCGCCAAACCCGTCGAATCCAATGAACTGACAGGCTGCCGTGTAGAAGAAACCGAGACTGTTGGGCAAATGGACGCGGCCCAGTACCTCGATCTTCGTGCCCTCGCAGCGAGCCGCCATCGCACTGGCAAAGTCGCCGCTCGCGTCATAGGAAAAGCCCGCGGTCAAGCCGTCGAACGCAGAGCAATAATAAGCACTCGCGATATGGGCTAGATGATGCTCGACGGGTACGACTGGCGCACGCAGGGCGTCCGGCGCAACACCCATCGCCGCGGCAACCTCTGCCGCCAAACTCTGCTCGCCGCGACGTCTGCGGCGGTTCTCGACGATAGCTCCCACGCTCGACACAGGGTGGGCCAGGACATATCGAGCCTTTGCCTGAAGATTCGCGTTGGCGTCATGCGGTATGGCGATATGAGTGAGGTCCTTGGCGCCGATTCCGCCCGCCGCGAGCACCGACCGGATAGCCTGAGAAGGAAAGCCCGGGTCGTGTTTGATCCTTCGTCCAAGCCGCTCTTCCGCGACAGCCGCAACCAGTTTACCGTCCACAACCAAGGCGGCCGATGAGTCGGGGTGGTAGGCATTGAGCCCTAGAATCGCTGACACGTAAGAGTCCTCTCTTGATAAGTCAAATCGTACCCAGTGCGCGGGAGTTCGCCGGCCATCAGCATAGGGGCCTTGTATGACAGAAACAGGCAGCCCCGCGCACAAAGGCGAGTTCGCAGAACTTTCAAGCTCGTGCTGTCCGGCCTGTCCGTCTTAGCATCCATAGCCGGTTCAAGCCGATCGCCGCGGCGATAGAGAGCGCCGGCAACATCGCCATTCGATATCGAGTTGCCGTGACCGGGCCGATCAGCAGCGCGAAATAGGCCACGACCAAAACCAGCCACCAGAAAGTGCTCCATTCTCCGTCCTTCATCAAGGACGCAAGGCCGAGCAAAGCAGCTGCATACGCAAGCCCGAGAATCAGCCACGAGGCCAGCTGCAATGTGATTGCACGCGCCGGAATGCTCGACCAGGAGTGCGGACCGCCGGAAGCGTTTTGCAGCGCCTGGCATGCCTCCGTGTCCCCGAGCAAGCGCAGCGTCGCGACCGCACCCGTTCCGGCATAGAGTCGCCAATGGCGCTTGATCGACATCCACGCGTAAGCACCCAGGTGAGACAAAATCTCTGCCTGGGCGACCTTGCCGCGCGCCTTCGCAACGACCATGGGATTGCTGTCCGGCGGGATGGCGGCAATTGCCGCCGCCTCCCTTTCGGCCATGACGGCCGGTGGATCCTGAACACCCAATTCCTCGAGTAGGTACCGGTAGTTGTAGTCGAACAACTGGCTTCCGGTTATCGAACTGATGCCGACTTCGCGAAAGTCGACATAATTTCTGACCATCCAGGGCAAGATGAGCAGCAATCCCAAGCAAAACGAAGCCATGATCTTGACGGTTTGGGGATTGCGGAGATGCCGTTGTCGAAAGGCGATGAGAAACGCCACAACCGCCAAGGCCGGGCCGAAGAACACCGCAATAGGCTTCGTGAGCGTACTCAAGCCCCACAGCACAAAAGTCCATGGCAGAGCCCGGCCGGCACCCGTGCGGCCATAATCAGAAAAATTGACCAGACACCATACGAATAAGGCCAGAAACAGAGCCTCCGGCATGTAGAAAACCGAATATGGAAAGGACTCGGGGAACACCCCAAACACGAGCATCGCGGTGAGCGCCGTGGCGTCGTGGCCCGTCAGCCGATGAGCCAAGGCGTAAACGCCGCGCGCTGCGACGCAGAAAAGGACGCAGTTCAAGACCGCGACGATCCGCACCACGATGACCGTGTTCTTGAATATCACGAGCAGCCCGGCCATGAGCAGCGGAAACAACGGCAAGTCATGTGCAGTAGGGGAAGGATGCGCGCCGCTATCGGTCGAAAACGTCCCGTGCGACCAGAGATTCAGTGCTTCCAGAAGATATCGATCGCCGTCATCGCCAGATAGAACCTGACCAAACGCGATCAGCGCGAGACGCGGCAATGACAAGGCAAGTATGGCGATCCAAATGGTCTTCGAGGCAGGCGCAACTACTTTTCGCAATTCTCGATTCAACTTAAGCGATCCTTACGACGGGCAATACGAGGCGAGGCGGGACCCGTCCGTACCACCTTCTAGGGGGTCGATTTTTGCTTTATGGCGGCCCCGTCGTCGGTGATGCCTTCGTGAAGGACAACACGTTGCTCTTCAGTATGGGGCAGATTATTGACCGTTTCGTGAACGCGCCTTTGCAACGGATGCCAGTTCGCCACGTGTAATGACTTTGTAACCTGAAGGGCTTTATCTAATGGGCCAACCACTCCGCTAGGAACGTTAGATGTTGCGGCCGGCACCCAAACCCCGCATAGGTTTGTATTTGGCGCTAAACGCAGCCTTCATCGTAGCCGTTTTTCTGTCGACGAGCATTGGCGCTTCGTCTAATCCGCGCATCCTATATTTGCTTCTGCTATTTGCCGTTTGCAGTACGCCTGTCATCGATCTTGACGGATTGAACGGCAAGTTCGTCATGCCGAGCTTGTATCTTGCGTTCTATTTCATCTCCTTCGGCCTCGTCGACTTCTTGAACCTTTCGAAGGGCGTTTCCTCCGAGGGTCCGCCGAGCATTCTCAGCGCCACCGAGGCGGTCATTCTTGCGGGAAGCATCATGATGACCGTCGGCTATCGCACGGCGATGATGCTGGGACGCAAGAGCGGTGCGCCGGCCCCCCAAATCCGCGACTGGCCCTTGAAGACGATACTCATCTTTGGGGTCGGGTGGTGGCTGTTCGGCACGATCGGAACCTATGTCCTCAATGTCTACATCATCACCGACAACTCGCCGGAAGCGGCAAAAAAGGGGCTCGAGTTCATGGGCCCATTCGGCACGACGGCATTCATGCTGGCTACGTTGGTCCAGCCGATGGGCGTCCTTCTGATTGCCTATGCTTGGCGGCTACGTCCCTCGCGTTATTTGCTCGCGCTCGTGATTTTCATGGTCATCGCCCAAGTCATTCTCGGCTTCATCATCAATACCAAGAGCGCCGCGATGATCGGTGGCATTCTCGTCATCGTGACTTTTGTTCTCATCGAGGGTCGCTTGCCAATCGCGTGGCTCGTCGCGGCCGTCCTCTACGGGATTTTCATTTATCCGATATTCGTGGCCGCCCGCGGTGAAATCCATGGCAAGGGCTTGATAGCGCGGGCCTCCATATTGGAGAATCTTGGGCACGCCGTGGAATTATCCATCGCGGCGGAAAGTCGCGCCGAGAACTTCCGCTTGCACCAGCAATCGCTGCTTGAGCGCACGTCGATAAGGGCGAGCGTGCAAATGATCGTCGAGCATACCGGCGTGGACGTGAAATTTCAGAATGGCGAGACATTGGTGCCATTGCTGGCAACATTCGTGCCGCGGCTCATTTGGTCGGACAAGCCGGATGTCGCCACCGGCCGTGTGGTCAACAAAGAGTTTCATGTCACGGAAGCGGACTTCTCGGATACTTACATTTCTCCTTCCATAACCGGCGAGTTGTACTGGAATTTTGGCTGGCCCGGAGTTTTGATCGGCATGTGTCTCATCGGCGGAGCGCTGGGATTGCTCGGTAAGCGCTGTAATTTGGCTGAGGGGAGGAATGTCACTCGCTTGCTCGTTGTCGTATTGACCATCAAGCAAGTCATCGTCGGAATGGAAGGCACGTTCTCGCCCGAGTACGTGGTGTGGTTTCGATCGCTGGGTGCCGCCGGGATTTTGCATTTGTTGTTTGCCAGAGTTTTCGTCGGCGCGCGCTCTCCGGTTGGTCTCGAACAGCCGCCAGGTCAGCGCCATTCCGGATTGGTGCCCATGAAGCCATATCCGAATCTGCTGAACTAAGCCTTAGACCGATACGCTGGAAATGCTCATGGAAAGCCAGGTTGCAACGCCCCGGACTTGCTCGCATCGCCTGAAGGTCTCGCTGTACCTGGCATTGGCGATGATCGCGGGTGTATCCGCGGCCGGCTGCCAGGGAGCGAGTGCGCCCGTGACTCGGAGTTCGGCCGATCAACCCGTTCAGCCGCCCGTGTCGACGCCGCCGCCGAATCCGACGCCACCTCCCCCTGATCCACCGGTGCCTCCAAGCCCGCCACCGCCTCCGGCGCCGACTCGGTTCATCCGCCCCCAGCAGCGTGCCATCTGGATCGGTGACAGCGTGGCGGCAGGTGGATTTCCGCTGGGAGGCACGGCTTCGACGAGCGCCGGATCCTTTGTCGTGAGCGGGGGTCCTCAAAATCCGGTCGCTGCAATCACCACAATGGATCCCAACGGCTCGATCCTGGGCAATTATGTACAGATCTACAATGTGGGGGACGGCAATTACGCCTTGGCGCTGAACGGCGCGGTCGTGCCTGTCTTGAGTACGCCGAGTTTCACCCAGGTGACGGTTGCAGCGGTGCTCGGCAATTCAAGCATGCCGAACGGTGATTTCAGCGGCGCATATCCGAACAACCCCTGGCAGATCAGGTCGATGCATCAAATGCTCGGTACCAGCTGGTTGAGCTGGTTGAACGCCTACATGGACGGCTACTTTACCGTGGTCGCCAATTATTCGATTGGCGGCACGACATCACAGACCGGCGTAGCACTCCTCCCCAAGATCAAGGCGGGGCCCGCCGCCGAGTATGCTTTCATTCAGTATTGTACGAACGATGTGAATGCCACGGTGCCTCCGGACGTGAACGGGTGTCTCTCGAACATCAACGGCATCGTCAGTGCAGTTCTCGGGATGGGCATGGTCCCGATCGTGTCCATGCCGCTGGCGATCGGCGACGTTCATGCCGCACCGAGCGATCCTGCCAGCGCCGCAAAGGCCGCCGCGCTCAAAAGCATCCAAAGCGCGCTTTTGCAGCTCGCGGCGTCGAATCCCAATGTCATCGTGCTGGACACCTATGACGCCAGTGTCGATCCGCAAGACTTGCTGGGGAGATTCAAGCCGAACTACGCTCCGCTCGACGGCATTCACCCATCGACCTTCGGCGCCGCAAGCATCGCGCAGGTTGTCTCGACTTACCTCGCGCAGTTCCTGCCGCCCGTGGATATATTTCCAACCTCCGTCAATGACGATCAGACCGTCAATCCGAGCGCCAGCAACATCATCCAGAACGGATTGATGGCAGGAACCGGCGGCAACGTGGGTTCGGGTCCCAACAATTCTATCCAGGGAAGTCCGCCCACCGGCTGGGAAGTGACGGTATCGGGCGGCACGGCGGGCACACCGCTGAGCCTTGCAATTTCAGGGAACAACAGCCACGCGAATTTTCCGGGTTACTCGCTCGATGTTGTGATGCAAACCGCGTATCCGAACCAGACGTTCCAAATCGGCACCAACGGCGCGGGGGGGTCGAGTTTCGGATCCCGGATGCAGGCCAGCCGCTGGTACCGCTGCGGATTCCAGACTTTTGCCCAGTCCGACCTCAACGGACTAAATCTATCCGGTGCGGTGTACTTGAATTTCGGCGCCGGCAACACCCCCACCGTCTATTTCATGTCGGCGCAAGGGACCGCTCGTGAGAACGGCCTGCCCATGACGGCGGGCCAGATCTTTAGCTTCGTGTCGCAGCCCTTTTATCTTCCTGCCGCGCCGCTTGGAGGCGCTTATCTGTTCGTCAACGGCCTATTGTCGAGCACGGTGAGCAACCAAGCGATCTCGATCGGCCGGGCCTTTTGCCGCATTGTCCCGAGCCCTTATCAAAACTGAAAATAGATGAATTGGGTATCGCGGTCGTCGAACATCAGAAACAGGAGCAGTAAACATGCGTACGAAGCCGGTCGCAGAAGCCCGCGATTGAGGGCGCCCAAGACTCCCGGCGCTTGCGGTGCACCAAGGCGTGCGATCAATACCCCCACCACCGGCTCAACGGCTATCCACAAGCACCAACACAATACCATCAAGTAGAAATTTACCGAGTAGGAATAGCCGCCGGAGAAGCGGACGAACATCGAGCCGAGCATCGATGTCGCCTGGGATAGCGAGCCTGCGCGAAACGGGATCCAAGCTGCGGCGATCGCGGCGAGAGTGAATATTCGCCAGGCAACGGCGAGCGCCAACGGCTGGCTCCGTCCTTCTCCCCGCCAAGCTTCGAAGGCTCGGTAGACCGCGAGATACATCCCATGCATGAGCCCCCACAGTATGAAGCCCCAGCCGGCACCATGCCAGAGCCCGACGACCCCCATGATCGCGACGAGACTCACGTAGAGCCGGCCACCGCGGCTATCGAGGCGCGCATTGAGCGGGAAAAAGACATAGTCGCGGATCCAGCGCGACAGGGTCATATGCCAGCGAGACCAGAAATCCGCGGGATTGGTCGCGTGATAGGGAAAGCGAAAATTCTCCGGCAGAGTGATGCCTATCAATTGCGCCGCGCCAATCGCCATATTGGTATAGGCTGAGAAATCAAAGTAGATCTGGATGCCGAAAGCGATCGCCAGCGCCCAATTGTCGATGCTCGTATTGAGCAGAGCGCTTTTCGGGATGAAACCATCGTCGACCCAGCCGCCCAGAGTGTTGGCGATCAGATTCTTCTGTACCAGACCCAAAATCAAGCGATCGAGGCCCATGAAAACGAAGCGCGAATCGAATGTCTTGTCGAATTTCAGCTGCGGAATCAATTCTCGTGTGCGCACGATCGGGCCCGCGATCAGATGCGGCCAGAACACGATGAATAGACACAGATCGCCGAATGCGGCCGACTTCACTCGCCCTTGGCGCGTATCCAGCAAATAGCTGATCGCTTCGAAGGAATAGAATGAAATGCCGAGAGGCAGGGCCAGCCCCCAGCCGAGCGCGGGCAGATCCACATGAGCCCAGTGCGCAAGAGCCGTGACATTCTCGACAGCGAAGCGGCCGTACTTGAATACGCCGAGTATGGCGACAATCGCGCCGACGCCGATCCATAGAGCGCGACTCTCAGAGCCGGCGCCGCCACGGATTCGCTCGGCGGCGAGAAAAGCGATGCCGCAGAGGACCAGGGGTAAGGCCAGGTAGTACAGGTTCCAGGTGGCATAAAAGGCAAAACTCAAGATGAGCACGTATGCCCGGCGAAATTTCACGGGAATCAGCCAGAACACCGGCACCACGACGCCCAAGAGAAGCAAGTACGAATATGAATTGAACTGCATCAGCGCGCTCGCAGAATGACGTTGCTGTCGAACATCAAGTCGGCAAATCTTTGGTGAGCCGCGCGACCGAAGTGAATGGGATCGGGCCCGTCGACCCAGACGCCCCATAGCGGTGCCGGAATGCTGGCTTCGAAATCGAAATAGGCTTGCGCATCAGTGCGCGCCAGCCGGGTGATGATCTGCTGATACGAGTCGCGATCGGCTGCCGTTCTGTAGAGCGGGGCGCTGGGATTTTGCGGCGCATTGAAGTAGACCAGGCGAATTCCGGCATCACGGCAGATCCCGCCGACGCGCTCCAGCGCGCTGACGTTTGCGGCGAGTGTTCCCCCGCCCAGCGAGCGTTTGGTCGCCGGAGTGATGCCGAGAAGGCTCACGCGCAAGAAGTACATGATCTCGAGAAGTTCCGACTTGAGCACACCGCGGGTCTTGAAGGCGGGCAATTGGTCAAGATGTTTGCGGGCGAGAGTCTCGATGGAGCCGCCGAGACCGGCGGATTGTGTGAGGCCCGTGCCGCTCGTCGACGCTGCGCCGGCCTGCTCTCCAGATCGATTGGCCAGCATTGACTCGTATCTGTCGATCGCCTGCTGAAAGGCGCCGGAGTAAGCTGCGGCCATTCGTGATTCTTGTCCGGCCGCCGCAGCAAATTTCGGATCCGCCAGGAGTTCGAGCATGCCATCGCGAACGCCAGCCTTTCGAAAGGTCTCGAAATTCAACTGGATGACGAACTCATTCGGCACCAGGCAAGGGTGCGAGGACAAATAGACCAGATACCACAGGACCTCCACGTAGCTCAGATTGGGGGCGGAGAGCCGGTATCCATGGCCTCGAAATCCCGAATCGTTCAGGCGTTCGAGAAGAATGTCCGGATAGGTTTTCGCTGCCTCGGGACTTGGCGATTCCGACGGAGCCAGCATGACGGTCATGGTCTGAGAATTTCCCGAAAGCACGTATCGTGGATCGGCCGGGGCGGCGCACCAGCGAGCCTCCAGAAGACGCAAGCTCGACAGCGGATGCTGGCCATTGCTTACTTCTTGCGTCGCCGAATCGGAAAAATAATGGGTGACCTTGGCGCCCTCGACAGCGCTGGCTGCGCTCTTTAGGGCGGCTATCACTTGCGCGAACGGATCCCACACGAGCAGCGCCGCGAGCAGTACGCCGGTCAATGCGAGCGCAGGAATCCACCGCATCGATGAGCGGCTCACAAGCCGATTCTTTGCAGTGTTTCCAGGATGACCTCGACGCTGTCGAAATCTTCGGGTTGTACCTTTTCCGTTGGAATCCGAATCTGCAATTTGCGCTCGAGGAGCGATATCAGCTTGATCACCGAAAGGGAGTCGATGAGACCCGTGGAAACTATGCCCTCATCATCGTCCAGCGCGCGATTCGTGAGTTGCGCCACGGCCTCGCGGGCGGCGCCTCGTGCGGTTTCAAGATCCAGCGACATTCGCTTCCTTGGCTTCCGCGACCGCCTCTCCGGCCAGGAAGCGGTTTCGCGTGTCGCGGCGCGAGATCTTGCCGGCGGTGCTCTTCACCACCCAACGCTGGGGAACGACGCTGACGTGGCGCGGCGCAATTCCGAGCGAAGCGATGATCAAGCGCCGCACCTCTTGTTCGAGGCGGCTGGCGCGTAGGGGATCGAATTCGCCGGCCATCTCGGCGACGACCGCAACGCTTTGGGTCCCTAACTCGTCATTGTCGACCCCAAAAGCCACGACGCGGCCAGGTTGAACCCCGGCTACCTGCGCGGTGAGCAGCTCGACATCTTCCGGAAAGATATTTTGGCCGGCGACGATGATGATGTCCTTGATACGGCCGATGACGAACAGCTCACCACGATCGAGAAACCCAAAATCGCCGCTACGGTACCAGCCATCTGCCGCGAATGACGACCGGGAAAAACCGCCACGCTCCCAGTATCCTTCGAATAGGCAGCTACTGCTGATGTGAATCTCCCCCGCAACCAAATCCTCACACAGAGATCCGTCCTGACCGATGATGCGAACACTCATACCGGGCAAACATCGCCCGGACGACACGAATACCTCGTCGATGAGTTCGAAGGCGTTTGGCGGGTAGCCGGCCGAAGCCCCGGTAACTTTCGAGCGCGCTGTTGTCACCGGATGCACTCCGGAGGACTGAGTGACCGCGAAAACGTTTTCGGCCATGGCATAGGATGAATGAAGCGATTCTTGTCGCACTCCCCATGCTTGGAATTGTCGTGCGAACTCGTCGAACGATTTCGAGCGTACTGGTTCCGAACAGTTGATCCAGCGTCGTACGTGGTGGAGCGAATATTCTCCACTCATCATTTCTTTGCGCTGCGCCAGATAGGAAAAGGCGAAATTTGGTAACCAGCAATGCGAGCCCTGGTATGTCTCGATGAAGTGAAACAACAATTCAGGCTTCAACAACCAATCGCTCGCCGCAAAATGGACGGACGAGATGCCAGCGAGGAGTGGAAAATACAGGCAGGCGATCAAGCCCATGTCGTGGTATAGCGGCAACCAGGACACGACGCAGTCCTTGGCAGTCGATTCCAGCACCGCGCGCAGGCATATCACCTGCTCCTCGACCATCCTCTCGGTTACTACCACGCACTTTTGAGTGCCCGTCGTGCCGCCCGAGAACTGCAGAAATACGGCGTCCTCCGGCATCGCGCGCAACTCGTGAAGCTGGGGCGGAAGGGCGGACACACCGCTCAGCCGATCGCCGAACATGGCATCGAGCGACGCATGGTTAGTAACCGCAAGACCCGTCACGCCAAATCCAGCGAGAGGCCTAAGATTCTCCGCTAGCCGGGGCACGGTGATCAAGTGGTCCGCCGAAAGATTGCTCAGTTGATACAGCAAGTTGCGCTGGTATTTTTCACCATCGACACGCGTCGTTGGCCAGGGCAGCACAGCCGGAATTTTACCGATCAATACCAGCCCAATTTGCAGCAGAAATAGTTCGGGAGAATGCGGCAACAAGAGCAAAATAACGCGAGATTCTGGCGGCAAGCTCAGATCTTGGGCGAGGTCGGTTGCTGCCAGCAAGTCCGCGCCTTTATAGGTGCGCGCGGTCACCGCCCCCGGAGATTCCAGTACTGTGAGCAACGAACGCTCAGCGTACTGACGCAGATATCCGGCCAACATGCTCCACATACACTTCAAATTCCCAAAGTTTGAGCGACCGTCGACTGGGCTCGCCTCAAGGGACTGCGGAGTCGATCGACGCGGGAGGATCGTATATTGTCATTGTTACGCTTTGCGGACACCCCTACAACCGTGTCACGAAATTGACGCAGTCGCGCGACTATGATTTAGGGCTTTATGACTGCTAAATCTATGGAGCGTACCTGGCTGAGCGCAGTCGTTGTGAACACTGCGACTCTCGGGTGTGGGGTATTGACCGGAATTCTCGCCGCGCGAATTCTCGCCCCAGAAGGGCGCGGCGCGCTGGCAGCCGTGCTGTTTTGGCCTCAGGTGTTCGTGAGCATTGGGCTTTGCAGTCTTCAAGAAGCAGTGACTTACCGTGTCAGCCAGGACGTCAGAAAGCGGGACTCCTTGTATTCAACCGCAGTCTGCGTGGCACTCGGACTGGCGGCCGTCACTTGTCTCGTGGGCTATCCATTGCTACCGCATCTACTTAAACAGGAGTGTATGGCGTGGCTGCCGATAGTCCGCGTGTATCTACTACTAGGTGTGCCGATCGGATTTCTTTCTATAAGTCTGCTGGGGGTCGAGCTCGGTAAGCTTCAAGTTACACGCTTCAATTTGTATCAATTGGTCAATCCGCTGACGTACCTGACTGCGCTGCTCTTGCTGTGGTCCATTCACGCAGTAACAGTAGCGAACGTTGTTTGGGCAAATCTTGCGGGAACTGTTTGCGTCACCCTTCTGTTGCTGTTTCACCTGCGAAAGGTCATGTTCCGGCGCCCTGTTCTGCACGACGCGCGCGGGCTTCTGAAGACGGCCTGGAGCTTTCACACCACGGCGTTGCTCGTGTTAGTGACTACCCAGGTTGACCGCTTTGTCGTGATCACCTTGCTGGATAACCGCTCTGTTGGCTTATATGCCGCCGCCTTGGCGATTGCGAGCGCCGGGATTGGAATCATCAGCAGCAGCTTTCATACTCTGATGTTTCCCAGCATTGCTCGCCGGGAGGAAGGTGCGCAACGAGAGTATCTGGCGAAGGGCCTGCGATATGCCATGTTCCTCCTGGTGACATTCTCTTTGCCGCTTGCGGCGTCGATTCCTGTTGTTCTGCCCCTGCTGTTCGGTTCTGGCTTTCGGGCGGCGACGGTGCCGGCCGTGTTGCTGGTCATAGCATATGTTCCGCTCGCGCTTCGCCAGATCATCATAAGGTCCCTTCGTGGCATCGGCGACGCCAAGGCGGGGACGACCGCGGAGGCCATCTCGATTGCGGCTTTTCTCGCACTATCGTGGCCTCTCACGCTGCACTGGCAGCTCATCGGTCTCAGCGTCGCTCTGCTGATAGGGAATAGCGTCGCGGTTGCCTATCTTGGTTGGCACATGTCGACGCAGTTGGCCATTCCACCCAAGCGCTGGTGGGGCCTCAACGCAGAAACGCTGACAGACGCCGTCCAGCGAATGCGCGCAGCAGTCTCTGCCTAGCGCGGTGCCTATGCGAAAGTATGTGGTGGCTGGGCCCGGAGCGCGTATGCACTATGCGATCCCGCGTATGCTCCATGATGCGGGTATGTTGGCGCACTTCTATACGGACATCTGCGCAAACGTTGGATGGCCTCGCCTCGCCGGATTGGTTCCCGAACGCTACCGGCCTTTGGCACTTCAACGTTTGTCAGGTCGAATACCACAAGGTATTCCCGTTGAGCGGATCACGACGTTTCCGGGATTCGCATTGCAGTACTGGCGGCGTGAGCGGCGCTGTCGGTCCGATGCGGAAGCCAACGAAGTCTATCTCTGGGCGGGACAACGGTTTTGCAAGCTCGTTGCGCGTCGCGGTTTTGACGGGGCCACGGGCGTGTACGTGTTCGAGAGCGCCGGATTGGAGATTCTCCAGCACGCCAAGCGTCTCGGGCTCAGAACCGTAACTGAGCAGTCGATCGCCCCGCGCGAGATCACATTCCGCATCCTCGCCGAGGAGTGTGACAGGTACCCCGGTTGGGAGACACCGATACCGAATGCTGAAGAGATCGCCGTCTTGACCAAAAGGGAGAGAGCAGAGTGGGCGCTATCGGACGTGATTTTGTGCGGATCCGAATTCGTTGCCAGCGGGATCGGTGAATGCGGAGGCCCCAGGATGCGTGCCGTCGTCGTCCCCTACGGGGTTGACGGTCGGTTTGCGAGCGCCGCGCCTCGGGTGCGGCGCGGCGCGCGGTTGCGGGTCTTGACCGTTGGAGAAGTGGGCCTGCGAAAAGGGTCTCAGTACGTTCTGGAGGCCGCGCAAAAGCTCGGTCCTGGCGCGGAGTTCCGCATGGTTGGACAGACCAGGTTGCCGGAGGAGGTCGTGCGGACGCTATCCAAGTATGTGCAGCTGACCGGGCCCATACCCCGTGCCGAAATGCAAAAGCAATATGACTGGGCCGACGTATTCTTGCTTCCCTCTCTTTGCGAGGGATCGGCGACCGTAGTATATGAAGCGCTTTCCGCTGGATTGCCGGTGATCTGCACGTTCAATACCGGAAGTGTCGTCAGCGATAAAGTTGAAGGCTTTATCGTGCCGATACGTGATGCGAACGCCATCGTTGAGAAACTTCTGTATCTTGCAGAGCAACCGGCCGTGCTCTCCGAGATGGGCGCGAGCGCGATCGCGCGGGCAAGACAATTCTCCTTGACCGCCTATCGAGATCGATTATTGGAAGCGATTCCATAGTGGTGCCTGACCGCCAGCTAGGACGCATGACGACGCACGACATTCGCGGAGTCGCCGTGAAGAAAGTGAAACTTGCCATCGTCTGCACCCACCCAATCCAATATTACGCGCCGGTATTTCGGGCGCTTGCACAGTCCGACGCGGTCGAGCCCCGAGTTTTCTACACCTGGTCGCAAACTGCCCAAGCTGCGCCGTTCGATCCCGATTTTGGCATGCGCTTCGCTTGGAATATTCCGTTACTGGAGGGCTACAAATATCTGTTCGTCGAGAACACAGCCAAGCACCCCTGGCCAGGCAGATTTTTCGGCGTCAGAACACCGACCTTATCACGCGAGATCGTCACTTGGGGCGCGGACGCAGTGCTCGTTTTTGGATGGCCGATGTACGCTCATTTGCGCTTGCTCGTGGAATCCAAGGGCAAACTGCCGGTATTGTTTCGAGGTGATTCGACCTTGCTCGATCCTATTCAGCCGCTGCGCAGGTTGGCGCGGCAGGTCTTGCTTCGATGGATTTACTCGCACGTCGACATGGCCATCGCGGTGGGGCAAAACAACCGAGACTATTTCCGGTGGTGCGGTTTGTCATCCGAAAGTATCGCTTTTGCACCGCACTCGATCGATACCCTGCGATTCGGGGATGCTACTGGCGAGCATGATCGCAAGGCCTCGCAATGGAGAGCCGAGCTCGGCATTCCCGATGCATCCCCGACGCTCTTGTTTGCCGGTAAGTTCACGGAGAAAAAGGACCCTCTGTCTCTGCTCGAAGCGTTTACCAAATTGAACGCATCCGCGCATCTCATTTTTGCCGGCAGTGGTCAGCTCGAGGCTACTTTGCGGGAGAGCGCTCGCGAGCGAGCGAACGTGCATTTTCTACCGTTTCAAAACCAAAGCGAGATGCCGTCGGTGTATCGATTGGCGGACTTGTTTGTCTTGCCGTCGCGCGGTCCCGGGGAGACGTGGGGTTTGGCCATGAATGAGGCCATGGCGAGCGGCCGGCCGGTGATCGCCGGTTCGCGTGTCGGCGGCGCGCGTGATTTGATCGAGGTCGGTTCGACCGGTTGGGTGTTCGATTCGGGAAATACAGCGGCACTGATCGATGTCCTTGATAGTGCAATTGCTTTGGGGCGTGAGGGGCTGTTGAAGATGGGCGAGGCCGCCCGGAAGGCGATCTCCAATTGGTCGAGCGCGGCGGCAGCCAAGGGAATCGAGAGGGCGACCTTGCGTGCAATATCGGTTTTCAACGCGAATCTATGAGAAACCTTGCCGCAGATACATCCGACAGACCCGAACCTCCGGATCGCAAAGTGATGCCGCGAACATGGTCGCCCCGGGCGGTCGAAATCGACGGCATTCGCGGCTGGGCATCGCTCATCGTCCTTCTGTTCCATGCATTCAGAGAGATGCTGAAGGGGATCGTTCCGGAGGTGGATAACCCAATGCTTGCGCCCCTGTTCGCGGCGGATCTCGCGGTTTCGATTTTCTTTGTCTTGTCGGGGGACGCATTGAGTCTCAGCTTCTTTCACAGCGGTCAGCTGGGCGCGGTTGATCGCCTGGTGGTGAGACGGTATTTCAGGCTTACCGTTCCGATCCTGATGTCATGCCTCGTCACCTATTTCATTATGACTGCAGGCCTTGATTACCACCTCGAGGCGGAACAGATTCTGGGCAACCAGAGTTGGTTGGGCCGCTTTCTACATTTTTCTCCATCGCTTTACGAATGCTTGAAATATTCATTGATGAAGGTTTACGTCGCCCACACCACGGATCTTTCTTACAACCCCTTTCTGTGGACGATGTCGATCGAGATGACCGGATCGATGCTGGTGTTCCTGACATGCTACCTTTGGTCCCGGCTGAAAAGCGGCGAACAAGTATGCATCTATCTGGTCATCGGCTTGACGGCACTGGGCTCCTCCTTCTCCTTGTTTTTCGCCGGACTCCTTTTTTCACATTGGCGCCGGCGCGGGGTGTTTGAAGGGCTCCTGGCAAGCCGCCGTCATCAATACATCGCGCTCCTGGCCGCAGCCTCTTGTATCGCTGTTTACGTGCTGGCGGGGGGTCTGAATTCCACGCATGAGGTGCTTCGCCGGCTCCTGATTCCGACCCTGTCGATAGCGCTTGTTTTTTGCGCTTACACTCAGCGCGGGCTAAAGGCATTCTTCTCTTGCGGTGCGTCGCGATTTCTGGGCGTCATCTCCTTCCCGGTTTATCTGCTTCAATTTCAGGTGTTGATCTCGCTGATGTCATGGTTGGTCGTTCGGGACTATTCCGCTAACCGCGAACTCGGCCACGGCGCTCTGCTGGGCTTCGCCGCCATCACGGTGGCCGTCACGATTGCCGCGGCATGGGTTTTCAGCAAGGTCGAGCGGTTGGCGTTGAAAGCAATAGACGGTCACGTGCTGCGCATACTCAAATAGAGGCGTTTTCAGGCTCTTCGCACGAGAACTGACTTCAGACACGCTTGGCGGCGTGTTGCGATGGCCGCCGCGTGCATGGGTGCTGAAGCTGCACTCAGAGCATAGCGTAAAACCTTGGCCTTAACGCCGAAGCCGCGCAGTGGCGGTGCGGCAGATTCTGCGGGGAGCGCTTGATTCGTACTTCGTCCTCTGCGCGAGCTCACTATGAACGATTTGACGGCGGCCAATGCGGAAGCTGCAAATTCGAATGGATATTCCGACGAGCTGTGATGCATGTGGACTACCCCATCCAATTCAAAATGATCGTAGGCGCTGGAGCCGATCATCGAAACATGATCAACCGGCTTTAGCATTGGCCAAGCCTTCCCAACTGCTCGTGCGAGAAGAGATTCGTTGTTAGGCGTAATTACGATCAGCGCGCCGCCAGGCTTCAATACGTCTACGAGTTCGTGAACAAAGCTTTTCGGGTCGTAGATATGCTCGATGACGTGCGACAAAATAACCAAGTCGAATTTCTTGCCGGCAACGCGATCAGTGGAGAAATAATCGGTTATAACTGGCAAGTGAAAATGCTGAATTGCGACTCGTGCATGATTGAGGCTAGGTTCAAAGCCCAGGACGTCAAAGCCGAGCCGCTGAGCCGCGATAAGGTATCTCCCCATTCCACACCCGACGTCCAGAAAAGACGGCACCGAACCGCTTGACTTATCGCTGACGAGATACTTCGCGATGGCGTCAGATAGAACTTCGGTTGCCCCGCGCACGTCTATGAAGGTTTCTATTTGCTTTAAGTCGCAGGAGTCAAGAAAGCCACCAGGATCATAAGTTGGATTCAAATCTTGGTACTGCTTGCGCGTCAAAACCTTTTGGGTCGAACGGCACGTTCGACATCGAAACCACGTAAAGCCATTGGCCGTAAAGACCTGGCCAATGTTGCTGCCGCAGATACGGCATCGATGCGAATTAACGGCTACGTTTTCAGCTATTTTTGAAACAGTCATAAAGCCCTACCCACTAAAGGTCTCCCACTAATTTTTCGCTCCACGCTACTCCATAGCTCGTGTGTACTCGTACTCTATTACGATTGGTTGAACGTACTCCCTCGCGTTCAACGGCACCGAGCGGATGGCATTGAAAGCCGTAGGCGGTCACAAGCTGCGCTCGCTGGTAATCACCGACCGGTATACCGCGGTAAGCTGCGCGGCCACAGCGTCCCACGAAAGCCTTTCGCTGACCGCCTGCCGTCCGGCAGCCCCAAGCCGCTTGCGCCTGACCTCATCGCTGTGCAACTCATTGATGGCCCTTGCTAGGAGGGCGGGCTCGCCATCCACTACTACGCCCGCGCCGGTTTCAAGAACCAACGACGCAAGTCCCACCTCCTTCGTCACGACGACCGGGCAGGCGACCGCCATCGCCTCTGCAACAACATTGCCGAAATTCTCGGAATATGAGGGCAAGATGAACATCGTGGCGTTTTCGTACAGCGCCCACTTGTGGACATCGCTCACCTCACCGATGAAGCGCACCCTGTCCAAAACTCCTTCGCTGCTGGCAAGGGCGGTAAGCTGCGGTAGATAGTTCTCCTCGTCGTTGCCGGCGATGATCAGCGTCAGGTTCGGAACCCATTTCCAAGACTTGATCAGCCGATCGAGACCCTTTTTCCAGCTGATACGGCTCAAGAACAGCGCGTAAGGGCGAGGCAGTTGGGCAAAAGGCCCCTGTTCAAGGGACGAGGGGTTGGCCGGACTGCTCACGCCGTTAGGTACGCAGCACAGCTTGGGCAGCTTAAGTCCCAGGGATCTGATTTCCTCGCCTTCCAGCTCGCTTGTGATGTGCACGGCCGCTGATTCGCGCAGTGTCTTCTGCTCGATGAGTCGAATCCAAGCTGTTTTCACGAATCGGCTCTTGCGGCGGATGACGTCAGCGCCCAGCATGCCGCGCGGCGACACCATGAACGGCACTCCTGAGGAATGGGCGATGCGGGCAGCGGCCCAGGTCGGCCACAAAAATACCGAGTGCAGATGGATGACGTCGAAATTCGACACCTCTGCTTTCAGAGCAACTGCCAAAGATGGGCACCAGCACAAGCGTCGCATGAATGGCACTGGAAAATAGCGGACCAGTACGCCGTCTAGATTCACAGGTGTTCCTTCAGGTACGTCCAGGTCCGTCGGACCATCCATGGATGAAGTGAAAACGTGCACCTCATGGCCCATTCCTACCAGCGCCGTCGACAGAGCGTGCACCGACCTTATCGGGCCGCCGTATCGCACCGCAGGATAATAGTTAGGAACGATTTGCAGAATCTTCATGGAGTTCGGTCTATAGCGGATTTACCCGTACCGTGAATGAAGTGCGCGAGCCGCAATGCAAGCGCCATCGCGGTGAAAGTTGGATTGGCCGCGCCCATCGAAGGAAAAACCGAAGAACCCACGACGAACGCATTGCTCGTCCCATGAATTTTAAGGTTTACGTCAACCACGCCATCTGCAGGATCTACAGACATGCGGGTGGTACCAGCGGGGTGGTAAAGGTCGTAGACGTTGCCGTTCCAGCCTTCTGCGTCTTCCTGGAATTCAAGCGTACCAATTCGATTCAGATCATTGCGCGCCCAAAACCGCTCGAAGTAGCGGCGCACCGTTTGGGTGATTCTGGGCGCGTCATCCTCTACGTCCCAGTCAATGCGAAGGGGCCGCCGTGGGGCGCCCTCGGAGGGACCCAGGTAGACGCGATTCGCATGCCTGGGCGCTTGTTCGACGTCGATGTGCAAATAGAGCTCGCTTGCTTTGGGGTACGCGAGCCGTTGCTTTACGAACCGTCCAAAAGCCAGCCTGGTGATATCGGGCAGCGCGCGCGGTAGCTTGATCGCTGCAGCCAGGGCCGGGCCGAAGGCGCGGCGCTGTGCAAAGCGTAAGCAATCGCGCACCAGCGCAAAGCCCGATGTGTTCGGTGCTATCGCAATGAAGTGCGCATAGAGCGCTGGTATGCCGGCGCTTTCCAATGTTTCTGCCGGCAGCTCCAGGCGCAGCGTTCGCATGGTAGATCCCTCAAAGAAGGGAGCAAACCTTTCTTCGAAGCCCGACGGGTCGGTGATGTGTAACCGAGCGACTCGCAGCGATAAATGATCATGCAGAAACCGGCCCGCTAAGTCGCTGACACCGCTGCTTAAGGGTCCGGCCTGTTCATTGAGTTCGAGCACCGTACGCGCAGATTCGAGCGCTCCGCCGGCGATCACGAGCGCTTTCGGTTGCACTCGCAATGACTCTCCCCGGGGCGACACGGCGACGAGTTCTCGCACAGCTCGATTGCCGCTGGTTCCGGAGACCTGCCAGCCTCGCGTTTCGGCGTTCACCCAGGCACTGATTCCGGGGTGCCGGCGCAACTGCGTATCCCACGCCGTGGCGATATTGCGTTTGCCGAACTCCAGCCATCTCGATAGCCGCGGCGCCCATTCGGCAAAATCGAGCGACGACAGGGCGTGGGTCTGCTCTTGGAGGGAGGCGATATCGAAGCTTGCGGTGCTGATGCCGAGGTATTCCTGCAAGCACCGGAAATAGGGCTCGATGTCGGCATATGCGAGCGGCCAGGCCGGCGACTGAATCTGAGGGCGCGCTAGAAGGTCCGCAGCACGAATCGGCAACATTTGTGCGCCCCATAACGCCGAAGTGCCGCCGAGTCCGAAGGCTCTGCCGACAGTGGCACCACGGTACTCGCGGCGATCAAAGCGTGCTGTCGACGATGCGGTACCCGAAGCGGCGGTCGGTCCGCCGATCTCCAAAATGGTCACGCGACGGTTTTTCTCCGCAAGACTTCGGGCGAGCGTCAAGCCCACGGGGCCCGCTCCTAAGATGCAGACATCGGTCTCGATGGGCGTTTCCGGCGCTCCCGCATCGAGGTCATGAATCCATCCGCTCAATTCGGTTCCAGCGTCGACAGGAGCCGGATCATTGCGCTTATATGTGCGGGGCGGCGCGTGGAGAACAGGATGATGCCGTCTCGGTTCGCTCGGACCGATGTTGCGAGTAAGCCGGCGATCGGCTCTTTTTTGTCGCGGAAGTGCCCGTACGAGCTTTGGAACGGGACGGACTGCGCGCTGAATAGCTCCAACTCGCCAGGCCCAGGGGCAGCGTCGAGTTGCACCAGCCAGTGTTGGGCAGGATAGCGTCGTATGATCGCCAAACAGTCCCGCGCACTGCCCGCAAGGCCGAGAAAGCGGACTTTCCCCTGAGACTTGAGTCGATGCAGCGTGTCGAAAAGACGATCCGGCTCCGTCATTCGGTCCAGCGTCGGGTCGTGAAGAAACAGAATATCGACATAGTCGGTCCGTAGCGCACGCAACGAACGATTGAGGCTCGCGACGGCGCTGGTCCCTCGATAATCGTAAGCTCTCCTGACGGCGAAGCCCTGTCCTTTGGTGAGACGACGCAGTGCCGCATTGGTGGCTAAACGCGAATACATCAGCAGGGGAAATTGACTCAGCCAGGGATTGGCTGGAATGCCGAATTTGGTTGCGATGACGATGCTGTGGCGGCGCGTGTTTGCGAACACGCCCAGCTCGCGCTCCGCAAGCCCGTGACCATAATAGGGAGAAGTGTCGAAATAGGTAATGCCGGCGTCAAATGCGGTTGAAAGCAAATTCTGGCGATTGCGCGAGCGAACCAGATGGTGTAGTCCGGACAGTCCAAATCCTAGACGCGAGGCCGAGAAACCCGAACCCGCCAGCTCAACCGTTCTCATTGTCACCCAGGTGCAAGGCGCGAATACCACCCCAACCGGGGCGTGGCAGTATCCCGCAACCTTGATGACGGGCATATGACACGACAGCCCCGGCCGCCACACTCGCTGCACATTCGCTCGCGTTTCCAACGGTACCCGTAACCACTGTGCAACATTGAGTTGCCATCGTGTGCCCCTCATGTCAGTCGAGTCCCTCCCCGGTTTCACCGCCTCCAACACCGTTTGGAAATTCCCGTGGTGGGCGATTCTCGCTGCCGCCGGGGCCCTGGCGGCTTGCATGTGGCTTTTTTGGGATGGACTCAACGCCATGTGGGGCTGGTGGTTGGAGGCCCCGGAGTACAGCCACAGCCTGCTGATTCCTCCGCTCGCCGCGTTTTTGATCTGGCAGCAGAAGGATCGCTTGGAGCGCTTGAATTTTCAGGGCAGTTGGTGGGGCGTGGGTCTGGTATTGCTCGGTGGAATTCTCTTGCTCATCGGGCAGCTGGCGACGGTGTTCACCATTGTCCAATACGCTTACCTGGTGACCCTCACCGGCCTGATTCTGGCGTTCACCGGACACAAGCCCTTTCGCTGGCTGTTCATGCCCTTGTTGATTTTGCTGTTCATGATCCCGTTGCCGCAATTTGTCCTGGCCAATTTATCGACCAAGTTGCAGTTGCTCTCGTCGCAGATTGGCGTGGCGTTTATTCGCCTGTTCGGCATCAGCGTTTTTGTCGAGGGCAACGTGATCGATCTTGGAGGTTATCAGCTGCAGGTCGCTGAAGCCTGCGATGGCCTGCGTTATCTCTTCCCGCTCATGACGCTCGGCTTCTTGATGGCTTACTTCTACAAGGGCGCCCTCTGGAAACGGGTGTTGCTGTTTCTCTCCAGCATCCCGATCACCATCATCATGAATAGCCTTCGCGTGGGCGCCATCGGCCTCATGGTCGAACATTGGGGCATCGGCATGGCCGAGGGCTTCTTGCACCAGTTCCAGGGCTGGGCGGTTTTCATGGTGAGTGCCGCGATGATGATCGGGGAAATTGCCATTCTCAATCGCATCGGCCACGAATCCGGCAATTGGCGCCAATTGTTCGGTGTCGAATTTCCTGCGCCCTCGCCGCCTGGTGCGCGTATTGAAAAGCGCCGCTTGCCGCCTGCATTCCTCGCGGCCTGCGCTCTGCTGCTGGCATTCGTCGCCGTGACGATATTCATTCCGCGGCCAACGGAGGTGTTCCCGGCGCGTGCGAACTTCGATGAGTTCCCGATGACCTTGGGTTCGTGGAGCGGCCACCGGGATTCGCTCGAGGGAATCTACCAGGATGCCTTGAAACTCGATGACTACTTGCTTGCCAACTACGCACAGGCCAGCGGCAGGCCGGTCAATCTGTACGTTGCTTACTACAACTCGCAGCGCAAGGGCGAAGCAGTGCACTCGCCCCGATCCTGTTTACCGGGTGGCGGCTGGCAGTTGCGCGATTTCGATCAGCGCACGTTGAGCAATGTGCGTATCGACGGGCGGCCGCTGCGCGTCAATCGCACGCTCATCGAACTCGGCAACCAACGGCAACTCGTCTACTACTGGTTCCAGCAGCGCGGCCGAATCATCACCAACGAGTTCGCGGTCAAGTGGTATCTGTTTTGGGATGCGCTGACGCGCCATCGCACGGATGGCGCATTGGTAAGACTCATTGTTGCCTTGCCCGCCACGGCCAGTGAGGCGGAGGCAGACCGGAGCTTGACGGATTTGGCCAGCCGAATCGCCCCCACTCTCACGCACTACGTTCCCGATTAGCATGCTGTATGTCATGCCTTTTTTGCTGAGTATGGTCGTGACAATGGCGTGTCTGCCCGTCTTTGGTCGATTGGCGACCAAATGGGGCATCGTCGACAACCCGGGCATGCGGAAAGTGCATGCGACTCCGATTCCGCGGATCGGCGGCTTGGCGATGCTGATCGGCGTACTGATCACCGCGCTCATCGGCATACCGCTCGAATCACCCGATCGCTATTTTTTGGCGGCGGCGGTGGTACTGACGGCATTCGGCGTGTGGGACGATCGCTTCGACTTGGACTATCGGATCAAGTTTGTCGGTCAATTGCTCGCCGTGGCGATTGTGGTGTTTGGCGGCGACATTCAGATCCACTTCATTACGCTCGACGATCAGGTGATGTTGCCGCAGTGGCTGTCCGTGTCGCTCACGGTGATTTTCCTGGTGGGCGTCACCAATGCCATCAATCTTGCGGACGGTCTCGACGGTCTGGCCGGCGGCACCACGTTTTTGTGTTTAGGCGCACTGGCGATACTTGCACATAGCGGCGGACAAGTGACAGGCGCGGCCATGGCCTTGGCATTTGCCGGTGCGGTGCTGGGCTTTTTGCGCTTCAACACGTATCCCGCAAGCGTCTTCATGGGGGATGCCGGCAGCCAATTGCTGGGTTTTGCGGTCGGCGTGTTGAGTTTGCGTGCAACCCAGAGCGGCGAGAGCGCGGTCAGCGCCGCGACCCCCATTTTGCTCTTGGCACTGCCGATACTCGACACGCTGAGCGTCATGGTGCAGCGCATTAGCGAAGGTCGCTCGCCGTTTAGTGCAGACAAAAATCACATTCACCACAAACTCTTGAAAATGGGATTCGATCATCACGAAGCGGTGATGGTCATCTATGCGATTCAGGCCGTCCTGTTTCTAGTGGCATATCGGCTGCGCTACGAGTCGGATCTCACGATTCTGACCGCGGTGATCATCTTCTTCGGCGGGGCGATCACGATCATGCAGATCGCGTCGCGCCGTGGCTGGCGATTTCGCCAGGCGAGCGCCCCGCTCAAAGATTCGCCGCTGGCGCGGTTTATTTCGATGCTCCGCGAACCACAGTATTTGCCGCGCTGGTCGTTCGTCGCCGTGGCAGCGTCCATCGGCATGTATGCCTGTCTGATTTTGGCCGAAACCGTTCCCTTGAGCAGCGATGTAAAATTTCTGGTCTTGTCGCTGCTCGTGATCAGCGTCACCCTGCTTGCGATACTGCGCTTCAAGCCGCTCAATTTCGTGGAGAAGGCCGCGCTCTACGTGACCATTGCGGTGCTGGTTTACCTCGACAGCGCGGTACTGCCGGAGCATCGGTTATTTTCCGCACTGAAATGGGCGGCGATCGCGGTGGCGGCCGGCGGAACGGTATTGCGCTTGCGGCTGTCGGGGGACCGGCGCTTTGTGGCGACGCCCCTTGACTTGATTGTCTTGTTTGTCGCGCTGGTCGTTCCCAACCTTGCGGGCAGTTTCGCTCTGCCCGATGGCGGTGCGGGGGGCATTGCGAAGGTGGTGATCTTATTCTACGCCCTCGAAGGGCTCTTGAGCCGTGTGGATGTCAGGGTCCTCTGGCTGCGGGTCGCCGTCTCCATCCTGTTGCTGGCACTGACGTTGCGGCCTTTGATGCCACTGTAACCGGCAATTCGCCTGAGCCTCCGCGCCGCGAGATCCCGTCACCGAAACGTCATCTGATTTACCTACACTTTCCGGCCGACCTCGATTCGGAAATTAATTTATGCGAACCCGCAACGTAACCACTCGAATCCTCTGCATCGGGACGCTCAGCGTTGCTGTCTTGGCGGTCGCCGCCTGCGGCGGTGCGCAAGCGCGCAAAGCGCGGCATCTGGAAAAAGGTCAAAGTTACGCCGCGGCCGGCAACTTCGAAAAGGCGCGCGTCGAATTTCAAAACGCACTGCAAATTGCGCCCCTCGATCCGGAGGCGCGATTCGAGATGGGCGTGGTCGATGAAAAGCTTGGAAAAATTCGCGAGGCAGCGTCGTTCTATCAGGGTACTCTGGATATGAGCCCAGAGCATTTGGGTGCCCACCGCAACTTGGCGCGCCTGTACGTGCTTTCCGGTGTTCCCGATAAGGCTCTGGAGCTGATCAATCCTGCCCTGCAGAAGCATCCGGACGATTCACAGCTCTTGGCGCTACGTGCGGCGGTTCATGTGCAGCAAAATGATCTTGCCGGCGCGCAGATCGATGCGGAGCGCGCCGTTCAACTGGATCCTAAGAATCCCGACGCGGCCGCGACGCTCGCCGGTATTTATTCGAGCGGCAAGGCGGTCGACAAGGCCGAAGCGCTCTTGGAAAAGTCGATCGTCAATATCCCCGAGACCGTGGATTTGCGATTGGTGCTTGCGCAGCTCTACGCGAATGACAAGCGGGCCGCGGACGCGGAGCGGCTCTTGTTGGATTTGGTGAGGTTGCGGCCCCAAGAAAAAGCGCATCGCATTCGCTTGGGGCAATTCTACGCAAGTCAGAATCAACTCGACGCGGCGGAGCAGGTATTGCGTGACGGGATAAAGGCGATTCCCGAGGACAGGGAGTTGAAACTATCGCTGGTCACATTCCTTGGGAGCCGTCGTGGTCAGGAATCGGCGGAGAAGGAACTGAAGGCGATGATCGCCGCAGATCCGAAGGACTTCGACATGAAGTTCGCGTTGGCCAAGTTTTATCAGAGTACCCATCAATTGCCGCTCGCCGAGAGCATCTATCGGCAGGTCATCGACAGCGAAAAGCTGAATCCGGCCGGACTGGCGGCGCGCGACCGTCTGGCAGAGTTGCTGGTGCAGCGCGATGATCTGGCGGGTGCGCAGGTTTTGATATCTGAAGTGCTTGCCAAGAGCCCACGCGACGATGACGCGCTGGTATTGCGCGGCAATATGGCCCTGGCAAAAAGCGATCCCAAATCGGCGATTGCCGATCTGCGCAGTGTGCTGCGCGACCAACCCAACGCGATCGGGGTATTGCGGGTATTGGCGCGTGCTCACGTTGCCAATGGCGAACCGGCGCTCGCAGAGGAAACGATGCGCCGCGCCGTCGAAGCGAATCCCAAGGATGCCGGCGTGCGCTTGGATCTCGCACAGTTGCTCGCGCAATTGGGCAAACCGGACCAGGCTAAGCCCATCGCCGCTGATCTTGTGAAGGAGCAGCCGAACAACATACCGGCGTTGGACACGTTGTTTCGCGTCAGCGCGGCGAGCAAGGACTACGACACCGCCAGGGCGGCGGCCGAAGCGATCGTTGCTTTACAGCCAAAATCGCCGGTCGGTTATTTTTATGAAGGGCTACTGGCCGAAGAGAGCAAGCGCAACGATGAAGCGCTGCGGTTGTACGGCGAAGCCGTGGATTTGCAGCCCGAGGCGTCCGAACCATTGCAGGCCGAGATTCGCCTATTAATAGCCTTGAAGCGAAGTCCGGAAGCGATGAAGCGCCTCGACGAACTGATCGCGAAGGCCCCCAAAGCCGCCATCGCATCTAACCTGAAGGGGGACATGCTCTTGGCGCAAGGCAATTCGAGCGGCGCACAAGCGGCTTTCAAGGAAGCGATCGCGCGCGCGCCGCGCTGGTGGCAGCCATATCGCGGCCTCGCTGAAGCCGAGTTCGCTGCCAAGGATCCGGATGCCGGTTTGGCGACTCTGCGCGGCGCGCCATCGGTTGATCAACCGGATCAATTGGGCTTGGAGATCGCGCTCTATCTCGAGAGAACGGGCAAGACGGACGAAGCGATCACGCAGTACGAGGACGTCATGCGCCGCAGCCCGCGCTCGGAAGTGGCCGCCAATAACCTCGCCATGTTGCTCGTGACCTACAAGAAGGATGCGGCCAGCGTAGGGCGCGCAAAAACGCTGACCGCGCGCTTCGCCGACTCAACCAATCCTTCGTATCTCGATACCTATGGCTGGGTGTTGTTCAAGAACGGCGAGGCGGCGGCGTCAGTGTCGATTCTCGAGAGAGTGGTGTCCAAGGTGCCCAATGCGCCAGTGGTGCTATATCACTTGGGAATGGCGCAGTCGCAGAACGGCAGCAGCGCGCAAGCGCGCGACAATCTGAGTCGGGCGGTCAATTCGGGCACGAAATTTTCAGGTCTCGATGAAGCCAAGGCGACGCTCGACAAGTTGCCAAAACTACCGTCTGGTGGTGTCGCAAAGACCTAGTGCGCATGAGTCATCGAAACGTCATACCGTCCAATTACGCTTGAAGACCTCGCTCGATAGTTTGCGTTTGAAAACAACGCTCGACGGTCGGCGTTAAATCAAGACACCGGAGCGTCCCATGATTCAAATACCCGCAAAGGGATTCGTTGCGTTTGCGATCTGTTTCTGCGTACTCGGCGTGGCTCACGCGGCCGATCCCTTGCCCGCGGAGACGCGTTTGGTCGCGGCAGCCGGCGCTGCAACAACCACGCAGCAATCCTTCAACATCCCGGCTGCCCAAGATCTTGTCGTCACCTTTACAGATTTGCAGATTCCCGCCGCTCTAGTATCGGCCGGCGTGGTGATCACACAAGGTGCTGCGATCCCGGGCTCGGCGCAGCTCGCTGCTCCTGCAACGACTGCGACCGTCTCGCTTCCGGCGGCCGCCGGAGATTACTCGCTGTACGTTTTTGGCCAGCCCAACGCGGGGTTCAGCGTGGGAACCTTCACCGTTTGTGTTGCGCCCAAGACCAGCCCCTCGAACTGCATTCAAAGCGCATCGCTTGCCGGCAACATCACCGCGCAATCCACGGCCAATGACCCAACGGTCTCAACCTTCAGTTCGAGTCTTCAAGTCACTACCGGAGGCTCATACACTTTTAAATTTCAAGATATGCAGTTTCCCGTCGCATTGCACACGGCGCCTAACTTGGCGCTTTTTCAGGGCAGCACGCCGATTCAATTAGGGATAGCCGCGGGCAGCGCGATCAGCCTAAGTCCAGGTACTTACACGTTGCTCGCGATCGCACAAGCGGATCAGACCATCAAGTCAGGTTTGTTCGGCATTACCATTGTCGGGCCAGGCAGCGCATCACTGTTGGACACCACCGTGCCCGTGGGACTCACGAAAAATTCGCCGCCGTTTCTCAATGCCACCGCCCAATCCGTCACCCTCAAAGTAATCGACTATGGCTTTCCTGGGCCCCTCGCGAGCGCAAGTGCCTTGCTGACCGCGGGCGGCTCGCCATTGGGCAAAGCGAGCGCTGCAGGCGGTGCGATGAGTTTCCCAGCGCCCGCCGGGGACCTGCAGCTATGGACCTACGCCGCTGTTGGCGCGACCCCAGGTACTTTCAGCGCTGACGTGTCGGGCACGGCGGATTTGTATACCACGGCACAAGCCGCGCAACCCGCGGGTTCTGCTTATGCCTACGCCTTCGTATCGCCGCCGCTGACTGCGGGCTCCTATCAAGTCACGGCTGCCGATCTGCAATTTCCCTCGCAATTGAACGGGCTCTCGTTTGCCGTGGCACAAAACGGCGCGATCGTGCAGCAATCCACCTCCGCCGCATCGATCAACTTCAACGCGACGGCAGGTAGCGTGATCCTGCTGGTGGGTGCACAAACCCCTTCGAGCGGCAGCGCCTCGGGCAACGGGCTCTTTGATATCAATTTACAGACGACCGGCGCATCGGCGCAGTTGGTGTACGACAAGACCCAGAGTGTGAGTAGCACGGCTGCACTGTTCGACGCGCAAGCCCTCAATCTGGGGATAAGCGCCAGCTTCGATGCCAGTCTGACCGATTTGCAATTTCCGGTGAAATTTAGCAATTTGGCTTTGGTCGTTTCCCGCGGCTCACAGGTTTTGGGCAAGATTTATGGCGGCGGGGTTTTTTCGTTTCCCGGTTCGCCGGGCAGCTATCAGCTGACATTTGTGGCAACCCCTGGAGCGAATCAAGCAACCCCTCCAGTGATTCAACAGTTTGGTCTGTACGGCGTCTCGATCGTCTTCTCGGCGCCTGTCGTTAATTTGACGTCCAGTGTCGCGAGTGCCGTGACGGATAGCCCGATCACGCTGACCTGGACCTCGAGCAATGCCAGTAGCTGCACCGCCAGCGGCGGCAATTGGACCGGCAGCAAGGCGGCCGGCGGCGGCTCTGAAGTGATCATCTTGGCGGCAACGACCACTTACACTCTGACTTGCACGGGAACAGGCGGGGTCACGGCGCAATCCGTAGCGGTTACCGCGACGTCAAAGCCCTCGTCATCGGGTGGAGGTGGTGGTGCACTCGATATGGCGTTTTTGATGCTGGGTGGTGCACTGGCTGCGGCGCGTATGCGCAGGCGACCGGCCAGTGCCGAGCGTTAAACCGCTCGCTTGCGCCTGAACGCGGCGATTCCGCCCAGTCCGCTTAGCAGCAGCCAGGCCGCAGCAGGCAACGGCACCGGCGCAAGGTTCAATTGGCCGACATAGGTTCCGCCACTGGAGCCGTCTGCCGTTCCCGCCACATCCAAAAAGTAGGTTCCCGGCATAATGCCGGAAAAATTCGCCTGAATGGCTGTCCCGGTTGAGGGACCGGAGGTGCCCATCCACGTCTTTATCACCGCGCTTCCGGACGGTATGGCGAGACCTGGCAGAACCGCATTCGACGCCACCTCGTACAGTCGAAACTGCAAATTGGAGATATCGAATGTCGGGGAAACCGTACCCAGATTTAGCGATACCGTCAGAACGTCGCCGCTCGCGGCCTGACTCACCGAGAATTTGTAGGTGTCCTGGAAGGCATACGGGCCCACCGTGCTCGGTGTTCCCACGGTCAGCGCGTTCGGTTGCGGGCTGGAAAACGAATCGAGGAAACTGTACTGGCCGGGGACCGAAAGCATGTAGTCATTGCCGAAGTTGCCCGAGGGCGTGGTTTGCGAGTTGCCGCTCGAGGAACCCAGAAACTGTGCTGTCCAAAACAGTTGCCCGGGACTCGCCTGCACAACGGTGGTGGCGGCTGCGGGCAAGGAGCATGCGAGTCCCGCGAGCCCCAACGCACCTAGCAGCGCTAGGCTGCGCTTTGAATCGATTTTAATAATCATACTTGTCTCCCCGACTCCACTGGCTCTGCACAGGTATTTCGCCCACACCGGCGTCATCCAATCCACTAACCGAAGGGGATGCTATAGAGGCTGCTTCTCACGCGCGTTGCGGCATTATGACAGTTGGGACCGATTGACCGTCACGCGGCTCAGCATGTGTGCCGACGGCGAAGCAGCGCGCGCCTGTGTCGAGAAGCCGCGGCCTACGAACGCAAGGCGACTTCGATTCTAATGGCGAATTCCGAGCCGCCGATAGACATTGGCCAGCAGCCACATCGGTCCGATCAGGAGAAATTGCAGGTCCTTGAAAAAGGACGGGCGCTTCTTTTCGATGGCATGGCCGATAAATTGACCGATCCATGCCAGCACGAACAAGGTCACGCAGATCAGCCACAACGGTGCCAGCGTGTTGCGGCTGAGCGCATCGAGGGACCACAACATCAGAGCCAACAAGGGCAGGATCCCCAATGCCAGCGGCAGTGACAGCAGTGCGTAATAGATCACGGCGAACAGCGAGATCAGTGTGGCCCAGTTGGCGAAAGGAATGGCGGCGCGGATTCCGCCGGGGAAGGGCGTGATCCACAGGAGGCCGAGAACGCACCATAAAATGACGGGCACGCAGATCCAATGCAGCGCCTCGTTGGTCGGATTGCGATGACTCGAGCCGTATTCATCCAGCCACTGGTCGGCGGTGCGCATAAGGGGACCGTACGCCTCCGCGGCCGTCAGTTCAAATC
>Ga0210406_10000703_pt1 | contig 44124 bp, 33 predicted proteins | sample IncBWC30MmetaG_FD_155454 | JGI IMG/M metagenome (GOLD analysis project Ga0210406, IMG submission 155454) | Forest soil microbial communities from Barre Woods Harvard Forest LTER site, Petersham, Massachusetts, United States - Inc-BW-C-30-M | ecosystem: Environmental > Terrestrial > Soil >...
GCTGATTGCCGCCGGCTGCATCATGATGCGCAAATGCCATCTGAACACTTGCCCGGTCGGCGTCGCGACGCAGGACCCGGTTCTGCGCAAGCGCTTTGCCGGCAAGCCGGAGCATGTCATCAATTATTTCTTCTTCGTCGCCGAAGAGGTGCGCGCGCTGATGGCCGAACTTGGCTACCGCACGTTCGATGAGATGGTCGGCCAGCGGCAAATGCTGGACCAGAACAAGCTCAACGAGCACGCCAAGTCGCAGGGACTCGACTTTTCGAACCTGTTCTTCAAGCCGACTCCCTGGCCGGAAGACACCATTTACCGAAGCGTCGCTCAGGATCACGGGCTCGAGGATGTGCTCGACCGCCGCCTTATCGCCGATACGAAAGACGCTCTCGAACGCGGCAAGCATGTGCGTCTCGACCTTTCCATCCGCAACGTCGATCGGTCGACCGGAGCAATGTTGTCGGGCGTCATCGCCAGGCGATACGGGCATGCCGGCCTGCGGGATGAAGCGATCCACGTCAAATTCAAGGGCACCGCGGGGCAAAGCTTCGGGGCCTTCCTCGCCAAAGGCGTGACGCTCGAGCTAGAGGGAGAGGCGAACGACTATGTTGGCAAGGGGTTGTCGGGAGGGCGCATCGTTGTCTACCCGCCGCAGGAAGCCAGAAAGCTGACGCCGGAAACGTCGATCATCGTCGGTAACACCGTTCTTTATGGCGCGACGGCCGGCGAATGCTATTTCCGCGGCGTGGCAGGTGAGCGCTTCGGGGTGCGTAATTCCGGCGCGATCGCGGTCGTCGAAGGTACGGGCGACCATGGCTGCGAATATATGACCGGCGGTGTCGTCGTGGTCATCGGTGAGACGGGCCGCAACTTCGCTGCGGGCATGTCGGGCGGCATCGCCTACGTCCTCGACGAGGGCGGCACGTTCGCCGAGCGTTGCAATTTGGCAATGGTGGAGCTCAATCCGGTCGCTGCCGAGGAAGAGGTCATGCAGCGCTATCTGCATTCCGGCGGCGATCTCGAGCACCACGGCAGAGTCGACGTGATGCGCGACATGAGCCGATTCGACGCCGAGCGCCTGCATCAGCTGATCGTCAACCACGCGCGCTACACCGGTTCGACTCGCGCACGGAGCATTCTTGAGGACTGGGAAGCCTATTTGCCAAAATTTCGCAAGGTGATGCCGGTCGAATATCGGCGCGCGCTGGCTGAGCTCGCAGCCCAAAGCGGACCGCCGATGCTTATCGCTGGAGAGTAAATCATCCGGCAGTAAGCTTCGCCGATCGTCGTTCGAACTAGCCGCCTGTCAATTGTGGCCGACCGTCGGTCGGAACAGCCACCCAAGATCGAGCCGGCAAAGTTCTTGCAAGATAAAGTTGGCGCGTTATTGAAGCGGACCGGGGCTCCGCGCGCGATATCGGGAGCGGCGACACGGCTCTAGGGTACCAAGATGGGCAAGGTCACGGGGTTTTTAGAGATCGATCGCGCGGACCGGCGTTATGCGCCGGCCTCCGACCGAATCCGCCACTATCGCGAGTTTATGCTGCCGTTGAGCGAGGAGGCGACACGCAATCAGGCATCGCGCTGCATGAATTGCGGTATCCCTTATTGTCACATCGGCTGTCCGGTCAACAATCAGATCCCCGACTGGAATGACCTCGCATACCGCGGCGACTGGGCCGAAGCCGCGCGCAATCTGCTCTCGACCAACAACTTCCCAGAAGTCACCGGGCGCGTGTGTCCGGCGCCATGCGAAGCGTCCTGCACCCTGAACATCCAGGACTCGCCGGTCACGATCAAGACCATCGAATGCGCGATTATCGACCGCGCATACTCTGAAGGCTGGATCAAACCAGAGCCTGCGGCCCGAAAGACAGATAAGAAGGTTGCGGTTGTGGGTTCCGGTCCCGCGGGCCTCGCTTGCGCCCAGCAGCTCGCACGTGCGGGCCACGACGTCCATGTCTATGAGAAAAACGCCAAAGCCGGCGGCCTATTGCGCTATGGGATCCCCGACTTCAAGCTTGAGAAGCGCCACGTCGACCGGCGGATCAAGCAGCTGGAGGCCGAAGGCGTCACTTTCCACTATAACGCCCATATTGGCGCGACGATCACGGGGCTAAGCCTTGTCGAAGAGTACGACGCGATTGCGCTTGCGGGCGGATCCGAGTCGTCTCGCGACCTGCCCGTTCCCGGCCGCGACCTGGACGGCGTTCATTTCGCCATGGAGTTCCTGCCGCAGCAGAACCGTCGCGTCTCCAACGAGCCGATCGGCACGAACGCATCGATCGTCGCCGCCGGCAAGCGGGTCGTGGTCATCGGCGGCGGCGACACCGGCTCGGACTGTATCGGCACCTCGATCCGCCAGGGCGCTCTCAAGGTGACCCAGCTCGAGATCATGCCTATGCCGCCGAAGCAAGAGGATAAGATGCTGACTTGGCCGAACTGGCCGTTGAAGCTTCGCACCTCTTCGAGCCACGAAGAGGGCGCGGAGCGCGACTTCGCGGTGAATACGGTCGCCTTCGAGGGCGATAACGGCGTCGTTACCGGTCTTCAGTGCGTGCGCATCGACGAGAAGATGAAGCCGATCGCGGGTACCGAGTTCACTTTGCCGGCCGACCTCATTCTCCTCGCGATGGGCTTCGTCTCGCCGGTCAAGGACGGCCTTCTCGCCGAACTTGGCGTGTCGCTGGATCCACGCGGCAACGTGCTCGCGGACACGAAGAAATACGCCTCCTCAAAATCCAAGGTCTTTGCTTGCGGCGACATGCGCCGCGGCCAGTCGCTCGTGGTGTGGGCCATTCGAGAAGGCCGGCAATGCGCGGCGGCGATCGACGAGGCCCTAATGGGCTCGACGGTCTTGCCGCGATAGCTGCAGACCAGGTATAGCGGTGACGTCACCGCATACCCGAGCGCATCGAGGCGTGGCGACCGAGGGACCAGCGCCGCAGGCGCGGCTCTCGATCGCCGCGTCGCTCGTTGCGATGACGCTCTATCAGATCGAAAAGCGACCCGGGCGCCTCACGCCGGAATGCGCTCCTCGTTTGGCGAGGGCTCGCGCAGCACGTACCCGCGGCCCCAGACGGTCTCAATATAGTTTCGCCCGCTCGACGCCGTCGCCAGTTTCTTGCGCAATTTGCAGATGAAAACGTCGATGATCTTGAGTTCCGGCTCATCCATGCCGCCATAGAGATGGTTGAGAAACATCTCCTTGGTCAGCGTTGTGCCCTTTCGCAACGAGAGCAGTTCCAGCATTTGATACTCTTTGCCGGTCAGATGCACGCGCGCTCCGTCGACTTCGACCGTCTTCTGATCGAGGTTGACGGTGAGGTCGCCAGTGATGATAACCGACTGCGCGTGTCCTTTTGAACGGCGCACGATGGCGTGGATCCGGGCCACGAGTTCGTCCTTATGGAACGGCTTGGTCAGATAATCATCGGCGCCATGGCCAAGTCCTTTGACCTTGTCCTCGATGCCGGCCATCCCGGACAGGATCAGAATAGGCGTCTTTATCTTGGTGACCCGGAGCGAGCGCAGCACCTCGTAGCCGGACATGTCGGGCAGGTTGAGATCGAGCAAAATGATGTCGTAATCATAGAGCTTGCCGAGGTCGATGCCCTCCTCGCCGAGATCCGTGACGTAAACGTTGAAGTTCTCCGACTTCAACATCAATTCAATGCTTTGTGCGGTCGCCGTATCGTCTTCGATCAAAAGTACCCGCATGTTAGGCTCCCCGCCTCGCCCGTCGCTTCATGACCGCGGTTATGTACGTCGCGCTCGTGCCCAAACCTCGCTGGCGCGATCTTGGGCCGATTCGAATTGAACACTGACCGTCATTGGTTAACAAACCCTGATTCATTTGCGCAAGCCCCTTGACCCTATGCCGAGTGATATTAGTAACAATTTGATAAGAAACAGTATTTGGCAAGAATAAAAATTAATGCATCACATCAACAAACGCATCTAACAGATTCTTTGGACTCACGGTTCGGCGACAGGGTTGAAAGGCTATGTCGCGCCGTGGAATACCGGCGGAAGATTGTCCGGTCCTTCCACTACGCGCCTCGACTCGATTGTTAACGACCGGCGTAAATGAATTGCTAACGTCCCAGACCGCGGGCTACCTGCGGCGCTTGTCCCGAGGCGAATGTCGGCTTCGTAGCCAAGCCGACAGAGCTCCGCCGTCCCGTCACGTAAGAAAGCAGAAACCTTCGTCATGCATCGTCCAGCCGTCTCGTAGTCGTGACCAGAGGATCGTGACGTCCTCGCGCGTTGGAGTTGCTAAGGAGTCTGCCGGAATGAAGTCGCGGGACACGCTTATCCGTCTGAAGCGCTTTCAACTTGAGGAAAAGCGCCGCCGTGTCGGGCAGATCGAGATGATGCTGGCCGAGTTTACCCGCATGATTGGCGACCTCGATCGTGAGATCGCCAATGAAGAGAAGCGCGCCGGCATCGCCGACCCCACCCATTTCGCCTATCCGACCTACGCCCGAGCGACGTCGGTTAGGCGCGACAACCTCAAGAGCTCGATCGCCGAGCTTCTGGGTCAGATCGAAGAGGCCAAGGCCGCGCAGGAGGAAGCCGAGGGCGACCTCCTCAAATTCGAGACGCTAGAGGTGCGAGACAAAACCAACGATCGCTTGGCCGAAGCCGTAGCGCGGGCCTGACGCGGCCGCGTCATCACTAGCCTTGCGCGTCTACCATTCTTGCTCGGCGAGCCCTTAGCGCCCTCGCGACTTTTCGCGCACTGTCCACCCTCCCATACGCGTTGCGGCTCGAAGGCCGATGATCTAAGCCTGTCGTGCTGCCGCTGCGCGGGGGACACTCCGAGCAAACGCTCGTTGCGCCGCACGTCGACGGTGTCGGGGGAAGTTTGATGCTGATCGGAGTTCCGGCCGAAACAGACCCCGCTGAAATGCGCGTTGCGGCGACCCCGGAGACGGTTAAAAAATTCGTGGGACTTGGGGCGGATGTCTCAGTCGAACACGGAGCGGGCGCGAAAGCCGGATTTCCAGACGCCGAGTATCAATCCGCGGGCGCGCGGCTCGTCTCGGCCGAAGAAGCGCTCAGCGCCGATCTAGTGTTGAAGGTTAGCCGGCCGAACGGCCGCGAAATTTCCCGCCTCAAGTCTGATGCGGTCGTCGTCGCGACGATGGACCCCTACGAACACCGCGAGGCGATCGAGACGATGGCGAAGGCCGGGGTGGCGGCCTTCGCCATGGAGCTTCTCCCACGCATAACCCGCGCCCAGTCGATGGACGTGCTGTCGAGCCAAGCAAACCTCGCTGGCTATCGCGCAGTGATCGACGCCGCGGCCGAATACGGTCGGGCCTTGCCGATGATGATGACCCCCGCCGGCACGGTCACAGCCGCGAAGCTGTTCGTCATGGGCGTCGGCGTGGCCGGCCTGCAGGCGATCGCCACCGGCCGGCGCCTTGGCGCAGTGGTCACGGCGACCGACGTACGACCAGCGACCAAGGAGCAGGTCGAGTCCCTTGGAGCGAAGTTCGTCGCGGTCGAAGACGAGGAATTCAAGCAGGCCGAAACCGCGGGCGGCTACGCCAAGGAAATGTCGGACGCGTACAAGGCGAAGCAGGCCGACCTCATCGCCTCGCATATCGCCAAACAGGACATCGTCGTCACCACCGCGCTGATACCAGGCCGCCCGGCGCCGCGTCTTGTCACCGCCGACATGGTCAAGTCGATGCGCGCCGGCTCAGTTATCGTCGATCTTGCTGTCGAGCGCGGGGGAAATTGCGAGCTCTCGCGGCCCGGCGAATTGGCGTTCAGCGACAACGGCGTCAAGATCGTCGGCTATTCCAACGTCACGCGGATCCCATCCTCTGCTTCGGCGCTCTATGCGCGAAACCTCTGCGCTTTCGCCGAAACGCTGATCGACAAGGCGAACAAGTCGCTCGCCGTCAACTGGGACGACGAACTGGTGAAGGCGACATGCCTCACCCGCGGCGGCGCGGTTGTTCACCCAAATTTCACGCCGCAATAGACGCTTGCGCGCTGTCAGCGCCGGGGAGCCCGATGGACAACATTGACGCCGCGATTGAAAAACTCCGAGCCGCCTCGGAGGCTGCGCGGCAGGCTGCTCAGGCGGCGCAAGCCTATAGCGACCAGCTTGCAGCGGCTGGCCACGCCGCCTCTGGCGGAGCGATCGATCCGTTCGTGTTCAGGCTGGCGATCTTCGCGCTCGCGGTTTTTGTCGGCTATTATGTCGTCTGGTCGGTGACGCCAGCGCTGCACACGCCGCTGATGTCCGAGACAAACGCCATTTCCTCGGTGATCGTCGTTGGCGCCCTCCTGTCGGTCGGGGTCGCGGCCATTGACAGCGGATCGGGATTTGCCCGTTTTGTCGGCTTTATCGCGCTTATCCTCTCGTCGATAAACATCTTCGGCGGCTTTCTGGTCACCGAGCGCATGCTGGCGATGTACAAGAAGAAGGGCTGACGCCGGTGAATGCCAATTTCGCGGCCCTGCTCTACCTCGTCTCCGGCATTCTGTTCATTCTCGCGCTGCGCGGCCTCTCTTCGCCGGCTACCTCGCGCCAGGGCAACCGCTTTGGCATGATCGGCATGGCGATCGCCGTTGTGACGACGCTGGCGGTTCGTCCGCCGGCGGGCGCCTTCTCCTGGCTTCTCATCATTCTCGGGATCGCCATCGGCGGCGGCATCGGCGCATGGCGCGCTCGCACCGTGCAGATGACGGCGATGCCCCAACTGGTGGCGATGTTCCATTCGTTGGTCGGCTTGGCCGCGGTGCTGGTCGCCGCCGGAGCGTTTTATGCGCCCGAGGCCTTCGGCATCGAAGAGGGCGGCGCCATCCACCCCGGTAGCATCATCGAGATGTCGCTCGGGCTCGCGATCGGCGCTGTGACGTTCACGGGCTCGATCATCGCTTTCCTGAAGCTCGACGGACGGATGTCCGGCGCGCCGATCCTTTTGCCGCAGCGCCACCTCATCAATGGCGGCCTCGGCGTGGCGCTCGTGCTCTTGATTGTTCTCTTCTACGCCACGCAGGCGGCGGCGTTCTTCTGGCTCATCGCGCTCGTATCGTTCGCGCTCGGCATCCTGCTCATTGTTCCGATCGGCGGCGCGGACATGCCGGTCGTGATCTCGATGCTCAATTCCTATTCCGGCTGGGCGGCCGCGGGTATCGGCTTCACGCTCGGCAATTTGGCGCTCATCATCACGGGCGCGCTGGTCGGCTCCTCGGGGGCGATCCTCTCCTATATCATGTGCAAAGGAATGAACCGATCCTTCATATCGGTCATCCTCGGCGGGTGGGGCGGCGAGGTCGCTAGCGCGGCAGGCGCAAAGGAAACCCGTCCGGTTAAGCAGGGCTCGGCTGACGACGCGGCCTTCATGATGAAAAACGCGTCGAAGGTCATCGTCGTTCCGGGCTATGGCATGGCGGTCGCGCAGGCGCAGCATTCGCTGCGCGAGATGGGGGAAATGCTCAAGAAGAACGGCGTCGAGGTCAAATATGCGATCCATCCCGTCGCTGGGCGCATGCCAGGCCACATGAATGTGTTGCTCGCCGAAGCCAACGTTCCCTACGACGAAGTGTTCGAGCTTGAGGACATCAACAGCGAGTTCCCGCAAGCCGATGTCGCTTACGTAATCGGCGCGAATGACGTCACCAATCCCGCCGCCAAAACCGACCCGAAGTCGCCCATTTACGGCATGCCGATCCTCGACGTCGACAAAGCGAAGACGGTTTTGTTCGTCAAACGCGGCATGGGCTCGGGCTACGCCGGCGTCGAGAACGAACTGTTTTTTCGCGACAACACGCTGATGCTCTTCGGCGACGCGAAGAAGATGACCGACGCGATCGTGAAGGCGCTGGGCCACTGAGCGCAGCGCCGGAGCGCGGCCGCCCGTGCTGATCGCCCTTGCGGCCTGTGTCGCGCTTTACCTTGTGTTGTTCGTCGGACTTTTCTTCGGCCAACGGAAAATCCTCTTTCGGTGCGACGCCGCTGAGGTCGATCCGGCGACCCTCGGACTCAAGGCGCAAACTCTTCGCCTGATGACCGAGGACGGAGAAAGTCTGGTCGCGTGGAGCTTTCCACCCGCCGCCCCGGGGCGCCCTCTGATCCTCTATTTTCATGGTAATGCCGGCGGGCTCGGCCTCCGCGTCGATCGCTTTCGCGCCATGGCCAAGGCGGGCTTGGGGTTGCTGGCGATCGAATATCGCGGCTATGCCAGCTCAACCGGCTCTCCGAGCGAGCATGGGCTCAAGCTCGATGGCGAAGCAGCTTATGCGGCGGCGATCGCGAACGGCGTCGCGCCGGAGCGCATCGTCGCTCTGGGAGAATCGCTTGGATCCGGGGTTGCTGTCGCGCTCGCCGCGCACCACAAGATTGGGGCGCTCGTCCTTGACTCGCCCTATTCCTCGATCGCCGACGTCGCGGCGGCCACCTATTGGTTCGTCCCGGTTCGCGCATTGCTTCGCGATCCGTTCCACAACGACTTGCTCATTAGCTCGGTCACGGCGCCGACGCTGATCGTGCACGGGACCAAGGATCTTGTTGTGCCCATCCGCTTCGGCGAGAAACTGTTCGCGCTCGCCAATCCGCCAAAGGAGTTTTGGCGCGTCGAGGGAGCCGCCCATCTGGCGATGGGCGAGCGGCTCGCTGACGTCCTAAACTGGATCGCCCGAACGGTCGGATGACAGGCCGGGCCGGTACTTCGCCGGCCACTCCGAACGGGAGATTCAGGCGGCGACGGCGACCGGTACGGCGGCGAGCTCGATCTCCACGGGAACAGGAGCGCGAAGAATGTCCAAGACCGGGCAATGCGCGTCAACAACCTCTTTGAGCTTCGCCAACTCCTCTTTGCTCGCCGAGCTCTTCAGCGTCACGGCTCCCCGCACTCCGGTGAAACCCGCACGCACCCGTTCATCGACGGCAAAAAATCCCCGGAGGTCGAGAACGCCCTCAAGCTTGACCGAGACGCTATCGAGCGGAACGCCAAGCGCCGTCGCGTAAGCGCGGTACGTGATCTCCTAGCATGTCGCCAATCCCGCCAGGATCAGTCCACCGGATTCGGACCAGCATCCGAGCCGCCGAGAGTCGGCGGCTCGTCCACCGTCAGAGAGAACTGCCGAATCCTGGCCTCGCTGCGGAGGTTCTCCACCTGCTGCGAATCGACCGAAAAAACCGCCATTGCGTTGGCGGCGTCCGCGCGCAGATTGACCTGCGTCTCCACGATGATGTCTTTGAGCGTCATCCCAGTCTCCCCGATATCTGTTTATGGCGCTCATACAGAACTACCTTTATAGACTTTGTCAATATAGGGATTTGCGCCGGCTCGCCGACTCCGTTACCACCCGCCGCTCTCTCGCCTTGGCTTGATCATGTTCGCCGCAGCGAAATCCGTCAGAGTGACGGCCGCCGATCGCTCGCTCAAGCGCGAGCTCGGCGCGACGCTTGCGCTCGGCTGGCCGATCATCCTCGCCAACGTCGCAATCTACGCGATGACCGCGACCGACTTTATCATGCTCGGCCGGCTGTCGCCGCGCGCGCTTGCTGCCGGCGCGCTCGGCTTCAATCTCTTTCAGCCTGGGATGGTGCTCGGCATCGGTATCGTTGCGGCGCTATCGCCGATCGCCGCGGCAAAAATTGGCGCCGGCGAGAGCGGCGAGGCGCTCAGGCGCGCAACGCATCAGTCGCTCCTGTCAGCGGCTGCGCTCTCCCTCGTCGCTTGGATCTACCTCTGGCAGACGGAGCGGATTTTGCTGGCTATCGGCGAACCGGCCGACCTTGCGCGGGACGCCGGAACCTACATGCGCGGCTATCAGTGGAGTCTGCTGCCAAACCTTCTGTTCATCACCGCCCGCTGCATCTTTTCCGCACTCGAGCGGCCACGCCCAACGCTGATCGCCGGTCTGGTCGCCGTGGCTTTCAACGCCCTCGCCAACTATGCCCTCGTGTTTGGCAAGCTTGGCATGCCGGCGCTCGGAATCATCGGCTCCGGCATTGGGACCACGCTGTCGCAGAGTTTGATGTTCCTGATCCTGCTCGGGGCCTCATTCGTGGAGCCGCGACTGCGGCGGCTTCGACCGTTCGCCCTGCCCTGGCGCCCGGCTCGGCGCGACCTCTTCGCGCTGTGGCGGCTTGGCCTGCCGATGGGCGCCATGATTCTCGCAGAAGTCGGTGTGTTCTCCGCCGCTACGATGGCGATGGGCCTGATCGGCCGCACCGCGCTCGAAGCGCATACCGCCGCCTTGCAGATCGTGTCGATCGCCTTCATGGTCCCGCTCGGCTTGGGTCAAGCGGCGATGGTTCGGGTCGGCCTTGCCTACGGCGCGCGCAACGCTCGGGCGATTGCACATGCGGGCTGGTGCGCCTTCGGCCTCACGCTCCTCTATGCCGTCGTGTCAGCGACCGCGATGATCGCCGCGCCGCGACTCTTGATCGCGCCCTTCATAAACGTCGACGCGCCGGAGAATGCGAGCGCCGTCGCGGTCGCCGTGGCGTTGCTCAAGATCGCGGCGGTCTTCCAGGTCGTCGATGCGAGTCAGTGCGTCCTCGCGAACATGCTGCGCGGGCTGCACGATTCGAAATGGCCTTTCGTCATCGCGATCTTGGGCTATTGGGCGGTTGGCGCGCCGATCGGCCTTGCGTTGGGCTTCTTGACGCCGCTCGGCGCGGTCGGGATATGGATCGGGCTTGCGATCGGGCTCGCCGTGGTCGCCGTTCTTCTGCTGTTGCGCTGGGTCGGCAAGGAGCGCCGGGGTTTTTGCGGTTTGACCGCGGGTCCCGCGCACGACCACAATGTCGCGTCGCGTTTTGAACGGGATCATCGCGGGCGCATGAAACCCAGGAAGAGATTGCCTTCATGACCGAGCTCGCAGAGCCTCTCATCCTTGACGTCGATACTGGTATCGACGATGCGTTTGCGCTGCTCTACGCCTGCGCGGATGGCGGAGCGCGTATCCTCGGCGTCTCCACCGTAGTCGGCAACGTCTCGCTCGCCGTCGCGACGCGTAACACACGCGCGGTCCTTGCGCTTGCGGGGAGAGCGGATATCCCTGTCTGGCCGGGCGCAGCGACTGCGATTTCCATTGCCGCGAGGGATGCGAGCGAAATCCACGGCAAAACCGGTCTTGGCCATGCGATCCTGCCGGAGCCGGAGGAGTCGTCGGACGCGCTGCATGCCGCGGATTCGATCATCGCCGCGGCGCGCTCTCACTCCCGTCGCCTCATCCTGTGCGCGGTGGGGCCGTTGACAAATATCGCGCTCGCCGTGATGCGCGAGCCCGAACTGCCGCGCCTCGTCAAGCGGTTCGTCATCATGGGCGGCGCCTATTCCGATTCGGGAAATGTCACGCCCTCGGCCGAATTCAACATCTGGCACGATGCGGAGGCGGCGCGGATCGTCTTTCGCGCCTTCGGCGGCGTAGGCGCTGCGCCGGTGATTGCGATCGGCCTCGACGTCACCCGCAAGACGATCATCGACGAGAGCGATATCGCGGCGATCGCCTTGCGCATCGCCGGCAAACCGCATGGGGCCAAGCTGACCCGCTTCCTCGAGGACGCATCGCGCTTCTATTTCGAGCGCATGGAAAAAATGCTGGGCAAGCGCATCTTCACCATGCACGACCCACTGGCGGTCGCGGTAGCGCTCGATCCGACTCTGGTCGAAACGCGCCGTGCCGCCGTCGACGTCGAGACCACGGGGCGCCTGACGACCGGCGCGACGGTCGTCGACTGGCGCGGCCAGTGGGGCCGCCTCGCCAATACCGAGATCGCCGTCGCGGTCGACGCTGAACGCTTCCGCAGGCTGTTCTTCGACGCAATCGCGCGCCTGGCTGAGGGCGCGGCCGGCAGCTAGGAGCGGGTCGCCTCTCGCAAGGTTATCTGCGGGGGGCGCGAGCCGCCGAGCGAACTCCTCAGCGGCTGGAATTTCCGGAAGCTTGACGCTTGTGTTTTCGCTTATAGTCGTTCTATCTTTGTTCTAGCTCTAATTTTCCCACGCGTAGGAGCAGCGCCTCCTTGATCCGGCTTGAGTCGCGGTTCGCCGAATTGGCGGCGATGACGAATTTTTCCTTCTTGCGTGGAGCCTCGCATCCCGAGGAGATGGTCGCGCGCGCCGCCGAACTCGGCCTCGCCGGGATCGGTATCGCCGATCGCAACTCGCTCGCCGGCGTTGTGCGCGCACACACATTCGCGCGCGAAAACGTTGAGGCGATGGCGGGCGCCCGGGTCGTTCCCGGCGCGCGTCTCGTATTCACCGACGGCAGCCCTGACGTCCTCGTTTATCCAAAGGATCGCGCAGCCTATGGCCGACTCTGCCGGATTCTGACTGAGGGCAACTCGCGTGCGCCCAAAGGCGAATGCTGGCTCATCCTCAAGGACCTTCTAGACCGCGGCGACGGCCTTCAAATCATTGCGCTGCCTCCTTCTCCAAAAGGCGATGGTAAGGACGCCTCTCTCTCACAAAAGGACAAGGAGAAGCTCGACTACAAGGAGATGGATGAGGGCGCTGCTGTCGCCCGCCTACGCGAGGCCTTCGGCAAGCGTCTATGGATCGGCGCGAGCCTCGCTTATGGCGAGGACATGCGTGGCGGGCTGGCGCGGCGCGTTGCGCTCGCACGCTCTGCCGGCGCGCCGTTGATTGCGACCAACGACGTGCTGATGCATGCGCCCGAGCGGCGCACGCTCGCCGATGTCCTCACCTGTATCCGCGAGAAAACTACGCTTGAAGCTGCGGGCGGCCTCACGCAAGCCAACGCCGAGCGCCATCTCAAAGCTCCACGCGAAATGGCGCGGCTGTTCGCCGAAGCGCCGCAGGCCATAGCCGAGACCATCCGCTTCCTCGACGGTCTCGCCTTCAGCCTTGACGAGCTCAGGCATTGCTACCCGGAAGAGCTGCGCGAGGGCCATGCAACGCCCCAGGAGGCGCTCGAAGCTTTCGCTTGGGAGGGCGCAGAAACACGCTATCCGGACGGCGTTCCGGAGCGCACGCGCGAAGCGCTCAAGTACGAGCTCGCGCTGATCGCCTCGCTCGATTACGCGCCATACTTCCTCACCGTGCACGACATCGTGCGCTTCGCGCGCTCGAAAGGGATCCTCCGTCAGGGCCGCGGCTCCGCCGCCAATTCCGCGGTCTGCTATTGCCTTCGGATCACTGAGGTCAATCCGGCGAACTTCGATCTTCTGTTCGAGCGCTTCATCTCGCCCGAACGCAACGAGCCGCCAGACATCGACGTCGACTTTGAGCACGAGCGGCGCGAAGAGGTGATCCAATATATCTATGAGCGCTATGGGCGCGAGCGCGCCAGCCTTGCGGCCGCAGTGATCACCTATCGCACGCGCTCAGCGATCCGCGAAACAGCCAAGGTCTTCAGCCTCTCGGACGACGTCATCGCCGCTCTCAATGGGACCGCCTGGGGCCAGGAGACAGCGCCGATCGGCGAGGATCGCGTGCGCGCGATCGGACTCAATCCTGCTGATCCGACGCTCAAGCTCGCGCTTGAGATGGCGAAGACGCTTATCGGTTTTCCGCGTCATCTGACCCAGCACAGCGGCGGCTTCGTCATCACCCGCGACCGGCTCGACGAAGTTGTGCCGGTCATGAACACGGCGATGGATAAGCGCACGATGGTCGAGTGGGACAAGGACGATCTCGACGCGCTTGGCCTTCTCAAGGTCGACGTGCTGGCGCTCGGCATGCTGACGGCGCTGAGCAAGGGCTTCACGCTTCTCGACAAACATTATGGCGAGCGGCTGACCCTGGCCAACATTCCCTCCGAGGAGGCATGCGTCTACGCGATGATCCAGCGCGCCGACACGATCGGCGTGTTCCAGATCGAAAGCCGCGCACAAATGTCGATGCTGCCGCGGCTCAAGCCGGCCGACTATTACGACCTTGTGATCGAAGTTGCGATTGTGCGCCCCGGCCCGATTCAGGGCGACATGGTGCATCCCTATTTGCGCCGCCGGCAGGACCTCGAAGAGGTCTCGTATCCGTCGCCCGAACTCGAAGTGGTTTTAAAGAAGACGCTTGGCGTGCCGCTGTTCCAGGAGCAGGCGATGAAGATCGCCATCGTCGCCGCTGGCTTCACGCCGTCGGAAGCCGACCAATTGCGTCGCGCAATGGCGACGTTTCGTCGAGCCGGAACGATCCAGACGCTTCAAGAGAAGATGATCGAAGGCATGGTGGCCAACGGCTATCCGCGTGAGTTCGCCGAGCGTTGCTTTCACCAGATTGAGGGGTTCGGCGAATACGGCTTCCCCGAGAGCCATGCAGCGAGCTTCGCGCTTCTCGTCTACGATTCCTGCTGGATGAAATGTCGCTACCCCGATGTCTTCGTCGTGGCGATGCTGAATGCCCAACCGCTTGGCTTTTACGCGCCCGCCCAGCTCGTGCGCGATGCGCGCGAGCACGGGGTCGAAGTGCGCGAAGTCGACGTGAACCTGTCCGATTGGGATTGCACGCTGGAGCCTTTACCGCCGTCTCCCCATAGGGCGTCCGGGAGGACGCCCCCTCTTCCCCCGCGGGGAGAGAGGGTTGGAGCGAGGGGCAGCGCGACTGAACCCTCATCCGGCGCTTCGCGCCACCTTCTCCCGAAAGGAGAAGGAAGACCCCCCTCTCCCTCGGGGAGAGGGGTTGGGGGTGAGGGCATCCATCCTCGCCACGCCGAGATGGCGCCGCACATCCGCACGACCCATGCGGTGCGCTTGGGCTTCAGGCAGATCATCGGCGTCAAAGAGAAGGACATGCTCCGGCTCGTGGAGCGGCGGGGCGAAGCTTATGATTCGGTGCGCGACTTATGGCTGCGCAGCGGGTTGAGTTCGACCGTGCTGGAGCGCCTTGCCGATGCTGACGCTTTCCGCTCGCTCGGCCTCGATCGACGCCAGGCGTTATGGGCGGTGCGCGCCCTCGATCGAGTCGGCGACCAGGACGATCTGCCGCTATTCGCAGGCCGGCCAAAGCGCGAGACGGAGCCTGACGCGCGACTGCCGCCGATGCCGCTTGGCGCACATGTGGTCGAGGATTATCGGCGCTTGTCCTTATCGCTCAAGGCTCATCCCGCCTCGTTCCTGCGCGCCCGCCTTTCCTCGCGTGGAATCCTGCGCTCGGAAGCGCTGCATTCGGTCAAGAACGGCGAGCGCGTCACGGTGGCTGGGCTCGTGCTGGTGCGCCAGCGTCCTGGCACCGCCGCGGGCGTCATCTTCATGACGCTGGAGGACGAGACAGGCGTCGCCAATATCATTGTCTGGCCAAAGATTTTCGAACGCCTGCGCGCAATTGTGCTCGGCGCGCGCTTTGTCGCGGTGACCGGTAAGCTGCAGAGCGAGCAAGGGGTCATTCATATTGTCGCCGAACGCATGAACGACCTGACGTCGATGCTGGGGCTTCTGTCGGAGGCGGGCCCGACGATCGGCGCTCTTGCGCGCGCCGACGAGGCGCACCGGACGGAACCGACAGAGACCCGAAAGCGGCAGGGCAATCGCTTCGCCCAACCGCCTCGTCTTGACGATCCGCGCGCCAAGCCGCCAAGCCCACCGATGGAGACAGTGGACATCGCCGAGGCAATGCCAGCGGGGCGGAATTTTCGTTGAGGTCCGCCAGGGGCTTGCTCTTCGAGCCTCGACATTCTACGATATGGGCACCCATATCTCCTATTCCATACATACGGCTTTATGAAGACAACCATAGAGATTTCCGATCCGCTGCTTCGCGAGGCTCGCAAGCTAGCCGAGCGTGAGGGGGTCACGTTACGGGCGCTGGTCGAGCGAGGACTTCGCCGAGTCGTGACTGGCGCCAAATCGGCAGCGCCGTTCAAGCTGCGCCGCGCCACCTTCAAGGGCAAAGGATTGCAAGCCGACGCGCACGTCGATTCTTGGGGCAGGCTGCGTGATTTGACCTACGAAGGCCGCGGAGCTTGATAGCTGTCGACACGAATATTCTGGTCTACGCCCATCGAGAGGACTCGCCGTTTCATAACCCAGCCGCCCAGCGAATCTCGGAGCTCGCAGAGGGATCCGCAACATGGTCGATTCCTTGGCCGTGCGTTCACGAGTTTCTCGCGATCGTCACCCATCCCCGTATCTACGCGCCACCGACGCCGTTGCTACGCGCGCTCGACCAGGTGGACGCTTGGCTCGAGTCGCCGACCCTCGTACTCTTAACCGAATCGGGAGACCACTGGCCGGCGTTGCGAAAGATCCTCTCAAGGGGTCGAATTGCCGGACCTCAAGTCCACGACGCCCGCATCGTGGCTCTGTGCCTGCAGCACGGCGTGCGTGAGCTGTGGTCGGCGGACCGAGATTTTAATCGCTTCGCAGGCCTCACGGTCGTAAACCCTTTGGTGATGCGCGGGCCGATCTGATGGAGGGCGCTAACCTCATTATTGGTTTTTATCCAGGCGGCGAGAAGGGGGTCGGTTGCTGCGTGCTTCGTGCGAATCGGTTTGAGACTCGAACCGTAAGCTCGATTGACGAGACAATGCGTTGGACAACCGCCGAATGTGGCGATGACATTCCGGCTTCAGTGGGGATTGATACGCTTCTCCACTGGAGCGACAGCCCCGCGGGTTGAGGCGAGCTGATCGTTTTTTGAGGAAAAGCTACCAAACGTGCGCGCCAGCGTGATGTCCCCAAATGCGCTGTATGGTGCGATGGCGGTGGGCGGAGTCGGCCTTGCTCTGAGGTTGCGCGAGCGCTGGCCGGCGATCACTCTCACTGAGACCCACCCGAAGGTATTGTTTTATGCGCTCAGCGGAGACAGGTACAAGCCAACGGACATCAGGTCGGCGGCGCGTTGGTTCGTCGAAAGACATGATTTGCCGCCCGTCGGTGAGAGAATAGACGAGCATCAATTTGATGCACTTATTTCCGCTTGGGCAGCGCGGCAGGGCCGAGCTCGTAAGTGGCCCGATCTGTGCGAGCCGCACACCGCTGATATGATTTTTCCAGCCGGGCCGGTGTCGTACCTTTGGCCCAAGAGTGAGTAGGCGTGATGTGATGCGATCCTCTTCGGGTTCCCTGCCGCATGGAGGAACCCCGCCTTCCAGATCCTAACTGCCCGACTTATCTTGCTTCCGTGCAATGTGGATCCCAAAGAGGCAAATCGGGACCGAGTTTCCGTTGACGTCCTTGCGCGCGACCTCCTGGCTCGCGCCTTTCAAGTCTTGGAGAACTCCATGGCGGCGTATGCGGGGCTGGCCTTTCTATCGTTCCTCTGGGGCTCGTCCTTTCTGCTGATCAAGATCGGCTCGCGCGCTTTCGATCCCCTCGAGTTCGCCCTTGCGCGGGTGGGCGTCGCGGCGGCAGCGATGCTGCTCACGAGCGCGCTTTCGGGCAAGGTTTGGCCAGGATCGCGACCGGGACTATGGGCCAAACTCCTTGCGCTCGCGCTGATCGGGCAGGTGATTCCCTTCCTGTTGCTCGGCAAGGCGCCGATCCTGACCACGAGCGCCGACATGGCGCTGATGATGGGCGCCCAGCCTATTTTCGTCTTTCTGTTCGGCCGCATTCTTGGATCGCGAGACCGCTGGGCGTGGCTCGCTGCCCTTGGCTTGGCGCTCGGCTTCGTTGGGGTCGCCGTCGCATTCTGGTCGCCGGGTGCAGACAGCGGCGCCCACTCCGTCCTGGGGCGGGCCTTCGCATTGGCTGCGGGCTTCTTCTATGGAACCGGCGCGATCATCTCCGGCGCCGCAACGAGGGAGATCGGCGCAGTCAGAGCGGTGACCGCCTCGATGACAATTTCGACGCTCGTGCTCACACTGATCGGGCTCATGTTCGGAAAACTCGCGCCGCTCGCGACGCTGTTTCAAACTCCCCTGGCGCCCATGCTTGCAATAGGCGCGCTCGGCGTCTTCAACACCGCACTCGCCTATTACGTCTATTTTCGGCTCGTCGATGAGGAGGGACCGACCTTTGCAAGCCTCAACAACTATGTCGTGCCCCTGATCGGCGTCGTCGGCGGGGCGGTCGCGCTCGCTGAACCCATAGCGCCCTCGGCTTGGGCGGGACTGGCGCTTGTGCTCTGCGGCGTCGCCCTCACCGGCCGATCGCTGGGGCGGGCGAATGCGCCTCGGACTGGCCTGGCCACGAGTCGCACTCGCGCCTGAAATCGGCCTGGCCTCGGCGATCTACCGAACCGCTGAAGGGCCCGCGAAGTGAAGACCTCCTCCTGAGGAACGCCGCCCGGAGGCGGCATGTCTCGAAGGATTGGTCCGGGAGCGCGACGACGACCGAACGTCCCCCTTTAGCGTCCTCGCTTAGCGGCGCCTCAACGAGATCCTGGAGCGAGACCTAAGCGGCCGAAAAGGAACGGCTCGGACGACAATCTGGCTCTTATAGCGTTAGCTGTTGATTTGGTTCAGTGTGGGATCGGGATTGCGGACTGATTCGATGAAGGCTGAGGAGTTTTCGGCGTGGCTTTCTGCGATTGCGGGCTTGAGCGAGGCGAGGCGTTGGAGGCGCTCAAGAGAGCGGAAGGCGGGGAGGGGCGTTCGGGCTCGGAGGTTTCGCCGGAGACGGGGCGGGGCAAGGCGACGAGGCGCGGCGGCCGAGAGGATGGGCTTGGATCGGCCAGCCATGAGCGCGTGGAAAGCCAGGGCTGCCCCCATTGCGCGGGCCGAGAAGTCGTCGGCTGGGGCCGCTCACACGGCCTTTTGCGGTTTCGCTGCAAGAGCTGCGGGCGCACGTTCAACGCGCTGACCAAGACGCCTATGGCGCATCTGCGCAAGAAGGAACGCTGGCTCGATCACGCCAGAGCGATGATCGAAGGCAAGAGCCTAGCGAAGACCGCGGCGCTCTGTGGCGTTCATCCGACGACGGCCTTCCGCTGGCGCCATCGGTTTCTCCGCGCCCCCGCAAGCGACAAGCCCCGAAGCTTAAGCGGGATCGTCGAAGCGGACGAAACCTTCATCCTCGAGTCTTTCAAGGGCCGCTGGTCCGACTTGCCGCGCAAGGCTTAGCAAGCGCGGCGGAACGGCCCGACATGCGGAGCTTTATCAGGACAACATACCCGTTCTCGTCGCCCGCGACCGGAAGGGCGCGACCTTCGACGCGGTCCTGCCTCAGGTCGACGGCGCTTCGGTGGAAGCAGCGCTCGTCGGGGTCGTCACGCCGGGCAATCATCTCATCGGCGACGGCGGGAAGGCGATCGCCGCTTTCGCCCGCAGAGCCGGGATTCCGTTCCACGCCGTACCCGCGCCGGGAAAGCCGACCCCCGAGGCGCCTCACCTGCACATCAACAACGTCAACGCCTACCACAGCCGCCTCAAGCAGTGGCTCAACCGCTTCAACGGCGTCGCCACCAAGAACCTGCCTCACTATCTCGGTTGGCGGCGCGCCCTCGAAGCCTGGGGACACCAACTCGCGCCGCAAACCTGGATCAAAGGCGCTATCGGAACCGGTCCATACCAACAGCTAACGCTATAAGAGCCGGCAATCTCTTGCAGAAAATCAGAAACTAGGGTAATCTCGCCCGATGAACAATCCTGCGCTTCCGCATGCCAAGACCGCGGGGACCCCGCCCCCGTTCCGGCGCCTCTCAACGCCAGGGAAAAGGGCTGAGAAAAAAGTTTCCTCGCTTCAAGCCGAGTAACCCATTGATAAGTCTCGATTCTGACGAGAGAATCCAAGGAAATCCAAGGAAATCCAACCCTCATGATCGGGGGTCTTCGCAGCGAAAGGGCGACTCGCCAAGAAAACCCAAACGGATCCACCGGATCAACGTCGCGGCCCCCCGCGCGAAGGAGCCAAACCGACTCTATTCCCATGCAAAGCGCCCTAAGGGGATCATCGCCAGGGGTGGGCCGCGGCGGATTTCTTTTCGTGCGCCTCGATCGCCGACGCCTCGACCAAAGTCAGTCCAATATAGTCGAGGCCTTCGACCAGGCATTGCTTGCGAAAGGCGTCGAGCTCGAACTTGACCACGCCGCCGTCGGGACCGCGGATTTCCTGCGCCGGCAAGTCGACCGTCAGCGTCGCGTTGGCGCCGCGCTCGGCGTCGTCCATGAGTTTGGCATGGTCTTCGCGAGAAACCTTGATCGGCAGGATGCCGTTCTTGAAGCAGTTGTTATAGAAAATGTCGGCGAAGTCGGTCGCGATGACGCAGCGGATGCCAAAGTCGAGCAGCGCCCAGGGCGCGTGTTCGCGCGAGGAGCCGCAGCCGAAATTGTGGCCGCCCACGAGAACCGACGCCTTGCGGTACGCGGGCTTGTTGAGCACGAAGTCGGGATGCTCGGACCCGTCCTCGCGATAGCGCATCTCCGCGAATAAGCCGGCGCCGAGACCGGTGCGCTTGATCGTCTTGAGATATTGCTTCGGGATGATCATGTCGGTGTCGATATTGTCGATCGGCATCGGCGCTGCGACCCCGGTCAATGTCGTGAACTTGTCCATGCACTCAAGCTTTCTGCTTATCCGCGCTTCCGGCGATCACTGTGTGGGCGTCGGCGGGAGCGACGGGCTCCAGGGCCAAACGGCAATCGCCGTTCGTGAGCGCTGCAGCGTTGGTTGAGGATTTTGTCGCCGTTCAGTCTATCAAGCTGCCCCTCGTCGGACAATGGCGTCCGAACTCATAAATACTTCTCGAGTTCCTTAGCCGCCTCGTCAGGCGCGCGCTCGACATTAAAGGCTTCAACAAAGGCGCCGTTCTTGTCCATCAAATAGACGATCGAACTGTGGTCCATCGAATAGTCACCGTCGGGCTGCGGCTGGCCTTTGCGGGCGAAGACCCGAAAGGTCTTCTCGGTTGCTTCCACTGCCTGAGGACTTCCGGAAAGCCCGATCACGGCTGGATTGAAGCTGCTGACATAGTCCTGCATCACTTTAGGCGTGTCGCGCTCCGGGTCGACGGTGATGAACAGCGTCGGAATAGACTTGTCTCCCATCCTGCCCAGAATGTCGGAGATGCGCGCAAGTTCGGTCGGACAGACGTCGGGGCAGTGGGTGTAGCCGAAATAGACGAGGAACGGTCGTCCTCGCAGCGTCTGATCGCTGACCGTCTTGCCGGCCCCGTCTTCGAGAGCGAAGGCTCCGCCGATCAGAGCCCCCCGTGGCCTTTCTGACGGGCTCGTCAGTATGAACGCCGCAAAGCCAACCAGCGCAACAGCGACGAGAGTCGCGACTATGCGGATCGCGAACGCTCTCGATCGCGGCGCATTGTCGGCTTCAGCTTCCGGCATCGGACCTCCATTCGGAGTTGGGCTCCTAAAGGCGAAATTGGGCGATCTCCAGACGGAGGGTCAACCCGATAGGAACCTGCTATTGACCTGGCTTGATGAGGGCGCCACGACAAGCGCCTGGATAGGGCGTCATGGTTCTCCGTCAACTCGAATATCTCGCGGCGCTCGCGCGAGAAAAGCACTTTGGCCGCGCTGCAGACGCCTGCCACGTGTCGCAGCCGACCCTTTCGGCCGCCATTCGCCTGCTCGAAGACGATCTTGGCGCGCCGATCGTTGAACGCGGTCACCGATATGTGGGCCTGACGCCGCAGGGGCAAGTCGCCCTGGAGCACACCCACCGGATTCTGGCCGAGGTCGAGAATCTTCGGCGCGGGCTGGCGGAGATCGACAAAGGCCTGACCGGCAGGCTCCGGATCGGCGTCATCCCGACCGCGCTGCCGCTTGTTTCCCAGCTCACCGGCCCCTTTTATGCGCGCTTTCCGGGCGTGACGGTCGCAGTTATTTCCATGAACAGCCAGGAGATCGATCGCGGGATCGAAGACTTTGAACTCGACGTAGGCCTCACCTATCTCGACGCCGAACCGATCGCCCACGTTAAGGCCAAACCAGTCTGCGTCGAGGAATATCTGTTTCTTACACCGGCCAACGGCGCGCTCGCTGGCCGGACCCATGTCACTTGGCGCGAGGCGGCGAATACGCCTTTGTGCCTGCTGACGCCCGACATGCAGAATCGGCGGATCATCGACGGCGTCTTTCGCTCGGTCGGGGCAAAGCCCGTCGCGGCGGTCGAGACCAATTCGATCTTCAATCTCGTCTCACATGTGAGCGCGGGCCAGTGGTCGGCGATCGTGCCGCGCCAGCTCTTGCGCTTTTTCGGCGTGCCGGAGGGCACGCGAGCGATCGAACTGGTCGAGCCGATCGCGCAACGCACCATCGGACTCGTGATGAGCGATCGCGAGCCCCCGTCGCCGCTCGCCCGCAACCTGTTTGCGATGCAATTGCCCGATAATATCGCGGCGCTGATCCAGCCCCCCAACCGCCTCGGCGACGACCAAGGGACCGTGGATCGATAGGGTTCGTCTATCGTACATTCCAAACGTTCAATTTGAACCCAAGCCCCCCGAAGCGCATTCTTTATAGGGATCCTGGGAGGATGTTGTGTCCGGCCGAACGGCCTTCGATCTAGGTTTGGCGCAAGCGCTGATCGACCGTAAGCGCGACACGCCAGGCGCCACGCTGCCAATCCTGCACGATCTGCAGGAGCAATTTGGTTACATCGACCACGCCGCGATCCCGCTGATAGCGGACGCCCTGAATATCTCGCGAGCCGAAACGCTTGGCGTGATCAGCTTTTATCATGATTTTCACCGCGCGCCGGTTGACGGCCGGGTGTTGAAGCTTTGTCGCGCTGAATCCTGTCAGTCTATGGGGTGCGAGCAACTCGTCTCGCACCTTGAACTCCGACATGGGATCAAGGTCGACGACGAGGACAACCATTCCGGCCTCCACGTCGAAACGGTTTACTGCCTCGGCAATTGCGCTCTATCTCCCGCAGCCTTGCTTGACGGGGCGCCAATCGGTCGTCTCGACCGAGATCGGATCGACGCAATCGTCGCGGCTGCGCAAGGCAAAACGCAATGAGTGTCCGCGTCTTCGTATCCGCGGATTCTTCGGCGCTCTCCGTCGGCGCGGACCTTGTCGCAGACGTGATTCACGGCGAGGCGCGCCGCCGCGGCCTCGAGGTTGAGATTGTGCGCCCCGGATCGCGCGGTCTTTTTTGGCTCGAACCGCTCGTCGAGGTGGAAAGCGCAGCCGGCCGCGTCGGCTACGGTCCGATTGCTCCGGGCGAGACCGCTCGATTGTTCGAGGCGGGCTTTTTGGACGGCGGGGCTCATTCAAAAGCGCTAGGCCGCGTCGACGATATTCCATACCTCGCGAAACAGCAGCGCCTCATCTTCGCGCGTTGCGGCCTGACCGACCCACTATCGCTCGAGGATTATCGCCGCCACGGCGGACTTCGGGGTTTGGAGCGCGCGTTGGCGCTAGGTCCGAAGGCGACGATCGAGGAGGTCTTGGCTTCAGGCCTCCGCGGGCGGGGCGGGGCAGGTTTTCCGACCGGCATCAAATGGCGCACGACCGCAGGCGTTGAGGCCGATCAAAAGTACGTCGTCTGCAACGCTGACGAGGGCGACAGCGGCACATTCGCCGACCGCATGCTGATGGAGGGCGATCCTTTTCTCCTGATCGAAGGCATGGCGGTCGCGGGGGTCTCCGTCGGCGCGACCCGAGGTTACGTCTATATTCGCTCCGAGTACCCCCACGCGTTCGCGACGTTTCAGCGGGCGATCGAGCGCGCGCGGGCGGGCGGCCTGCTTGGTCCGAGCGTGCTCGGATCAGGCAAAGCGTTTGATCTCGAGGCCAGACTTGGGGCCGGCGCCTACATCTGTGGCGAAGAGACGTCGCTGTTGCAAAGTCTAGAGGGGAAGCGCGGGCAGATCCGCGTTAAGCCGCCGCTGCCAGCGATCTCAGGGCTGTTCGGCAAGCCGACAGTCATCAACAATGTGTTGAGCTTCGCCTCCACCCCATGGATTCTTGAGCATGGCGCGAAGGCCTATGCCGCCTACGGCGTCGGGCGGTCGCTTGGATCACAACCGTTCCAGCTCGCTGGCAACATCCGATACGGCGGCCTGGTTGAACTCGCCTTTGGCGCGACACTACGCGATCTGGTCGAAGGGTTCGGCGGCGGCACGCGGACCGGCCGGCCGATCCGAGCAGTCCAGGTCGGTGGGCCGCTCGGCGCTTATCTTCCCGAGACGCTCCTCGATACGCCGCTCGACTATGAGTCGATGGCCGCTGCGGGAGGCATGCTGGGCCACGGCGGCGTCGTCGTTTTCGACGACACTGTCGACATGGCGCGCCAGGCCCGCTTCGCCATGGAGTTTTGCGCTAAAGAAAGCTGCGGCAAGTGCACGCCCTGCCGGATCGGTTCGACCCGCGGCGTGGAAACTGTCGACAAGATCATCGCCGGCCGAGACCGTCAAAAGAACGTCCAACTGTTGCGCGATCTTTGCGAGGTGATGACAGACGGCTCGCTCTGCGCTCTCGGCGGGCTTGCCCCGATGCCCGTCTTGAGCGCGCTCAATCATTTCAGTGAGGATTTCGCCAAGGCGCCGACGCGCGTCGCGGCGGAATAGGAGACCAGCGATGGCGCTGTTGCAAGAACTCGACACAGGCACGCCAATCCGCACCGGCGAGGCCACCGTCACGCTGACCATCGACGGGCGCAAGGTGAGCGTGCCTCCGGGGACCTCGGTGATGGCCGCCGCCGCCCTGATCGACAATCCGATCCCCAAACTCTGCGCGACGGACAGCGTCGAGGCCTTCGGCTCGTGCCGCCTCTGCCTGGTCGAAATCGAAGGGCGAAAGGGCACGCCTGCCTCCTGCACGACGCCAGCGGAAGCGGGGATGATTGTCCGCACCAAGACGCCGCGCTTGGAGCGCCTGCGCCGGGGCGTGATGGAGCTCTACATTTCCGACCATCCGCTGGATTGCCTCACATGCAGCGCCAATAACGACTGCGAATTGCAGGCCCAGGCCGGGAATGTCGGCTTGCGCGACGTCCGCTACGGCTACGTCGGCGCGAACCATCTGGAGGCGCCGACCGACGCGTCCAATCCCTATTTCACCTTTGAATCCTCGAAATGCATCGTCTGCTCGCGCTGCGTTCGCGCTTGCGAGGAGGTGCAGGGCACGTTCGCGCTGACCATTCTCGGCCGCGGGTTTGACTCGAAGGTGGGCACGGGCGGCGTCGATTTTCTGTCGTCCGAATGCGTATCCTGCGGCGCCTGCGTGCAAGCCTGCCCCACGGCAACCCTCAACGAAAAGCTAGTCATCGAGAAGGGAACGCCGGAGCGCACGGTCGTGACCACCTGCGCCTATTGCGGCGTCGGATGCTCATTCAAGGCGGAGCTTAAGGGCGACGAAGTCCTGCGCATGGTCCCCTACAAGGCCGGCAAAGCCAACGAGGGGCATTCCTGCGTCAAGGGTCGCTTCGCCTACGGCTACGCCACCCACAAGGACCGCATTCTCAAGCCAATGATCCGCGAGCGGATCGAGGATCCGTGGCGCGAAGTCTCCTGGGATGACGCGATCGCCTATGCGGCCAATGAATTCAGGCGGATCCAGGCGAAGTACGGGCGGGATTCGGTTGGCGCGATCAGCTCCTCGCGCTGCACCAACGAGGAAGTGTTCCTGGTTCAAAAGATGGTTCGCGCCGGATTTGGCAACAACAACATCGACACCTGCGCGCGCGTTTGCCACTCGCCGACCGGCTTCGGCCTCTCGAAGACCTTCGGCACCTCGGCGGGCACCCAGGATTTTAAGTCCGTAGAAAAAACCGATGTCGTCATCGTGATCGGCGCCAATCCGACGGACGCGCATCCGGTTTTTGGCTCTCGCCTTAAGAAGCGTTTGCGCGCCGGCGCCCGTCTCATCATCATCGATCCGCGCCGGATTGACTTGGTCGAGAGCCCGCATATCAAGGCTGACTACCATCTCGCGCTCAAGCCCGGGACCAACGTCGCAGTTCTAAACGCGTTCGCGCATGTCATCGTCACCGAGGGCTTGGTGAATGAGGCGTTCGTCCGTGACCGCTGCGACGTGGCCAATTTCGAGTCCTGGGCGCGCTTTGTTGCGGACCCGCGTCATTCGCCCGAGGCGACGGCGGACGCGAGCGGCATCGATCCGCGCGAGTTGCGCGCCGCTGCGCGTCTCTATGCGACGGGCGGCAATGGCGCGATTTACTACGGGCTTGGCGTCACAGAGCACAGCCAGGGCTCGACCTCGGTGATGGCGATCGCCAACCTCGCCATGGCGACCGGAAATATCGGCCGCGAAGGCGTCGGCGTGAATCCGTTGCGCGGCCAGAACAATGTGCAGGGCTCGTGCGACATGGGTTCGTTCCCGCATGAGTTTTCTGGCTACCGCCACGTGTCCAACGACTCCGTCCGCGAGACATTCGAGCGCCTGTGGGGCGTGCCGCTCAGCAACGAGCCGGGCTTGCGCATTCCCAACATGATCGACGAGGCGATCGACGGCTCGTTCAAGTGGCTGTACGTTCAGGGCGAGGATATCGCGCAGTCCGACCCGGACACGAAGCACATCACATCAGGCCTGCGCGCGATGGAATGTGTGGTCATCCAGGATCTCTTCCTCAACGAGACCGCGCGATATGCTCACGTGTTTTTGCCAGGCGCTTCTTTTTTGGAAAAGGACGGGACGTTCACCAACGCCGAACGCCGTATCAATCGCGTGCGCAAAGCGATTCCCCCTCTCGCCGGAATGGCCGACTGGGAAACGACGATGGCGCTCGCCAACGCCATCGGCGTGCCCATGAGCTATGCGCATCCGAGCGAAATCATGGATGAGGTCGCCGCCACGACGCCGACCTTCAAAGGCGTGTCCTACGCCCGCCTGGACGAACTTGGCTCGATCCAGTGGCCATGCAACGATGCGGCGCCGACCGGCACGCCGGTCATGCATGTCGACCACTTCGTGCGCGGCAAGGGCCAGTTCATGCTGACCGAATTTGTCGCCACTGAGGAGCGCGTAGGCCCGCGCTTCCCGCTTCTGCTGACGACTGGCCGCATCTTGTCGCAATACAATGTCGGGGCACAGACGCGGCGCACCGCGAGCGCCGTCTGGCATAGCGAGGACGTGCTCGAAATTCATCCATTTGACGCCGAACAGCGCGGCGTGCGTGACGGCGATCTTGTGGCGCTGAAGAGCCGTACCGGCGAGATTTCCCTGCACGCGAAGATAACCGAGCGCGTCCAGCCGGGCGTCGTCTATACGACCTTCCACCATGCGGAAACCGGCGCGAACGTCGTCACCACCGACTATTCGGATTGGGCGACCAACTGTCCTGAATATAAGGTGACGGCCGTGCAGGTGCGGCGGACCAACCATTTCTCCGACTGGCAATTGCGGGATCGTGAGGAGGGGGTCTCGTTGCGCCGGACCGAGAAGGCCTTGGCCGATGCGGCCGAGTGAGGGCCCTGGATCGATCGACGTTCCGGTCCGAGCCTTTTCCTACGATTCGGGCGCGAGCGGGCCGGAGCTCACCCGATCGATCGCCGTCGAAACGCCGGTGCAAATCGTCATAGGCGGCGCGCCCTTCGCTGTCATGATGGCGACGCCTGAAGACTTAGAAGATTTTGCGTACGGCTTTACGCTGACCGAGCAGATCGCCGATAGCCTCAACGATATCCGCGGCGTTGAGGTCGAGAGCGCCGACGACGGTTGGAAGCTCAAGATCGCGATTTCCGGCGAGCGATTGCAGGCGCATCTCGCGCGCGGCCGGGCGATGAGCGGGCGCACCGGCTGCGGCCTGTGTGGCATCGAGGATTTTTCCCAGATGCCGTCGCCGCGTCCGCCGCTTCAACTGCAGGCCCCGATCGCCCCTGATGCGATCCGCGCGGCCCTTAGCGAACTCGAGGCGCAGCAGCCGCTGAATCAAGCGACGCGCGCCGTCCACGCCGCGGCGTGGTGCGGACGAGACGGCACGATCGTCTTGGTCCGAGAGGACGTAGGTCGACACAATGCGCTCGACAAGACGATTGGGGCGCTCGCGCGCGCTGGCGTGGCGCCGGACAGCGGGTTTTTTGTCATTACCAGCCGCTGCTCGTTTGAAATGGTGGCCAAGGCTGCGATCTTTGGCGCGGGCACACTCGTTTCGGTGTCGGCGCCGACGTCGCTCGCGCTTGAACGCGCTCGGCGTTTCGGCGTTCGGGTGATTGCGGTCGCGCGCCGCGATCAGGCTCTATGCTTCGAGGACGGGAAGGACGAAGCAAGCGGAGGATTGGCGGCTTGACCACCGGCAAGCTCGACAGACTTGTGCGCATGGCCAATCAGATCGGCGATTTCTACGCCTCCATGCCCGATCGGGAAGCGACCGAGGGCGCCGCCTCGCATCTGCGTCTTTACTGGACACCAAAGATGATCCGCGAGATCATCGCCTTCGCCGATGAAGGCCATTCCGGCCTGAATGCGATCGCGGCGCGTGCGATCGATTCATTGAAACAGAGCGAGTCGGCCGCCTAGAACTCCACCGGGCCCTCATGCCGCGTTGGCCGCGCCCCCAAAATCTCACGCGGCTTTTTGTCGGCCAGCACATCATCAACGGCGCGAGCGTCGGCTTGGGGGTCGTTGCGGTCGCGTTCGTCGCCTCCGCGATTTTCGGCTTCGCCGCCGGCCAACCGGCGACGCTGGGCGCCATATCGGCAAGCATCTCCGATCTTCCGGCGCCTTGGCGCGAGAAGGCCCGGACGCTCGGCTTTGGCTTCGCGTTGGCGATGCTCTCGACCATCGCGATCCAACTTGCCTTGCCATGGCCAGTCGCCGCGCTCCTCATGATTGGCGTTATCAGCTTTGTCGGCGGGCTCGCCACCGGGCTTGGGCGATGGGCGGTGGCGGTCGGCATGCAGGCGGTCATCCCGATGGTCTTCATTCTGGGGTTCCCGCGCGAAACCTATCCGGCTGCCGTTCACACCGAGATGCTGCTCTTCGGGGGCGGCGTGGCCTACATCGCTATCGCGCTATTGGCCACCGTTTTTACCGACGCCAGCGCCCGCCGAATGGTCGCAAGCGAAACGATCCGCGAATTCTCCATCTACTTGCGCGCGGTCGCCGCCGTTTTCGATCCCGATCGAGATCTCGAGGCCGCCTACGGCGCAGCGATCCGGCAACAGTCGGCGCTGTCGGAGCAATTTCAGTCGGCGCGGACGCTCTTGCTCGAACGGCCGGGGACGGTGGGAGAGCGCTTTCGGCTGGCGGCCTCGATCGGCATCCTGCTTGATGCGCTCGACGCGCTGGTCGCCGCCCAATGCGATGTCGAACTCATCCGGAAGACACCTGCGGCGGCGACGGTGCTGGCGCGAATTGGGGACGTCTTGCGTGTTGGCTCCCTTGATCTGGAGCACTTGAGCCTGGAGCTCCTGACCACTGGTCACCCGATACTGCCACCCGACCATCATCTCGCGATCGACGCGCTCAAGCGCGAGGCGGCGCGAGTCGAAACCGACGAAGCGATGGACCCGAAAGTGCGCTCGGCGCTCGACGCGGCGACCTGGCGGCTCGTTCTTTCGCTCAGCCACGTCCGGCGCCTGGAGCAGTCCCTGTCGAACGACGCGACGGCGCGGGCCGCGATCGGCGATGTCAAGCTCGCGGCATTCATCCCGAAGCGGAGCTACGCGCCGAGCGCCCTGATCCCGCATCTCAGCCCCGAATCGCCCGTCCTGCGATTTGCGGCGCGCCTATCGCTGGCGATGATGGCTGGCGCGCTAGTCGCACAATCGCTCGGCGACGACCGGCATGGCAACTGGGTTCTGCTCACGATCGCCGTGGTGATGCGAGCGGGATACGGCCTCACCCGGCAGCGGCGCGACGACCGTGTGATTGGGACGCTGATCGGGTGCGTGCTGGCGGCGGGCTCGGTTGCCTTTTTGCCGGCCGGCGCGCTGGTCGGGGTCCAAGGCTTGGCGGTCGCCGTGACCCATAGCTTCGCGCGGCTCAACTACCGGATCTCTTCGACCGGCGCGTCAGTGATGGCTCTGGTGACGCTGCATCTGGTCCAGCCGTGGGTCTCGGCGCCCATCCTTGTGCGCCTCGCCGATACTCTGGTTGGCGCCGCGATCGCGCATCTCTTCAACTATTTCTGGCCGCGCTGGGAGTATTTCGAGGCGCCACAGTTGGCGAGCCGCCTTCAGGCCCAGCTTGCCGCCTTCGCCGCCGCCGCACTGATGAGCGACGTTAGCGAACATGACTACCGGCTAGCGCGGAAGAACGTGATCGAGGCCATGGCCGCGCTTTCCGATTCCGCTGGTCGAATGGCCATCGAGCCCATGACCGCTCGCAAGGGCCTTGACGAAATGGCGGAGCTTCTCATCAGGGCGTACAGCCTTGTGGCCCAACTTTCGGCCGCTCGTCTCGCGACCCAAATCGGCGCCCCTTTGCCCGACTTGGCTATCAGCAACTGGCTCCGGGCGCTTCTCGTCGGCGTATCCGACCGGGCCGGAGGTGTCGTGACGGAACCACCAACTGGACCGCTCGCCACCGCGGCGATCGCCGTGACGACCGCCGCCCGCAAGTACGAACGTGCGGCGAAGAACGACGTTATTTAGGGCCTGACGATTGGTGGCCGGACCGAAGGCCTTGCGCTTGGAGGCTTTGGCAAGCCGCCGCCCCACAGTCACTTCGACCGTGAATCGGCCGTTAAAAGAAGGCTCTTCAACTCGTCCTCAAGCCGTAATTCGACGCCCTGCGCTTCCGCTTTGATCCAATCGAGCACGACCTGAACGTCATCGCGGGGCGTTGAGTCCGCTTGAACCAACCAATAGGCGTATCCGCGCGCGTGATCCGCGTCTGCGCCGCCGACCGCGACGAGCCGCCCCTGGGACAGCAACGGCTCAATGAGAGCGATGCGGCCGAGCGCGATTCCCTGACCCTCCAGCGCCGCCCGGATCGCCTGGTCATACTGGTTGTAATGGAGGACGCCCTTGGGCTTGATCGCGCTCAAACCCATGGAAAGGAGCCGGTCGGCCCATTGCAGCCAGGGGCGATTCGAGTCGTCGTATTCAATGAGAACCTGTTTGGCGATCGAATCGGCGTCGAGTCGCCTCACGCCGAGCGAGGGATGAGCGACAGGCGCGACCGCTTCGCCGAATAGGCGACGCGATCCAGGCGGCGCGCTCTCGGCGTCGCAATAGCGAATGGCGATATCCGCGCTCTTGGTTCTCAGATCCACCACCTTGTTGTTGGCCGCCACGCGCACGTCGATATCGGGATGGCGCTGTTGGAAACCACCAAGGCGCGGCATGATCCACAGTCCGGTGACGCCGATGCTGGCGGTGATCGTCACCGGCTGGCGGTCGCGCCCGGACGCGAGCGCGTTAACGCCATCCTGGAGCTGTTGCAGGGCGCTGTCGGCGACGCGAAAGAAACGTTCGCCTTCGGCGGTGAAGCGGATCGAGCGATAGCCGCGGTTGAGCAGTCGCACGCCAAGCGCCTCCTCGAGCGCGATGATCTGACGGCTGACAGCGGATTGGGTGAGGAAAAGATCCTCGGCGGCTAGCGTTATGCTCATGCGCCGCCCAACGGCGACGAAGCCCCGAATGAGATCCAGCGAAGCCAGTCGAATGGGAAAATTTCGCATGTCATTCCCTCATGCGATCCAGCTCAGTTCTCTTTGAGCGGCCGACCTCAGTCAAGGGCGAATCCCAGGATCGCGCGGCCGAGTGCGTGGAGTCGCATTCCCTGTACGCATGCGATAGATACCGAAAGGTCGTTTGACGGAGAACCGTCGCGGATCCTATTAGGAAGCGGAAAAGCCGAGCCCGCGCGGCTCGCTAGCGTCGCGAACCAGAGCCGCCGGGGTTCGCCTTGTGGGCGCCAATCGCCCAGGAGAATGACATGCTGCGGATCGCATTGCCGCATATCGCGGTCGGACCCACGTCGCCAAGTTTCGCCCGTTGGCGAGGCGCGTTGCAGTTGTGGCGTAGGCGCGAGCGGGAACGCGGCGATCTGGCGCGAATGTCGGAGGCCGAGCTCCACGACATTGGCGTCACGTCGGCGGAACGCTGGGCGGAAATCTATAAGCCGTGCTGGCGCGGATAACGCCGGCGTCGCGTTTGAACGCGCTAAAGCCGCTTCTCGAACCAATGGTGGGCGTAGGGGTTGTCGTTGAACCGGGCGACTTCACGGTAGCCTTCGCTGCGGTAAAGCGCATGAGCTTCGGTCAGCGCCCGGTTCGTGTCCAGGCGCAGCGTCTTCAGCCCTTTCTCTCGGGCCGCAGCTTCGAGCGTTCGCAACATCCGGCGCGCGACGCCGATGCCGCGGGCGGGTGGGGCAGTCCAGACCCGCTTGATTTCTCCCGTCGCTTTATCCACGCGTTTGAACCCGCCGCACCCAACCGCGTCGCCATCGAGCCGGGCGATCACAAAGAGACCGGACGGAGGCGTCATGTCCTCGATATCGGCGTGATCATCGGTGCGGGCGTCAAATCCGTTCTCGAAACGCGCCGCAAGCTCGCGGAAGTACGTGCTCAGGCAGAAGCGCGCGTCGGCGGTGTCCGCCGATTCGGCTGCGACCTTGACCGAGGCGGCTCGGATCAGTCGCTCAACTTCGCCCATCGCCGCCAGCAAGCGAGTCTGCTCGGAGGCGTCGAGGGGGTCCAGCATCGATTCCGCGAGATTGTCCGAGAACCTGTCATAGGCCGCGCGTTCCGCAGCCCCCTTGCGCGTCAGGCTCACATGTCGACGACGACCGTCGTCATCTCCCTTCGTCACAGCGATCAACCCCTGCGTCTTCAGGGATTGCAGCAGGCGACTGAGATAGCCCGAGTCGAGCCCGAGTTTGCAGCGTAGCGCGCGGACATCAGCGCCATCAGCGCTGATTTCAAAAATGAGCCGCGCCTCCGCCAAAGGGCGGCCCCGTCGCAGGTAATCGACCTCGAGCGCGCCGACGCGCTGGGTCACAAGGCGATTGAAGTGGCGAACGCTTTGCAGTTGGCTTTCGTCCATTCCCTGACTTTAGTCAGATATCTCCTGATTTCAAGCTCCCTCTTGTCGGGACCATGTGCCCGCCGCGAACTCGCGCCTCGGCGAAAAGCTCTCTTTCCAAAGACAGAAATCTTGTCGGCGACCCACAGCGCCACGTGCCACTTTGTGATCGGCGGTAGGGCGGGCGGCGCCAAGGAAACGATTGCGGGACGGCGGCAAAGGGCGTTAGTCTGAGCGCAGCGTAAACAGCGCGCGCCGTCCTTGCCGTGCCTCGCACCGTGCATTGCGGTTCGCGTCCAAGAGAAAAATGCGTCCATGCCGGCATGCGCCGCGGAAACGCGCTGCTCGCCGAAAACGTAGAGGGCTACGGGGCTCCTTGGTTAGGAGACTATGATGCCAAACATGGAATACGCACTAGGGTCAGGGCAATCGCTGCGCCATCTGGACGTCGCGCCGATGATCTCCGCGCTTCGGTTCCAGCCCTCCGATTTCGAGTACGGCTCACGGCTGGCTCAACCATGTTCCAAGCCGCCATCGCTTCCAATTCGACCGGAAAGGACGAGTGACAATCGACGCTCTTTGTGGCTGCGCGACTCTCTCAGTAAACCCCGAGCAGGTGGACGAACTCCATTCGATGTTCAAGACCTGGAGGCAGAACTATTGGCAGCCTCTCGAAATTAACCGGGAGTTCGCGTCCCACTTCGTCGAGCCGAATGCCTGGGTGAGGTTATTCCGCGACATCCGCATGGCTTGGCGGCGCTTCCGCCGGCAAGCGGGCCCAGTCACGATCCCCGCTGACGTGCTTCCGTCGGCCACGCCCGCGGAATAGCCGCGGTTCATGGGCTTTAAGTCCGCGCGCCCGCGCAGGCGGAGGCGCGGACTTAAGTTCAGCGCCTTTCGCTCCGAGCAGAACGGTCGCCCGGGCTCGCGGTAGGCGCTTGGCCTCAGCGTGTGAAGCTTACCGCGTTGCCGGCATCGACGTTGAGGATATTGCCCGTGCTCTTGGAGGACAGATCCGAGGCGAAATAATAGACCGCTTCGGCTATATCCTCGGGATAGACCGAGCGTTTCAACAGCGAGCGCTGGCGGTAAACCTCTTCAAGCTCGTTTTCGCTCACCTTGTTTGACGCCGCCCGCTGCGTCCGCCATTCGCCCTGCCAAATCTTGGAGCCGAGCAGCACCGCGTCGGGATTGACCGTATTGGCGCGGATGCCCAACGGCGCGCCTTCGAGCGCGAGGCAGCGCGCAAGATGCACCTCGGCCGCCTTGGCCGTGCAATAGGCGGAGGCGCCGGGCGATGCGGCGAGCGCGTTCTTCGACGCAATGAACACGATGCTGCCGCCGAGGCCCTGATCCTTCATGATCCGATAGCCCCCTCGCGCGGATAGGAAATATCCGGTCGCGAGGATCGCGATATTGCGGTTCCAAAGCTCGAGCGAAGTGTCCTCGAACGCAGCCGCAGAGGCGATGCCGGCGTTGGCGACGACGATGTCCAGCCCGCCAAAGGCGAGGACCGTTTCGTGAAACGCGGCGTCGACCTTGCTCTCGTTCGTCACGTCGACATGGATTCCCGTGACCACATCGTTGCCGAACCGCTTGCCGAAGTCGGCGACGGCGGCGTCCAGGCTTTCGGCGTCGATGTCGGCAAGCACGACGCAGGCGCCTTCGTCCATCAGCCGTGCCGCGATCGCCTGCCCGATCCCGCCTGCGCCGCCCGTCACCAGCGCGACACGCCCGGCGAGCGATTTTGGCTTCGGCATGCGTTGAAGCTTGGCTTCTTCCAGCAGCCAATATTCGATATTGAACGCTTCCTGCTCGGAAAGCCCCACATAGCGGCCGACGGTAGATGATCCACGCATCACGTTGATCGCGTTGACGTAGAACTCCGAAGCAATGCGGGCAGTTGACTTGTCCTTGGCGAAGGACAGCATGCCGACGCCGGGGACAAGATAGATGACCGCGTTGGGATCGCGCATTGCCGGCGAATTCGGGTGCTTGCAGCGCTCATAATAGGCGGCGTAATCGGCCCGATAGGCGGCGAGAGTCTCGTCCAGCGACGCGAGCGTCGCATCGAGATTGCGGGACGGCGGGTCGTAAGGCAGCACCAGCGGGCGAATCTTCGTGCGCAGGAAATGATCCGGGCAGGACGTCCCAAGCGCGGCCAGCGACTTCAGATCTTGAGAATTGACAAACTCCAACACCGCCGGCGCGTCGGTGAAGTGCCCGATCCTGCGCTCGCTTGCGGAAATATGCTTGCGAATGGCGGGGAGGAGCTTCGCCGCAACATTGTGCCGGTCGCCCCGGGGCAGCGCCTCGAAACGCGACCCGCCGAAGGCTGCTCCCTGCGCCTTTGCGCCGAGCCATCGGGCGGCCTTGTTGATCATCTCCAACGTGATCCGATAGCATTCCTTCGAGGTCGGGCCCCAGGTAAACAGCCCGTGGCCGCCGAGCACCACGCCTTTCATGTTCGGATTGGCTTCAGCCATCGCGCCAAGCTTGAGCCCAAGGTCGAAGCCCGGCCGCTGCCACGGCAAAAAGCCAAGCTCGCCGCCATAGATCTCTTTCTTCAGCGCTTCGGCGTTTTCGCTCGCCGCGATCGCAATGACCGCGTCCGCATGAACGTGATCGACATGGCGGTGCGGGACGAAGCCGTGCAGCGTTGTGTCGATCGAGGTCGCGCGCGGATTGAGGTTGAAGGTGCAATGGTTGTAGAGCGCGACCATCTCGTCCTCATGTGCGAGGCCGCGATAGATTGATTTTAGGCTGTTGAGCTTGTCCATGTAGAGCTTCGAGAAGCCGTCGAGCTTCATCGAGCCGATGTCGCCGCCGGAACCCTTGACCCAGAGGACTTGGGTCGGCGCGCCAGTCAGCGGATCCGTCGCGGCCAGCTTGGCGGACGTGTTGCCGCCGCCGAAATTGGTGATGCGCAGGTCGCTGCCAAGCAGGTTCGACCGGTAGAGAAGGAGCCCCGGATCGTCGAGGGACGCCGCGTGCTCGTCGTCCCAGAGGTCGGGCAGCGGAGCGTCAAAACGAACTTGATCGCCGCTCATGGGCCGTTCCTCTCAATACGGTGCGATTTTCAGCCCTCCATTAGGCAAATGCCCGTAGAGCGTCAACGTTTCAGCGCGACTGCGCGTCCTCTCTGAGCGCGTTCATCGGCTTGATTGACAGTCCTGGAGGCGCGTGGCACTGAAATTGACAACGACCATAGTTCGGGGGAACGACAAGGTTATGCGCGAGCGACAGCGTGTCGAGATCCTCCGCGATCTGCTCTCCGCGCAAGGCTTCCTCTCAATTGCTGATCTCATGGTGGCCGCGAGCGTGCCCTGCGTGACGGGGGCGGCGTGAGCATCGAGCAGGGGATTGGCGCTCCGCCCGCCACGCCGCTACTTGAGGTGCGCGGCATCGAGAAGTCGTTTCCCGGCGTGCGCGCGCTTTCGGGCGTATCGTTCGACGTGCGCCCGGGCGAAGTCCATGCGCTGCTTGGAGAGAACGGCGCCGGCAAATCGACGCTGATCAAGATCGTGTCCGGGGTCTACCAGCCGGACGTCGGCTCCATTCTCGTGAACGGGACGCAGGTCGATTTTTCCTCGCCCGACGATGCGCGCCGCGCGGGCGTCGCGACGATCTATCAAGAACTGCTGCTCTTTCCCGAGCTCAGCGTCGCGGAGAACATCTTTCTCGGGCATGCGCCGTTGTCGGGTGCAGGTCGCATCGACTGGCGGGCGATGCGGACGGAGGCGGGTCGGCTACTCGACTCGCTCGAAATCGATGATCTCTCTCCCGATCAAATTGTCGGCGTTCTGACCGTTGGCAATCGTCAGCGCGTGGAAATCTTGCGCGCGCTGTCGCACGACGCTCGCATCCTCATCATGGACGAGCCGACTGCGGCGCTGACGGAAAGCGACGTGACGCGTTTGTTCGACGTTGTGCGCCGCCTCAAGCGGCGCGGCGTCGGCATCGTTTACATCAGTCATCGCCTCGACGAGATTTTTGCGATCGCCGATCGCGTCACGGTGTTGCGCGACGGCGCCTATGTCGGTTCGCGCGATGTCGCCAACACGAACGTCGGTGAACTCGTGCAGATGATGGTCGGCCGGCGGCTCGAGAGTCTCTTCCCGAAGACGGTAGCGCCAATCGGCGCGCCAGTCCTTGAAGCGCGCGATCTCGTCCGCCGCCCGCTCACCAAAGGGGTCAGCCTCACGGTGAGGTCGGGCGAGATCGTCGGCCTTGCGGGGCTCGTAGGTTCGGGCCGCAGCGAACTCGCGCAGACGCTGTTCGGCATGACGCCGAGCGAATCCGGAGAAGTTCGGCTTAACGGCGAAAGTGTGCGGATCGACTCGCCTGAAACCGCGCGCGCAAATGGCGTCGCCTACGTGCCGGAAGATCGTGGCACGCAAGGTCTGGTCAGGGGAATGAGCGTCCTGCACAATTTCTCGCTCGCGGCGCTTGGGTCTCTGTCTCGCAGCGGATTCATCGACCGCGCCGCGGAGCGGCGGATGGCGCTTGAGGGCGTCGCCCGGTTCAGCGTCAAAACAAGTTCAGTCGACGAGATCGCGGGCCGGCTCTCCGGGGGCAACCAACAAAAGATCGTGCTCGGCAAGTGGCTCGCCAACAACCCGAAGCTCTTGATCCTCGATGAGCCGACGCGGGGCATCGACGTCGGCGCCAAGGCCGAGATCCACCGCCTGATGAGCCAGCTTGCCGGCGAAGGCGTCGCCATTCTGATGATTTCAAGCGAATTGCCCGAGGTGTTGGGCATGAGCGACCGCGTGCTCGTGATGCGCGAGGGCCGGCTTGTCGCCGAGTTCGATCGCGCGGACGCGACGTCCGAGGCCGTGGGCGCGGCGATGATGGGCGGGACGTCGAGCGCGGAGAGAGCGGCGTGACCGCGACCGCGATCACAAGTTCGGCGAACGCTCGCGGCGGGTTGTTTCGCCGTTTGGCAGGCCAGGAGCTTCTGCTCGCGGTCGCGATCGTCGCCCTCGCCGTCGTTGTTGGCTTTATCAATCCGCGCTTCCTCGCCGCGCGCAATCTTTCCGACATCCTGCTCGGCAACGCCTATATCGCGATCGCGGCCGTCGGCATGTCGATGGTGATCATCTCTGGCAACATCGATATTTCCGTTGGCGCACTCATCGGGGTGCTGGCGACGATCAGCGGCTCGCTCGCGGTCGCGGGCGCCCCGATCATCGTGACCTGGCTCGCGCCGCTGGTCATCGGCGTCGCCGTCATGGCGGCGCAGGGCGCCATCATCGCCTATCTCAGGATCCCGGCGATCGTCGTCACGCTCGGCATGCTGTCGATCCTCAAAGGCGGCCTCATCAGCGTCACCGGCGGGAAATGGATCACCGACCTGCCGCAAAACTTCCATCTTGCCGATCTCTCTTTTTTCGGCGTGCCGATGCCCGTCATCATCATGGTGCTCGCGACTGTGCTGGCGGCGCTCTGGATGCGCAATTCGCCCACGGGGCGGGCGATCTACGCGACCGGCGGCAATCCTGAGGCCGCCCGCCTCTGCGGAGTCAATCCGCAGCGAACCGTGCTGATGGTGTTCGCGCTGCACGGCTTCTTCGCGGGGCTTGCTTCGCTCGTCTATGCGACGCAGCTCCGCGTGATCCAGTCGACGACCCCTCAGGGCCTCGAACTCACCATCATCACCGCCGCGGTCGTCGGCGGCGTCAGCATCCTCGGCGGCGTCGGCACGGTGGTCGGCTCGACGCTGGCCGCCATCCTCATTGCCGAGATCACGAGCGCGCTCGTGTTCATCAACGTTTCGCCCTACTGGACGGACGCATTGCGTGGGGCGCTCATTCTCGCAACCGTTATCGCGGACATCTTACGCCGCCAGCGACGCGCCGCGCAGGGGTGGAAGCGATGACTCTGGCGATGGAAACGAAGACGTTTCGCGTGCCCCGCTGGCTCAAGCGTCACGAGACGTTGCTCGCGATCATCCTTTTGATCGCGCTCTTCGGCCTCGGCCTCTTGAACGACCGCTTTCTAACCCTGGACAACCTTCTCAACCAGGGCCGGCTTATGACCGAGATCGGCTTGATCGCGCTGCCGATGACTTTCGTCATCATCACCGGCGGCATCGACCTTTCGGTCGGCGCGATCGTGGGCCTGTGCGCGATCATGCTCGGCTATTCGTGGAAGATCTTTGGTTTTCCTCTACCACTGGCGATTGTCTTCTCGCTCTTCGTCGGCGCGCTCGCTGGGTTCATCAACGGCCTTGTGATCACGCGGGTGAAGGTGCCCCCGCTCATCATGACGATCGCGACGCTCGCGCTTTATCGGGGTCTCGCTGAGGGCATAAGCCAGGCGCATTCGGTGCGCGGCTATCCGGAATGGTTCTATTTTCTTGGCCAAGGCAGCGTGTTCGGCGTGCCTACGCAGCTTCTCGTTCTGCTCGTTCTCATCGTCATTGCGGGGATCGTGCTCGATCGCACGACCTTTGGCCGCGCGCTCTACGCGATCGGCGCGAATGAAACGGCGGCGCGCTTTTCGGCTCTGTCGGTCGATCGGGTCAAGCTAGTGGTCTACACGCTTTCCGGCCTTGCTTCGGGGCTAGCCGCTTGGGTTCTGGTCTCGCGCGTAACGACCACGCGCATGGATATGGGGATCGGCTACGAGCTCGACGTCATCGCCGCAGTGGTGTTGGGCGGAACAAGTATTTTTGGCGGCTCCGGCACCATATGGGGCACCGTGATCGGCCTCGTGATGATCCAGCTCCTCAAGAACGGGCTGGCGTTGACGGGCGTCAAGGGGGACGCGACAATCGTCGTCATCGGGGTCGCGCTCATTCTTTCGGTGTTGATCGCGAGTTCGCTTCAGCGTCGCCGCGACTGAGCGCCGCAATCGTAAGGCTAACGCCGCTACTGGCGGCATCTAGGGAGGAGTCGGGTAATGAAAACGAGTTTATTGACCACCACAGCGGCGGCGATGTTCGCCCTGTCGTTCACCGCCGGCGGCGCAAGCGCCGCAGGCAAATGGGACGGCGCCGACGATCTGCCGACAAGCCCGCTCGCCTGCGACGCGAGCGGAGCGGCGGCGCCTGCGGCCGCCAAGCCTTATGACGGCGGCCAGCCGACCAACGCGCCCGACAAGGCGGGCAAGGAAATCACGGTCGTCGACGTGCCGAAGCTGATTGGCATCGGCTATTTCAACGCGACTTCCAAAGGCATGCAGGACGCCGCCAAGGAGCTCGGCAACGTCAAGGTGACGACCGACGGGCCGACGGAAGCCAAGATCGATGAGCAGATCAAGTTCATCGACAATTACATCACCCGCGGCGTCGACGGCGTGATGTTCGCGGCTAACGATCCGGTCGCCATCGCTCCGGTCCTCAAGAAGGCGTTGTCGAAGGGCATCCATGTCGTTGGTTACGACGCCAACTCGACGCCCGACGCGCGCGAATGGTTCGTCAACCAGGCTGAGTTCAATGGCATCGGCAAGTCCATGATGGACTCGATGGCGAAGGAGATCGGCGAGGACGGCAGTTTCGCCATCGTGACTTCGACCTTCACGACGCCCAATCAGGCCCGCTGGATCGCCGAAATGCAGGCCTATACGGAGAAATGCCATCCGAAGATGCAGTGGCTCGAGACGGTCGAGGCGCAGGAGGATAACAATCTGTCCTTCAACCAGGCCACGACGCTCATCAACAAATACGGCGACAAGCTGAAGGGTCTCTTCGGCATGACCTCGGTGGCGACGCCCGCTTCCGCCGAAGCGGTGACCAAGGCTGGCCAATGCGGCAAGATCGCCGTTGTTGGGCTCGCGACCCCGAACGCGATGAAGCCCTATGTCAACGCAGACTGCGTCAAGTCGGTGGTCCTGTGGAACCCGGTCGATCTCGGCTACGCCGCGACCTACGTTATGCGCGCGGTCGCCGACGGCAAGCTGAAGCCGGGCGCGACCTCGGTCGAAGCGGGTAAGCTTGGCAAGCTAAGTGTGGTCAACGGCAGCGAAATCCTGCTCGGACCGCCCTTCATCTTCAACAAGGACAACGTCACCAAATTCGACTTCTGAGGCGTTCCCGCCCGTTCCCCTCTCCCCTTCATCCCGAGCTTGCGATGGACGGGGAGGGGTCAGGCCCGAGGGACTGAGCGCATGAACGGCTGCGTCGCGGTTTTCGACCTCGGCAAGACGAACATCAAGGTCGTCCTTTTCGACCGCGCCGGCGCGGTTCTCGCCGAGCGCTCGGCGCCCAACACGCCGCTCGCGCCTGACTCTGAATGGCCGTATCTCCGGCTCGACACGGAAGGCGCCTGGGCTTTCCTCATCGGCGCGCTCAAGGAGTTTGGCGCGCGTTTTTCCATTGAGGCGATCACGACCACGACACACGGCTGCGCCGGCGTCCTCGTGCGGAACGACGGCCCGGCGCTTCCGCCGCTCGACTATGAGTTCGATGGATTTGCCGCTGTCGACGCCGACTATGACGCGGCGCGTCCGTCCTACGACGAGTCACGGTCGCCTCACTTGTCGCGAGGTCTCAATCTCGGGCGGCACATTTTTTATTACGAACGCAATTTCCCGGACGAATTCAAGCAGGCGACCGCGTTCCTGACCTATGCGCAATATTTCGGCTGGCGCCTCGGCAGGGCGATGGCTTCAGAGGTGACATCGCTCGGAGCCCATACGGACCTGTGGCGCCCGAACGAGGGTGATCTCTCGAGCATGGTCGACAGGCTTGGCTGGCGGCGGCTTTTCCCGCCAATGCGCAAGGCCTGGGACACGCTCGGAACGCTCAGACCCCAAGTCGCGGCTGCAACTGGCTTGTCCCCCGATGTGCGCATCATCTGTGGCGCGCACGATTCGAACGCCTCTCTCGTGCCGCATCTCTTGTCGCGGCGCGATCCCTTCACTGTGATCTCGACCGGGACCTGGGTCATCATCATGGCCGTGGGCGGAACGGCGCGCCTCGATCCCGAAGCCGACATGCTGGCGAACGTCGATGTGCGTGGAGAGCCGGTGCCGACCGCGCGCTTCATGGGCGGCCGTGAGTTTTCGGTCCTTGCCGGCGACGCGCCGGCCGACGCGGACGAAGCCGACGTCGCCGCTATCATCTCTTCCGGTGCGCTCGCTTTGCCTGCATTCTCCGACCAGGGCGGCCCGTTCGCCTCGCGCAAAGGCGTTATCGTGGGCGAACCGCCAACGACGCCAAAAGCGCGCACCGCGCTGGCGACTCTCTATTCCGCGTTGATGACCGCCCATATGCTTCGCCGCCTAGAAGCGCCGGGCGACCTCATCGTCGAAGGCGGTTTCGCCCGCGCGCCGGCTTTCGCCGCCGTGCTCGCCAGGCTCATGGCCAGTCGGCAGGTGGTGGTCGCGCCAATAAGCGCGGGCGCTGCAGCCGGCGCCGCCATGCTCGCCCATTGGGACGAACCCCATCCGCCGCCGCAGCTCGAGCCGGCGCGCACTTGGGACCTGCCCGGGCTCGAGCCCCACCAAGATCGGTGGGAGCGCGCGCTTTAATACGACGCGGCGCTTCTCATGCGCTGGTGTCGTCGTGCAACCTTCCGGCTTCGATCTTGTTTCCTATCCGGGACAATGCGAGTCGCATTGAGCGGGGACATTCATGTTGGCGACATCGACGCATCAATCGGAAGAGATTTCGACCCTTATTCCAGCGAGGCTCGAGCGTCTGCCCTGGGGCCGCTTTCACGTCCTGGTCATTGCCGCGCTCGGGATCACCTGGATTCTCGACGGACTCGAGGTCACGCTTGCAGGTTCGGTCGCCCCGGCATTGAAGGAAAGCCCGGCGCTTCGATTCTCGGATTCCGAGGTCGGATTGGCCGGCAGCGCCTATCTTCTCGGCGCGGTCGTCGGAGCGCTGTTTTTCGGCTGGCTGACCGATCGGCTTGGGCGTAAAAAACTGTTCTTCATCACCATCGTCGTCTATCTCACCGCGACTGCGCTGACCGGACTAGCCTGGAACGGCTTCACCTTCTTCCTGTTTCGTTTTTTCACCGGCTGCGGCATCGGCGGCGAATATTCCGCCATCAATTCCACCATCCAGGAGCTGGTCCCCGCGCGCTACCGCGGTCAACTTGATCTTACGATCAACGGCAGCTTCTGGGTCGGGGCGGCGCTCGGCGCTGTTGTCGCGATCGTGCTGCTCAATCCGGCGCTCATCCCTTCAGAGTGGGGATGGCGGCTCGCCTTTCTGACAGGCGCGATCTTAGGGCTAGCCGTTTTTTTCATGCGCAAGTGGGTGCCTGAAAGTCCGCGTTGGCTCGCGATCCACGGCCGAGAAAAGGAAGGCGAGGACGTCGTCAAAGGCATCGAACAGCGATTTGAGGAGGAGGGTGTCAAGCTCGAGCCGGTCCCTGCCGACAAATCGATCGGCTTGCGCTCGCGCGAGCATACGCCGCTCAGCGAAGTGGTCGACACGCTGATCAACCGCCATCGCGTGCAAACTTTCGTCGGGCTCACGCTGATGGCGGCGCAGGCGTTCTTCTACAACGCCATCTTTTTCACCTATGCGCTCGTCTTGACGAAATTCTACTCGGTCGGATCAGCCTCCGTCGGCTGGTACATCCTGCCCTTCGCGCTCAGCAATTTTCTTGGGCCGGTCATTCTCGGCCGCCTGTTCGACACCCTTGGCCGCCGAATCATGATCACCCTGACCTACGGGCTTTCCGGCGTGCTCATGATCGCGGTCGCCGTCGCTTTCCAGCAGGATCTCTTGTCCGCGATGGGCCAGACGATCGGGTGGATGATCGTGTTCTTCATCGCTTCTCCAGCGGCAAGCGCGGCCTACCTTACGGTCAGCGAGACTTTCCCGATAGAAATTCGCGCCATGACGATCGCCATCTTTTACGCCATCGGAACCGGTGTCGGCGGCGTCGCCGCGCCGCTCGTTTTTGGCAAGCTGATCGAAAGCGGCTCACGGAATAGCATCTTCGGTGGCTATGTTTTCGCCGCTCTTCTGATGTTCGCCGCCGCCGTCGTCGCGGCGCGCTACGCCATCAACGCCGAGCGTAAGCCGCTCGAGCAGGTCGCGGCGCCGCTGTCCGCGGTGGGGTAAGGGGGCCTGCTTATTCGAGAAAATCGTGTTTGGGGCGAAAAGCGATCGTCATTGCGAGCCCTAGGGCGTCGAAAGACGCCCGTCCTTCCGGACGGGCTACGGCGAAGCAATCTACCGTGTTTCAAGTCAAGGCCGGCTTGAAGGGTGTTTTGGCTTTGATCATTGCGTTGAGGGTGACGATGAGTTTTCGGATGACAGCGACGATGATGAGCTTATGCGGTTTGCCGTTGGCTTTGAGCCTGTCGCGGAAGGCGATGAACGTCGGGTTATGAGAGCTGGCGCAGAGGGCGGCCATGAACAGGGTGTCGCGCAGAGGCTTACGGCCGCCAGCGATGCTGGCGCGGTTTATCGACGAGCCGCTTTTGCAGGTGATCGGGGCGA